>Ga0233363_1000538_pt1 | contig 16860 bp, 13 predicted proteins | sample ElkDunMinimDraft_18_FD_191534 | JGI IMG/M metagenome (GOLD analysis project Ga0233363, IMG submission 191534) | Fecal eukaryotic communites from dung pellets of Tule Elk in California, USA - Elk Dung C16 | ecosystem: Host-associated > Mammals > Digestive system > Large intestine > Fecal | place... | reverse complement strand
GCGCAGACGTACCGGGTGGCCGTCCTCACCCAGGGCTTCCTCACCGCCGGTGGCGTCCAGACGTCCGCGCGGTGGCTGCGGGACGAGCTGCGGCGCCGCGGGCACGAGGTCGACGTGTTCGACCTGGCGACGTCACGCTCGGACGAGCGCAGCCGCCGGATCGCGGCACCGCGGACCTGGTTCGACGGTCCGCGCATCGAACGCGACGCCACCGAGCACGACGTCTGGCACGTCGGCGCGTCGCTGAGCGAGCTGGAACCGTTCCGCTACCTGCCCCGCCGGGTCCTCGACGACCGGCTCAGGTCGTACGACGTGCTGCAGGTCGTCGCGGGTGGCCCCGCGTTGTCCCTCTCGGCCTCCGCCGCGGGCCGCCCCGTCGCCGTCCAGGTGGCCACGCGCATGGTCTGGGAGCGGAAGCGCGCGGCCGCCGCCCACCGGTGGCCGGCGTCCGTCGCGCGCCGCGCCATCGGCGGCGTGGTCGACGTCATGGAACGTCGTGCACTGGCGCGCGCGGACGCCGTGCTGGTCCTGAACGCCGAGATGTCCACGTACGCCCGCGCGCACTGCCGCGGCGAGGTCGTCCTCGCTCCTCCGGGGGTCGACACCGACCGCTTCCGGCCGCGCCCGGGGGGCCTCGACCCACGCTCGCCCATCCTCGCGGTGGGCCGGCTGGCCGATCCGCGGAAGGGCTACGACCGTGTCCTCCACGCCTACCGCACCCTCTGCGGCCTGGTCCCCGAGCCGCCACCGCTCGTCCTGGCCGGGAGAGGCGACCTCCCCGCACGTGAGCGCGCCCTGGTCGCGGACCTTCCCCGCAACGGGCGCGTCCAGGTGCTCTCCGACGTCCCGGAGGACCAGCTCCCCGGGCTGTACCGCGCGGCATCGGTGTTCCTCCAGGGTTCGTACGAGGAGGGGCTCGGGATCGCGGTCCTCGAGGCCATGGCGTCCGGGCTCCCCGTGGTGGCGACCACCACCGCGGGTACCCGCGAGACCGTCGTCCCGGGGCGCACCGGGTTCCTGGTCGAGCAGGGCGACCGGACGTCCGACGACCTCGCCGACGCGCTGGTCGTGGCGCTCGGGCCCGACGGCGCGCGCCTGGGCGCGGCCGGTCGCGAGCGCGCCGTGGAGACCTTCTCCACCGACGCCGCCATCGGCCGCTACCTCGAGACGTACCGGCGCCTCACCGGGCGAGCGCGGTGACGCTCAGGACGACGGCGCGGCCGCCGGCACCGGCCCGTCGTCACGACGGCGCAGCATCCCCACGTAGCTCCCCCACCACAGCACCGCGTTGACACCGGCGATCGCCGCCATGGCCCACGCCGCACCCGGCGCGCCCGCCCCCACCCCCGCGAGCACGACGACGAACGGCCGCGGCACGCCGGTCACGAGCCGCAGGACCAGCGCCCGGCGACCCGCGAGCGCCGCGCGGTAACCGGCGGCGGGGATGCTGCTGACGAGTGCCAGCAACGACTCGAGCGCCAACGCGAGGAGCACGGGGCGTGCCGTCGACCACGTCGCACCGAGCAGCTGCGTCCCGACGGACCCGGGCAGGAGCGTCAGCAGGGCGAGGAGGGGCCCGACCCCGCACACCGCCAGCAGCGCGACCCTCCGTGCAGCGCGCAGCTCGGACGCGGGCCCCTGCAGCCCGGCTCTCACCAGGTGCGGGATGAGCAGGGACCGCAGCGTCGTGGACAGCAGGTTCGCCGGTCCCAGCAGCGTCCCGGCACCGCGGATCGCGCCGACCGCGGCCGTGCCCACCGCGCCACCCAGCGCCAGGGTGCTGAGGGCCGACCCCCCGGCACCGACCCCGTAGTCGAGCGCGAACAGCCACGCCGCCCTGGTCTCGTCGGCGCGCCTCGGCCACGCCGGCAGCATCAGGCGGGGCGCGCGCAGCGCACCCAGGTAGCCGACAGCCGCGCCGCCGCCCGCCCACACCGCGAAGAGGGCCACGGGGTCGACGGCACGCAGGAACGAGACGACCGCGAGCGCCACGCACGGGACGGACCACGCCGCCGAGAGGACGACTGACCGCCTCGCGTCCCCCACCGCGGCCTCCGTCACCCGCTGGAAGTCGAGGAGGGTCAGCCCGTGGACGCACGCCGCGAGCACCAGGAGGTAGCGGTTCTGCAGGGCGAGCCCGGCGACCAGCGTCCCGGACGCGGCCACCAGGGCGACGAGCGACGCGCGCTGCGCGCTGCGCACGACCGTCCCCGCGACGCCGGACCGGGCCAGCGCCGTCTCCACGACCGCCGCGCGGACCATCCCCGCGAGCATGGTCCAGACCAGCGTCGCCAAGGCGAACTGCCCGAACTCGGCGATCCCCGTGCGCCGCGCGACGGCGACGGCGAGGACCAGGCTCGCCACGCTGACCAGGCCGTTGGCTCCCAGCGCCGCACCGGCGCGCCGGACCTGGGCCCGCCTCAGCAGGGCGAGCGGCCGCGTGAGCGTCATCCCGTGCCGCGCGGTGGCGAGGACGGTGGACGTGCCGCCTGGCTGCGCGCGACGTGCAGCGCGATCGCGAGCGGCACCAGCGAGACCAGACCCTGGACGAAGCCCACCGACGTGTCCGGGTAGGTACCGAACCACCCGAGGGGACCCGCCAGGGCGAGGCCCAGCACGCTGACGCGCAGCGGGGTGGCACGCCACCCGTTCCTCAGCAGCAGGTGCAGCCCCACGGCCCAGGCCGCGTACACGCCCACCACGACCCAGGGTCCGTCGAGGACGTACGCCGTCGCCACGGGCAGGAAGTTGAAGGACGACTCGGACGTGCCACCGAGGTACACGTTGATCGCGCTGCCCGTGGACAGCGGCGGGCGGTCGGCGTCGACGAACCTCGGGAGCAGTCCGTACCGGATCACCCCCAGCAGGTCCGGGGTGACGATGTCGATGCCGTGCCCGAGGTCCGCACCGCGCGTGATCTGCAGGTCGTACCGGAGGCGGTCGAACGCCCCGACCCTGGCGCTGACGTCCACTCCCCCCGCCAGTCGTGCCTCGTTGCGCAACGCGAAGACCGTCGGCCACGCGACGACGACCCCGGCGGCGACGACCAGGCAGTGCCGGACGCCGATCACACCGAGGTAGAGGAGCAGCACCGCCGTCGAGATGATGAACGAGAAGAACGGCGCGGTGATGGCGTTCAGGTACGCCGAGACGGCCTCCGCGGCGAGCAGCGCCACGATGACGAGCGCGGCCGCCCTCCCGGAGCACGCGCCGACGAGGTACGCCGCCGCCACGAGAGCCACACCGATGGTCGACCACTGCGCGAACACGCTGAGGACCGTGGTCAGGGTGGATCCACCGGAGACGCGGCCGACCTGGGCGTAGACGCTCCCGACGCCCGCCAGTGCACGCACCACGCCGCTGACGGCTCCGACCGCGGAGACGACGACGGCGAGGTGGAAGAGCGCTCGCCCGTACGCGGGTCGGCCGAGCGGGAGGGCCGACGGCGAGCGCCTGCGCAGGAACAGCTCGACGACGAAGGCCGGGACGACCGCCAGGAGGAACGTGAGGACGATGAACCCGGTGTCGGGGTTCTCGAGGACCAGGGCCTGGGGCAGGATCACGACCGCGTAGGGCATGACCAGGAAGGTCGTCAGCGGGAACTGCCGGATGACGCGCGGCGCGCGGTCGACGACGAGCACCGGTGCGGCGGCCTCAGCCGACGGCGGCGTCGCACCGGAGCGGGCGCGCCTCGCCGACGGAGGACCCGTGCGGACCTTCATCGGCCACCCCGCTCGTCGCTCGCTGCGCCCGTCCCGGACCGTGCTCCCCACCTACGCACCGGAGGCCGAGACCTCAGGGGTCCCGGCCTCCGATCGAGCTGAGGACCTCAGGCGTCCGCGTGCGCGCGGCGCCGACGCACGACGTACAGGGCGCCCGCACCGAGGGCGACGATCCCGGCCGCTCCGAGTCCGAGTGCGAGCGGGTCGGCACCGGTCGTCGCGAGCCCGCCGCCACCGCGCGTCGACCCGGAGGCCGCCGCCGCCGCAGGCGGGGCAGCCACGACCACCGTCGAGTCGGCGAGCAGCGCACCCGTCGAGTCCGTGATCGCGAGCCGGTACGTCGCCGCCGACCGCAGGGTCACGGTGTACGCCACGGCGTCGCTCGTCGCGGTCTTGGTGGACGAGGCGGTCCCGGCGATCTGGATGTCGCTGCTCGGCACCGATGCCGGGTCCGACGTGATGGTGAGGGTGTACGCCTCACCGATCGTGGCGCCCTCGAAGACGACCTGGAAGGACTCGCCCGGTGCGGGGGTCGAGTCGCTCACCTCCAGGTCGACACCGGGGGCGACGTACGCCTGCGCGACAGCGGCCGGCATGACGACCAGCGCCGCCGCAGCGGCCAGGGCAAGAAGACGACGGCGATTCACAAGGGCCCCCCCTCGGGCTTCGCGGCGCATCGACCGTCCGGCCCTTGACAATGCGGTCGCTTGCCAGCATACGCAGCATCCTCAACAACGCCACCCCCCTGCCACCTCGACCCGGTGGTCCACGAGCGGCGTCATGACGACGTCCGGTACCCCGCTCTGACCAGGTCCGGTACGGAGCCGGTAGGTCACCACGACCGTCTCCCCCGGGTCGAGCTCGACGGTCCTCGCGACGACGAAGAGGTCGTCGTGGACGTGCGACGCGCCCCCCTGGCGGCCGTCGCTCGTCCCGACGTCCTCGACGACGCCGCCCCGCGGCGCGTAGGCCAGGACGTTGAACCGCATCCGGCCGGGCTCCAGCACCCGCCCACCGCTGATGTACCGCGGCAGGTCCACGACCTCGGGCGGGGCCGTCGACGTGAAGGTCACGGCCGCCTCGACGACGCGGGTGCCGTCCGCGGCACAGGCACCCGGGCTCACCTGGACGTCGGCCCGCAGGTAGTACCCGATCTTCGAGCCGGTGCCGTCGTTGACGTAGAGGCCGACGACCGGGGCCCCGTCACGGCCGCCGCGCAGCTCGCCGCTGAGCACCGTGCCCGCGAGGCGCACCTGCTCCTGCTCGTGCGACGACCACAGGTACAGCTGCCCGCGGGACGCCGCGGCCGCCAGCGCGCCCACCGTCCGCGCCGGGTCCCCCGCGCCCCGGAGCGTGGCACCGAAGATGTCCGCGCCCACCGCGGCGTAGAAGGCGTCCTGCTCCGCGGCGTCCTCGACCAGGCGGTAGACGGTGTTGTTGAGGACCTCCACGGCGTTGCCCGCCGTCAGGTTCCCGCCCGTCGCGTCCGCCACGGCACCCGGCGGCATCGCCACCGGACCGGTCGCAGCGAGCACCGCGGCCAGGCCGCCGGTGTCGATCGAGACCACGCTGTCGATCTCGCCGCCGACCTGCTGCTCCCAGATCGCCTTGGCGATGGCCGCCGCCCGCGGGAAGTCCGGCGTGAACGTCACGTCCGCCATGTAGATCCCGAGCTGCTCGCCGAACAACGACCGTTCGACGTCGGTCAACGGCAACGCGGGCTCGGGCAGGCCCGACAGGTCGCCGGCGGCGTTGCGCAGCTCGACCAGCTCGACCGCGCCCTGGTCCGCACGCAGCAGGATCACGGCGCCGGGGATGCCGCCCAGCGCGCGCGGCTCGGCGTTGTTCTGGACCAGCAGCAGGTGCTGCCGCGGCCCGTCGGCCCCGAGCATCGCGGGGATCAGGTCGGCGGCGCGCGCCGCCGTGGCGGTGTCGGCGCCGACCTCGGCGAGCCGGTCCCGCAGCAGCTCCACCGGCTCGGCGACCTGCGGGAGCAGGCGTCCGGTGTCGACGTCCGCGAGCCGTCCGAGGGCCGACTGCACCGCGTCGTCCGCCACGGCGAGCCGGGGCGCCACCGCCACCAGCGGCTCGAGGTCGATCCGCCCGTCGACGGGCGCGAGCCTGGAGGGGTCCACCACCTCGAGGGCGTCGACGAGCGACGGCAGCGCGTCCTGCGCGAGCTCGTCGACGGCACCCGCGACGGCCTGCACGGCGCGCACGTCGGGGCCGACTCCCGGCAGGGCGGCGGTCACGGCCCACACGGGCCCGGACGTGCGCGAGCGCGCCTCGGCGGCGTGGTCCTGGACGGCGACGAGGGTGGTGCGCGCCGCGTCGACGTCCCCGGCGCGCGCCTGCTCCTGCAGCAGCCCCACCTCGGTCCTGGCGGCCAGCAGCGCGTCCCGCGCCTGCAGCGCCGACCACGCGAGCCACGCCACCGACGCCGCGAGCACGAGCAGCACGGCGAGCAGGACCGGCCACGCGCACCGACCACGGCGTGGACCGGGCACCCTGCCGCCCGTCGACGTGTCCCGCCCGGACCCCCGCCGACCGGGGTCCCCGTGCGTGCGCGACCGGCGCGTGCGCGAGGACTCGGGCGCGCCGGGGAGCGCCTGCGTCGTCCACTCCGGGCCCCAGCCGGGATGCGCCACGCGACCCCTCCGCCCCCACGCCTCGGTCGCTGCGGGCACCCCCCTGGTGCATCCGTGCGCGGGTCCTCGCCCAGCGAGCACCACGACGCCCGTCGCTGCCGACGCACCCCACCCTAGGAGCCGGACGCCGACCCCGCCCTCGCGCGTATGCGGACGGACCGGACGCCGCACGCCCACGGACCGGGACACCGCCCTCCGGTGGTCCGGCAGACGTCCCACGTCAGGCATCATCGGACGCCATGACGTCCACCGAGCCCCCGGCCCGCATCCTCGCGGTCTGCACGGGCAACATCTGCCGGTCCCCCGTCGTCGAGCGCGTGCTCGCGGCCCGGCTCGCGGGCACGGACGTGCAGGTCACCTCGGCCGGGACGCGTGCGGTGGTGGGGCACGCCGTGTCCGCTCCGATGGTCCCGCTGATCGCTGCCGCGGGCGCCGACGCCACGGGGTTCGCCGCGCGACAGCTCACGGCCGACATGATCCGCGAGGCCGACCTCGTGATCGCCCTCACGCGCGCGCACCGCTCGGAGGTCGTCGAGCTGGTCCCGAGCGCGGTGCGCCGCACCTTCACGCTGCTCGAGATCGCCCGGCTGGTCGCCCACGTCGACCCGCAGGCCGTGCACGGCGCGGGGCCGACACCCGGCGCGCGGCTGCGTGCGCTGCCCGGCCTGGCCGCCGCGGTGCGGCACGTCGCCGGCTCCGGCACGGACGACGTCGCCGACCCCATCGGCGGCTCCGAGGCCGTCTACCGGGCGTCGTACGACGCCATGGCGCCCGCACTCAGCACGCTGACGCGGGCGCTGCGGGACTGAGCCGGCGCGGACTACCATCACGACGTGCCCTCCGTCCTGTCCACCCTGATGCACCCGCAGCGCACCCCGCCCCCTCCCATCGACGTCGACCTCGCCAAGGTCATGGGCGTCGGCACGGCGGTGTGGGGAGTCGCGCTGCTGGTCACGGGTGTGCTGTGGCTGGTCGGCACCGTGCCCGGCACGTGGCCGTGCATGTGCGCGGCCGGCGTGGGCCTGGGGCTCGTCGGCGTGCTGTGGGCGCGCAAGAACGGGCGCCTGGCGGCGGACGGCTCGGGTGCGATGGTCCGCCCGGGCGACCAGGACCTGACGAAGGCCTGACGCGGCTCAGCCCAGGAACACCTGGACGCACAGCCACCCGCGGGCGCCCTGCGTGCACGCCACGCCGATCTGCGAGAACGACGTGCGCAGGATGTTCTCGCGGTGCCCCTGCGACTTCATCCACCCCGTGACGGCGGCCTGCGCGGACGCGTAGCCGAGCGACAGGTTCTCCCCGACCGTCCCTGACGCGCACGCCTCCAGGATCGGCCCCAGCGGGTCGTGCTCGAAGCGGCCCTCGGCGACGAGGAGCGCCGACCGCGCGGCGGCCTGCTGCGTGGCGCACGACGACACCCCGAGCGCGGGCAGCCCGGCGGCGGCACGCTCGGCGTTGGTCAGCGTGACGATGTCGGCGGACATCGCGACGCCCTCGTCCGAGGCGACCGCCCCACCGGCGCCGTCGGCGGCGGATCCCCCGGCGGTGGGCCGGGCGGCAGCGCGCGGCTCGGGTGCCGGGACCGCCGGGGCCGGGGGCTCGTCGTCGGGCGGGGGCCCGTCGGGGGCTGCCGCCTCGGGGACCGCCGAGCTCGTCGCCGGCAGCGGCTCGGTCGGCTCGGGTGCGCCCCTGCGCTCGCCGCTGCGGGAGACGGGGTCCTGCAGGCGTCCGACCAGATCCCCGGACGTGAGCGAGAGCGCGACGTGCTCCGTCGGCGCGTGCGCGCCGGGTGCGGCGACCAGGATCAGCGCCAGCGCGACGACGAGGATCCCCGCTGACCCGACCATCCGCACCCGGCGACGTCGATGGCCCCGACGCTCGCGCCAGCGGCGGATCTCGCGGCGTTGAGCGACGGGCACGAGGGGACGTTACCCGACCGTGACCTTTATCGGTAGTTCCTCCGCACCTGGGCGGTTCATCCCAGCACGAGGGACACCGCAGCGTCGCCGTCGTCGGGGTCCGCGAGCAGGGCCTCGACCGCTCCGCGCGCACCCCACCGACCGGTCGCCCACGCCAGGCCGGAGGCCAGGCCCGCGACGTGCACGGCGTGCACCTGCGCCTGCACGCCCGCGCCGACGACCCACCAGCCGACGAGCGCACCGCCCACGCGGAGCTCGTCGTGCCGCCACCACACCGGAGGGACGTCGGGCAGCAGCGCGACCAGCGCCTCGGGCACGTCCTCCGGCTCACCGTCGCCCACGACGTCCCCGTCGAGCTGCGACGACGCGAGCGGGAGGTCCAGCAGGTCCGCGACCCGGGCCGCGGCGTCGTCCTCCGCGCCCGGCACCGGGACGGGCAGGACCGGCACGCCGTCCGCACCCGCGCGCTGCCACCACCGCGGGTCGTCGGCCACCACGGCGTCCTGGACGACGTGCGCGGCGCCCGGCTCCGTCAGCGCGACCACGACCGCGGGCGGCTCGTCCGGTCCGGCCCCCGCCGCCCACGCCCGCCACACCTGCCCCGCCACGTCCAGCGGCACGGACGCGCCCACCGGGCCCAGCCGCTCCAGCACCGCCGGCCACCGCGCCGCCGGGACCTCCGCGAGCGACCCGACCCCGCCCAGCGCGCGCAGCACGTCCGCGTCCAGGGCCGCGAGCACGTCGGGCACCGGGGGCACCAGCGCTGCCGGCAGCCCCGCCGCGCCCGGCAGCGCGAACACCTCGGGCAGCGGCAGGTCGGCGCGCTCGCGCAGCCACCAGGCCGTGTACGACGGGCCGGTGGCCGTCGTGCCCTCGCCGCGCACGGGCGTCACGAGCGCCGCGCGCAGCCCCGGCGTGCCGGCCAGGTGCGCCAGCAGCTCCGGCCAGCGCTCGTCGTCCACGGCGTCCAGGTCCGCGACCGCGGGCACGTCGCCGCAGTACGCCCCGACGTCCAGCACCTCGGTGAGGTCCTCCACGTACTCCGCCCAGCCGTCCAGCGAGGCGGCCGCGAGGGACGCGCCGTCGTCGCCCTCGTCGTCCGGGACCACGCCCGCGACGACGTCCGGCACGGTCGTCACCACGAGGTCGTCCCGCACGCCGACGGCGGCCAGCACCTCACGGCCCCAGCGCTCGACCGCGTCGGCCGCCACCGGCGCCAGGACCCGGTCGTCGAGCAGCCGCGCCGCCGGACCGCCCGGCAGCACCAGCCCGTGCGCCGGCGCCGGCTCGCCGTCCGCCGCGTCGAGGGTCAGCAGGCCCAGCCACGCGGCGTCGGCCGTCGGCACGGTCCCCGCGGCACGGACCACGTCCAGCACGGCAGCCGTCACCTCGTCCGCGTGCTCCAGGTCGTCGTCGTCCGCCTGCCCCAGCACCGCCGCCCGCAAGGCCGGGTGGGCCAGCAGCGCCGCGGCGTCCACGCGCTGCGCCCCCAGGCGGGCCAGCAGCGGAGCGGCCGCCGCCGGGTCCACCACGCGCAGGCCCCACTCGCGCAGCGCCTCGAGCGTGGCCGGGGCCAGGCCCGTCACGTCGTCGTCCAGCAGCACCACGCCACGCGGCCCGCGGACCACACGGCCGTCGACCAGGGGAACGGGCAGGGAGGCCAGCCCCTCGCGCGCCGTCGCGTCCTGCGCCGCACCGTCCAGCGCGGCGTACAGCGCCGGCCAGTCGACGTCCCCGCCCGTGGGCAGCTCGTCCACGACCTCCGCGAGCGTGCGCTCCTCGACGCCCAGCACCCGCACCGCCGCCGCACCCGACGGCGGGACCCGGACCAGGCCGCCCACGACCGCGCCGAGCGCCGCGACCGCCGCGGGGTCCGTCAGGTCGCGCACCGTGGTCGCACGCAGGGGCGCGACCAGCCCGTCCTGCGGGGACGCGGGCACGAGCAGCGGCGTGCGGACCAGCGCCTCGAGCGCCCGCTCCCGCAGCACCGCGTCGACCGCACCGGCCGCCAGCCCCGTCGGGACCAGCACCGTCGCGTCCTGCCCCTCCGCTGCCAGCCGGCCCACGAGCTCCGCGTACGCCTGCCCCGCACGGGCCAGCACCTCGTCCGTCAGCGGGCCCGGTGCCACGTGCCGGCGCGACGGGTCCAGCGGCAGCGTCGCCACCAGCAGCGCGGGCAGGGAGCAGGGCTCGTCGGTGGGCGTGGGCGCGTGCACCACGTGCGGCAGCTGCGCCGCACCCCCGCGCGGCAGCGCCCACGTCACGCGCCAGGACCGCGCGCCACGCTGCTCCACCGGACGGTCCGCGACCAGCGCCAGCGGCACCTCGCCCTCCGCCGTCAGGACGTCCCAGCGGTCGTGGACGTCCGCCAGGCGGCGCGGCGCGTCACCCTCGACGTCGACGAGCACCTCGACGAGCCCCGGCAGCGCCAGCAGCAGCACGTCGTCGACGGCCTCCAGCAGCGAGCGGACCTCGTCCCGCACCACCGCGTCACGCAGCTCCAGCACGACCGCCGTGTCGTACCCCGACGGCGGCCGGGCCTCCGTCTGCCACGGCAGCCGCAGCACCGGCAGGGAGCCGTCACGGCGGCGCACCTCGTCCGCGAGGGTCGGACGCCCCTGCGCGGCCTCCCGGGCGGCAGCCTCGTCCAGCGCCTGGACGGTGTCGGCCAGGGAGAACCGCACCGCGCCCGTCGTCGAGGCGACCGTGATCTCGTCGGACACCGCCCGCACCGCCGCGAACCCCACGCCGAACCGCCCGACCGTGCCGGTCCCGGCGTCCCGCTTGGACGACGCACGCAGCGACGCGAGCGACGCGACGCCCGCCGCGTCCAGGGGTGCGCCCGTGTTCGCGGCGACCAGCACCGCGGTGCCCTCGTCCGTCGTCCCCAGGCGGAGCAGCAGACGACCGCCGACGCCCGCGCGCGTCGCGGCGTCCGCGGCGTTCTGCGCGAGCTCGACCAGCACGCGGTCGCGGTAGTACCCGCGGGCGTGGTCCTCCTCGGTGTTCGCGTCCTCCCGCAACCGTGCCGGCGACGCCCGCCACGCCTCCAGCACCGCCCCGCGCAGCGCGGCCGTGCCGAAGACGTCCGTGGTCACGCCTCGTCGGCGGGACGCTCGTCGGCGTCCGTCTCCGTCGGCTCGGTGTCCGTCGGGCCCGTCTGCGTCGGCTCGGTGTCCGTCGGCTCCGTGTCCGTCACGGGGGCGTCGGTGGGCGCGGTGTCCGTGACGGGGGCGTCGACGGCCGGGGTCTGGGTGACCTCGGCAGCAGGCTCCGGCTCGGCCGGGGCTGCGGGCTCCGCGCGCTCGACGACGTCGATCGCCAGCTCGTCGAAGAGCGGGTCGGGCGCCGGCCACTCGCTGGCGGCAGGCTCGACGTCCGTCTCCGAGTGGGCGCCGCAGCCGTGGTCGAGGCTGACGACCTTGCCGTCGTCGGGCGACCACTCGTTGGCGCACACGGCGAACAGCTGCCCGAGCGACCCCTGCAGCGGCACGAGGAACCCGCACGACCAGCACGCGGCAGCGGACGCGACCGCACCAGGCGTCGCCGGCCCGCGCGACCCGCGGTACCACCGCTGCGCCGCCTCCGCCCGACCCTGCGGCGACAGGACGCGCACCCGCGCGAGCGCGAGCTCGTCGATCGCGACCTCGTCGATCTCGGGGTCGCCCGTCGGGGTGAAGCCGGGCTCGAGGCGCGGGTCGTCGGGACGGAACGGCAGGACGTCGCCGGGGCCGATGTCACCCGGGCGCAGACGCTCCGACCACGGCACCCACGGCCGCGCGAGGACCGCGTCCTCGCCCGGCAGCAGCTCCGCCTCGCAGACGGTGGCGGTCCGCCCGCGCGGCACGCGCGCGACGGTGACGGTCCACGCCCAGCCGCGGTACCCGCGAGCGGTGCACGCGAACCGGTGGGACACGAGCCGCTCGGCCTCGCGCACGGCACCGAGGTACTCCCCGACGTACTCGGGCTCCTCGGCGATCTCGAGCGCGACCTCGCGCGCGAGGTCGACGGCACGCTCCAGGACGGCGTCCTTGACGGCAGCCACGATCAGGCCTCGAGCTTGTCGGCGACGCCGCGCAGCAACGACGCGTACTGCGCGGAGCGCTGACCCTCGGGGTAGCGACCGCGGCGCAGGTCGTTGCCGATCTTGTCGAGCACCTTGATGAGGTCCTCCACCACGACCGCCATCTCGTCCGCCGGGGGGCGGCGGGCCTTCACGACCGAGGGCACCGGGTCCAGCACGGTGACGGACAGGGCCTGCGGTCCACGCCGACCGTCCGCCACGCCGAACTCGACCTTCGTGCCGGGCTTGGGGTCGCTGACCCCCACGGGCAGTGCCGAGGCGTGCAGGAACACCTCACCGCCGTCGTCGCTCGCGATGAAGCCGAATCCACGCTCGGTGTCGAACCACTTGACCTTGCCGGTGGGCACTCCTGCTCCTTCAGCGCCGGACACGTCCACGAGCACTCCCGCAGATCGTCACCAGGCTACCGGGCCGCGCACGTCGATTCCCGCTGCCGCGCGCACGCCGTCCCGATACCCGGGACGCGGACCCCCACCCGCCACTACTCTCGCGGCGACCAGGAGGAGCGTGGACATGACGAACGACCTGTTCGGCGGCTGGATGCAGGAGTCGGACCACGCGCAGTCGCGCCGGATCCGCGAGCTCACGGACGACCTGGGCTACCTGCGCTCGTCCCTCGGTCAGCAGAGCCGCACCGCGTCCGCGCTCCGCAGCGACCTGGCGTCGCTGCGCGGGTCGATCGAGACGCGGCTCGCGCGGCTGAGCGAGGCGTTCGACGCGTTCGTCGAGCTCAGCTCCCTGCGCGACCAGCTCTCGCTCGTCGCCGGCCCGGCGCTCGTGCGCCAGGCGACGCGGGCGCGGCTCGTCGCCCTGGGCTCCGGGCCGCGCGGCGCGGGTCCCGTGCTCGACGTCAGCGGCACCCCGGCGGCCCCCGGCTACTGGCTCGCCGACGCCCTGGGCGCGCTGGGGCCCGACGACGCGGGCGCCGCCGACCGTGCCGCCGCGATCGACCGCCGCCGCACCGCCACCTTCCTGACGGTCGCCGGGGCCGCGTGCGGGAACGTCGACCTCGTCGCCCGGTGGGCGTCCGACGCGCTCGGCACGCTCGACCCCGCCCACCCGGTGACCCGCGCGCAGCGCGCCGTGTGGGTGGCCGCGGCGCAGGGCCGGCTGGGCGACGACGCCCGGGACGTGCTGCTGGATCGGCTGCGGGCCGCGGTGGCGGCGCTGCCGGACGCGACGGTGGAGCAGTCGGTCGAGGTGTGGACGGCCGAGGTGCGCGCGGCTGCCGGCGGTGGTGGCACGGTGTCCCGCACCGCCGAGGCCGGCGCCCCGCAGGTGTCCCAGGCCCGACGGGCGGCCGACGCGCTGACGGCGCTGCGAGCGGCCGTCGCCACCCCCGTGGAGCGCGTCGCCGTGCCCGTGTACGGCACCGCCGACGGTCTCCCCGCTGACGCGGCGGGGACGTCGCAGTCGACGGACACGACGCTCGACGAGCTGGTGGCCGTGCTGCGCGCGCTCGTCGACGAGGGCGCCGAGGAGGAGCGTGCGCTGATGACGCGCATCGCCGAGCTCGAGGCGGTCGTCACCGGGCACGACGCCCCCGGCCCCGCGTGGGACGCCGCCTCGGGCGACCTGCTGACGCTCCTGCGCGAGGACGCGCTGGAGCGCCGCGACGCCGTCGGCGCCGCCGCCCGCGACGCCTGCGCGTCGTGGCTCCTGACGACCGCGGACGCGCTCCTCGCGGAGTCCGACGTGACGCCGCCCGCTCACCTCGAGGTCCCCGTCATGGGCGTGATGCTCCGGGCCCGCCCGACGGGGCCCGTGGACGGCGTGGACCAGGCACTGGTCCGGGCCCGCACGCCGCAGCACCCCCGCACGCCCCGCGAGACCCGGGTGACGGTCGGCACCGCGACCGGCGCCGGGATCCTCTGGCTCGCCACCCTCGTCGACGGCTCGGACCTGCGGTGGCTCTACGGCATCGTCGCCGTGGCGCTGACGGTCGCCGCGGGTGCACTGGTCAGCCGCCACGTGCGCCGCAGCCGCGAGGACGCGACGCGGTCGGCGCGCGGCGTCGACTTCGTCGGCCGGGAGGCGCAGCGGCTCCAGGACCGGATCGCGGAGGTCACGCGGGTCGTGGAGTCGTCCCGGCAGGACGCGCGCGAGCAGCACGCCCACGTCGTCGGCGCGCTGGGCCGGCCGGCGACGCGGGCGGAGGTCGACGCGTGACGGTCGACGCCTGACGCGCCACGCCGGGTGGTAGACCAGGACGGTGGACGACCAGCGCGCACGTGAGCTGCTCCTGGCGCTGCGGGCCGACGCCCTGGGACGGCTGACCGGCCTCGGTGACGCGCGCCAGGAGGTCGTCGACGCCGCACGGGACGCCAACGTCGACGACGAGCACGACCCCGAGGGCGCGACCATCGCCTTCGAGCGCGCCCAGCTGCAGGCGCTCGGGGCCGCCGCCGGCCGGCGCCTCGCGGAGGTGGACGCGGCGCTCGCGCGGGTGGACGCCGGCACCTACGGCAGGTGCGTCGTGGGCGGCGAGGCGATCGACGACGCCCGGCTCGAGGCCCGGCCGACGGCGACCACCTGCGTCGCGCACTCCTGACCCGTGCGCGCCCGGACGTCCGGGCTCAGCCGCCCTGCGCGAGCCGGTCCAGCGCGAGTGCCGCGAGCACCGCGGCGCTGGGCGCGAGCGCCGCGTCGGCGAAGCGGGCGCGCGGCGAGTGGTTGTACGGCGCGTCCGCCGGGTCGTGGCCCGCGGGCGTCGCACCGACGAACACGAACGCGCCGGGCACCTGCTGCAGGACGTACGAGAAGTCCTCGGCGCCCGGCACGGGGACGTCCGCGTCGAACCACCCGGCCTCGCCGTAGAGGGACTGCGTCACGCGGCGGGCGCGCGCGACCTCGGCGGCGTCGTTCACGGTCACCGGGTAGCCGCGGGTGTACTCGACGCTCGCGGTCAGGCCGTGCGCCGCCGCGACGTGCTCGGTCAGGCGCGTGATCCGCTCGGGCACCGCCGCGTGGGTCGCCGGGCTGAACGTGCGGATCGTCGCCTCGAGGTGGGCCGTGTCCGGGATGATGTTGTCCTTCGTCCCCGCCTCGACGCGCCCCACCGTGACCACCACCGGGTCGAACACGTCGAACTGCCGCGTCACCATCGCCTGCAGCGCGAGCACCATCTCGGCGGCCACCGGCACGGGGTCCGCCGCGAGGTACGGCTTGGACCCGTGCCCGCCGCGCCCCTCGACCGTGACGCGCACCGTGTCCGACGCGGCCATGAAGGTGCCCGCGCGGGACGCGACGACGCCCGCCGGCAGCGTCGAGGACATGACGTGCGCGCCGTACGCGGCGACGACGCGCGTGCCTGCGGCGTCCAGCACGCCCTCCTCGATCATGAGGCGGGCACCGTGGTAGCCCTCCTCGCCGGGCTGGAACATCAGGACGACGGACCCGGCGATCTCCTCGCGCCGCGCCGCGAGGAGCCGCGCCGCGCCGACCAGGCCCGCGACGTGCAGGTCGTGCCCGCACGCGTGCATGACGCCCTCGTGCTCCGACGTGAAGGGCTCGCCCGTCTGCTCGGTGACCGGCAGCGCGTCCATGTCACCGCGCAGCAGGACCGCCGGGCCGGGGCGCGCGCCGCGCAGCACCGCCGTGACGGACGACAGCGCGCGTCCGGTCGACACCTCGAGGTCGAGGTCCGCGAGCGCCTCCAGCACGAGCTGCTGGGTGCGCGGCAGCTCCAGCCCTCGCTCGGGGACCCGGTGCAGCGCGTGGCGCAGCGCCGCCGTGCGCGGCAGGTCCGCTGCGGCGTCCTCCCGCAGGGACGTCAGCGTGGCGTCGTCGAGCGTCCTCGTCGGGTCCTGCGTCATGCCCTCGTGGTGCCCCATGGCGCCACCCTGCCACAGCGCGGGGACGGGCCACCGCGTGCGCCGGCCGGGTGACGCCGCGGCCGGGGATTCCCCCGTCCGCCGACGACGACGTCCCACGTCACGGCCGGTGGCGTCCCTAGCCTGGGCCGGTGAGCCCGAGCCCCGACGCCGACGGCCGCGGCGTCCCGCCCGGCCCGCCACCGGACCGTGCGCGCGTCCCGGCGTGGGCGCCCGTCCGCGTCGACGGGCCTGCCGCTCGGGTGGCACCCGGGCCCGCCGCCGTGCCCCCGCGCGGCGACGCCCTCGCCCCGGACCGCGGGTGGACGGCTGCGCCCCCCTCCGGCGTCGGCGCCGCACCGACGTCCACCGTCCGTGGCGACACCCCGGCGCACCGTCAGGACGACGGCCCCACCGGCCGGGCGTGGTTCCGTCGCCTCCGGGTGCCGCGCGCACGTCTGCGGGTGCCGCGCGTGACCGTCGCAGCAGCGGGTGCGGCCCTGGTCGTCAGCGCCGCGGTCGCCACCGCGTCCCTCGCGGGTGACGGCGGGGCCGGCAGCACGGCGGGTGCCACGCCGACGCCCTCGCCGACGACGTCCGCGCCCGCCACCGGATCGCTCGACCGGGAGGTCGGTCGGCTGCAGGTCGACCTCGCCGTCGCGCGCGCGACCCTCA
>Ga0233363_1000537_pt1 | contig 16866 bp, 15 predicted proteins | sample ElkDunMinimDraft_18_FD_191534 | JGI IMG/M metagenome (GOLD analysis project Ga0233363, IMG submission 191534) | Fecal eukaryotic communites from dung pellets of Tule Elk in California, USA - Elk Dung C16 | ecosystem: Host-associated > Mammals > Digestive system > Large intestine > Fecal | place... | reverse complement strand
CGGACGGCGCGCCGGCGGCCAACCTCGACGTCGACCTCGAGGCACACCGCGACCTCGTGCGCGAGCCGACCCCGCCCCAGGTGCCGATGCGTCGGCTCACCCACCAGGAGTGGCCCGCGTTCGAAGAGTGGATGCAGGAGACGTGGGGCGAGACGTGGGCCGCGGAGGTCGGAGGGGCACTGCGACGTCGGCCGGTCAGCTGCTTCGTGGCCGTCGACGACGGCGACTACCTCGGTTTCGCCGCGTACGACACGAACCGGGCGGGCTGGTTCGGACCGATGGGCTCAAGTCCCGCCGCCCGGGGTCGAGGAGTCGGGGCGGCACTCCTGCGGGCCTGCCTGTCCGACTACCTCGACGCGGGGCGTACGGCCTGCGAGATCGCATGGGTAGGTCCGGTCGAGTTCTACGCGAGGGTCGTAGGCGCCGAGCCGGGTCGTACGTTCATCGCGCTGCGCAAGCCGCTGACCGACGACGCGGACGCGTCAGCGTAGGTCGGCGAGGCTGCGGACGACGCGCTCGAAGACCGTCGTGTCGACCGTGGTGCCGCCGTCGCGCAGCGCGAGGACCGCGGCGCCCGCCGTGCCCTCCTCCACGAGGTGCGCCGGCCCGGTACGGCCCTGTGTGCGCCATGCCGTCTCGACAGCGCTCGCGACCTCGGGTTGACGGAGCAGCACGCTCCCACCGAGGACGAGCGGTCCGTCGACACTCGGGTCGACCGCGGCGGTGATCGTCACGGCGAGCGCGTCGGTGGTCTCCTCGACGATCGCGCGGGCGACCGGGTCCTGCGGGAAGGCGAAGGCGAGCGGCGCGAACTGCGCGAGCCGGACCGGCCGCATCGCGTACAGGACGTCGACCAGCTCCTCGAGCACCGGTGACCGCGGACCGGGCGTCGGGCCAGCCGTCGCGTCGATCTCGAGCATGCTGAGCAGCGCCGGCGTCATCGCGGTGGCGAGACCGCGGCCGTCGACGTCGGCGACGACGGCGCGGGTCACCGCGTGGCCGAGGGAGAACCCCGAACCTGCGTCACCGAGCAGCCACCCCATCCCGTCGACGACGTGCTCGACCACGCCTCCGCGGACCCGGATCGCGGCGGCGCCCGTCCCCGCGACCATCGCGTAGCCGTCGAGCGCAGGTGTCCCCGCGCAGTACATCGCGAGCAGGTCGGAGCGCAGGGCGAACGGCACGCGGATCCCGCAGCCGGCGAGCGCATCGGCGATCACGCGGTTGCGGGGGTCGTCGGCCGCCCGGTGGGTCGCCGCTCCGGCCATCGCGAGGGTCGTCGAGACGATCGCCGTCGGGTCGGAGCCTGAAGCCGCGAGTGCGCCACGGACGGCGGTCTCCAGCGACTCCGCGGCCTCACCGGGCCCCGACGAGACGGGGTTGCCGCCGCCTGCCCGTCCGTACCCGAGCGTGCGGCCTGAGGAGTCGATCACGACAGCACGGGTAGAGGTTCCTCCGGCGTCGACGGCGAGGATCAGAGGCATCGTTACTGATCCGAGACCGCATGTGATCTTGACCACATTGGTGTCATGGGAATAGTTTTCAACGACTTCCACATCTTCTGAGATGGATTTTCACGGAGCGTGCTCATGGACCACCAGGTCGACGGTGTGGCGATGACGCTCGGCGCGCTCGGGGTGGCTGAGCGGATCCAAGCCCGACGGCCGCAGATGTCGGATGCTATGGCCAAGATCGCCGCGTTGCTGGTCGAGCATCCCACCGCCCCTCTGGAGATGTCCATCACCGAGCTGGCGGCGCAGGCGGGCACCTCGGCCGCCACCGTGACCCGGTTCTGCAGGCTCATCGGCTATTCCGGCTACGTGCCGCTGCGCGTCGGTGTCGCCGCCGACGTCGGCCGCGGAGACGTGCACGCCTCGTGGCACGCCGACATCGGCAAGAGCTTCGACCCCGACGACACGTCGAGCGACGTCCTCCACGCGCTGCTGGGTTCCCACACGCGTGCGGTCCAGGCCACGGCAAGCTCGGTGGACCTCGAGCAGATGGACCGCATCGCGACGGCGATCGCCACCTGCCGCCACCTCGACATCTACGGCATCGGCGGGAGCGGGCTCATGGCCGACGAGCTCCAGTCCCGCCTCTACCGCATCGGGCTCAGCGCCCACGCGTGGACGGAGGTCCACGCCGGCCTCGCGAGTGCGGCGATCCAGGACGAGACGTGCGTGGCGCTGGCGATCTCCAACACGGGCCGCACCACCGAGACGATCCAGATGCTCGGCCAGGCGAACTCCTCCGGCGCGTTCAGCGTCGCCCTGACCAACCGTCCCGACTCGCCTCTCGCCGCGGTCGCCCACGAGCACGTCGTGGCCGCCGCCCCGGAGGAGTACCTCCAGCCGGACGACCTCTCGGCCAAGCACTCCCAGCTCTTCCTCCTCGACCTGATCTACCTCCTGGTGGCTCAGCAGGACTTCGCGAGGACGACGACGAAGCTCGCCGCCTCCGCGATGGCCGTCCTCCCGCACCGCAAGTCCGTACGCACCCGGTCCCGAACGCAGTGACCTGACCCACGACCCAGGAGACGCCCCGCATGTCCGACACCTCGCACCAGTTCCTGAACGAGACGACCAGCCGGCTCGAGAAGCTCGCGGCGGTCGCCGCAGACGGCGGCCTCGACCCGGCCCTCGATCTGATCACCGGTGCGTTGCAGTCGGGCGGGATCATCCAGGCGTTCGGCACCGGACACTCCCAGGCCTTCGCGATGGAGATCGCCGGGCGTGCCGGCGGACTCATCCCGACCCACAACATCGCGTTGCGCGACGTGGCGCTGTTCGGCAGCCGGGACGTGTCGATCCTGTCCGACCCCAAGCTCGAGCGGGACCCCTCGACCGTCGAGGAGCTGTGGGCGATCACGGCCCCGAGCCCCGAGGACGTCTTCATCATCGCGTCGAACTCCGGCGTCAACGGATCGATCGTCGGGATGGCGCTCGAGGCGAAGAAGCACGGCCATCCGGTGATCGCGGTGACCAGCCTCGAGCACACCAGCCGGGTGACGCCGAAGCACCCGAGCGGGAAGCGACTCAGCGAGATCGCGGACGTCGTGATCGACAACCTGGCCCCGTACGGCGACACCACGCTCTCGGTGGGTGACGACATCGGTGTCGGCGCGGTGTCGTCCCTCACCGCCGCGTTCATCGCGCAGCTGCTGACGATCGGCGTCGCCGAGCGGCTGGCCGCCGAAGGCTCCGTCCCGCCGATCTACCTCTCCGCCAACATCCCCGGCGGCGACGACCACAACCACCAGCTCGAGGACAAGTACGGCGACCGGATCCGCCGCTACGCCTGACACCACCATCATCACCACCACAGGGAAGGCACTCCAGATGAGTATCGAGAGGAAGACGGTCGACAGGCGCACCCTGCTCCGAGGTGCGCTCGCCGCCGCAGCAGTCATCCCCCTCAGCGGCGCACTCGCCGCGTGCGCAGGGGGCAGCAGCGACTCCGACGACAACAAGGCCAAGGGCGGCAAGAAGTCCGAGGACAACCCGTTCGGCATGGCCGCCGACTCCACCACCGACGCGGTCATCTTCGACGGCGGGTACGGCACGGACTACGTCGCGTTCGCCGCCACCCTGATGCAGAAGAACCACAAGGGTTCCACGGTCAAGGTCTCTCCCACCACCGAGATCTCGCAGGAGCTCCAGCCCCGGTTCGTCGCCGGGGACCCGCCCGACCTCATCGACAACTCGGGCGAGAACTCGATCGGGTTCAGCACGATCCTCGACCAGGTGGAGGACCTCACCGACGTCCTGGACGCCAACAACCTCGAGGGCACGAAGATCCGCGACACCCTGTACGACGGCGTCGAGGCGCCCGGCACCTTCGACGGCAAGCTCGCCGCCCTGAACTACGTGCTGACGGTGTACGCGGTCTGGTACTCCTCGAGCCTGTTCGAGGAGAACGGTTGGACCCCGCCGAAGACCTGGGACGAGGCGATCGCCCTCGGTGCCGAGGCGAAGAAGAAGGACAAGTACCTCTTCCTGTGGGGCAAGGAGGCGGCGACGTACTACCAGACGCTCGCCATCGGGTCCGCCATCAAGCAGGGCGGTGACGAGGTCCGGCTCGCACTGGGGAACCTCGAGGCGAACTGCTGGTCGAACCCGTCCGTGCAGGCCGTGTTCGAGGCGATGGGCAAGATCGTCGACGCCGGCTACATGAAGCCCGGCGGTGCCGGCACGCAGTTCACCGCGGCGCAGGCGCAGTGGAGCAACAACCAGGACGCCCTGCTCTACCCGTCGGGGTCCTGGATCGAGAACGAGATGAAGGACCAGACCAAGGCCGGGTTCGAGATGAAGGGCTTCCCCGAGATGGTGGTCAACACCGACTCGGCGATGCCGTGGGAGGCGTTGCACAGCGCCGCGGGCGAGCCGTTCCAGATCCCGTCGCAGGGCAAGAACGTGCCCGGCGGCAAGGAGCTGCTGCGGACCATGCTCTCCAAGGAGGCGGCGACCAACTTCGCCAAGACCAAGCTCGCGCCGACCATCGTCAAGGACACCGTCCCCGCCGACGGCTTCGGTTCGACCGCCCTCGTGTCGCAGAGCGAGATGCTCTCCGCGGCCGGCTCGAACGTCTTCACGTGGACGTTCGTCGACCTCTACGGCACCAACGTCGACCAGCTGGTGGTCTGGAACAGCTTCCTCGCCGGCAAGTCGAGCGTGAAGGACCTCACGTCGCGCCTGCAGCAGATCACGGACAAGATCCGCGAGGACGACTCGATCAAGAAGATCCCCGTCACGTGATCGAGGCCCCTCTGGTCCCACCCGCGGACACCGAGAAGTCGCTGCCGCGCAAGAAGTCGCGACGGCCGTGGACGTTCGACCGCATCAGCTTCGTGCTGGTGTTCCTCGTGCTGCCGCTGGCGATCTTCTCGGTGTTCGTGGTGTGGCCGTTCGTGCAGGCGTTCTGGTACTCGCTGACCGACTGGTCGGGGTTCACGCCCGACATGAACTTCATCGGTCTGGAGAACTACCAGAAGCTGCTCCAAGACGACATCTTCATGACGGCACTGCGCAACAACGTCATCCTGGCGATCGTCGTCCCGTTCGTGACCGTCGTGCTCGCCTTCGCGCTGGCGACGATGATCACGGTCGGCGGCTCCACGTACGGCGCCACCCGGGGTCTGAAGGGCTCGAGCTTCTACCGCGTGATCTCGTTCTTCCCGTACACGATCCCGGCGATCGTCATCGGTCTCATCTGGCTGCAGATGTTCGACCCGTCGAACGGCCTGCTCAACGGCATCCTCACGGGCATCGGACTGGACGGGTTCGACTCGTACCCGTGGCTCGGGGACGCCCGGACGGCCATGCCGGCCTCGATCTTCGTCATCATCTGGGGCTTCGTCGGCTTCTACATGGTGCTGTTCGTGGCGGCGATCAAGAGTGTCCCCGGCGAGCTGTACGACGCGGCGCGGATCGACGGCGCCGGCCGGTTCCGTACGGCGTTCTCCGTGACGCTGCCGCTGATCCGCGACAACGTCCAGACGGCCTACATCTACCTCGGCATCCTGGCGCTCGACGCCTTCGTCTACATGGTCGCCCTCAACCCGGGCGGCGGCCCCGAGAACTCGACGCTGGTCATGCCGCAGCGCCTGCTCGTCACCGCCTTCGAGAAGGGCCAGTTCGGGCTCGCGAGCGCGATGGGCGTGGTCATGGCCGTCGCGACGATGGCCTTCGCCGCGATCGTCTTCACCGTGAACCGCCTGGTGGGCGGCCGACCTGAAGGGGTGCGCCGATGACGGCGAGCGCCAGCACCGACTCCGACACCTCGCAGCATGCGGTGACGAGCGATCCACCGCCCTCGCCTCCGCCGCCCGGCCAGAAGCGGGGCGGTGCGGGCGACCGGGCGGTGACGTCGGTCTCGCACGTCGTCCTCGGTCTCTGGGCGCTGCTCGTCATCATCCCGCTGCTGTGGACGCTCCTCTCGTCGTTCAAGACGAGCAGCGAGATCTTCTCGTCCCCGTTCTCGCTGCCCGCCACCTGGAGCTTCGACAACTACGTCTCGGCGTGGACGTCGGAGGGCATCGGCCGCTACTTCCTCAACACGGTCGTCGTCGTCGGGACCGCACTGGTCCTGGTCATGCTGCTGGGGTCGATGTGCGCGTACGTCCTGGCGCGGTTCTCGTTCCCCGGGAACCGGCTGATCTACTACCTGATGCTGGTCGGCCTGACGTTCCCGATCTTCCTGGCGATCGTCCCGCTCTTCTTCGTGCTCAAGGGCTTCGGGATCCTCAACACGCTGCCGGGGCTGATCATCACGTACGTCGCGTTCGCGCTGCCGTTCACCGTCTTCTTCCTGTACCCGTTCTTCCGGGTGCTCCCGCAGGACGTCGCGGAGGCGGCGGAGATCGACGGTGCGGGGGAGTGGCGCAAGTTCTTCCAGGTGATGCTCCCGATGGCGAAGCCGGGGATCGCGTCCGTCGCGATCTTCAACTTCCTCGGCCTCTGGAACCAGTTCCTGCTCCCGGTCGCGCTCAACACCAACCGGGACAACTACGTGCTGTCGCAAGGCATGGCGGCCTTCGCGTCGCGGGCGGGCTACAACACCGACTACGGCCGTCTGTTCGCAGCGGTGGTGATCACCATCGTCCCGGTGCTGATCGTGTACGTGATCTTCCAGCGCCAGCTCCAGGGATCGGTGTCGCAGGGGGCGAGCAAGTAGCAGGAGGGAAGTAACGGTCGCGCATCCCGACAGCCGGTGCTCTCGCGCGTGCCGTACGATCCGGCTGCCACCTTCCCCCGAGGAGCCCCCGTGAACCCCGTCGCCCCTTCCCGCCTGCCCCGCTGGGTTCGGCGGCGTCTCGGTCGTGCGATCGCCGCGGCGGCTGTCGTCGCCCTCGGGATGATCGCGCTGCTCGGTGCGCTGTCCCACGACGCCGTCTGGACCCAGGCACGCGCCGAGCTGCTGGTGGGCACCCAACCTCACGTGAGCGGCACGTACGGGTGGTGGGACGAGGAGGTCACCTTCGAGGACGGGCGCACGCTCTCGCTGTGGCGCTCGACCTCGCTGTGGGGCTCGACGAACTCGTTGCTGGGCCCCGAGGACGAGTCCGTGGTGGACGTCGTCGTCTTCCCGGGGGAGGATCGTGCCTTCCTGGTCTCGGACGTGCCGACCGGGAACCACATGATCTTCTTCCGCTCCCTCGACTGGATGCTCCTCGCCTCCTCGGCCTGGGGCCTGCTCCTGGTGAGCCTCGGCCTGCTGTACGGCGTCGTCCGCCTCGCCCTCGGCTTCACCCCGCTCGCCCTGCCGTCGCTGCGTCGGCGGTCGACCGAGGTGACCGGGGTCGTCGAGGACTACCTTCCCGCGCCGACCGCGGGACGGGGGGTGCTGCGACTCACGCTCGACACCGACGCGTACGTGGCGGGGGTCGCTCTCCACGGCGAGCAGCCCCGCCCCGGTGACGCGATCACGATGGGCGGACGCATTCAACCGGAGGGCTGGGCGCTGGGCTGGACCGACCGGGGCGTCGTGGTCCTCCGCGACGTGCTCCGCGCGGACCTCCCCGTACGCCAGGCCTAGGCCGGCGGAAGCTCGCGCTCCCTGGCGGTCGACGGAGGAGCGGTCGTACGGAACCTTGCGCTGAAGCGAACACAGCACCTGCAGCGACTTCTCGTCGGTCCACGCATGAATCGAGTCCCACTCACCGCTGTAACCCACCACCCGGCTGACCCAGCCGACCTCTGTGGCGAGGAGCGCGCGAGTCCAGTCCCGGACCGTCAACGGTTCGCGTCGGGAGATCGCGTTCGCGATGCGGTCGCCGGCGGCAAGAAAGTCGTCGAGGCCGTCGAAGCCGAAGGCTTTGGACAGCGATTCGGTGCAGTCTGTCCGACCGCTCCAGTCCTTCAGTCCGTAGACGAGCATGTGGACTTCGTCGCGGGTCAGGTCGAGCGAGACCTCCTCGCGAGGCGTGGGTGAGTCCGACATCTGTTCCCCCATCCCAGAAGGCGGGACACCGCCGCCCGAATCATCTCGTGCGTGCGTTCGGCGACCGCGCACGCCACCCCTAGGCTGGGGCACATGGTGGACCCACGGGCCGGTACGCCGGCAGAGCCGAAGGACCTTGTCGACCTCGATGCCCTCGCCGCGGCGTACTACGACCGCGTGCCCGATCCCGACGACCCGGCGCAGCAGGTGTCCTTCGGGACCAGCGGACACCGCGGGTCGAGCCTCGACGGCTCGTTCAACGAGGCGCACATCCTCGCCACCACCCAGGCGATCGTCGAGTACCGCGCCCAAGCGGGGATCGAGGGCCCGCTGCTGCTCGGCAGCGACACGCACGCGCTCTCCCTCCCGGCGTGGCAGACCGCGCTCGAGGTGCTGATCGGCAACGACGTCGTCACCCTCGTCGACACCGACGACGGGTTCACCCCGACTCCGGCGGTGTCGCACGCGATCCTGCGCCTCAACGGACTGAGCGGTCGTGCAGAGGGCGGCGCGCACGGGCAGGTCGACGGCATCGTCGTCACACCGTCGCACAACCCGCCGCGCGACGGCGGCTTCAAGTACAACCCGCCCAACGGCGGCCCCGCCGGCTCCGACATCACCGGCTGGGTCCAGGACCGGGCGAACGCGCTCCTCCGGGACGGCCTCCGGGGGGTGAAGCGCGCGACGACCGACCAGACGCGCGACCGGGTGGAGACCTACGACTTCCTCACCCACTACGTGAACGACCTCGGCGCGGTCCTCGACATGGAGGCGATCGCGCGGGCCGGGGTCAGGATCGGCGCCGACCCGCTCGGTGGCGCGTCCGTCGCGTACTGGGGCCGTATCGGTGAGGAGTACGGCCTCGACCTCACGGTCGTCAACGCTCAGGTCGACCCGCAGTGGGGCTTCATGACCCTCGACCACGACGCGAAGATCCGGATGGACTGCTCGTCCCCGTACGCGATGGCGTCGCTGGTCGCGCAGCGCGACCGCTTCGACATCGCCACCGGCAACGATGCCGACGCCGACCGGCACGGGATCGTGACGCCGGACGCGGGCCTGATGAACCCGAACCACTTCCTCGCCGTCGCCATCGCCTATCTCACGGAGCACCGCGACTGGGACGCTGCGGCGGGGGTCGGCAAGACCGTGGTCTCGTCCCGCATGATCGACCGCGTCGTCGCCGACGCGGGGCGCGCCCTGTACGAGGTGCCGGTGGGCTTCAAGTGGTTCGTCGACCCGCTCCTCTCCGGCTCTGTCGTGTTCGGCGGCGAGGAGAGCGCAGGGGCGTCCTTCCTGCGGCGCGACGGCAGCGTGTGGACGACCGACAAGGACGGGATCATCCTGGCCCTGCTCGCGGCCGAGATCCAGGCGGTCACCGACCGGAGCCCGAGCCAGCACTACGCGGGTCTGACCGCGCGTCACGGTGATCCCGCGTACGCCCGCGTGGACTCACCGGCCACCCGCGACCAGAAGGCCCGGCTGGGGGCGCTCGACCCGTCGGCGATCACCGCGACCGAGCTCGCCGGTGCCCCGATCACGCGCATCCTGTCGCACGCGCCGGGCAACGACGCCCCGATCGGCGGCATCAAGGTCGAGACGGCGGACGCCTGGTTCGCCGCCCGTCCGTCGGGCACGGAGGACGTCTACAAGATCTACGCCGAGTCGTTCGAGGGGCCCGACCACCTGGCGGAGGTCCAGGAAGCGGCAAGAGCCACGGTCGACGCCGCGCTGACGTAGAGTGCGAAGGAGGCGGGTCGGTGTCGCTGACCTGCGGTGACAGGGGGCGTACGTGAGGCTCGGGACGGACCGTGGGGCGCGCAGGGCAGCACCGCTGCTCGCCGCCGCCGCGATGGTGGTCGCCGGTGCGCCCGCCGTCCACGCCGACGAGACGCCGACCGCGCAGGACGTCCACGACGCGCAGGTGGCCGTCACCGCCAAGGCGGACGACGTCGCCCGTATCCGTGCCCGGATCGCCGCAGCCACCGAGCGTGTCGACGACCTCGCCGCGTCCGCAGCGCAGGCCGCCGAGGCGTACAACGGCGCGCAGTACGCCCTCGAAGAGGCCGAGGCCACGGCGAGGTCCGCCGACGCCGCCTCGCGGACCGCCGTGGGTGACGTCGAGAAGCAACGCCTGGTCGTCGAGCGGCTGGCGGTCGCCGGGGTCTCCGCCCGTGCGCCCTACAACCGGATGCGGACCCTCTTCTCCGACGGCGGCCCGAGCTCGCTGCTCGGCCACATGAGCGCCTACAACGCGGTCGGCGACGCCAGCCGTGCCGCGTTGGCGACGTACGCCTCGAAGCGGGCGGTCGCCGCCAGCCTGAAGCAGCGCGCCGACGCAGCGGTCGCCCGGCGCGAGAAGCTCGCCGCGACCGCGGCGGAGGCCAAGAAGGACGCCGAGAAGGCGGTCGCCGGGGCGGCCGCCGCACGCGCCGAGCTGCAGCGCGACCGCGACCAGCTCATCCGCGAGCTCGCCCACGCCGAGGGCATCTCGGTCAAGGTGGCGCGCACGCGGCAGAAGGCCCTCGAGCGGCTCGCGGAGCAGGCGCAGCTCGCGGCCAACCGCCCCCAGGCGGGCACGCCCACCCTGCCGCCGACCGACAGCCCGGCCCCAGCGCCTGCACCGCGACCCGGCCCGGCACCCCTGCCGCGGCCCGACGCCGATCCGCCGAAGCAGGCCAAGGGTGTCGAGGCGGCGATCCGCTTCGCGTTGGAGCAGGTCGGCGAGCCGTACGTGTGGGCCGGCGCCGGTCCCGACGTGTGGGACTGCTCGGGCCTGACGATGCGTGCCTGGCAGGCCGCGGGCAAGGGTCTCCCGCACTTCAGCGGCGCCCAGTACGCGTCGTCGTCTCCGATCGCGGTGCCCGAGGCACGCCGAGGGGATCTGCTGTTCTGGAGCCGTGGCGGACCCGGCTCGATCTATCACGTCGCGCTGTACCTCGGAGACGGCTGGATGGTCGAGGCACCTCGACCCGGCAAGAACGTGCAGGTCGTCTCGGTCTACGCCTGGCGGGCGCCGGATCTCGCAGGCCGCGTGCGCTGACCGCCAGACGCCGCGGGCTCAGACCGCGGCACGTCGCCGGGCGAGCTCGTGGTCGACGGCAGCACCGTCACCGGCGGACCACCAGTCGATCCGCCCGACCCGCTCGGCCGGCGGCGCCTGCGGCCACAGCAGCACCACGGCCGCGAGCGGCAGCGCGACCACGGCACCGGGCCCGGTAAGCAGCGCGACGGTGAAGCCCAGCATCGCGACGATCCCCTTGAGACCGGTGACATACCGGAGCGCGTGGCGGATCCGCCACACCAGCAGCAGGTAGGCCGCGAGCGCGGACAGAGCGGCGACGCCAGCCAGGCCCCACAGGACCCAGTACGGCCACGGCATGTCCGCGTACGGCAGCACGTCGACGTCGACGCGGTCCTGCCCGAGGAGCAGCCGCCAGAGCGCGACACCCCCGAGGACCGTGAGGACCGACAGCAGCGCCGACACGACGAGCAGCATCAGTCTCTGCACGTCCCGCTTCAGTGTCCGCGCAGGCACGGACCATCCGGTGACGGCGAGAGCGGCTGCTCCGAGGAGGCCCGCCGGCACCGCGCCCGTGCATGCCGCTACCCCCACTGTCGTGACCGCTGCCACGAGGCACACCGGACGGCCGGAGACCTCGCGGCTCGCCTCGGCCCGGTGAGCCAGCGCCCACCGGAACAGGCCGAGGGCCACGAGCGTGAGCGCGAGCGGAACCAGCGACAGCCACACGGCCTCCGTCGACTCCATCCACGCGGGGGCGACCGAACCCATCGCCGCGGCGAGCGCGATCTGGACGACGAGCCCGACGGCGCCGGCGACGAGGATTCGCCGGGGGTAGCCGCGAAGCGCGTCTTCGCGTGACGAGGTCGGGAGCTCAACGCTCACTCCGCCGTCTCCCACCGCCAGGTCGACATGATCGCGTCGAACAGCTCGACGAGCAGGTCCGCGAGCTCACCCTGCGGATCACCGTCCCCGAGCGTCGTGAAGGTCACCAGCAGCCAGTAGCGCTCGTCGGACGGGACGACCGTCGTGTACTCGACCGTGCGCGCCCCGGTGATCGCCTCGTCACCGTCCTCGTCTCCAGCCGCGAGCAGCTCCCTCGCGGACTCTGCGGCGAGCGCGGCGTCCTGCGACGGTGCGCTCTCGACGTCCTCGGGTGTGGGGGCGGAGGTGACCCGGTCGGTACGGATCCACACGGTGTCACCGACGGAGACGGGCTCGCTCGCCTCGTCCCCGGCGACCAACGAGGCCATCACCGACGTGGCCAGACCCGCGGGCGCCATCGCGTCCGGGATGACGACGCTCACCGTGAACGAGGCCGACAGCACCATCCCGTGCACGAGGTCGGTCGGTAGATAGAAGTCGACGGCACCGGCGCGCTCGGCGACGGCGAGCTGGCGGAGCAGCTGCTGCTCGAGCGTGATGCGGAGCTTGGCCGCCTCGTCAGGTGAGATCTTCTCGGTCACGCGGCCGACCGCACGGCCCGCGATCTCCGCGACCCGTGCCTTGGTGGCCGTGCCGATCGGGATCCGCTCCCACGGCGTCGGCAGTGCGATCTGGTAGCCGGCGGTCATCGCGGCTGGTCCGACGCGCGCACGGTCCGGGCCAGGTCGTCGAGGTCGTCGAGCGCTTCGACCAAGCGTCCGGGTTCGACGGTGGACGCGTGCATCATCGCCAGGACGGAGGCCGCGCCACTGTCGACCACGTAGCGCACCGCCGCGACGACGGCCGGCGAGCCGTCGGTCGAGTAGACGAGCGCGCGGCGGATCCGTACGTCCTCGGGTGCCTCGACCTCGGTCACGAGCGGAGGCTCGACCACGCCCTCTCCCACGCCACGGAGGAAGGCGTCGAGCTCCTCCTCGGGCCAGTGCTCCCGCTCGACCATGCCCAGGAAGACGGGGAAGGGATCCTCGCCGATCGTCGGCCAGCGCAGCAGCCGCTCGCTCAACGGCGACGGAGTGTCGGCGGCGAACCGGGCGAGCACCGCCTGGACGAATCGCTGCTCGTCGTGCCTGGTGAGCTGCCAGTCACCCACGAGCGCCGCCACAGCGCCGGGAAGCCACTGCTCGGCGGGCCGGTTCTCCGTCGGACCGACCAGCCAGATCGCCGGATCGGGGTCGTACACCAGCTCCCGGGTGGTCGCACTCACGGCGTGCCGCCGGAGACGAGCTGGACTTCTGAAGGACGAGGTGCCGTGAGCCCTTCGGTGATCTGGATGCCGTCGAGCGTGGTCTGGGTGCCGGCGACACCCCAGCTGATCGCCGAAGAGCTGCGCATCGTGTCGAGGCCGAAGGTGTGGCGAAGCGTCGGGTTGAGACCCGGGAACTCGACGCGGAGCGCGGCGAGGTCCTTGGCGTACGCGGCCGCCTTGGCGTCGAACGCGCCCTTCGCGGCACTCGTGAACGTCTTGTCGAACTCCGCCAGCGGACGGGTACGGGCCGCGTTGATCACGTCGTCGTACGCGCTCTGCATCGCAGTGCGCACGGACGGGCGGAAGTGCGAGACGGCTCCGCGCAACCCGCGGCCGCCGTTCCACGCCGTGCGTTGGAAGGCCGCGGTCCGCGCCGACTGTGCCGCTGGACGCGATGCCCGTACGAGCGTGGCCGAGCGTCCCGCCTTCGCGACGTTCCCGGCGATCTTGCCGACGCCGAGCGTGGCGAGCCCGACGGCGTCCAGGGCGACGTCGAGCCAGGAGCCGTTGCCCGTCGCGGCGAGGATCGTGTTGGCAGTGATCGATATCAGGCCGACGATGAGCAGGGCGGCGAGGAGGTTGACCCCCGGGATGAAAAGAGACGCGATCGCGAGCGCGAGCCCGACGTACTGCGCGACCTTCGCGATGACCTTGAGCGCCTTGACGGTGAACTCCCACGCGTCCTTGAAGAACTTCTTCCAGCCCGTGGGGTCCTTCATGTCGTCGTCGGCGGCCTCGCGGATGGCCTTCGCGACCCGTCTGGCCGCCTCCTCGAACTCCGAGAGCGCCGCGCGGCAGGCGGTCCGCGCGTTCGCCAGCGCCTGCTCGCCGGGTGTCGGCTCGAAGTCGGGTCGGGTCGGCGGCTTGTCGGGCTCCGCCGCGGTCGCCTCGGCCTCGGCAGCCTTCTCCTTGTCGACGGTGCCGTCCGCCTCGACCGCGTCGTCCAGCGCCGACTTCGTGGCTGTCCGTGCCGTCTCGAGCACCGGCTTGAACAGCGTGAGCTGCGCGGCGACCTTTGAGAACCGGTCGTCGACCTTGTCGAGGTCGTCGGCCAGCTTGGTCATGTCCTCGCGCAGCACCTCGGCGTAGTCGCCCTTGAGCGCGGTGTCGGGCTCCGCGAGGGCACGGAGTCGTCGCGCCTGAGCGGCGATCGTGCCGGCGAGCGTCCGGTAGTCCCCGGCCTCGTCCTCGACCAGCTCAGGGCTGCCGGGCACCGGATCCGAGTCGTGCTCGAGCAGCTCCCACCGCCCCGGCCTGCGGCTCACAGCGCGCCTCGCTGCTGTGCGGCGTCGGGAGCCTTGTCGAAAGACGTGGCTAGGTCGGCGTCGGTCTTCTGGAAGGTCGTCAGCACGTTCTCGAGCTTCTCGCCGACGCCCTCGATCCGGCCGGAGAGCTTCTTGCGGCTCTCCTTCCAGTTGGACGCGACCTCGTCCATCGCGTCGCGGACACCACCGTGACCCCAGATCTCCTCGCTGCGGTCACGCCGGGCTTCGAGGTCGTCGAACTCGCTCTTGAGGGTCGCGAGATCGCGCACGCTGTTCTGGAGGCGGTAGTAGTCCACCCGGAGATCGCTCATCGCCCGCTCGCTCCTTCATGACGCCCGGCGGTCGGAGCCATGCTAGAGCGTGCGGGGGGCCGTGTCTCCCGTCGACGCTGAGCCTGCGGGGCTCAGCTCAGTGGTCGGCGCCGTGCTCGGAGACGCGCTTGAACGACGCGTCGACCTCGTCCTCGGCCTCGCGACGACCGACCCACTCGGCGCCCTCGACGGACTTGCCGGGCTCGAGGTCCTTGTAGACCTCGAAGAAGTGCTGGATCTCCAGGCGGTCGAACTCCGGCACGTGACGGATGTCCTGGAGGTGCTCCTGGCGCGGGTCGTCGACCGGGACGCAGAGGACCTTGTCGTCGCCGCCGGCCTCGTCGGTCATCCGGAACATGCCGATCGCGCGGCAGCGGATCAGGCAGCCGGGGAAGGTCGGCTCGGACAGGAGGACCAGCGCGTCGAGCGGGTCGCCGTCCTGGCCGAGGGTGTTCTCGATGAAGCCGTAGTCGGCCGGGTACTGCGTGGAGGTGAAGAGGGTGCGGTCGAGCCGGATCCGGCCGGTCTTGTGGTCGACCTCGTACTTGTTGCGTACGCCCTTGGGGATCTCGACCGTGACGTCGAATTCCAGCACTGTTCCTCCATTGGTTCGTGCGAGTGGTCCGAGCAGCGCACGCAGGGCCTGTCCACCCGGCACGCAAGACTTGTCTAGTCTCTCGTACGTGGGCAAGGACATGGGACACGGGGTTGGCTGCTGTGACCTGCGCAACAGCGTACGTCCGACATGACAGCCAGCCTGACGGTTCTTGCGACGACCGACCTGCACGGCCAGGTCCGCGACCACGACTACGGCACGGACCGCCCGTACGAGGACGCGTACGGCAACCGCATCGGCCTTGCGCGGGTGGCCGACGTGGTGCGCCGCCTCCGCCGGGAAGCCCCCCACGCGCTGCTCGTCGACGCGGGGGACGTCCTCGAGGGCAGTGCTCTGTCCCACCACTACGCGCTGCTCCTCGCGGGACCGGACGACGCGCCGCTTCACCCGATGGCCGCCGTGATGAACCACCTCGGCTACGACGCCGTGACGCTGGGCAACCACGAGCTCGACTACGGGCTGGCGGCGCTGGCACGGTTCCGTGAGCAGCTCGACGCACCCCTGCTGGCGGGCAACGTGCACGACGCCGTCACGGGGGAGCCGACACTGGAGGGGTACGTCCTGCGTGACGTCGCCGTGCTCGACGGCGCGCCGCCCGTCCGGGTGGGGATCATCGGGCTCACCACGCCGAAGGTCACCTCGTGGAACCGCGACGTGCGTGCCCACCTCCGCTTCACCGACCTGGACACCGCTGCCGGGTCGCTCGTCGACGCCGTCCGCGACGCCGGGGCGGAGGTCGTCGTCGCGGTGGTCCACTCCGGCATCGTGGAGCCCTCGACACCCGAGAACGCCGCGCTCGACCTCGCGCGCCGCGTCCCCGGCATCGACGTGGTGGTGGCGGGGCACGCGCACGTCGAGGTGGCCGAGCGGCACGTCACCGGCCCGGACGGACGTGCCGTTCTTCTCACCGAGCCGCTGTGCTGGGGGATGCGGGTGGCAGCGATCGACGTGCGGCTCGAGCGCACGGGGAGCGGCTGGGCGGTCCGCGGGGCGACGTCACGCCTGCTCGACACCGCCGACGGGGTCGAGGACCCCGAGGTCGTCGCCCTCGTCGCCACGCAGCACGAGCACGTCCGCGCCCTCGGTGACCAGGTGGTGGGCCACGTCGCGACGCCGATCGAGACGGAGCCGGCGCGCTACCGGCCGACGTCCGCCCTCGCGCTCGTCGCCGCCGCGCAGGCCGCCGGCCTTCGGCGACTGCTCCCCGGCGACGTCCCGATGCTGAGCTTGGTGAGCCCGACCAACCGGTACGCCGCGGTGCCCGCAGGGCCGGTACGCCGCCGGCAGGTCGCAGCGCTCTGCCCGTTCGACAGCGGGCTGGTCGTGGTCGCCCTGACCGGGGCACAGCTGCGCGAGCACCTGGAGCACGGCGCGGCGTTCTTCACCACCACGCAGAGCGCTGGCCCTCATCACCCGGATGCGCTCACGAACGCGGCGACGCCGCGGACGCCGCACGGCACGCCGGACTTCGACTACGACGTGGCGTACGGGACCGACGCTCCGCTCACGTACGACCTCGCGCT
>Ga0233363_1000534_pt1 | contig 16967 bp, 13 predicted proteins | sample ElkDunMinimDraft_18_FD_191534 | JGI IMG/M metagenome (GOLD analysis project Ga0233363, IMG submission 191534) | Fecal eukaryotic communites from dung pellets of Tule Elk in California, USA - Elk Dung C16 | ecosystem: Host-associated > Mammals > Digestive system > Large intestine > Fecal | place... | reverse complement strand
CGACGACGGACGCGCAGCGGCTGGCCGAGCTCGAGCGTGTGGTGGGCGAGGCTGGGGGCTGTGTCGCGTGATCTGATCTCGGACGAGGTGTGGGCCGTGCTGGGCCGTTGTTCGCAGCGCCGAGGGCGACGGGCCGCCCACCGGTGGACCGGCGCACGGTCGTCGAGGCGACGGCCTGGCGGTTCCGTACCCCGAGCGGGTCGGAAATTGGAACACCATCTACAAGAACTTCGACCGCTGGTCGAAGGCCGGGTGTGTACGCGCGTACTCGAGCAGTCCAGTCGATGGCGCACCAGGACGGCGGCGTCTAGTGGGTCGCGTCGATCGACTCAACGATCATGCGCATCCATCAGCACGGCGCGACCCTGCCCAGGGACACAGGGGGCAGGATCGAACTACAAGAGGTTCGGCGACGAACCCCCTGATCAGGCCATTGGCCGCTCCCGTGGCGGGCTGACGACCAAGACGCACCTGGTCGCCGACGGCAAGGGGCGAGCCTTCGCGTTCGTCCTGACCGCCGGGCAGGTCGCGACACGACGATGCTGGCCGCGACGCTCGAGGAGATCCGGGTCCGGGGATCCTCGGGCGGCCCGCGTCTGCGCTCGGACCGGTTGCTGGCGGACAAGGGCTACCCGTCCAGGGCGAACCGCGCCTGGCTGCGCGAGCACGGAATCGGCACCACAACCCCCGAGCGCGACGACCAGATCGCGCACCGCCGCAAGCGGCCCGGCCGGCCCATTGACTTCGGCGACCCTCAGCGGCAGCGCAACTAGGGCCGCTACGTCGTCGAGCGCTGCTTCAACAAGCTCAAACAGTGGCGCGGGATCGCGATGCGCTCAGACAAGACCGCCCGCAACCGCCACTCTGGCCAATGCCTCGCCGCCACGCTCCACTGGGTCACCAGCAGCTTTAGCAACACGACCTAGGAGCACCCCGCAGCCAGGGAGTCACTGGCTTCAAAGCAGCAACCCCTGTACTGAGACAAGGCTACTGCCGCCAGCTGACGAGCACGACTACCCGGGTTACGCGATCCCTGCTTCGTCGAAAGTTGAGTCCTTTGTCGACGATGTCACGGTGCGTCTTGAGAACGCAGGCCAGCAGGGCGAGGGCCGCGGGGCAACTGCAGATTCTGCAGACCGCCTGATCCTGCCGAACGGGGGGACGACCATCCGTCCGATGCTCGAACTGGTCAGTCTGCTTGATGAGCTCAGTCCCGAACATGATGAGACGGCTGGCAACGGCTGAAACCTATGCGGACGAGCCTGACGGCTCACCGCGAAGGCGCCCTTGCGCTGGCGAGGCATTGCGTTCGTCCCTGTGACTCATCGATCATTGACGTGCAACTGTCGCTGTCAGTCACGTCCGTGGGGCTGCAGTGGGACTCTATCCAGCTCACTGTCCGCTCGCGACCCGCGGCGGCCCTGTCCCGCGTCAAGCTGTTGGCAGGCTTTGGGTCTCGGGAAAGTTGGGGGTCATCGGGTCGGCCAGGCCGAGGTGCACCTCCAGCGGCCGGTTCCAGGCGATGGCCTCGTGCGGGCGCACGGCGTTGTACTCGATGCGGTAGTCGTCGGCGTGGGCGACCAGGTCCAGGACGTCGTCGATCTCTTCGAGGAACAGCCGCTCGTACTTCAACGAGCCGAAGCCGCGTTCGCGTGACCCGTTCTGCCCGGGCGTGCGCACCCGGGTGCGCACGTGCCGCAGCTCGGGGTGGGCGGTGATGAAGTGCTCGAACCGGAACGAGCGGAACGGGCCGCCGTTGTCGGTGACCACGGTGACCGTCGGGGTCACGTTCCCGTCGCCGTCACGGGCGCACGCGTCGATCAGCGGCCGGCCGAACATCGCCTCGTAGTCGGCCAGCGCGAGCGCGATCGCGGCGATCGCGTCGTGCTGGTTCGCGGTCGGCGACACATGCCACGGGTGCTCGTACTTGCTCCAGTAGTCCCGGCAGCCCGCGATGCGCCACGTGCCGCCCGTGGTGGTCTCGAACTCGGAGAAGTCCAGCTGCCACACCTGGTTCGCCCCGGTCGGCTCGGTGGCGAACGCCGCCCTCCGGCGCGCGGCGAGCTGGCGGCGTTCACGCTGGTAGGCGGCAGGCAGGATCAGCCCCTCGTCGCGCAGCAGGCGCAGCACGGTGGCCTGGGAGACCCGGTGCCCGTCGTGGCGCACCATGGCCCACACCTTGCGGTGCCCCCACGCCGGGTGCGCCAGCGCGTGCCGCCGGGCCGCCTCGGCAACGTTTTCGCGGGCCGGCCGCGGCCACGGGCCCTTGACCGGCGCGCCGGCGCGGGCGCGGGACTGCCAGCGACGCCACGACCGCTCGGGCACGCCGACCAGGGAGCAGAACCTCGCGGTCGGCATGCCCGCCTCCAGACGGATCACCTCGAGGTCCTCGAAGGGCCCAGCCGGCCCTCCGCGGACTTCTTCCACACCCGGACCTCCAGGTGCGCCTCACCCAACGCCTGGGTCAGCTCGGCGACCTCGGCCTCCAGCTGCTGCTCCCGCGTCGACGGGCCCGACTTGCCCGCCGCCAGGCCGGTCTTGCCCGCCTCGAGGAACTGCCGCTTCCAGTTCCCGACCGACTGCTCGGACACCTTCGCCCGCCGGGCAGCCTCGGCGACGGTGACCTCGCCGGCCAGGACCGACAACACGATCCTGGTCTTCTCCTCAGCCGGAACGGCCGGTGGTCTTGCCATGAACGATCAGACTCCTCACAGGTCAGGCCCGCAAGCAACGGGCCCTGCCACAAAGTCTGACGCGCGACAAGGTGGCACAAGAATCCAGCAACCCGACTCCGGGAAAGGGGGGACACACCAGTCTCCGGACTCACCGGGATCCTTCTATGTCTCGTCAAGTCGGAATCGGCGCGGCGCCGGCCATGGCCGTGCGTGCTTGATCGTCGCGGGAGACCGCCATGAGGGTGCGGTAGATCTGGCGGGCGAGGTAGCGCTTGAGGCAGCGTCGGATCTCCTTCTTCGTGTGCCCCTCGGCGACGCGTCGTTCGACGTAGGCCTTGGTGTCCGGGTCCATGCGCATGCGTACGACGACGGCCACGTGGAGAGCCTGGTTCAGGAGGCGATCCCCGCCGCGGTTGAGTCGGTGACGCACGGTGTTCCCAGAGGATGCAGGGATCGGATTGACGCCCGCGAGACACGCGAACGCCGCCTCCGAACGCAGGCGCCCGGCGTGGGACCAGGCTGCGACCGCCACCGCGGCGGTGACGGGGCCGATGCCCGGCTTGTCGAGCAGCACCCGGGCCGGACTGCCCTGCAAGAGCTCAGTCATCGCCGTCGTGTTTGCGGCCACCTCGCCGTCGAGCGCGGTCACGCGCTTGGCCAGGCGAACAGCCTCGGCGCGAGCCGTCGCTGTGGCAACGTCCTCGGCACGGGTGCGCCAGCGGGCAACCTCGGCGATCTGAGTACCGGTCAAGGGCTTGCGGGCGTCGATGCCCAGGTCCAGCACGCGCAGCAGGGAGATGAGCGCGTTGACGGTTGCGGTCCGCTCAGCAGTCATGTGGTCGCGTGCGGCCACCAGGACCCGTAGGGCGGCGCGAACGCCGTCGTCCTCGCGCGGGTGGCGCAGCCGGCCAATGTCGAGCGGAAGGACTGCGGCGGCGATACGGCGTGCGTCCAGGGGATCCGACTTGCCGATTCCGCGATTCGCCTTCGCGCTCATCTGCGCGGCCTCCACGACCTGGTAGCCGGTGGTTGTGACGCGACGCGCGAGCTGGGCTCCGAACGTCGCGGCGCACTCGATCACCCACAGCACTTCCAGATCCCCACCCGTGCGGCGTCCGACCCAGTCGATCGCGCGCGCCAAACCGGCGCCGGTGGTCGGGAACGTCGCCTCATCGACGGCCTCACCGTGCGGGGTGGCGAGAATCGACAGGGCGTGGGTCTTGGCGTGGGTGTCCACGCCGACCACGAACGGGTGGGCATGCGCAACGATGGTCATTGCGGCTCGGGTCCTTCCTATCCGGGGACAGCGGTCCGACCGCGTTCGGCCGGCGCCGGGCCGGGAGGAAGTCACTTCGGGGCAGACCTGTGATGAGTCACGACCGCGTGTCACCGCAAAGTCGGACGGCCTTCTGATCAAGTCACCGAGGTGGGCCGGAACGGCGCCGGCCACCTCGCGCAGGCGGACAGATCCCGGGCCAGGCACCCCGATCCCGAGGGCCAAGCGATTCACGAGTCACACCCGAGCGAGACGGCCAGCGCCATCCTCAGCAGCCGATCCCAGACCAGCCACCGCAAGACTCACAGGCGGTTCACCCTTACGATCGTGTTCGCCGCCGTCACAGTCGAGCACTCGATCGAGAAGGCCACCGGCTGCTACATCAAGAATTCGGCAAACCGCACGCCGCTACCGCCCTCCTGGACAAACCTCGGGATCCAGACTCTGCCGCCCGCAAACCACTACCGATGACCTACGCGAAGATCTCGACAAGATCCATCACGCCGCCCGCTGAAAGGGACGCCATGATGGCCCGAGCCCGGCCCGCCAGCGCGCCGGCCGGCCCGCGCGCACGGAGGCGAACCTCGTCGCGAGGGGAAAGACTGCGCGACCTGGGACCAGCGCCCGCTGGCCGGACCACCACCCATCCCGACCATCCCCACCGACCGCCGTCGGTCAATGTGTCGCGCCCCGCGGCGGTGAGTCCTTGCGCCGGACGCCTACGCGCACGAGTCACGCCTCAAGTTCGCCACGCCGCCGGCCAGGACCGAGCTCACTAACTCCGTAAAGCATCGCGGCTAACTGAGGAATAACTGCCCGGCGAAGGCAGCCACAGGAAGCAACACGAAGACCTGACACACGTCCCATATCGTCGGACGAACGAGTAGTGTTGTCGGTCGCGTGTCGCGTTCTAGCGGGACCCCTTCCGAGAGTCGATGTTTTTCGAGTTCCTCGACGACCCGGTCGACTCGCGAGGGCCTCTTCAAAGCGGCCGCCGCGTTCGTTCTTTGTATCGCCCAGCAGTTTGTGCGATTTCCAGTCGCATCCACGACGGTGACCCGCATTGTCGCTTCAAACTTGTCTATAGACTCCCACGGATACCACCGTACAGTGAGAATGTTTCTGGCAAGGATCCCGCGTGAATGTACCGTGATTCGAGCTGCGGCTAGCAGCGCCGCTGCGGTCATCAGAATAGCGGATACCGCATAGAAGTCCCATTCGGAGCCTTCGCCTGCACCAACGGCAAAGACCAATCCGAGAATGAGCAGTCTCACTAGATGGTAAAGCCATAGGCTTGCGGGTCGGAAACTGTCGAGCACCTCTCCTGCAGTGCCGGAATCCAATGAACCCCTTCTGTTCGTCAGCATGAGGACCCAAAGTCGTCATTTGCGAAGGAGGTACCCATACAGATTGCGCCTGGCAGGTTGGTGGCGGCACCGCCAATGAGTTGCTCAGATGTGCTTGCCGATCGCAACCCCCAGCCAACCGCGGACCCCCACCCCAAGGTGACAATCTGAAGCCCTGCTTGTGCTTTGGCTTCACGTTCGTTCATGCCCTGGATCTCCGTGTTGTTGTAATAGCCCGCACCGATGATTCCTACGCTAACGATGGCGCACGTGCCAACGCTAACCACGATGCAGACTCCCATTCCTACTCCGCCAGCGACGAACATTACACCGTTTGCGATCGGCTTCTTATTTTCCCGATACCAATCAGCACAGCCGGCGGGCGAGCGTCCGCTGTTGCCATAACAATGTGCCTCTTCCCAGGAACCAACCTGGTTATAGTCCTGCGGGTGCAGATATGCCTGGCGAGCCGCTTCGGCGTCCCATCCAACGTACTTGGTCTTTTGCCGCACCGGGCGAACGGTTCTGTCCCCAGTGGTCTTCCAGTTGGTTTCGTTAGTTACGTCATAGTCCCCATCGACGGTCGAACCCCTTGGGTCCGCCTTCTTGCCAGTGGCCTTTTTGTTTACTTTGATTGTGAGCTGGTAGTCGCCGTCAATCGCGTTAAAAGATGGCAGCTTGCCTGTGGGGTCCGACCAGGATAGCGGGTTGTTGTTGGAGTATGCGTAGGCGTTCCATTGTTGGGGATCGGTGAGGTCCATGATCGGGTCTACGGTGATGAACCGTCCCAGGGTTGGGTCGTACATGCGGGCGCCGATGGCGGTCAGGCCGGTGGTGTCTTCGGGTTTGTCGAGGTACCCGTGGTCGCCCTTCCACACGGGTGTGGTGCCGTCGAGGCGTCCGTTGGCGTCAGCGTCACCGGTGAGGGCGCCGCGGGTGGCGCCGAACGGGTCGGTGTACTGGCGGGTGACCTTGTTGGTGGCCTGTGCGACCTGCAGGGCGGGGGTGCCGTGGTGGTCCGGGACGATCGTGACCTGGTTGGTCGCACCGGCAGCGGACCGGGTGGCGATGGTCTTGCCGTTGAACGTGTAGTACCGCAGGGCGGTGTTGGCCCGCCCGTCGGCGTACGCGGTCAGCTCCATCCCGCCCGGCAGATACAACGTCGCGGCCCCGTCCTGGGTGCGGATCAGCCGGTCACCGTCCGCACCGTAGAGGTAGGTGTCGGTCTCGTTGGCGTCCGCGGTGTCGCCGTCGGCGTTGCCGTCCTGGGCAACCTGGGCAAGCTCACCTTCTGCGTCCCAACCCAGCGTCTGGGTCACCTGCCCGGCCAGGCTGCGGCCGGTCATGTTGCCCGAGTCGTCATAGTCGAACTCGCTGATACCGGTGACGGCCCCGGCCGCGTTCTTGTTCATCACCGACGTGACCGCGTGAGCTCGCGCACTGCCCGCCGCCGGGTACGCGTACGTGCTGGACCTGTCACCACCCTGGGCGGCGGTGGCGTGCTGCACCGTGGTCACTTGAAATCGTCCCCGGTCGCCCTCCGGGGTGGCCTGCTGCCCGATCATGCGACGGTGAACACGTCATACGTTCACCACGGCCCAACCGAATAGTTGTCGCCCAGGTCGGCACGCACCAGGTCGCCGTACTCGGAGTACTCCGCGCCTCGCCCTCACGGACGAGTGCGAGACCGCCCGCATTGTCAGCTCGGACCACCAACCATCACGCGGGCCAAGAGCAATTCTGTGACAGCGACCAAGAGGAATGCCCAGAATGCGGCGAATGCTCCAAACTGAGTACCCGCCAACAGCATCGTCGCAATTGCCACCACGACTAGTGCGGCGTGCAGCACGATGGCCCGAGCTTGTCTGCCGTCTTCATAGCGGGAGCTCGGACGCAGCCAGCCAGTCCGTCGAATTATCCACGCGAATGAGGTAGGAACCATTACGATACCGGCCGTGCCGGCGATCATCACAAGGTTTGCGGCGTTCATGACGAGCCCGCCAATCGCGCCAGCCGAGATAAGCACCAACGTCGCAATCGCCAAGACTGCTTTCTTGACCTGATCCAGTCTTCTCGCTCGAGACAACCAGGCGTTCTCATCGTACGCAGCCATCTCTTGATTCTTGCCGCTCATTTGTCAAGCACCTCTCCGACGCTCCAGTTGCCGGCGCCCGCAATAAAGTCGTCGATGTAGGGCATGCTCTTACCCCATTCCTGGACGAGGTGTGACGCGCCAGTGCCATAACCGGCGGTCGCGACACCGACACCGAAAGATATATATGAACTTGTCGCGTCCTCTTGATTTCCGAGCCGTTGATTTGCCAAACCATTGACAAGCGATAGTCCGGTGGATACTAGGCCTGTGTAAACGGCCGTCGAAGCGGCGGCACCAGCTATAAGAGCGCCCGCTGGCGGATGGAAGAGACCCACCACCATTCCGCCGCCTTGCACGAGCGTGGCAGCGAAACTTATCCGCGCGGTAACCTTTGCCCCTGTATCGGTCCACTGCTCAAGTCCGTCAGCCGTAAGGAATGAACTGTGCACCCAGTCCCCCGGACCGCCCCAGAAGGACCCTTCCACACGGGGCGGATTCAACACCGGATCAGGGTTACGCAGTGCTGGGGAAGCCGGGCGGAACGTATCAGCCTTCGAGAATGTGGGATTCTTTCCAAAGTTCGGACGAACGCTCCGCGCCCTGACGTAGTGGTTATCGATCCGGTTTGTTCGCATTGGCGTTGCGCGACTGTTTGGTGTTTCACGAATCTGTTGGACACACGACCTAGCCCCAGGACACGGGTCACTCCTACGCTTGTCGTTCTTGTTGTGTGGGTTATAGCCGCCGTAGCCGGCGCCGATGGGGATGAGCCCGCTGGGATCGGTCCAGGTGGTGGGGTTGTTGTTGGAGTAGGAGTACGGGTTCCATTGCTGGGGGTCGGTCAGGTCCATGACCGGGTCGACGGTGATGAACCGTCCCAGGGCTGGGTCGTACATGCGGGCGCCGATGGCGGTCAGGCCGGTGGTGTCTTCGGGTTTGTCGAGGTACCCGTGGTCGCCCTTCCACACGGGTGTGGTGCCGTCGAGGCGTCCGTTGGCGTCGGCGTCACCGGTGAGGGCGCCGCGGGTGGCGCCGAACGGGTCGGTGTACTGGCGGGTGACTTTGTTGGTGGCCTGTGCGACCTGCAGGGCGGGGGTGCCGTGGTGGTCCGGGACGATCGTGACCTGGTTGGTCGCACCGGCAGCGGACCGGGTGGCGATGGTCTTGCCGTTGAACGTGTAGTACCGCAGTGCGGTGTTGGCCCGCCCGTCCGCGTACGCGGTCAGCTCCATACCGCCCGGCAGATACAACGTGGCGGCCCCGTCCTGGGTGCGGATCAGCCGGTCACCGTCCGCGCCATAAACGTACGTGTCTTTCTCGTTGGCATCCACGGTATCCCCGTCGGCGTTGCCGTCCTGCGCCACCTGAGCCAACTCACCCTCAGCATCCCAACCCAGCGTCTGGGCCACCTGCCCGGCCAGCGTCCGGCCGGTCATGTTCCCCGAATCGTCATACCCGAACCCGCTGGTACCAGTGATGGCCCCGGCGGCGTTCGTGTTCGTCACCGACTCCACGCCATGGGCCCCCACACTGCCCGCTGTCGGGTACGCGTACGTGCTGGTCCTGTCACCACCCTCGGCGACGGTCGCATGCTGCACCGGAGTCAGCCGGATACGTCGCGTTGGCGTCTTCGCTCGCGCCGCGGCGATGACTGCGGGCGTATACGCCACCTCATCGCGGATGGGCGCGCCGGCGAACGTGACCCAAGACAGTCCAGAGTCGGCGGGCGCGCTCACGGTCTCGTCTTGCGTTCGAGTTCCGCTCAGGCTCCCCGGCAGAGGCCTGAGCACTCCATCGACGTCCAGAATCAGGAGGGGCGCTGACGCCGTGGTCGTCGCCATTGCCTAGAAGTCGATCGAGTCCGAGCGCGGGTCTCGATATGCGCTGATCGCATCGCGACGATGTGCTCCCACAAGTCGGCCTCTGAATGCAGAGTCAGCGCCACTTCCGCTTCGTTGTGGCGCTCCCCGCCGACCTCGTCCGAGCGGCGATCGTACGTCGCATTCCACCACCAACCCGCCCCTCCCGACTCAAGCTCCGGCCCAACGCCGGAAACGACGAAGACGCCCGGCTCAATCTATTTCTCGCCGGATGGAAAAGCGAGCTGGCTTTCACGGCCGCCATGTGCCTCGCAGGACGGCATTTCCCTCGGTCAAATCTACGACCACCTGTCGGAATCTATTCGAACGCAAGTAAGGAAAGTCGTGGATGATCATCTTAGGTTGCAACGCCCCTGTACGGTGAGGAAGCTTGGCCACTACGGAGACAGTACCCTTGACCAGATCACGACCACCATCTATGCCTGCTCGCACGCAGGTTAGGAGCGCGAGGTGCATGACTACTTAGGATGCGCGCTACCAGTACGGTCAGCCCATCTGGACACAAAGGCTCTTATGAGCGGCACGATCCGAACGTCAAGCGACTGCACGGCCGGGACTCCACCGCGATCAGGCACGCGTCCACAATAGGCCAACGTGTCTAGGAACTGACGGTCCGATCATTGCGCCGCCAAACGGAGCGGTCGCAGACCTGCGCATCGAACTGTCATGAATCTTCGCTGACAGGGGCGGACGGCAGTTCATCCTTGACGAGGGCCGAGGTGCCAAACTTCCCGGTTGATCGACTTGGTCGCAACGTCGAGCTTGATTATCGGTTGCGTTTGACGGCGTCCCTTGTCGGCGACCTGCGCTTCAGCCTTGGCGATCTGCTTATCAATCGGGCCCCGAGCATTGCAACCCGCGCCCACTCGACGCGCATGCAAGGATCACTCAGCGTCGCTGAGCCGACGGCGCCCCCACTCCTCCTGGGCAGTGCGATAGAATTCGTCCAAGTCCCGGCCCTGCTCCCTCGCGCGAACCACTTCGTTGTATCCCGGTTCCCATCGAAGGTGCGGTGGTACCACAAGTCGCGGTCGATTGTAGTAAATGATCAATAGGTCAAATCCTACGCCCAATAACGTGACGATGAGGCCACCAACGACTCCGGCCCATTCAGATAAGGTCGTCTGACTGCCGGGCGACCTCTCGTCAAGTAGAACCGTGCAACCGGCTACCACCATGCCACAGCACGCTATGGCTACGGCTGGAAATCCCCGAACCATGGCCCGTGCCTTCTCCGGATCGGATGCGAGAGCACTTTCGAATGCGTATCGCACCTTCGCCTCGACACGTCGGTTTCCGATCCAGAGAAGGACGGACATGAAGGTTCCGCCAACACCCATTGCGACCGCGATTATCAGCACCACCAGTGAGACGTACGGGTTGTCAGTCACCCCAAATCGACCTCCTCGACCACGCTGAGAACTTGTCATTTAGCCAGCCGCTCGCTTTGGTTGTCATGAAAGCGCCCACCGCACCGCCGATCGCAGCACCGATAACAGCCCCGACTGGCCCGCCCAACGCGCCGATTGCTGCCCCAACCTGGGCTCCCGCCCACGCGCCGGCCACGCCTGCGCCGAGGTCGATCCCGGCCTGAATGGTAGCGAGCTTGGGATCACCGCCATTCTCGTGTGCATACTTCATCCAGGACGCCCCGGTTCCGATGACTGTCCCGGCTACTCCTGCTCGCTTGACGAACGGGTTGGACCCAATTCTCGTTATCGCGGAGACGGCCTTGTTGTTTTGGAGCTTGTACCAGTCGGAGTCGACAACCTTCATGCTAGAGTTGCCGGACTTTTGGGTCATCTTCTGACGGAACTTGTCCTTCTTCTTGTCTCCATGTTCGGCGCCGGAGATCGTCGCTCCAGCGGGGTCGTTACCTTTTCCAAGATTCTCGATCCCATCACTCCGGCCCCGCCAATAAGACCGATTAGTCGGCATCGCCTTGAGTGGCCTCCACGAATACCTTAGCCCTCGCACCCGATTGAATTGATGGTTGACCCTCTTTGTTGTGCTGAGGTTGCCGTCAACCATGTTGAAGCCAAGTGCGACGAGTAGCCCAGTCGGGTCCGCCCAGGTGGTGGGGTTGTTGTTGGAGTACGAATACGGGTTCCATTGCTGGGGATCGGTCAGGTCCATGACCGGGTCGACGGTGATGAACCGTCCCAGGGTTGGGTCGTACATGCGGGCGCCAATCGCGGTCAGCCCGGTGGTGTCTTCGGGTTTGTCGAGGTAGCCGTGGTCGCCCTTCCACGCCGGGGTCGTCCCCTGGAGTCGACCGCTGGCGTCGGCGTCACCGGTGAGGGCGCCGCGGGTGGCGCCGAACGGGTCGGTGTACTGGCGGGTGACCTTGTTGGTGGCCTGGACGACCTGCAGGGCGGGGGTGCCGTGGTGGTCCGGGACGATGGTGACCTGGTTGGTCGCACCGGCAGCGGACCGGGTGGCGATGGTCTTGCCGTTGAACGTGTAGTACCGCAGGGCGGTGTTGGCCCGCCCGTCGGCGTACGCGGTCAGCTCCATCCCGCCCGGCAGATACAACGTCGCGGCCCCGTCCTGGGTGCGGATCAGCCGGTCACCGTCCGCGCTGTACACGTAGGCGTCGGTCTCGTTGGCGTCGGCGGTGTCGCCGTCCGCGTTGCCGTCCTGGGCCACCTCGGTGAGCTCACCTTCTGCGTCCCACGCCAGCGTCTGGGCGGACTGCCCGGCCAAGTGTCGCCCGGTCATGTTCCCCGAGTCGTCATACCCGAACCTGCTGGTACCGGTGACGGCCCCGGCCGCGTTCTTGTTCACCACCGACGTGACCGCGTGAGCTCGCGCACTGCCCGCCGTCGGGTACGCATACGTGCTGGACCTGTCCCCACCCTCGGCGGCAGTGGCGTGCTGCACGGCAGTCAGCCGGTTACCGACCTGGTCGTAGGTGTAGCTCGTCCAGTACGGGTCCGCGCCGCCGAGGCTCGCGACGGTCCGGTTCGCGGTGGCGCAGTCACCGATGCCGGGTGTCCAGGCGTCGGTCAGGCGCCGCAGCCCGTCGTAGGTAAAGCACTGCGCATCCCGGGTCACCCCGGTAGCGGTGGGCTGGTTGTCGATTCCGAGGACGTTGCCCGCCGCGTCGTACCGGTACGTGGCCTTGTAGTCGTCCCCGGTCGCGCCCTCCCGGGTGACCCGCTGCTCGGTCAGGCGGCGGGTGAACACGTCATACGTCCACCGGGCACCGACGGAGTAGTTGCCACCCATGTCGGCGAACAACAGGTCGCCGTACTCGGAATACTCCGAATCCGACACATATGAACCATGCGCACCACCCACCATCGCCCACGGCTGGTTCGCCGCGTCATACGTGGTCTTGACCGTCTCGCCGGAAAGGCCACCCGCGTTGGGCAGGTACGTCGTCGCCGGAAGCCCACCGGCGGTGTAGGTGTACTTGGTGGTGTAGGTCCCGGCCAGACCGGCCGGCAGCCCGCCGCCGGCAGGCACGGTCACCGACTGGCCCAGGGGCCGGTAGTGGTTGTCGTACCCGGTCACCGCCGTGGTGATGCTGATCGAGTCAGTGACGCGTGTGGAGCTGGTCAGCTGACCCTTCGCCAGCGTGTCGTACGTCCACGATGCACGCACCGCGCCGGACACGGAGTCGTCACGCAGTTCGGTCTTGCGGCCGAGCGCGTCGTACACGTAGGCGAGCACCTCGCCGCGCCCGTCGGTGGTCGTGGTGACTTGCCCGGCGTCGTCGTAGGTCGTGCTCGTGGTTCCCTTGTCCGGGTCCACGGCCTCGACCTGACGCCCCTGCAGGTCATAGGCGTAGGTCCAGTCGTTGCCCGCAGGGTCGCTGACCTCCTCGAGCCGGTCGGCGTGGTCGTAGCCATAGGTGGTGACCTGGCTCGTGCCGCTCGGGGACGAGCCGAGGTACTGGTGCAGTGCGGTGGTGTTGCCGCGGGCGTCGACGACCGTCATGGTCGGGGTACCGCCGGTCGGCGGGTCGACCAGCGTGCGGTCACCCCGATAGGTCGTCGTGGTACGCCACTGCTCGTCCGCACCGGCTCGTTCGATCACCGCGGTAGCGCGTCCGGCCCCGTCGTACACGGTGACCGTCGACGACGGAACCTTGAACTTGTGCTGCTCGTCCCCCGCGCCGGTGGTCGGAAAGACCACGCTCGTGTCGGGCTGGCCGGTGGCGAACCACCGGTTGTAGCTGAACTCGACCAGGCCGCGGGTGTCGTAGATCGTGTCCGTGACCACCCGGCCCGGGTTGTCCCGGTCCGCCGACGGCGCCTGCGTCTGCCGCGACCGCAACAAGCCGTCCAACACCGTCGTGGACGTCAGGTACGCGGTCGCGTCATGGTTCAGGGTGCTCGTGGTGACCGCGTTCATGCCCGTGTCACGCACCGTGTACGCGAACGTGGTCGTCGCGGAGTCCGTCCCCTGCACCCGCCCAGGCTCCCACACCCCGACCAGCCGGCCGAGCCCGTCGTACTTGCCGGTCGTGACGTTGCCGTTCGGGTCGGAGACGCTGACTGGCACGCCGAAGGCTGTGTCCCAGGCGGTCGTCGTCACGTGCTCCGAACCCGCACCGGCGGGGGCGGGCGTGGTGACCGTGACCTGCGTGGTCAGACCCTCAGGGTTGAGGTAGGCGGTCTTGGTGATCCGCCCGAGGGGGTCGGTGCTGGACGTCTGGCGCCCGTACATGTCATAGCTGACACCCTCGACCCGCGCCCACGACTTGGTGCCGTCAGCGTTGTACGCCTTGATCTCCTGCGTCAGCGTGCGCAACCCCTTCGTCGGGTCGTCGCCCACGTTCTGATTGTCGTAGGCGAACCGTTCGTGCGACACGACGTCACCCGGCCTGTTCGCAGTCGCGCCACACGCGATCGACAGTGTCTCGACCTCCTGGACGGTGTCCAGGATGTTCTTGCCGGTGTTGCGCACGTACTTAGTCGTTGTGCAACGGTCGTCGCTAGAACCGACGCTGGTGTGGACGTTGCCTAGGTCGTGCACCTCGGTCGGCATGCCGTAGCCGTCGAAGGTCGTCGTCTGGCGGGTGGTGACGACTCCCCCAGGCGCGTCGGGTGCGGTCACCTGCGTCTCGGTCACCTGCACACCCGTGTGATAGGCGGAGTCACCCTGGGCGTCGGTGGCGGTTGCCGTCGACCGCCAGGGTGTGCTCAGGCTGCGGTCGACGACGGCCGAGCCGTTGTAGGTGATGGTCTCGCGTTCCATGCCGGCAAACTGGTCGAGGGACAACCCCGTCTCGCTCGGACGCCGCCGCCTGGCCGACATGGCCGACCTCGTCGGCGCGGTCCGCTTCCCGGCCGGCACCTACCGGCAAACCCCCGGGACCGACGAGGTCGTCGACCTGCTCGTGTTCCGACGCCGGGCGATCCACGAGGGCCGCCGCGGGCCGGACTTCGAAAACGCGCCCGGCATCTACCTCGACGGGGAGATGGTCACCGTCAACACCTACTTCGACACCAACGTCGACCAGGTCCTCGGGTCCACCGCCTACGACCCGACCGGGCAGCCACCCACCAACCTCACGGTCACCGGCACGCCTGAAGGGTTCGGTCCCGCGCTGGCTGACGCGATGGATCACGTCATCGCCACCGGGCTACGCCACGACCTGACCATAAGTCGCGAGACAGGTGTCGATGGGCTGGCGGGCGACGTTCGCACCTACCGTGCGTCCCCGCGGCGGCTGCGCGCCCGAGACGCCGCCCCGCTCGAGCCCGGCGTGGCAGGCCCGGTCGGACACCACCGTCCGGCCGGGCCGCAGATCGGAACCCCATGAGCCTGCCGACACCAGCCGGTACCCTCGTCGGCCATCGCCTCCTCGGCGGTGGCCGACGACGCGCGTCGCCGCTCCTACGCACTCTCACTGCGTTCAGGACCCGCGTCGCCGGCGTCGACCTCCTCGTCCAAGGGCCGGGTCATCCCCAGCGCCGCTTCGAGTATGTCCGCGGTCGTCGGATCCACCCGGAGGTTCGGCTCGATGTAATGGATGCGCGTGATCTCGGTGTTCGTGTGACCGAGCAGTTCCGCGGCGAGCTGGATGCCGATTGCGCGATCAATGGTCGTCGCGACGGTCCGCCGGAACGCGTGAGGCGTGACGTGCCCGACGCTCGATCCGTTGAGCTGGGTCGCGAGCGCACGGCGGAAGTTGTTCGTCGACATCGGCGTGCCCCTCTTGGTCGAGAAGACGAGCTCGTCGGGCTCGCCGGCGCCAATCCGCGACAGATGGTCCGCGAGCGCCTCGGCCGTGAACTTCGGGATGGTGACTGTCCGGTGGGACTTGGCCGTCTTCGGATGGTCCTGGCGGTGGACGGGCCCACGGCCGACCTGGATCACCGTGCCCGCGATGTGAACGGTCGGGAGGTCCGAGTCGAGGTCGACGTCCATCCGGCGCAGCGCGAGCACCTCCCCGATGCGTGCCGAGGTTCCAAGCATCACTTCGATGATCACCGGGATCTGCGGGTCGGGCTTGGGACCAGGCTTGCCTTCGCGTCCAGCCTGGAACTCGGCCAGGGCGGACCGAAGCTCAGCGATCGTTCCGACCGAGAGTGCCTTGGCCTGATGAGGCGGTCGGCGGAGTTGCTCGACGCCGTGTGCGGGGTTGCGGTCGAGGACCTCCCAACGGACCGCGAGCCCGAACGCGAGCCGAAGCACGGTCTTGGCCTTCCGGGCCCGGTTGTAGCTGAGCTTGCGCAGGTCCTTCAGGAGCTGATCGACCTTGCGCACCGTGATCTCCCGAAGCGTGAAGTGCTCGAAGCTCGGCAGGACGAGCGTGCGCATGTCCTTCTCGTAGCTGTACCTCGTGCTCGTGGCGAGACGACCCGAGTCGTCGAGGCTCTGCAGCCACGCCTTGACGAGATCCGGGAACAGCGAGTCGGCCGTCAGCTCGGTCGACGTCGATCCCGCAGTCGGCGCAGTCGCCAGTTCGGAGAGCTTGACCTTCAATCGACGCAGCGCCTCAGCCTTGGAACGTCCGGTGCTCTTGACCTTGCGGACCCTCCCGTCGACGCCGCGCAATCGCACCTCGACTTGGATGCTCCCGCTCGGCAAGGTCACGTAGTTCGGCGTCCCGAAGGTCCCGACCGCGATGCGGGGTCTGGCCATCGCTGCTCACCGACCCTTGGGTTCGGCAGGGATGCCTGGGGCGAACTCCCGGCATCGTTGGAGCCATGCCTGCACGTCCGACGGCGCGTAGCGCAGGTGGTTCCCGATCTTGAAGGCGGCCGGGCCCTCTCCGTGCAGCCGCCAGTCCTTGATCGTCTTGATCGGCACCCCGATGATCTGCGAGAGGGTGTCGATGCTCATCAGCGGCTCAAGGCCGCTCTCCGTTGCTGTGAGGTTGCTCATGCACCCCAGGTGCGCGCCCCGATCCGCCGCGCTCGGCCCGCGCCGGACCGCAGCCCACGACGGAAGCCCGTGCACCACCCTTCCACGGGGTACCTGGGTGAGTTTTCGCCCTGTATTCGCCCTGTGAGCCATGTTCAGGTGACCTCTCGTCCACGGTCACCAGCCCCTCGCGAAGGCGACGATGGCCCCTTACCTGCACTGATGCAGGCAAGAGGCCATCGGATCGGTCGGGGTGACTGGATTCGAACCAGCGACCCTCTGCTCCCAAAGCAGATGCGCTACCAAGCTGCGCCACACCCCGTTTGACGGCCTCGCGGCCACCGGGGCCAGTGTAGAGCCTGCCTCCCCGTC
>Ga0233363_1000533_pt1 | contig 16968 bp, 16 predicted proteins | sample ElkDunMinimDraft_18_FD_191534 | JGI IMG/M metagenome (GOLD analysis project Ga0233363, IMG submission 191534) | Fecal eukaryotic communites from dung pellets of Tule Elk in California, USA - Elk Dung C16 | ecosystem: Host-associated > Mammals > Digestive system > Large intestine > Fecal | place... | reverse complement strand
TCCAGGCTCAGGAGGAGGGGGGTGCTGGTGACGCTGACCGAGACGACGCTCCGGGGTTCGGCGGGGATCTCGGTGTCTCCGTAGAGGTGGCTGACCGTGCGGGTCCCGCCGCCGCCCCCGTCCGCGGGGGCGGCGGCGGTGTCCTCCGCGCCGCAGCCCGCGAGGAGGAGGACGAGGGCCGCGGAGGCGACGCCGGTGGTTAGGGTGGCGGAGACAGGTGCTTGCTTCATGACAAGAATAGTTAGGTATGGCTATCCTAAATGTCAATTCGGTAGAGTGCGAGGAACGATGACCGAGTCACGGCCGTCCACACCACCCGCCCCCACGGCCCGCAAGGACACCGGGGTCCCGTCCGCCCGCGCGGCGGGGGAGGCACTGCTGCGCACGGCCCAGCGCCTGGAGGGACTGCTCGGCGGGCTCGCCGCGGAACACGGCCTCACCGTGTTCCAGGCGCGTGCCCTCCGGGCCCTGCACGACACCTCGTCGCAGAGCGCGCTGGCCCGCCAGTTGGGCTGCACCGCCTCCCGCGTGTCCATCGTCACCGGCGAACTGGAGGGCCGCGGGCTCGTGCGCAGGGTCGCCTCGGTGAGCGACCGGCGCATGCGCGTGGCCCGTCCCACGGAGGAGGGAAGCCGCGTGGTGGACGCGATCGGGGCGGGCCTGACGGCCCGGTCGCCGCTCTCGACGGCCCTCACCGACGACGAGGTCGCCGCCCTGTACCGGCTGCTCTCCAAGGTCGAGGCCACCCCGGAGCCCTGACGGAGCCCGCCGCCCGGGGGCGGCCGCCGCGACCGCCCGGTCGCGGCGCCGGACCCGCCCACGACACCAGGAAGCCCGAGAGGTCGCACCGCCCCATGCCGCAGCCCGTCCCCACCCACACGATCCCTCCGCGCCTCAAGCGCACCGTCCGCCCCGAACGCGTCGCGACCCCCGGCGCGGACGAGGCGGCCCGCGACCCCCGGGCGTTCTGGCGCGCCGTCGAGGACGGGGGGACCCCCGTGGTCGGCGAGGACGACGGCACGGGCCACCGCCCGGTGACCTTCCTGTGGCGCGGCGGCGACGAACTCGCCGACGTCATCCTCGTCGCGAACAAGATCGCCGACGCCGACTCCTACGACCACAACCGCATGGAGCGGGTGCCCGGCACCGACGTGTGGCACCTGACCTACCGGATGCGCGGCGACTGGCGGGCCTCCTACACCGTCGCCCCCGTGCCCGCCGACGGCGCCCCCGCCCCCGAGGGCTCCCTGTCCGCGATGACCCGGCTGCGGCGCGAACGCGCCCTCGCCGTGGCCGACCCGGAGGACCGCCCCGCCGTCGCCCGCTGGTTCGACGCCCTCGCCCACGCCGTTCCCGACCCCCTCGCCAGGGAGCGACTGGACGCCATCGCGTCGGTCGTCTCGCTGCCCGAGGCCCCGCCCGAGCTGTGGCGGCCGGTCGGCGGTCGGGCCGCCGCGGGGGCCTCCACGGGAGCCTCCGCCGGGACCGGACCGTCGGCCGACGAGCGGGCGCCGGCGGAAGGGGAGGTGACCACGGCGGAGCTCGTCAGCGACCGCCTGGGCAACACCCGTACCGTGTGGGTCCACCGCCCCGCCCTCGCACCGCCGGACGGCCGCCCCTGGCCGGTCGCCGTCCTCCTGGACGGACGGGACTGGCACTCCCTCCCCCTGGCCCCGCTCCTCGACGGGCTGATCGCCGACGGCACGCTGCCACCGGCCCTGACCGTGATGGTCGACTCCCTGGACCCCGCCACCCGGACCCGCGAGCTGGCCTGCGACGACGCCTTCGTCGACTTCCTCGGACACGAACTCCTGCCGTGGCTCGGGGACCGGCACGGGATCACCGGCGACCCCGGGCGCACCCTGGTCGCCGGGCAGAGCCTGGGCGGGCTCACCGCCGTCTACGCGGCCCACCGCGCGCCGCACCGGTTCGGCAGGGCCCTGTCCCAGTCGGGCTCGTTCTGGTGGCCGAACGTCGCCGTGACCGGAGGGGAGAGCGAACGCATGGCCCGGCTGGTCGCCGGGGCGGACACGGTGCCGGGCCGGATCCACCTCAGCGCCGGGCTCAACGAGTGGGCGCTGCTCGACGCCAACAGGCGCCTGCGCGACGCCCTGTCCGCGCGCGGGGCCGATCTGGGGCGGGACCCCGGCTACGTGGCCCTCACCGAGTACAACGGAGGCCACGACCGCGCCTGCTGGCGTGCCGGACTCCCGGAGGGGCTGGTCTTCCTCACCTCCGACTGGGAGCGCTGAGGGGCGGCCCCGGCCGGTTTCCCGCGGTCCCGTGGCGCGGCCGGACCCGACCGCGTCGAGCGGGGCCGCCGCGGGCGCGCGGCCCGCGGCCCGCACCCCCTCGCGTCAGACCCGGGCGCCCGCCTCGGCCGCCTCGCGGCGCAGCCGCGCCACGATCTCGGCCGCCGGGGCGTCGGTGGCCCCCCGGAACCCCTGACCCGCCCACAGGGCCATCCCCCCGGTGTCCCCCGACCGGGCCGCGGCCGCGCGCAGCGGCCTGGTCATGTGGTGGACGTCCGGGTAGGCGTACGGCGTCTCCGGGTGCTCGGTGATGAACCGGTTGACCAGCCCTCGCGCAGGACGCCCGGTGAAAGCCCAGGTCACGTCGGTTTCATTGAAGGCCGGGTCGGTCAGCGCCGCCTTGTGCCAGGGGTTGGCGCCGCTCTCCGGGCAGCGCAGGAACGCGGTCCCCAGCTGCGCCGCGGCCGCACCCGCGTCGAGGACGCGCGCGATCCCCTCCCCGGTCATGACACCGCCGGCGGCGACCACCGGCACGTCCACGGCCGGGACCACGTCGGCGAGCAGGTCGAGCAGCGGCCGGTCCCCGCCCCGGGCGGGGTCGAACGACGCCCGGTGCCCGCCCGCCTCCAGCCCCTGGGCGCACACCCCGTCGGCGCCGCGCTCCACGGCGGTCCGCGCCTCCTCGACCGTGGTCACCGTGACCACGGTGGCGGTGCCGGCGGAGCGCAGCCGGCCGAGGACCTCGGCGTCGGGGCAGCCGAACGTGAACCCGACGACCGGGACCGCGGCCTCCGCCAGCAGGTCGATCTTGGCCGCCCACGCGTCGTCGTCGTGCACCGGCGCGCCGACCGCCGCCCCGTGGCGCACGGCCTCGGATTCCAGCCGCCGCCGATGCGCCTCGACCGCGCCCGGGGCGGCGGGAGGCCCGGGCGCGAACACGTTCACGCCGAACGCCGTGACCCCCGCGTCCAGCACCTGCCGGACCTGGTCGCGCACCGCGTCGGGGTCCAGGTACCCGGCGGCGAGGAACCCGACCCCGCCCGCCCCCGCCACGGCCGTCGCCAGGGCGGGCGTGGAGCTGCCCCCCGCCATGGGCGCCTGGACGATCGGGCGCTCCCGCAGTAGTTCCGCCAGACCCATGTGTCCTCACTTTCCCCGTCTCCCGGGAAATGCTACCGATCCGCGATTTCGGGATCCCACGGCACCCGGCGCCGAACGGGCGGCGGAACACGGCCGCCTTCCAGGGTGACGGCGGTCACCGGACCTCTCCTCTCGGCGGAGTTCTCCCCTTGCTGGAGAGGTGGTGCGCCGACGCCCTTTCCGAGGATCATCCGATCCCTTTTTCGTGCTCCCTCCGACGCCTTTCCGTGAAAAGGGGGCCGAGAAAAGGAGGGAGCTCACCCGTTCCGCTCCTCCGCCTCCGGCGCGGGTTCCGAACCCTCGGCCGGTCCCGCCGACTCCGGAACGAACCGGGCCAGTACCGCCGACGCCCCCGCCAGGAGCACGCCGACCGAGGCCAGGACCGTCGTCGTCCGGACCATGCCGAACAGCTCCCACATCCACCCGAACGACAACGTGGTCGCCGCGACGAAGACGCCGCCGACCATCGCCAGCATCGAGAACATGGTGTTGCGGTTGGCGTCGGTGAACATCGTCTGCTGCCACACGCCCATCAGCACGCCCGTCAGCCCGATCAGGAGTTCGCTCGCGACGAGGCCGACCGGCAGGGGTACCGACCCGTGTGCCGCCAGGACCACGGGTGCGCCCACCAGGGCCGCGAACGCCGGGCCCCACCGCCGGGGGTCCCGCCGGTCCGCGAACCTCGCGCACAGGGCGCCCGCCACCAGCGCCGCCGTCATCACCAGCAGCATCAGGCCGTTGAGCCGCACGTCGTCGCCGTACGCGGCCACCAGCATCGGCTGCCAGGACACCACGAGGAGGGCGGTGCCCACGGCCGTCGACGCCACCAGGGCCACGAGCGGCAGGAACCGTGCGCCCGCCACCAGGGAGGCGGACTCGACGACGATGGCCAGGACCCGGCGTCCCGGCTGGCCCGGTGACGGCGGGAAGCACACCGGGCCGAGCGCCGCCAGCAGCACGAGGAGGACCCCGCCCGCCGCGACCAGCGGGTCGGCGGGCATCCAGGCGCCCGCGACCATGACCGATGCGGCCCCCAGGACCCCGCCGCTCCTGCCCGCGACCTGCCCGTACCGGACCGTCCGCGCGATCCGGGCGGCCCGGTCGCGGCTGCCGATCCGGTTGACCACGAGCGCGGTCGGGGTGCCCGAGTACAGGTGGTAGCCGACCGCCCACAGGCCCAGGCCCAGCGCGGTCGGGGCGAACGCGTCGGCGAGGCCGAACACGACGAACCCCGCGCCCCAGAGGGTCAGCCCCACCACCATGAGCCTGCGGTGCCCGTAGCGGTCCCCGAGGGCTCCGCTCGGAGCTTCGATGACCAGGCCGACCAGGTTCGCGGCGGCGAGCACCGTGCCCAGGAGCCACGGGTCCACCCCGCGGCCCATCAGGACCGTGATGAAAACCGCACCGAAAAGGAAATCGGCGATCGCCGCGGCCAGAACGAAAAGAGAGAATCGGAGCAGGAGGGGGGATTCCCGTAATGGCGCAACGGTCATGGGGGTGCTTTTCCGTCTGAGGGAACCCGGTGGTCCCCGCGCGTGAATTCCGCCCACGCTAACACGCGCACCATTGTCCGGCCAGCGTTTTTCCGAGGCCGTTTCCCCCGGGAACTACACCAGGGCCTCCGAGAGGGCGGCCGCCAGGACCGGGACCCCCGGGTGCGTGCTCCCCCGCGGCCAGACCAGCCCCATCGACGACTCCGGGAGCCCGCTGACCGGAACGAACGCGATGTCGTCCCGGCCGCTGTGCCAGGCGGTGGACCCGGCGAGCAGCATCGCGCCCCTGCCCGACGCGACCAGCGACAACCCCTGCTGGAGCGTGTCCACCCCGGCCTCGTGGCGGATCGTGCGGCCCAGCGGGGTGACGGTCGGGGAGTGCACGCGCAGCCAGTGGTCGGGTGCGTTCCGGACCGGGACGAGCGGTACCCGTGCCATGTCCTCCACACCGACACGGGGCCGCGACGCCAGCGGGTGGTCGGAGGCGACCACGAGCCGCTGCGGCTGCCGCGAGAACTCGGGTCCCACGACCAGGTCCCGCCCGCGTACGGGGAGGAGGACGACGGCGGCGTCGACCTCGCCCTCGCGCAGCGTCCGGAACGGGTCGGTCAGCGTGATCTCCACGATGTCCACCCGCGAGGCGGGGTCGCGCTCCTCGAACACCCGGATGGCCGCGGCCACGGGACCGCTCGCCGAACCCTGGAGACCGAGGCGCAACCGCTGCCGCGCGTCCCTGGAGCGGTCACGGGCCCCGTCCACCACCGCGGCGAGGGTCCTGTAGGCGGGCCCCAGGGCGGCGAGGAACTCCTCGCCGAACGGGGTGAGGGACACACGGAGGCCCGACCGGTCCACGAGCGGCGCGCCGACGCGGTCCTCCAGCGAGTGCAGCAGCCGGTCGGCCCCGCCCTGCGGCAGGGACAGCCGTTCGCCCGCGCGCCCGAGGTGCGACTCCTCGGCCAGGACGAGGAAGCACTCCAGCTCCCGGATCTCGATACCCCTCAACCGGCCCCGCCCCCGCTCGTGTGTACGCCGCCGTGGCGCCGGTCCCTCCCCGGGGCCCGCACCGGGATCGATGACCCCCACATGGAAGATGGAAGCACGAGCCCCCCGCCGCGGTCCGGACCGCCTCCCCGGTCGCGGCACGCGCCCGTCGCGGCCCCCGCGCCGCGCGGCGACGGCCGCCGGTGCGGCGGGGTCCGGCCCGGCGGGGTGGACCCGCGCCTCCAACGGATACGCTCGGCGCGACAGGAAGCATCCCGGGGAGGAACCCACCATGACAGCGACCGCGGTCGTCACCGGAGCCAGCAGCGGGATCGGGGCCGCCACCGCGCGCGGGCTGGCGGCGGAGGGCTACGAGGTGGTCCTCGTGGCCCGACGCGAGGACCGCGTCGAGGCGCTGGCCGAAGAACTGGTCAAGGACGGCCACCGCGCCCGCGCGCACGTCCTCGACGTCACCGACCGCGCGGCGGTCGACGCCTTCGCGGAGTCCCTGGACTCCTGCGACGTGCTGGTGAACAACGCGGGCGGCGCCATCGGGACCGAGACCGTCGCGACCGCCGACCCCGCCGACTGGCGGACCATGTACGAGGTCAACGTCCTCGGCGTCCTCAACATGACGCAGGCACTGCTGCCCCGGCTCATCGCCGGCGGCGACGGCACGATCCTGGTGGTCTCCTCGGTGGCCGGCCACGTGGCCTACGAGGGCGGGGGCGGTTACGTCGCCGCCAAGCACGGCGCGCACACCATCGCCGCCACCCTGCGCCTGGAGCTGTGCGGCGAGCCGGTCCGGGTCCTGGAGGTCGCCCCCGGGATGGTCAGGACCGAGGAGTTCTCCCTCAACCGCCTGCGCGGGGACGCGGACAAGGCCGACGCGGTCTACGAGGGCGTGCCCGACCCGCTGACGGCGGAGGACGTCGCGGACACCATCGTGTGGGCGGTCACCCGGCCCCCGCACGTGAACATCGACCTCATGGTGGTGCGCCCGCGAGCCCAGGCCGCCCAGCACAAGGTCCACCGCGTGGGGAAGTAGCCGACCGCTCCTCCGGGCCCGGAACGCGCCCGGAGGGGCCCGCGGCCCCGGGCGGAACCGGTGCCGTCCCGACGTTCCGGGCCGGGCTCAGAACCGCGGGACCGCCGCACCGTCGGGGTCGGCGGACGCGCACTCGGCGCAGTCGCAGTAGTTCGTCATCGTCATGGACCGGCACCGGGTGCAGATCTTGCGCTTCGCGCCGGGCGCGTCGTGCTTCCAGTCGTGGTGCCCCCGCCGACAGATCCCGGAGGGGCGGAGGGCGGTGTCGTCGCGCGAGGAGTCCATGGCAGAACCGTAGCCCCGCCGGGAGGTCGGTGCCAGGGCGCCGGCGCGGTCCGGCGAAGACATCCCCGGACACTCCGGATGTCCCGGGCATCGGCAGGGGGCCGAGGGGGCCGGGGCCCGGACGCCCCCTGGACAGACCGGAGCCCGGTACCGCCGCGTGACGGTACCGGGCTCCGGGGTTCCGGCCTGGAGGGGTCAGGCGTCCAGGTCGGTGGCCAGCATCTCCACCAGCTCGTCCAGGACCTTGTCGGCGGTCTCGGACTCCTCGGCGGCGAGGGTCACGGTCTCGCCGTGCTTCGCGCCCAGCGCCATCACGCCGAGCACGCTGCGCGCGTCCACGGGGGCGCCGTCCTCGCGGGCGACGGTGACGGGCAGGCCGGTCGCGTTGACGGCCTGGACGAACAGGGAGGCCGGTCGGGCGTGCAGGCCGAGAGGCGAGCCGATGGTCACGGTGCGCTGGGGCATTGTCAGTCCTCGGGGAGTAGTCGTCGGCCGGGAGGAGGCCCGGCCCGTTGCACAGTTTCGGAACGTCAGAGCTCGTGGACCGACAACCGGGGGTCGGGGTCGGGCACGACGGTGATGGAGTCGGAGGCCACGTCCCCGGGGGAGGGGACCGTCGTTCCGGGCAGGGAAACCGCGGCGGTTCCCCATGCCACGGCGTGTCGCAGCCGGTCGACGGGGGAGTCGCCGGCGCCCAGGAACCCGGCGAGGGAGCAGTCGCCCGCGCCCACCGTGCTGCGCGTGCGGACCTCGGGTCCGCGCGCCCACCAGGTGTTCTCGGGGCCAACGAGTATCGCACCGTGCCCACCCAGTGTCACCAGGGCAGAACGGTTGCCCCATCCGAGGACCTCGCGTGCGGCCTCGACGACCTCGCCGACGGTCGACAGGTCCCGGCCGATGAGTTCGGCCAGTTCCTCGTGATTGGGTTTGAGCAGCGACACCGTCCCGGCGCGGGCCGCGGCCTCCAGCGGCTTGCCCGAGGTGTCCAGGGCGAGCGCCACCCCGTAGGAGGCGGCGAGTTCGGCGACGCGCACGTACAGGTCGTCGGGGGCGCCGGCGGGGAGGCTGCCGCTGGCCACCACCCACTCGGGGCCCTTGGCCAGTTCGTCCTCCAAGGCGGCCAGGAGGGCGTCGGTCTCCTCGGGGGTCAGGGTGGGCCCCGGGGCGTTGAGCTTGGTGGTGGTGCCGTCGGCCTCGGTGACGGCCACGTTGGCGCGGGTCTCCCCGGTGATGGGGACGGTGACGCACGGCAGGTCGCCGAGGAGGGTGACGAGTTCGGCGCCGCCCCCTCCGCCGACGGGCAGGACGGCCTTCGTGGGGACGCCCGCGCCGCGCAGGGCACGTGCGACGTTGACGCCCTTGCCGCCCGCTTGCGCGCGGGTGGCGGACACCCGCAGGACTTCGCCTCGTACGAGGTGGTCGACCTCCAGGGTGTGGTCCACGCTCGGATTGGGGGTGAGGGTGAGGATCATCGGTTCTCTCTTCGAGGTGTCCGTGCCCAGCCCGGCCCGGATGTGGGACTGTCTTTGATTATGTGTGTTTGTCTGTGTATGTCAACACTATTGTGTCCAGGTTTCCGGTTCGAGGCCGGGTAGCTGTGTGCGATGTGTGGTTGGCGGTCCTGTTCGCCCGTGCGGCTGCTCAGATGTTCGCCGCCCTCGCTTCCTGGTCAACCCGGTTGGTCGGGTTGTACAGAGCATGGGTCTCCGGCGGGATTGCTGCGATATTGGGTTGGGGTACCCCTTGTGTGCTCCAGGCAACACGATTAAACTCACCGAAAACCACACCGAAACACAGGTGATCCAACATGTACGCGGAAGAGCGCCAGAAGGTGATCCTCGAACGCGCCCGCCGTGACGGCCGGGTCGACGTGACGGGGCTCGCCGCGGAGTTCGACGTGACCTACGAGACCATCCGGCGCGACCTCACGGCGCTGGAGCGCCACGGTGTGCTGCGCAGGGTCCACGGTGGCGCGATCCCCGTCGAGCGGCTGGGATTCGAGCCCACCCTCAATGTGCGCGACTCCGTGTTGACAGAGGAGAAGGAGCGCATCGCCAAGGCGGCTCTGGCCGAACTCCCCGACGAGGGCGCGATCCTGCTCGACGCGGGGTCCACCACGGGGCGCCTCGCCGAACAGCTGCCCGCTGACCGGGAGCTCACCGTCGTCACCAACTCCCTGTCCATAGCGCTCACGCTCACACCGCGTACCAACATCAACCTCATGCTTCTCGGCGGGCGCCTGCGCACGCGCACCCAGGCCACGGTCGACGCCTGGGCACTGCGGGCTCTCGCCGAGTCCTACGTGGACGTCGCCTTCATGGCCAGCAACGGCGTCTCCGTCGAGCGCGGGCTCACCACCCCCGATCCCGCCGAGGCCGAGGTCAAGCGCGCCATGATCGCGTCCGCGCGGCGCTCCGTCCTCCTCGCCGACCACACCAAGGTCGGCAACGACCACTTCGCCCGCTTCGCGGCGGTCGAGGATCTCGACCTGGTCATCACCGACACCGGGCTCGCCACAGGGCTCGCCGAAGAACTGGAGGCCTCTGGACCCCGCGTCCAGGTGGTCTGACCAGACCGGGCGCCCGGAGCGGGAGGGACGACGGTTCGCCGTCCTGAACCGACCGCCCCAACCCCTCCCGGGCGCTCCACCCATCACCTTCTCCCCACACCGGCGCGGCAGAACGCCCGTCGTACCTCTCAGGAGGTCCCCCATGTCCACACAGCAGAGCAGCGGCAGACTCACGGCGGTCCGTTCCTCAGTCCAGCGTTTCGGCGGGTTCCTCGCCAGCATGGTGATGCCCAACATCGGGGCGTTCATCGCCTGGGGCATCATCACCGCCCTGTTCATCCCCGACGGCTGGCTGCCGAACGAGTACCTCGCGCAGCTCGTCGACCCGATGATCAAGTTCCTGCTCCCGCTGCTGATCGCCTACACCGGTGGAACCCTGGTGTACGCACAGCGCGGTGGCGTCGTCGCCGCGGCCGCCACCATGGGTGTGATCGTCTCCGCGGACATCCCCATGTTCCTGGGCGCCATGGCCATGGGCCCGCTCGCCGCCTACCTGATGAAGCAGTTCGACCGGGTCGTCCAGCCGCGCATCAAGACCGGCTTCGAGATGCTGGTCAACAACTTCAGCGCGGGCATCCTGTCGGCGCTCCTGGCGATCCTCGGCGCCTACGTCATCGGCCCGGTCGTGCGGACCATCGCCGACGCCCTGGGCGCGGGCGTGCAGTTCCTCATCGACATGAGCCTGCTGCCCCTGGTGTCGGTCATCGTCGAGCCGGCCAAGGTCCTCTTCCTCAACAACGCCATCAACCACGGCGTCTTCACCCCGCTCGGCTCGGCCCGCGCGCTCGCCGAGGGCAGCGCGATCGAGTTCCTCATCGAGGCCAACCCCGGTCCGGGTCTGGGCATCCTGCTGGCCTGCATGCTCTTCGGTCCGAAGGTCAGCCGCGCCACCGCTCCCGGCGCCATCGTCATCCACCTCTTCGGCGGAATCCACGAGATCTACTTCCCGTACATCCTCGCCCAGCCGAAGCTGATCCTCGCCGTGATCGGCGGCGGCATGTCCGGTGTCGCGACCTTCATGATCATGGACGCCGGCCTCGTCTCGGCCGCCTCGCCCGGCAGCATCATCGCCCTCATGGCCGTCACTCCGCCCGGAGGCCACATCGGCGTCCTGGCAGGTGTCGCCGCCGCCACCATCGTCTCGTTCGTCCTCGCCTCGCTCCTGCTCGGCTTCGGCCGCTCCGAGCGCAAGGCGGCGAAGGAGGAGAAGGCCAAGCAGGCCGAAGCAGAGAACCAGGAGACCACAGCATGAGCAGCATCCAGGGGTCGGACATCAAGAGGGTCGTCGTCGCCTGCGACGCCGGCATGGGAAGCAGCGTCCTCCTGACGTCCCAGCTGAAGAAGTCCCTCTCGCCCCACGGGGTCACCGTGGAGCACTCCGCGGTGGACCGCATCCCGGACGGCGCCGACGTCGTCCTGTGTCAGGCGGGCCTGGTCGCACGGGCGAAGGCCCGGGTGCCCGACACCGTCGTGGTCGGCTTCCAGATGTTCCTGGGCGACCCCGCCTTCGCCCGCCTGGAGCAGGTCATCCGGGACGGGGACACCCTTGCCGACTGACCTCGTCCTGACCGCCGACGCGGTGCGCCTGGGCCGCGTCGCCGCCGACCGGGCCGCCGCCATCGACCAGTGCGGTGCGCTCCTGGTCGAGCTGGGCGCCGTCGAACCGGGCTACGTGACCGCGATGCACGAACGCGAGGCGTCCGTCCCCACCTTCGTCGGTGAGGGCGTCGCCATCCCGCACGGCACCGACGCCGGGCGGGCCCTGGTCAAGGAGACCGCGCTGGCCGTCGTCCAGTTCCCCGACGGGGTCGACTGGGACGGGTCCACCGTGTACGTGGCCATCGGTATCGCCGCCTCCGGGGAGGAGCACCTGGGTGTGCTCTCCTCCCTGGCGGGGGTGCTCACCGACCCGGAGAAGGCGGCGCGTCTGCGCTCCGCCGCGACCCCGGCCGACGTCATCGACCTGCTCGGTCCCGACCGGAGCGGCTGAGCGGCGCCACCCCCCGCGGCTCCCCGCACCGGCCCACCGGCCGGTCCGTCCACCACATCACCCGCCGGGCCGTGATCCGGCCCGGCGGGGCCCCACCAGAAAGGCCCGAACATGCTCGTCGCCCGCTTCTACGCACCCGGTGACATCCGACTGGAGCAGGCCCCCGAGCCGACCGCCGGACCCGGACAGCTCAAGATCGCCGTCGCCAACTGCTCCACCTGCGGCACGGACGTGAAGATCTCCCGACACGGCCACCACCACATCCGCCCGCCCCGGGTGATCGGCCACGAGATCGCCGGACGCATCGTCGAGGTGGGCGAGGGCGTCACCGGTTGGGACGAGGGCGACCGCGTCCAGGTCATCGCCGCCATCCCCTGCGGCACCTGTGTCGAGTGCGCCGACGGCCGCTTCACGGTGTGCTCCAACCAGGAGTCGATGGGCTACCACTACGACGGCGGTTTCGCCGAGTACATGATCATCCCCGAGTCGGTCCTGGCCGTGGACGGGGTCAACCGGGTGCCCGAGAACATCGACCTCGCGGAGGCGTCCGTCGCCGAGCCGCTCGCCTGCGTGCTCAACGGCCAGGAGATCGCGGGTGTCGGCGAGGGCGACACGGTCGTCGTCATGGGCGCCGGCCCGATCGGCTGCCTGCACGTCCGTCTGGCCCGCGCCAAGGGCGCCGCGAAGGTGTTCCTGGTGGACATCAACCGCGGCCGCCTCGACATGTCCGCCGACATCGTCCGGCCGGACGCCACCATCTGCGGTGGGGAGGTCGACGCGGTCCAGGAGGTCCTCGACCTGACCGGCGGCCGGGGCGCCGACGTGGTCATCACCGCCGCCGCCTCCGGGCGCGCCCAGGAGGACGCCCTCAAGATGGTGTCGCGCAGCGGCCGGATCAGCTTCTTCGGCGGCCTGCCCAAGGACGCGCCGATCATCCAGCTGGACTCCAACCTGGTGCACTACCGGGAGATCTCCATCTTCGGGGCCAACGGCTCCAGCCCGGAGCACAACCGCCGCGCCCTGGAGCTGATCGCGTCCGGCGCCGTCCCCGTGGCCGACCTGATCACCGAGCGGATGCCCCTGTCGGACGTGCACAAGGCCATCGAGACGGTCGCCTCGGGCACCGCCATCAAGGTGACCATCGAGCCGTAGGACCCCACCGGGGCCGGGGACGGTGCGCGTCCCCGGCCCGGAACCGGTCCGCCCCGGGGCGGGGCCGTCCACAGCCCCTACCGGGGGCCGGCGTCCTGGGGTTGGATTGACGTAGGGGGCCCGGAGGGCCGGTCGGCACCGTGCTGCCCGTGGGCCGCCGCCGGACCGCGGCACCGGGCCGCCGCGCAGGGCCGGAGCACCGGACCGCGGCACCTCCCCGGTGCCCCGATCGGCGGCCCGGCCCCGGTCCGCCCGGGCGCTCCGCCCCGGTCCGTCCCGCCCCGGTCCGACGCTCCGCGGCCCCGACCCCGCCCGCGAGCCCCGACCCCGCCCGCACCCCTCCCGCTCGCCCCCACCCGCTCCCGCCCCGGCGTCCGACGCCGCGATCCGGGGCAGGAAGACCTCGGCCCGTCACCCTCCCGGGCCGCCCACCGCCCATCGACGTACGGAGCGACCATGGCGCAGACCGAACACCCCTCGCCCACCGGCGGTGCCACCCTGCTGTCGGGCATCCCGGCCAGCCCCGGCGCCGCCGTCGGACCGGTCGCCCGGATGGCCGACCCGCCCGCCCTCCCGGCGGACCGGCCCGCGGCCGGGGATCCCCGGGACGAGGCCGCCGCCGCCCGCGGCGCCCTGGAACGGGTCGCCGACCTGCTCGACGCCCAGGCCGGGCAGCTCACCGGCGAGGCCGCCGCGGTGCTCGGCGCGCTGGCGCTCATGGCCCGCGACCCCGAGTTGGGCCGGAGGATCGAGGAGCGCGCCGTCGCCGGGGAGCCCGCCGCGTGGGCGGTGCACTCCGCGTGCGGCGCCTACCAGGAGCTGATGCTCGCCGCCGGGGGCTACCTGGCCGAGCGCGCCGCCGACCTCGCCGACCTCCGGGACCGGGCCACCGCCCTCCTCCTCGACCTTCCGATGCCGGGCCTGCCCGACCCCGGTGTCGCGCACGTGCTGGTCGCCGACGACCTCGCCCCCGCCGACACCGTCCGGCTCGACCCCGCTCAGGTGCTCGGCATCATCACCCGCCTCGGCGGTCCCACCAGCCACACCGTGATCCTGGCCCGCGCGCTCGGCATCCCCGCCGTCGTCGGGTGCGCCGGAGCCGAGACCCTGCTGGACGGGGTCCCGGTGGCCCTGGACGGAGACGCGGGGACGGTCGTCCCCGAGCCCGACGCCGACCTCGCCGACGAGATGGTGCGGCGCACCGAGCGCCGCAGGGCCCTGCTCGCCGATTCCACCGGCCCCGGCCGGACCCAGGACGGGGTGCCCGTCTCCCTGCTGCTCAACGCGGGGGAGGGCGACCCCAAGGAGGCCGGAGCGCACGACAGCGAGGGCGTCGGCCTGCTGCGCACCGAGTTCCTGTTCCTGGACCGCGCCGACCCGCCGACGGTGGCTGCCCAGACCGACACCTACACCCGGCTGTTCGAGGCGTTCTCGGGCCGGACCGTCACGGTGCGGACCCTGGACGCGGGCTCGGACAAGCCGCTGGCGTTCGTGGAGACCGGCGACGAGGACAACCCCGCCCTGGGCGTGCGGGGCTACCGGACCGCCCGTGTGCACCCGGGCCTGCTCACCGACCAGCTCGCCGCGATCGCCGCCGCGTCCCGGGAGACGGGTGCGCGGGTGCGGGTGATGGCCCCGATGGTGTCGACCCCCGACGAGGCGTCCGACTTCGTCGCGCTGGCCCGCGAGGCCGGGATCGGCGAGGCCGGTGTGATGATCGAGGTGCCGGGGGCCGCGCTGCTCGCGGACCGGTTGCTGAGCCGGGTGGACTTCGTGTCGATCGGCACCAACGACCTCGCCCAGTACACGATGGCCGCCGACCGGACCCTGGGCACCCTCCCCGACCTGCTCGACCCGTGGCAGCCCGCCCTCCTCGGGCTGGTCGGCACCGTGGGTGCGGCCGGTGAGCGGCTGGGCCGCCCGGTGGGAGTGTGCGGTGAAGCCGCGGCGGATCCGCTGCTCGCCCTGGTCCTGGTGGGCCTCGGCGCGACCAGCCTGTCGATGTCGGCGCCCGCGCTCCCCGCCGTGCGCCACGCGCTGGCCCTGCACAGCCACGCGCAGTGCCACCGCCTGGCCGAACTGGCCGTGGCCTCCTCCAGCGCCCGCCAGGCGCGCGAGGCGGTGCGCGCCGCCGCCCATCCGGAGGCCGTGGACTGACCCCTGGTCCACCGGTCCGGAGCCCCACGCGCCCACGTCCCCCCGGGACGTGGGCGCTCGCGCGTCCGGGGGCGGACGCGCCTGTGCACCCAGGACACACGGCTGTCCGGGCAGGGCGGGGAGCGGCGCCCCGGACCGGAGGGGGCGCGCGGCGGGTCAGGAGGCGGAGGCGGGGGCTCCCCAGTCGGCGCCGACCACCTCGGGCACCAGGGCCAGCTGGTCGTGGATCGCCCCGGCCAGCTCGTCGGTGTCCCGGGAACCGGAGCCGCACCACGACTGGTGGGCGCTGGTGAGCACGGAGAGGAACACGGCGGCGAGCACGCCGGGGCGCGGGTCGGTGTCCGGGTCCGTGCCGGTGCGCTCGCCGATGACCTCGGCCAGCCGCCGCTGGCGGCTCCGGCAGTAGCGCGTGTTGAGGTCGATCAGTTCGGGGTTGCCGGTGATGACGCCCATCGCGCTGCCCTGGATGTGCAGGGACTCGCGGTCCAGGTAGCCCCAGTGCTCGTGCATGGCGTTGCGCAGTGCCGTGAACGGGGGCTCGTCGGCGGGGCGGGCGCGCAGGGCGCCGTACAGGTACTCGTCCACGCCCTCGACCGCCTCCAGGACGATGTCGTCCTTGGAGGCGAAGTAGCGGAAGAAGGTGCGCTGGGACACCCCGGCGCAGGCCGCGATCTCCTCGGTGGTGGTCGCCTGGTAGCCGCGCTCGTGGAACAGCCGCAGCCCCGCGTCGAGCAGGGACTCACGCATCCGGGCCTTCTTGCGCTCGCGAAGTCCGGTCTCCGCCCGGGCCTCGCGCGGCTCGGCGCTCGTCGCGCCCATGGAGCGGCCTCCCACGTGTCGATTGCCTCGCCACGAGGATACCTCAGTGAAATAGATTACGTCAGTCACTGACAAAAGGCAGTTGCTGAAAACTGTCAGCCGCTGACATAATCACGCCCAGTATCACGTGACGAGCGGGGGACCCCATGACGGCGGCGACGGAACCAGCGACGACGAGGGCGGAAGGCGAACGCCGGGCCACTCCGGGAGGACGGCTGCGGGACAGTCCCTGGGCGACCCTGGTCGCCATCGCCTTCGGCGTGATGATGGTCGCCCTGGACGGCACCATCGTGGCCGTCGCCAACCCCGCCATCGGCGCGAGCCTCGGGGCCTCGCTCGCCGAACTCCAGTGGGTCACCCACGGCTACCTGCTCGGCCTGGCGGTCTTCCTGATCACCGCGGGCAAGATCGGAGACCGGTTCGGCTACCGCAACACCTACCTGGTGGGCGTGGTCGGATTCGTGCTCAGCTCCGTGGCGATCGCGCTGTCCGCGGGTGTCATCATGCTCGTCGCCTTCCGCGTCCTGCAAGGGGTTTTCGGAGCCCTGCTCCTGCCCTCCGCGATGGGCCTGCTGCGCTCCAGCTTCCCGCCCAGCAAGCTCGGCCGGGCCTTCGGCGTCTTCGGCAGCCTCATCGGCGCGGCCACGGCGGGCGGCCCGATCCTCGGCGGCATCCTCGTCGACGCCTTCTCCTGGGAGGCCGTCTTCTACATCAACGTCCCGGTCGGCGCCGCCGCCCTGGCCCTCGGCCTGTGGCTGCTCGCGGCCAACAGGGCCACCGACCCCGGCAGCCGCATGGACGTCCCCGGCATCGTGCTGCTCAGCATCGCCATCTTCGCCCTGGTGTGGGCCCTCGTGGAGGCCCCCGCCGCGGGCTGGGACCACCCGGTCACCCTGGTCTCGCTCGCCGTCGCGGCCCTGTTCGGCCTCGCCTTCCTGCTCTGGGAGCGCAGACCAGAACAGCCCCTCATCCCGCTCGCGCTGTTCGCCAACCCGTCGGTCTCCATCGGAGCGCTCCTGACGGTCGCCATGGCGCTGAGCCTGATGGGGTCGCTGTTCTTCATCACCTTCTACCTCCAGGGC
>Ga0233363_1000532_pt1 | contig 16970 bp, 17 predicted proteins | sample ElkDunMinimDraft_18_FD_191534 | JGI IMG/M metagenome (GOLD analysis project Ga0233363, IMG submission 191534) | Fecal eukaryotic communites from dung pellets of Tule Elk in California, USA - Elk Dung C16 | ecosystem: Host-associated > Mammals > Digestive system > Large intestine > Fecal | place... | reverse complement strand
GCCACCGCGCGCTGGCCGAACTCGAGGCGGCGGGCGCGGTGTCCGCCGTCATCACCCAGAACGTGGACACCCTGCACGAGGCGGCGGGCAGCAGGCAGGTCGTCGACCTGCACGGCCGCTACGACCGGGTGGTGTGCCTGGGCTGTTCGGAGGTCGTCAGCCGGGCGAGCCTGGCCGAGCGCCTCCTCGCGCTGAACCCCGACTTCGCCGACGGCGTCGCCGACGTCGAGGTCGCGCCGGACGCCGACGCGGTCCTGGCGTCCACCGAGGGGTTCCGGGTGGCCGACTGCGGGTCCTGCGGCGGCATGCTCAAACCGGACATCGTGTACTTCGGCGAGAACGTGCCCAAGCCGCGCGTGCTGGAGGGCTACCGGCTCGTGGACGAGGCGTCGGCCCTGTTGGTGGCGGGTTCGTCGCTGACGGTCTTCTCGGGGCGCCGGTACGTCAAGCGCGCCGTCGAGCAGGGCAAGCCGGTGGTGATCCTCAACCGGGGGGAGACCCGGTCGGACGACGTCGCCGCGCTCACCGTGGACGCGGGCTGCTCGGAGGTCCTGCGCTCCCTCGTGCGCGCCTACACCGCCTGATCTCCGGGCCGCCCCGCCGGGGCGGGTTCCAGGGGTCGCCGCGACGCCGAAGGCCGGTTGCCTGCCCGGAGCAGTTCAGCGGGGCGCTCGGCCGGGACGTCCCGGCCGAGCGTTGTGGGCGGGCGCCCGTCGGGCTGGACGGCCACCGCTCCCGGATGCTCGCCGCACGAGGGTCGCCGCCCCGGAGGCCTCCTGACGGCACTCCCTAGCGGACGCGCTGGAACTCCACCATCCGCTCCACGCGCCGGAAGCCGAACCGCAGGTTGACGTCCCTCATCGGCGCGTTGTCCGGGTCGACCCAGGTGCGCACCTGCGTGGACCCCGGGTGCTCCCGGGCGAGCACCTCCAGGTTGCGCAGTTTCAGCGCGGAGCCGAGCCGCAAACCCCGGTGGGCGCGCATCACCAGCGTGTCCTCCTGGTACACCTCTCCCCCGCTCCCGGAGGGGACGAGGACCATGCTGTAACCGGCCAGCTCACCGGAGGGGGCCTCCGCGACGGAGACGACGGTGCCGTACTCCTGCCCCTCGCGCCGCCGCTCCTCGGCCCGGACCCGCGCCGCGTCCCACACCTCGGGCTCGGTGTCCAGCTCCCCCGTGGGCACGTCCTGCGCCATGGCCGTGCGCATCGTCGCGTAGGCCTCCACCAGCTCCTCCGGGCACCGGCCCGTCCAGGTCCGCAGCCGGTACGGCCCGGTGTGGGTGGGGATCGCGGACAGCCGCTCCGGCTCCACCGGCAGGTCGAGCACGAGGTAGTCCTCCTCGTGCGCGGACTCGAAACCGTGCGCCAGGGCGAAGGCCGCCCCGGGCCAGTCCCCGGGCGCCCACCCGTCGGGCACGTAGACCTCGCCCAGCGCCGTGGTGCGCCCCTCCTCCGCCATCACCTCCCCGGCGAAGGCGAGCAGGGCGCTGCCGTGCCCCCGGCGGCGGCAGTCCCGGGCCACGGACACGTCCAGCTCGGCCAGGTGCCGGTTCTCCAGGTCGGGCAGCTCCATGAGCAGGGTGCCCACGACCCGGCCGGCCTCGGTCGCGGCGTACACCCGGTACCTCCGGTCCTCCCGGGGCGCGGTGACCATCCCCCTCAGGTCCGCGTAGCCCATGACGGCGGCTTCCGGCCGGTCCGCCAGGGCTGCCTCGCGCATGGTCGAGTGCCAGGCGCGCAGCGCCGTGTCGTCCGTGGTGTCGATGCGGCTGATCACCGGATCTCTTCCTCTCGTCGGGTCGGTGTACTCATCGGATCGGCGCTCCCTCCCGCTCCGGTTCGTCGAAGCGGCGCAGGCGGGGCGACGCCGCGGCCAGCAGGGCCGCGGTGAGGCCCGCCAGTCCGGCGAGCCCCAGCAGCAGGGCCGTCGCCCCCGTTCTGCCCTCACCGAGGAGGCCGGACGCCATCTCCGCGCCGCCCCCCTCGAACAGCGGCGTCAGGACGTAGTCGACCACGGGCCCCGCCACGAGGAGGCCAAGCGGCAGCGATGACTGTGCGAGGAGTCGGCGGGCGCCGAAGACGCGCCCCTGCACCCGCGCCGGCACCCGCGCCTGCCAGACGGCCTGGTAGGCGGCGTTGACGGCGGGCAGGGCGGCCCCCGCCGCGAACGCCGAGGCCGCCCACAGCCAGGGCGTCTGCGCGACCCCCATCAGGAGCGGCCCGGCCGCGGATCCGAACGCGGTCCCCCCGAGGACGAGGGGGATGCGGCCCACCCTCGCTCCGACCGCGCTGACCGCCAGCGCCCCCGCGACCCCGCCGGCGCCGCCGACCGCCAGCACCGCTCCCAGGACCGCGGGGTCGTCCCCGCCGCGCAGCATGAGCAGGGGTGTGGTCAGGGCGTAGGACACGGCACCGGAGAGGTTGAGCACGAAGAAGAGGGCGAGAAGGATCCACAGCCCCCGGCGCCGCGCGATGTAGAGGAAGCCGAACGCCAGGTCGGCGCGGAGCGCCGGCCACGGCCGCGGCCCCGCGGCCGGCCCGCCCTCCGCGTCCGGGCGCCCCGCCGTCCGGACCGGCTCGGGAACGCGCACCGCCAGGAGGGTGACGACCGCGAACCCGAAGGTGAGCAGGTCCAGGGCGAGGACGACGGACAGGTCCGTCGTCCTCAGCAGGACACCGCCCAGGGCGGGGGCGAGGATCTCCGAGCTCGGGTCGGCGAGGCTGATCATGCCGTTGGCCCGGGTGAGGCCGGACTCGGGGACCAGGAGGGGCACCAGCGCGGAGTAGGCGACCATGTGCAGGGACTCCATCACGCCCTCGACCACGGCGATCGCGTACAGGTGCCAGACCTCCAGCCCGCCGTTGAGGTAGAGGACCAGGACCGTGCAGGACGTGGCCGCGAGGACGGTGTCGCTGACCAGGATCGCGGCGCGGCGGCCGCAGCGGTCCACGACCACCCCCGCGACGGGCGCCACGGCGAGGCCCGGCGCGAGGGAGAGCAGGGTCAGCAGGGCGAAGAGCGTCGCCGAACCCGACTCGCCCCACACCCACAGGGTCACCGCGAACCAGGCCGTGCCCGATCCGATCATGGAGAGGAGCTGGCCCGCCCAGACCAGGGAGAATCCGCGCATGCCCGGCGCTACCCCGCCCCGCCCCGGGCCGCGTCCTCCCGGTGGGGAAGCGGCGGGATGGTGACCAGTGTGAAGCGCTCCTCTCCGGCGACGGGGTCCACCCAGTGCCAGGCGCGGGGGTCGTGCTCGACGAAGGTTCCGGCGCGGTCGGGCACGAACACCACCGTCGCCTCGTCGTGCTGGGCGTTCAGCCCGTCCTTGTCGGAGGTCGTGAGCATGTAGAGCCCCTGGCGCAGGGAGTCGCGGTGCGGCAGCACGTAGTCGCCCCGGTCGTACCGGTTGACCTGGACGTAGTAGTCGCCCGGGCGGGTGCCCGCCGGGGCGGCGCCCGCGAAGATCGCCGCCCTGAGGTCGTCGGGCATGCGGTCCGACGGGAGGACGTGGTACCGGTCGTCGTCCTCGTACTCGGAGTCCCGGTAGGGGTCGAAGGGGTCGCTGCCCGGCGGCCGGGGAGGGGCGGACGGGTCGGGGTGGTCGGTGAACAGGCGCCGGTGGCGGCGGGCGAGGGCGACGATCCCCGCGCAGTCGGCGACTGCTCCGGGGACCACTGTCAGGGGTTTCATCGGACTCCCATCAGAACGGTGTGGCGCGACCGGTCCTGGCGGACGGGGCTCACCCACGTCCACGCGTGCGGGGGCAGGAGGAGGGCGGTGCCCGCCCGGTCGAGGAGCCGGTCGAAGCGCGCGCCGGTCCAGGCCGTGACCCCGTCGGTGTCGGAGTCCTCCAGGGGGAGGACCAGGGCCCACCCGCCGTCCGCGGCGTCGCCAGCCCTCCGCGGGAGGGTGAAGTCGCCGGTGCCGTGCCGGTGGGCGCGCACGGTGGACGGGTCCGGCGTGCAGGGCAGGTGGGCGACGGCGGCGAGAACGCGTGCGCGGAGCCCGGGGAGGGCGTCGCCCACGACGAGCTCGGTGTGCCGGGAGCGGGCCCCGTCGAGGTCGGCCGGGGCGGAGGGCGGCAGCCCGGCCATCGCCGCCGCCACCTCCCCCAGCAGGGTGCGGGCGGCGGGCACGTCCACCCGCCCGGTGGTGGGGGGCATCGGGGTCTCCTTCACTCCAGGTCCGTCAGGTCGACGGGTTCGGCGCCGGGGAAGGCGCGCCGCAGGGCGGCCGTGTCGGGGTGGGCGGCGACCTCCAGGAGGAGTTCGAGGACGGCCGTGCGACCCCACCCGGCACGGGAGCCCATCGCGACCTTGAAGAGTCCGCGCCCCTCCCTGAGGGAGGGGATGACGCACTCGAACCGGTGGGCGCGGAAGCCGAAACTGGACCCGTGGACGAGGGGGAGGCCGCGGCGCCGGGCCTCGTCGCGCAGGACACCCAGCAGGACTCCGTGGTGGTCGAGCCGGTCCTCGCGCAGGTGGCAGACGACGAAGGGCGCCTGTGCCCACGGCAGGGCCCGGTGGTCGGACAGGGAGGGGTGGGCGATCCTGGCGAAGAGGCCGCGTTCCTGGTCGTCGAGGAGGCGTGCGGCGAGGGCGTTGTTGCGGAAGACGCCGCGCGCGTGGTCGCGGGCGCTCGCCCGGTCCAGGACGAACGGCGCGCTGAGCAGGGAGAGGGTGGCCAGGGCGGGGCCGGCGCCGGTGACGGTGCGCATCTTGCGCAGGTAGGCGGCGAGGTCGCGGGCCGGGGGCAGGGAGGGATCGTCGCGGCGCGCGTACAGGGACACGACGCCCAGGTTGCCGAGTTCGAGGCCGCGCTGGTCCAGTTTGAGCCCGGAGCGCACCTCGGCCAACAGGACTCCGGGGGCGCCGATCTCCTCGACGAGCCGTTCCATGGGCCAGGCCGGGGAGACGAGGGTGGAGTCGACGACCACCAGTCCCGGGCGTCCGCCGCGCCGCTCCGTCCACGCGCGCAGCAGGGCGGGCAGGTCCAGGGCCTCCAGCTCCCAGTCGTAGCGGACGGGTTCGAGGAGGAGGACGTCGGCGCCGCCGCGGGTGACGGTGGCGCACAGCTCCTCCTGGGTCGCGGCCCGCGACCACCGCAGGCAGTCGTCGCCGATCAGGTCGAGCAGGACCGCGGTCTCGTAGTAGGCGCCCCACATCGTCAGGCGCAGGGGCCGGTCGGCGGTGGGGCGGGTGAGACCCTGGTACCCCTGGACGACTCCGGCGATGGCGGCCATGCCGCTGGAGTAGACGACGTGGGCCCCCTCGTGGGCGCGGAGCCGGGTGTCCTGGGCGGTGAGCCGGTCCTCCAGGGCGTGGCACTCGATGTTGCGCTCGTAGCTGTGCCGGGAGGGCCTGCCCGCGGGCAGCCGTACGGGGGTTCCCAGCGGCGGTGACTTGAGGAGGTGGTCCGTGAAGCCGTGGGCGTGGGCCGTCCACAGGGCGCGGAACCCGGACTCGGCGTCGTCGAGCGCGCGTTCGAGCCGAGGGCCGGGGACGAGCCGGTGCAGCGCGGCGGTCTCCTCACGCCAGCGGTCCAGGCCGGGGACGGTACGGGCGGTCCCGTGCGGGGCGTGCGTGCCGTCGGCGCCCGGGGGGAAGCAGAGGTCCGCCAGCCGTTGGAGGGCCGTGACGTCCGGGTCCGGGCCGGGAGCGGCGGCTGCCGAGGGGGCGCCGCCGCCCTGCGGCTCCGGAGCCCGGGACACGGGCGCCGGGGCGGCGGGGGCCGGGTGCCCGAAGGCCCCGGTCCCCAGCGCTCCGGCACGGTCGGCCCGCGGCGGCTCACCGGTCGGCGCCGCGCGACGGGACGTCTCGGTCATACCCCACCCCCTCCGCTCCCGCCCACGGCGACCTCCCGTGGGCGACCCCATCCGTGCAGGTCGCGAGCCATGCTCGCGGTGTAGGCCCCGGCGGCGTTGAACACGAGGCGGTCCCCCTCGCGCAGAGGGGGCAGCGTCACCTCCTCCGCGAGCACGTCGTTCTCGTAGCAGGTCACCCCCGCGATCAGGTGGGGCTCCGGCGTCCCGCCGCGTTCGGGCATGCGGGCCACGACGCGGGGTCTCCCCCAGGTGAAGAGGTTCCAGCCGGAGGCGTCGGCCGTCGCGCACCTGCCGAGGTCCGGGTGGGCGTCGACGGAGCGCAGGGACACCACGAGGAAGCCCGCGAGGGCGGTCAGCAGCATGCCGGGTTCGAGCAGGACGCGGACCTGTGCGCCCGCGAGGCCGGCGGCGACGCGCTCCCACGCCTCCCTCGCCCTGCGCCGGTCGGCGTACAGGGCCGTGAACCCGCCGCCGAGGTTGAGCTCCCGGACCTCGGGGAACACGCGCGTGCAGGCGGCGAGCGCGGCGGCCAGGCGCTCGGCGCGCCGGGGCGTGCCGATCTCGCCGCTGTGGACGTGCAGCCGGGTGACCCTGGTCCCCGTCCCTGCGAGGAGGCGGTGCAGCTCGGGCGATGCGGGGTCCACGCCGAACCGGCTCAGACGGCGTCCGGCGGTCCGGTCCGCCTCCGCCACGGGGACGCGCAGGCGCAGCCCGATCTCGGCCGGTGGGTCGGGGGCGCGGGTGAGTGCCCGCAGCTGGTCGAGGCCGTCGACGTCCACCAGGGCGCCCTCCCGTGCCATGGACGCCAGGTCCGCCCCGGTCAGGCCGGGGCCGGTGACGCTGACCGGCGACATCCCGGCGTCCCGCGCCGCCCGCCACTCCGCGGGCGAGGCGGCGTCGGCCCCGACGCCCAGCCCGGCCAGATGGCGGAGCAGGGGCGGGAAGCGGTTGGCCTTCAGCGCGAAGAGCAGGACGGGGTCGCCGAGGCAGGCCAGGTCGTCGCGCAGCGCGCCCACGGTGGCGGAGACCGCGTCCAGGTCGAGGAGGAGGGCGGGCGTCGGGGTCCGCTCGGCGGCGCGCAGGACCGCGGCGCCGGGGGCCGTCGGCACGATCGTCACCGGCTCCCCCGGGTGGCGGCGTCGAGCACGCGCAGCAGCAGGTCGGCGACGATCAGCCCGTCGGCCTCGCCCTCGCCCGGCAGGAGTTCGACCACGTCGACGCCGACGATCCGGCGCGCGGAGCACAGCCCGGTGAGGAGTTCGGCCAGCTGGGCGTGGGCGAAGCCGCCGGGGAGGGGGGTCCCGGTGGCGGAGAGCACGGACGGGTCGAGGGCGTCCACGTCCACGGTCAGGTGGTACGGCAGGTCCTCCGGGAGCTCGGCGAGGATGCCGTCGAGGGGGGTACGGCAGGCGGACGTCCCCGGCCAGCGGCGGAGCTTGGCGTCGGCCTGTCCCGGCCGGTCCTCCAGCTGGCGGACGCCGAACTGGGCGAGGCGGACCACGCGGGGGTCCCCGACCACCCAGTCCATGACGTTGCCGTGGTGGCAGTGGAGGTCGGCACCGTCCAGGCGGGGCCGCCCGTAGTCGCTGTGGGCGTCGACGTGCAGCACCCCGAGGGAGCCGTGGGCTTCGGCGAGCCCCCGCACGACGGGGAGGGTGACGGAGTGGTCCCCGCCGAGGACGACGGGCAGGCGGCCGTGTCCGGCGACGCGGGACACGATCCTCTCCAGGGAGCCCCACGTGGGGCCTGCGGAGCGGTGGACGTTCGCGGCCACGTCGCCCGTGTCGGCGAGGCGGACCCCGGCCAGGACCCGCCGACCGGTGACCGGGTCCAGCGCCCCGGGGGGACCGGAGGCGGTGTCCCTGTACTGGAAGAGCGCACCGCCGGTGCGACGCAGGTAGGCGGGGGCGAAGCGGCTCCCGGGACGGTGGGAGGCGCCCAGGTCGTAGGGCATGCCGAGGAAGACCACGTCGCAGCCGTCGCCGCGCAGGGCCTCGGCGAGGCTGAGCACGGGGGCGCCGAACATGCCGCCCCGGCCGCCGGGGACCGGGACGCCGTCCGGATCGTGCCGCCGGATGAGTCCGCGCTCGCCCAGGGTGCGGACGACGGCGCGCGTGCGCAGCCCGTTCTCCCCGGACGGGAGGCTGGAGAGGGTGCGCGGCAGGGCGAACGCGGTCAGGACGGCGGCGGTGGCGGGGCCGATGCCCAGCTCCCACCCCTGGACGGTGTGCCACACGACGGTGCGGCCGTCGTCGGCGCCCCGCAGGGCGAGTGCGGGGTCGGTGGCGAGGAGGGTGTCCTCGGTGAACGGGGTGTCCGCCGCGGGCGCCCGTTCCGAGGGGTGTCCTCGCGCGGTGGCGGGTTCCCCCGGCGCGGGGGCCTGCGCGGCGGGGCGCGGTTCCGTGGCGGTCATCGGCGGCTCCGAGGGGTCCGTGTTCAGGGCGCGGTCCCGGCGGCGGTCGCGGACGCCGCGGCGGTCGCGGGGACGGTCTCCTCCGCGGCGGGGAGCATCCGTTCTCCGTCGAACAGGAACTCCTCCGGCGGCGGGATCCGGTTGAACCACCGGGCGTTGGTCATCGTGTAGGCGCCCGTGGCGGTGACGACCAGGCGGTCGCCGCGGCGGCACTCGGGCACGTCCAGGATGGTGCGCGCCCTGGCCGGGGTCGCACCGAAGAAGTCGTTCTCGTAGAGGGTGCAGCCGGCCACGAGCGCGGGGACGTCCGACGGGCGCGCGTCCAGGGCCAGGACCTGCGGCCGGTTGTGCCAGGGCGCGAGGTTCCAGGCCGAGGCGTCGAGGGTCACGACCCTGGCGCCGAACACCGGGTGCAGCGCCTCCACCGACCGCACCCGGGCGACCAGGTAGCCGTAGGGGGCGAGCAGGGCGCCGCCGGGCTCGAAGCGCAGGGCGATCCGGCGCCCGGTCATCACCTGCCAGCCCGAGACGAGGAAGGCCACGTCGTCGAGGGCGGCGAGGGCCCGCTCGCGGTCCCGGTACAGGTGGAGGAATCCGCCGCCGAGGTCGAGGGTGCGGACGTCGGGCAGGTGCTCGGCCACGGTGAGCAGGTAGCGGGCCTTGTAGCGCAGCGAGTCGGGGGTCATCTGGCCGGTGTGGGCGTGCAGGCGGGTGACGCGCAGGCCGTGCCTCTCCAGCAGGCGGGGCAGGTCGGGGTCGCCGGGGAGGATGCCGAAGCGGCTGTCGGCGGCGAAGGTCGCGTCGCCCTCCAGCGCGCGCGGCAGGGAGACGCGTACGCGGAGCCCCACCTCGGTGCCGGGGCGTCGGCGGCCGTAGGCGTCGAGCTGGTCCGCGGAGTCGCAGTCCGGGGTGACCCCGTGGGCGGCCAGGGTGTCGAAGTCGGCTCCGCCGAAGACCGGTCCGGTGGCGGAGACCTCCGCGAACCCGCATTCCAGCGCCAGGGCGAGTTCGCCGGGGCCGGCGACGTCGCAGCCCAGGCCGAGGGAGGCCATCTCGCGGAGCACCGCGGGTGTGTGGCAGGCCTTGAGGGCGAGGTTGAGGCCGGCGTCCGGCAGCCGGGCGACGTCCCGCCGCATCGTTGTGGCGCCCGCGCGGATGCCGGGAAGGTCGTAGACGAGCGCGGGTGTCGGAAGGTGGGCCGCGAGGGCGAAGAGGCGTTCGCTCGGCGGTGTGAACAGGGGAGTTGCTGATGTCATCGGCGTCCTCCGTCGGGGGCGGGGCGGCCCTCCGGGCCGGTGTCTTGCGGGGACCACCGGCCCGGAGCGGCCCCCCGGGCGCTCCGGGAACTAGTTGGTACGGGGGCGGCTGCCGCCGAGGGTGCCGAGATCCATGGAGATCTCGCGCACGTCGGCGCCGCCGATCTCGCGGATGGACTCGTCGGAGGCCGCGGGGCCCTCGACCCAGGCGTCACCGGTGAACGTGGCGTCGAACTCCTCTTCGAGTTCGACGAGCTTCATCTCCAGCGTGGACATAGATCTTCCTTTCACTGCATGTGGTGACAAAGGGCCGCATTCGGCCCCGCATACTTCGCGCGAAAGGAGGACCGAACACACCGACCACAGTAGGTTCGCCCACCGGCGGACAACAGCGGAGTGACCGAATCCGGACAGGAAGGCATGCCGACACACCCGAAAGAAAAAGGAGAAAGATCTTCCTCAATGCGATTTAACTCGCAAAACACGAGGCCATAACCCCACAAAAGACCCATCGCCGACTCGACGAGGAACCAAAGGGAGTTCCTCCCGGAGGAGAAATCAGGCCACCTGGACGCGCTCGGCCAGAACCGCACGGACACGAATCCGGGACCGCCCCGACCCGTGGCACGACCCGGAATGCCGGGGGCGGCGCCCCCGGCAGGGAGTGCCGCCCCCGAAACCTCCAGAATTCCCGCGCGCCCTTTTCCGACCCGGTCGGCCCCGGGGGCGGAAAAGGTGTGACGCCGTCTACCCCGCCGCGTCCCCCGCCTCGACGTGGGCGAAGAAGTCCAGGAGAGCGGCGTTCACCTCGTCCGGACGCTCCTGCTGGGTCCAGTGGCCACAGCCGGGCAGGGTGACGTCCGCGTGCAGGCGGGGAACGAGGAGCGGCAGGATCTCCCGCAGTTCGGGGATCCCCCGCATGACGGTGACCAGGTCCATGTCCCCCACCATGTACAGCGCGGGGACGTCGATGCCGCGCCCCTGGAAGGGCGACATGAGCGCCTGGTTGCGCTCGATGTTGCGGTACCAGTTGAGCCCGCCGGTGAAGGCGCGGGCGCCGTGCGTCGCGTGGTCGCGGGCGAAGGCCGCCACGTCCTCCTCGGTGAGCCAGGAGGGGAGCTCGTCCGCGGGGGGCAGGGCGTCGAGGAGCGTCCCTCCCTCGGGGACCATCCACAGCCGCGCCTCGTCCGTCTCCGGGTTGTCACCGGAGGCGCCGACCAGGATGCGGCGCAGGGACGAGGCGGGGTCGGCGGCGAGTTCGGCGTCGGCGACGCCGGGCTCCTGGAAGTAGACCTGGTAGAAGCCCTCCCCGTAGATCTGGCGGCTGACCGACGGCGCGGGCATCATCGCGGGCGGGAACGGCGGGACGCTCAGGCCCACGACGCCGCGGACCAGGTCGGGCCGCATCATGGCGGTGCTCCAGGCGACGGGGGCGCCCCAGTCGTGGCCGACGATGATCGCCTCCTTCTCGCCGAGCGCGGCGATCAGGGCGACGACGTCGCCCACCAGGTCCGGCAGCGTGTAGGCGTCGGCGTCCTCGGGCTGGTCGCTGCGCGCGTAGCCGCGCTGGTCCGGGGCCACCACCCGGTACCCGGCCCCCGCCAGCGGCGCGAACTGGTGGCGCCAGGAGTACCAGGTCTCGGGAAAACCGTGCAGGAGCAGTACGAGCGGACCGCTCCCCTGTTCTGCGACGTGCAGCCGGATCCCGTTGACATCGACGTCCCTGTGTTCGACGTTCATCGTGCGCTCCTCGGTGCCTCGGTCAGCAGTGCTGGACACGCTATCCCAGGCGCGGCGGGCCCTCCCGGGCCCCGGCGGGGGGACGCGGGGCGGACCGGAGGGGCTCCCGCCACCCCCGGCGGCAGGCGTTCGGAGGGCCCGCGGACGGCTCCCGCCACACGTCGCCGGGCGCTCGGCCTCCCCGCGCCGCGCCCGTTGCCGCACGGCGCCCGGCCGGGGCGGGGCACCGCGGAGGCGTCGACGGTACGGGCCCGGTGCCGTCCGTCCGCCACTGGTGCATAGTGGGCGCATGACGGACGAACGACCCGAGGTATCCGACGCGACGGACAGGAAGCGCTACGAGATCGGTGTCGGCGGCGAACTCGCCGGGTTCACCCAGTACACGGACACCGGCGCCCGGAGGATCTTCTTCCACACCGAGATCGACGACCGCTTCGCCGGGCAGGGGCTGGCGAGCGCGCTGGTGTCGCGGGCACTGGAGGACACGAGGAGCGCGGGGCTGCGTATCGTCCCGGTCTGTCCCTACGTCGCGCGTTACGTCAAGAAGCACCACGGCTTCGACGACGCCCTGGACCCGGTCACCCCCGAGGCGCTGGCCGCCGTTCGGGCGGCCCAGGGCTGAACCGGGCGGCCCCGCCGCCGGTGGCTCCGCCCCACGGCGACCGGGGCCGGTCAGGCCTCGCCGACGGAGGCCGCGCGGCGGTCGAGCAGGGCCAGGACCCGCTCGCCCCAGCGGATGTTCTCCTCCTCCAGGGCGATGCCGCCCATGAGGGTGAGGTAGGGACCGACCCGTTCGGCGCGGGCGATGTGCTCGTCCTCGGTGCGTCCGTCGAGCAGCCGCAGGCGCAGGCGTTCGTAGCGGGCCAGTTTGCCGCGCGCCCAGGTGATCCGCTCGGCGACGGAGGCCCGGACGGCCTCGGCGTTCCCCGCGTCCACCGCCTGGACCTGGACGAGGAGTTCGTCGCGCATCGCGGCGGGCCTGGGCAGGCGCTCCGTGTACTCGTGGAGCGCGCGGTGTCCGGCGGCGGTCAGGGAGAAGACCCGCTTGTTGGGACGCTTCTCCTGTTCGACGACGACGGCGCCGATCAGCCCTTCGGCCTCCATGCGGTCGAGTTCCCGGTAGAGCTGCTGGGGGGTGGCCATCCAGAAGTTGGCCACGGAGGCGTCGAAGTTCTTCGCCAGGTCGTATCCGGACGCCGCGCCGTCCAGCAGCGCGGCCATCACAGCGTTGCGCAGTGCCATCCCGGCAGCATAGCCCGTCGCTAGGAAACGACGCGTCTAGACAACTCGTTGCCTAGGGCGGACAACCCTGGACACACGCCGGCGGCCGCTGTTACCCTCCTCCACACTTATTCAACAAGTTGACTATGGAGAGCGCGATGACGCACCCGTTCCGCACGGCGGTCGAGGCGGACGACCACGACGCGATCCACGCCCTGCTCGCCGAGGACGTCGTGTTCACGAGCCCGGTGGCGTTCCGGCCCTACCGGGGCAGGGCCATCACGGCCGCCATCGTGCGCGGCGTCTCCCGGGTCTTCGAGGACTTCCGCTACGTCCGCGAGTTCTCCGGCGCCGACGGCCGCGACCACGCCCTGGTGTTCGAGGCGCGGGTCGGGGACCTGGCGGTCCACGGATGCGACCTCCTGCACACCGACGGCGAGGGCCGCATCGACGAACTGGTCGTCATGGTCCGCCCCCTCTCCGCCGCCACGGCGCTCGCCGAGGCCATGGGAGCCCAGTTCGACCGCATCGCAGGCGAGGCCCGAGAGGAAGAGGAGGGCCGGGGGCGGCCGTCAGGGCGCTGACCGCGGCGGGGCGGCGCGCCCCCGCCGAGGGGGACTTCGGGGGCCTCCGCCGGGGACCGCGGGCACCGCGTCTCACAGGAACACGGCGAACACCGTGAGGAGGACCGCGAACACGAGGAACACCGAGCCGCCGATCGCGGACGACCTGCGCGCGGAGGCCGCCCCGTCGTCGCCCCGCCAGGGCAGCTCCGGCCAGCGGAGCACCGCGCCGGACAGCGCCGCCGCGACGAGGACGACCAGCAGGTACCACAGGGCCGCCGGGAGGTGGATCCACTGCACGACGACGAGGATCAGGACGGTCATGGCGGTGATGTTGAGCGTCCGGGAGAGCACGTCCCAGCGGTCGGCGAAGCGGAATCGGCCCGACGCGCGCCAGCCCCGCAGGGCGATCAGCGCCGCGTCCACGGAGAGGTAGGCGGCGAGGACCGCCCCGATGGCGAGGGGGATCCAGGTGGTCACGCTTCCTCCAGGAGCAGGGTGTTCGCGACGTCGTCGACGGCCATGGTGGAGTCGGCCAGGACGATGACCGCCCGGCCGCCCTCCCTGTCCAGGGCGAACATCGAGGAGAACCCGCCCGTGCCTCCGTTGTGCCAGGTCACCGTCGTTTCGCCGTGGACGTCGATCCACCAGCCGAGACCGACCTCCGTGCCACCGCCCGCGTCGTGGCGCGGCTCCATGGCGTCGGACCCCGGAGCGTCCCCCTCCAGCAGGGCGCGTGCCAGGAGCTCCATGTCGTCGGGGGTGGACCGCACGCCGCCCATCGGGGCGTAGGCGTGCGAGGTCCAGGGATCGGCGGTGCGCCCCTGGGGCCCGTGTCCGACGGACGCGTCCTCGGGGAGGTTGTCCGGGGTGACGGGCAGCGTGGTCGCGTCCATCCCCACCGGGTCGAGGAGCCGCTCGCGGAGGAGGGAGGCGTAGTCGGCGCCCGTGGCCGCGGCCACGGCGTGGCCGAGGACGGCCGTGCCCATGTTGGAGTAGGCGACCTCGCCACGACCGCTCAGCTCCGCCGCGGCGACCTGCTCGACGAGCGTGTCCAGGTCGGCCTGGTAGGGGTCGCTCCCCCGGTAGTTCGCGACGGCCATGCCGAACGTGGAGGAGAAGCCGGCGGGGAGCCGGGGCAGGCCGGAGCGGTGGCCGGCCAGCTCCGCGAGGGTGACCGACGCGGCGGGAGCGTCGCCGAGGTCGAGGAGCGTGCCGAGTTCGGTGTCCTCCGTGACCTCGCCCCTCTCCACGGCGTCGGCCAGGAGCAGGGAGGTCATGGCCTTGGTCACCGAGCCGATCTCGTAGACGGTGCCGCCGTCGGCGCCGAAGTGGGCGACGCGCGTCAGGTCGCCGTCGATCTCCACGACGCTGGCGCGCTCGCGGGCGTCGGCGGCGAGCAGGGGTCTGGCGCGGTCGAGCAGGCCGGGGTCTCCCGACTCCTGCCCGGACAGCGACGGGACCTGCGGGCGCGCGGCGACGCCGAGGACGAGGACCAGTGCGGCCACCGCACAGGCGGCCGCGACGGTCCGCGTCGCGGGTCCGGATCTCATGGGGTGCTCTCCTCTGCCGTTCAGGACGTGCCGCCCACCGCTGTGAGGATGGCCAGCAGGGGGACGACGCGCTCCGGGGGGACGATGTAGTGCCCGCGCCTGACCGAGGTGAGCCACCCGGCCGCGACGAGCAGGTTGACGTGGTGGTAGATCTGGCCGGTGGTGCCGAAGCCGGAGAGCTCGGCCAGGCCCGCGACGGTTCCGGTGCCGGCCCAGACGGCGTGCAGCAGGTTGAGCCGGACCGGGTTGCCCAGGGCGTCGAGGACCGCGGCGCCGCGGGACCAGTCGGCCCCGGCCAGGCGTTCGACCGGCAGGCCCTGCTGCCACTCGATACCGCCGTCCCCGTCCTCCTCCCGGACGATGCCGGCGAAGACCACGCCCCCTCGTCCGACGGCGTGCTCCCGGAGCGCGTCCAGGGCGAACAGCGCGCCGCCGAAGCCCTTCGGCGCGGATCCGCCACCCCCGGTGTCCGGGGGCTCCTCCGCGCCCGCGCGGGCCTCGAGGTCGGCGACCCGGGCCTCGAGGTCGGCCAGTCGTTGCTCAGTCGTTCGTTCCGTCACCCGCCCAAGATACATGATATTCCGTAATTACGTAGAAACAGCTGAACCGTGACCACGCCCGCACCGCGCGGCCTCGCGGCGACACGCGGACTTTGCCCTACCGGGAGCGACCGATGAGGACCCGGTGACCGGCCGGGGTCGATCATGAGAGGACGGTGCGGCCCGCGCACCCGTCAGGGACACCCGAGGGGCCGCCCGGGCCCGGACCAGCAGTACGACCGGCCGCCCGGGGCGGCCGGTGAGGAGCCGACATGCGACCGCAGGCAGCCAACGGCTGGCAGTACTTCGTCGCCACACTGCTGATCGTCATCGGGGCGATCAACGTCTTCCAGGGGATGGTGGCGCTGTTCTCCCCCGACTTCTACATCGCCACGGGCTCCGACATGCTCTTCCTCGAGTACGGGTCCTGGGGCGTCCTGCTCGGACTGTGGGGAGCGGTCCTGGTCGTCGCCGGCCTGGCCGTGCTGTCCGGCAGCACCTGGGCGCGGGTGTTCGGCATCGTGCTCGCCTCCCTGAACGCCCTCGCCCAGCTGGCCTTCGTGGTGGCCATGCCCCTGTGGTCGATGGTGGCCATCGCCGTGGACATCCTGGTGATCTACGGTCTGACCGCCGGCTGGCCGACCAGGGTCTCGGAGGCGCCCGGGCAGACCGAGCACGAGGCCGTCTACCGCAGCGGCTACCGGGCGTCCCACGAGACGCCGCGGCCGACGCGCTCGCCGGAGGAGAGCACCGGTCGTCAGCAGACCACCGGACACGGCTCCTGACCCCGGCCGCGACCGCCCCCGCTCCAGGAGCGGGGGCGGTTCCGTGTGCCCGACCCGTCCGCGCGCGCCCGCGCCTCCCTCCCCCTGCGGACTCCGTGCGCCGGGGCGCGCCCCCGCCGGGACGCCCGTCGGCGGCCCGGCGGGCGCGACCGGCTCAGTCCCCGTAGAGCTCCGCCAGCGCGGCCCCGTACCTCTCCCGGACGACACGCCTCCGGAGCTTGAGCGACGGGGTCAGCTCCCCGGTCCCCGGCCCCCACTCCTCGGTGAGCGTCCGGTGGTACTTGATCTGCTCGGCTCGGCTGAGCCGGGCGTTGGCCGCCTCGACAGCGCGTCCCAGCTCCGCCACCACCTCCGGATGGGCGGCCAGGGCCTCCCAGTCCCCTCCGGTGTCGATGCCCCGCGCCGCCGCCCACACCGGAGCCGTCTCCCGGTCCAGCACCAGCAGGGCCACCAGGTAGGGCCGCCGATCCCCGTGGGCGTACGCCTGGCCGACGAGGGGGTGCTCCTTCAGGGCGTTCTCCACCAGGGCGGGCGAGACGTTCTTGCCGTTGGAGGTGACGATCAGCTCCTTCTTGCGGTCGGTGATCCACAGGTAGCCGTCCTCGTCCAGCCGGCCGACGTCCCCGGTGGCGAACCAGCCGTCGGCGTCGGTGGCCGGCCGGATCGACCCGTCCGGCCCCAGGTAGCCGCCGAACACCGACTCGCCCCTCAGGAACACCTCGCCGTCGTCGGCGACCCGGAGCTCCATGCTGCCGAGGGGGCGGCCGACCGAACCCAGCCGGAACCCCGTGGAGGGGGTGTTGGCCGTGGCCACCCCCACGCACTCGGTGAGCCCCCAGGCGTCCATGACCACGATGCCGAGCCCCGCCCAGAACCGCACGACCTCCAGCGGCATGGGCGCCGACGCGCTCGCCGCCCAGGTCACCCTGTCCAGGCCGGCCCTGGCCAGGAGGGGGCGCAGGACCAGGGCGCGGACCCCGTCGAAGCGCTCCTGGAGTTCGGCGGGCACCGGCTCGCCGCGTTCGCGCACGGCGGCGTGCTCCACCGCGACGGCCGCGGCCCCCTCCACA
>Ga0233363_1000530_pt1 | contig 16982 bp, 18 predicted proteins | sample ElkDunMinimDraft_18_FD_191534 | JGI IMG/M metagenome (GOLD analysis project Ga0233363, IMG submission 191534) | Fecal eukaryotic communites from dung pellets of Tule Elk in California, USA - Elk Dung C16 | ecosystem: Host-associated > Mammals > Digestive system > Large intestine > Fecal | place... | reverse complement strand
ACCCGCTGAGTCGCCTCGACCAGCACCCAGCGCATGTCCTCCGGCGCGAGCTCCGGGTAGTAGCGCAGCGCGTCGCGGGCCATGTCCTCGGTCTCGGCGAGCGCCTCGATGCCGGCGTACCCTCCGCCGACGAAGACGAAGGTCAGCGCCGCCTGGCGGACCGCCGGGTCGGAGGTGGCCGCGGCGATGTCGAGCTGCTCCAGCACGTGGTTGCGGAGGAAGATCGCCTCGCCGATGGTCTTGAAGCCGATGCCGTGCTCGTGCAGACCCGGGATCGGCAGGGTCCGGGAGACCGAACCGGGCGCCACGATGATGTGGTCGTAGGTCATCTCCTCGGCGGGGCCGGCGACCGGCTGCACCGTCGCGGTCTTGCGCGCGTGCTCGACCTGGGTGACCGAACCCACGATGATCCGGCACTTGCGCAGCGCGCGACGGAGCGCCACCACGGCGTGCCGGGGCGAGATGTTGCCCGCCGACGCCTCCGGCAGGAAGGGCTGGTAGGTCATGTGGGGCTGCGGGTCGACGACGACGACCTCGGCCTCACCGGACTTGAGCTTCTTGGACAGACGCAGGGCCGCATAGAGTCCGACATGCCCGGCACCGACGACAAGGATCCGCTGCGAATTCACTCCACCATCTTTCCCCTGGCATCCATGAAACACGCAGTCGGCGGGCCCCTTTGTGACGGAGGACCCGCTGTGACCTGCACGACGTCGCGTTGCGGGAAACAGCCCGGAAATCCGGGAATACCCTTTCACCGCAACGCTTAAGGGCGCCCGCGTCCCTGAGGTGCCGGCCGTTCGGGCGACATCGCCAACAACAACGAGCGTACGCGGCGAACCCGCTCAGCGCCGATGCAGCCGGGCCAGCAGGGCGGCCACCCCGACGGCCGTGGCGAGCCCCAGCAGCGCGGCGGCGAAGTACGTCCGCTCCCCGCCCAGATTCGCCAGGAAGAGCAGCAGAATCCCGGCCACCGCCCCGGCGAGCGCCACCCCGAGGCTGCGCAGCAGCCAGCGCAGCACCACCTCCGGCGGGACCACCGCGTCGTGCGGCAGCACCGCCGCCAGCGCGGTCAGGCTGTGATGCAGGTAGAGCAGAACGGCCAGGGTGAGCAGCCGCCAGAGCACCACCGGCTCGTCGTACCAGCTGGTGGCCAGGATCCACCCGCCGACGACGGTCAGCACCACCAGCGTGGCGGTCCAGCCGCGGCGCGGGGTCAGCGCGGGCAGCAGGGCGACGGCGACGAGCAGCAGCCCGTACCCGCCGGCGAGCGCCCACCCCGGAAAGACCAGCAGGAAGGTCGTGAACGCCAGCACGAACAACGCGGTCCGCAGCAGCAGCGGGACGAGGGTGAGCCGCCGCAGCGCGGTCAGCAGGGCGGCGGCCCGCTCGGCGAGAGCGATCATCGCTGTCCCGCCCTCGGCGCCGAGGCGAGCCGGGCCACGTCCCGCAGCACCAGGTCGAGACTCCCCGCCCCGGCCCACCGCACCACCGGTACGCCGTGCTCGCGCAGCTGGCCGACGGTGTTCTCGCGTTCCAGCCGCCACAGCCGGCACGCCACGTCGTGCCACGGTCCCTGACCGGCCGGGACAAGATCGGCGGGGAGGGTGTCGACGGCCACCACGAAACGGCCGGACCGGGCCAGCCGGGCGAGCATCTCCGCCGAACGGGTGTCTACCAGCGGGGTGAGCACGACCAGCAGGGCGTCGGAGGAGAGCAGGTGCGCGCCGAATACCCGGTCGTAGGGCTCCTGCCAGGCGGGCCGGACCTTGACGTCGAGCAGCCACTCCAGCACGGTCAGATACTGCCGGCGTCCGCTCGCCGGGCGCAGCCGGCGGGCCTGCGGGCCGTACTCCAGCATCGCGACCCGGTCGCCGCGGTGCAGGTAGTGCTCGGCGACCGCCGCCGCGGCCCGCACCGTGGTGTCCAGCACCGACGCCGAGCCGTTGACGCCGCCGGAGCGGCCCGCCTCGGTAAGCACGTCGAGCAGGAGCACGACCTCGGCGTCCCGGTCGGAGAGGGTGCCGGCCACATGCAGTTGCCGGGCGCGCAGGGAGACCCGCCAGTCGATGCGGCGCAGCCGGTCGCCCGGGCCGAAGACCCGTACGCCGGCCAGTTCGCCGCCCTCGCCCGGGCGCCGGGACCGGTGCCCGCCGGCCAGCCCGGCGGCACGGGGCATCGCCTCGTCGGCGCTGAAGACGTCGGTCGCTGGGAAGACCCGGACCTGCCGCGCCTCGCTGACCGCCACCGGCCGGGCCAGCAGCAGCCCGTCGCAGACGACGGCCCGGGCCGCCGCCGGACCGAGCTGGTGGCGGCCCCAGCGCCGGGTCTCACCGCGCAGTTCGAGATCGACGCCGGCGCCGGCCGGTACCACCAGTGCGAACGGCCGATCGGCCTGCCCGGCGGGTGGTTCCCCGTCCGGGCCGGGCAGCCCGGCCCGGTGGATCCGCAACCAGGGCGAGACCAGCGTCCGGACCACCACGAGGTCGTAGTCGACCCGGCCCGGGTTGTCCACCGCGACGGTGGCGACCAGGTCGCTGCCCTCGACCGCGTTGGCGTCGTCGGCGCCGATGCGCAGCACCGGCGGGGCCTCCGGGAGGCGACGCAGCGCCCAGGCGGTGCCGAGCGCGAAGGGCGCGGCCAGCACGACCAGGTCGGCCCGGCCCAGCAGTGCCCCGGCGAGCAGCAGCAGCCCGGTGAGGGTGACGGCCCGGCGCAGCGCGGGGGTCGGCACCCAGCTGGTCTCCTGGTCGCCGCCGCCGGCAGGCAGCGCCGGCTCCGCCTGCGCGGGGGTGGCGCTCCGTAAGGTCAGCGCGGTCATCGCCATGCCCGTCGCGTCAGGCCGACGTGCCGGCGGCGTAGCTGGGCAGGGCGCCGCTGGCGGGCACGGGTGTGGCCGCCAGCACCTCCGCCACCACGAAGGCGGGGTCGACCCGGCGCAGCCACATCTCCGGCCGCAGGGTGATCCGGTGCGCCAGGGCGGGCGCGGCGACCGCCTTGACGTCCTCGGGCACCACGTAGTCGCGCCCGGCGAAGACCGCCCAGACCCGGGAGAGCAGCAGCAGCGCCAGCGAGCCACGCGGGGAGGAGCCGACCAGCACCGAAGCGTGGTCCCGGGTCGCGGAGGTCAGCTCCACGATGTACCGGCCGATCGAGTCCTCCACGACCACGTCCTCCAGGGCCGCCTGCATCGCGCGCAGCGTCGCCGCGTCGACCACCGACTCCACGTACGTCTCCTCGTGGCGGCGCGACATCCGCCGGCGCAGCACGTCCCACTCCTCATCCCGGCTCGGATAGCCGAACGAGACGCGCAGCAGGAACCGGTCGAGCTGCGCCTCGGGCAGCGGGTAGGTGCCCTCGTACTCGATCGGGTTGGCGGTGGCGAGCACGTGGAAGGGCGGGTCCAGGCGGTAGGTGACGCCCTCCACGGAGACCTGCCGCTCCTGCATCGCCTCGAGCAGGGCGGACTGGGTCTTCGGCGGCGTCCGGTTGATCTCGTCCGCGAGGAGCAGGTTGGTGAAGATCGGGCCGGCGCGGAAGGCGAACTCGCCGTTGCGCTGGTCGTAGAGGAACGAGCCGGTGATGTCGGCCGGCAGCAGGTCCGGGGTGAACTGCAGACGCCGGAAGTCGAGACCGAGCGCCTGGGCGAGCGACCTGGCGGTGAGCGTCTTGCCCAGGCCGGGCAGGTCCTCCAGCAGCACGTGACCGCCGGCGAGGATGCCGGCGAGCACGAGTTCGAGGGCATCGCGCTTGCCCACGACCACGGTGCCGACGGCGTCGAGCACCGCCCGGGACAGTCGCTGGACCTCGCTGAGGGCTAGCGGCTCCACGTCTTTCATATCTTCTCCACTTCCGCGATGAGGGCCGCGTAGTCCTTCGGTGCCGGGTGCCGCCGGGGAGGCTTGTCGAGGAACGTCCAGAGGCGGTCGCCGAGCAGCTTGCGCGCGCGTTCCGGATCACCGGCGCGGGTAAGGCCGTGCCGCTGCCGCAGCCGCTCGTCGACCAGTTCGGTGAACATCGAACGGCTCACCTGCTGGAAGCGGTCGGAGGCGCTCAGCCGCCGCTCCCACCGTTTCACCGCCGCCCGCATCCCGTCCTCGGTCTCCTCGCCGTAGTCGGCGTCGTCGTCGGGCCGCCTTCCGTGCACCGGCGGCGGCGAGACGGAGCCGGCGACCCGGCGCAGCAACAGCACCGCCGACCAGCCGGCGACCAGGGCGATCAGCGGTACGGCCACCCCGCCGACCCGCAGCAGCACGATGGTCACCACGGTCAGCGCGGCGACGCCGAGCGCGGAGCGGATCCAGCCGCCGAGCGCCGAGCCGCGCCGCTGCTGCGTGCCTTCGGGCTCGTCGTCGCCGGTGAACAGGTCGTTGAGGGCGCTGAGTTCGCTCACCGGCGCGCTCCACGGTCCGTCACGTGCCCACCTCGGCGGCGAGTTCGTCGCGTACCCGCTCCAGCGCGGCCCGGGCCTGGGCCCGCATCTGCTCGTCGACCTGGTGGCGGGCGTAGCGGGCCTGCCGGTAGACGTCGGCGAAGCCGTCGAGCACGCCGGCACTGATCCGGGTGGACTCGCGCCCGAGCAGGCGGCTGACCAGGTCGGTGGGGGTGTCGCCGATCTGGCGTTCGATCCCGGCGGCGGTGGCGGCCTCCTCGAGCCGCAGCCAGCAGCCGATGACCGCGCGACGCGGGTCGGCGTCGCTGTCGCTGAGTTCGTCGAGGCCGGCTTCGAGCGCGGCGACCACCTCTGCCGTGGTCTCGCCCTGCGGGCGGGGCGCCGCCCGTCTGCCCGCGCGGCGGGCGACGTCGCGCATCAGGGCCCGCACCAGCACAGCCAGGCTGGCCGCCACGGCGAGCGCGCCGAGGACGACCAGCAGAGTGCCCACCCAGCCCGGCATCTCGGCCGGCTCGGCCGGCGCGACCCGTTCCGGGGTCGGGCTCGGCGCCGGCGCGTCCTGCGGTCCGGCGGTCGGCGGGAGCTGCTCCTCGTAGAAGGGGGGCACGTCGTTGACGGGCTGTTCCACCCGGGTGAAGGGCAGTGCGGAGTGGCCGGAGAGGACCGCCGCGAACGCGAGGAGGCCGGCGACGGCGACGAGTCCGCCGAAGCGGCGCAGGCTGGCGGGGATCATGACGTCTTCGCCACCCGCCCCACCCTCTCAGTCCAATCCGGCCAGCACCTTGGCCCGGCTCAGCACCTCGTCCAACATGGCCGGTGTGAGGCGGCCGGTGAACGTGTTCTGCTGGCTGACGTGGTAACAGCCCAGCAGGTGCGGGCCGCGTGTACCCGCCCAGTGTGCCGCATGGCCGAAGCGGGGCTTGGGGCTGGGCGAGGCCACACCGTACACCTGTCGATATGCCGGCCACCAGGCGTCCCAGGCGAACGCGCCGAGGGCGACGACCACCCGCAGCGTGGGCCGGATCAGGGCGATCTCGCGGTGCAGCCAGGGCGCGCAGGTGTCGCGTTCGGCCGGGGTGGGTTTGTTCGCCGGCGGAGCGCAGCGCACGGCGGCGAAGATCCGGGTGCCCCGTAGCTCCAGCCCGTCGTCGGCGGCGACGCTGGTGGGCTGGTTCGCCAGCCCGGCGCGGTGCAGGGCGGCGAAGAGGACGTCGCCGGAGCGGTCGCCGGTGAAGATCCGGCCGGTGCGGTTGCCACCGTGGGCGGCGGGTGCCAGACCGAGGATCGCGATCCGGGCGTCGGCGGGACCGAACCCCGGGATCGGCCGGCCCCAGTACGCCTGGTCGCGGAAGGCCGCGCGCCGCACCACCGCCACCTCTTCGCGCCACGCCACCAGGCGGGGGCAGGCGAAGCAGTCGGCGATCCGGGTGTCGAGCGCACCGAGTGCGTCCGCGCCGGCGGCGAGCCGGACCACGTCGGCCGGGGTGCGTGCCTCAGCCAAGCCGGCTCCGGAACAGCTCGATGGTCCGCGCCCAGGCGCCCGCCGCGGCCGCCGGATGGTACGCATCCGGGTGGTCGTCGTTGAAGAAGGCGTGCGCCGTGCCCGGATAGTCGCAGGTGTGGCAGCTGCCCCCGGCCGCCTCGATCGCCCGTACGGCGTGGCGCACACCGTCGGCGGTGGAGCTGCCGTCGGCTTCGGCACAGTGGATCAGGGCGGCCTTGCCGGCGTAGTTGTCCCAACTCAGCTCCGCGGCGGGGAGCGTGGGGTAGAAACCGGCCGCCGCGACGATCCGTTCCGATCGGGTGGCCGACCAGAGCGCCAGGCCGGCCCCGATGTCGAAGCCGACGGTCCCGATCTTGCCCTGGCAGCCGGTGAGGCCGCCGAGGTACTCGGCCGCGGCAGCGATTTCCTGCGCCGCCGCACCGATGCGCGCCCGCAGCGCCGCCGAGGCGGCCTCGTCCGGCCCCGGGGGCGGTGCGCCCCGGTGCAGATCCGGCGCGAGCGCCACGAAGCCGGCGGCGGCCAGCCGGTCGGCGACCGCCCGGATGTGCGGGACCAGCCCCCACCCTTCCCCGATCACGATGACCGCCGGGGCGGGCAGGGCGCCGACGGGTCTGGCGAGGTAACCCGGGATCTGTTCCGTACTGCCGCGATAGCTCACCATCTCGCCCATCGGCCCGGCCTCCTCGCGGTCAGTCACCGTCGCCCGTCACAGCGTGGCGACGCGTGCCGGTAGCCTGCCATGCCGCAGGGCCGCCGGGAAGTAACCGCGGCAGTGGTCTTCGCCTCCCGGCACCGCGATCACCGGTGCGGGGTGCCCGCGGGAGCGGGCGAGGCGTCGGACGGAGCCGGTGTGGCGTCGGCGGGCGGCGGCGTGGCGTCGGCGGGCGGCGGCGTGGCGTCGGTGCGGAACGTGAACGGCGCGTCCCCCGGGCAGTGCGGGTAGCTGCCGGCGACGGCCTGGACGCTCTCCTGCGTCCCCTCGTCCCAGCACCACTCGTCCCCGAGCCGGATGACGTTGCCGTCCTGGTCGAAGAGGCGGGCGTTCGGCACGAGCCGGCCCTGCTCGTCGTAGACGAAGATGTCGCTGATCTGGCCGGAGGGATCCGCGTAGGAGGCCGGCTCCGGGTAGTACGGGTCCCAGCGGGCTTCCCGGTCGATCTGCACCACCTGCACGAAGGCGATCAGCAGCAGCAGGAAGGCGCCGGCGTGCACCGCCCGGCGCGGCCAGAGCCGGAAGCCGCCGGAGCGCCGGCCCAGCCAGATCGAGCCGATCACGGCCGCGCCGAGGACGACGAGGCCGGCGAGGACGCTGCCGCCGAGCCGCGGGACCACTCCCCCACTGCCGGTGATCAGGACTGCCACCAGGTAGCCGCGCAGCACCCACCAGCCGGGGCGCAGCAGGGCGAGGAACTCGCTCGCCCGGGCGTACCCGACCAGGGGGCCGAGGGTGCGGTCGGCGATGCGGATCCGGTCACGCAGGTTGATCCGGGCGGCGGCCAGCCGCTGGTCGAGGTTGGGCCGGGCGGAGGGTACGGCCGCACCGGCGGCGGTACGCAGTTCGGCCGCGTACGCCTCGGGGCTGCCGAGCCGGTCCACCAGGGAGCCGTCGCCCTCGGCGGCGACCTCGGCCAGGTGCTCGGGGAGGTCCTCGGTCAGTTCGTCGCGCAGCTGCGGCGGCAGGTCGGCCAGCGCGGCCCGGACCTGCTCGACATAGCGCGCGATGTCCTGCTCGTGTACGACGGTCATGCCGTCATCCCCCGATCGTCGACCAACTGGTCCATGGTGGTGGCGAAGGATCGCCAGAGCTTGCCGGAGCGGGCGAGCTCGTCGCGTCCGGCGGAGTTGAGCGAGTAGTACTTGCGGTGCGGCCCGGACTCGCTCGGCACCACGTAGGTGGTGAGCAGGCCGGCGGCGAAGAGCCGGCGCAGCGTGCCGTAGACGGAGGCGTCCCCGACCTCCTCCAGCCCGGCGGCGCGCAACCGGCGCAGGATGTCGTAGCCGTAGCCGTCCTCGTCCCGCAGGACGGCGAGGACGGCAAGGTCCAGCACACCTTTCAACAGCTGAGTGGCATCCACGACGAGGACGCTACTACGCATCGCACAGTACCGTCAACGACATAGCAGGCCGCCGATACTCCGGGCCGCCACGCCGCCCGGGGCGGCGCCACCCCCGCATGGCGCGAGCTGCATCACATCTGGCCGATCGGTCAGGAACTGGCCGAACGGTCAGGGCATCCTGGTCCGGGAGGCAATTGCGGCAATGGCACGTACCAACACACGCGACGAGATCCTCGCCGAGGCGGCCCGGCAGTTCGCCGCCACCGGCTTCAAAGGCACGTCGCTGCACGACATCGCGGTCAAGGTTGGCTGCTCCAAGGCAACGCTGCTCTACCACTTCGACAGCAAGGAGGCGATCCTCACCGCGCTACTGGCGCCCGCAGCCGAAGCACTGCAGGCCCTCGTCACCCGGCTGACCGGCCTCGACGCCGCAGCCGCCCGGGAAACCGCGATCAACAGCTTCGTCGACCTACTGCTCGCATTCCGGCAGGAGACCGTGCTCCTGCTCGATTCCCTGCCCCAACTGCTGCAGGTGGCGAGCTTCGAAGACATCCGGCCGCTCATCGAGACCCTCATGGCCGCCTGCACCGGCTGGTCCACCGACCCGGCCGACCGGATCGCCGCGGAGGTGCTGCTCGCCGGCAGCGCCACCGTCGCCATCGACACCTGCCGCGACCTCGACGACGACGAACTGCGTACCGCCCTCATCCGTGTGGCACGACGGGCCCTGCGCCCCGACGCCTGACGACCGATCAAGGACTGAAAATGGCAACCTTGCTCTACCGGCTCGGCCGCGGCGCTTTCCGGCGCCGCAAGGTCGTGGTGGCGCTCTGGCTCGGGCTGCTGCTCGCCCTCGGCGGCGGCGCCCTGGCCTTCATGGGCCCCACCTCCAGCAACTTCACCATCCCCGGCACCGAATCGCAGCGGGCGATCGACATGCTCGCCGAGGAGTTCCCCGAGGCCAGCGGCACCACCGGCACGATCGTGGTGGCCGCGCCCGAGGGCGAGACGCTCACCGCGCCGCAGCGTCAGGCCCAGCTGGGACAGCTGGTCAAGGAAGCCAACGACCTGCCCGGCGTGCTCGCCGCGCTCGACCCGTTCACCACCGGTTCGGTCTCCCCCGACGGCCGGTACGCCCTGATCTCGGTCCAGTTCACCGAACAGGTCGACAAGGTCACCGACTCCCAGCGCACCGCGTACGAGCAGAGTGGTTCCGCCGCCCAGGCCGCCGGCCTCCAGGTCGAGCACGGCGGTGAGGTGATGAACTCCGAACCCGAGGTGGGCAGCACCGAGGCGATCGGTGTCGCGGTGGCGATGGTCGTACTCGTGGTGACCTTCGGATCGCTGGTCGCCGCCGGCATGACCATGCTCAACGCGCTGATCGGCGTCGGCGTCGGCATGGCCGGCCTCTACGCCCTGAGCAACACATTCGAGATGACCAGCGTGACGCCGGTGCTGGCGCTGATGCTCGGCCTCGCGGTCGGCATCGACTACTCGCTCTTCATCAGTTCCCGTTACCGGCAGAACCTGCTGGAGGGCTTCGACGGGGACGAAGCGGCCGGACGCGCGGTCGGCACGGCCGGCTCCGCCGTGGTCTTCGCCGGCGCCACCGTCGTCATCGCCCTCGCCGGACTGGCCGTCGTCCAGATCCCCTTCCTGACCGTCATGGGTCTGGCCGCCGCCGCGACCGTCGCCGTCGCCGTGCTGGTGGCGATCACGCTGCTGCCGGCCCTGCTCGGCTTCATCGGCGCGCGGGTCCTGCCGCGCAAGCACCGGGGCGGCCCCGACAAGGCCGCCGCCGAGCCGACCCAGGGCTTCGGCTTCACCTGGGCCCGCTGGGTGACCAGGGCGCGGATCCCGGTGATCCTCGCCGGCGTGCTCGCACTCGGTGCGCTCACCCTGCCCGCCACCGACATGCGGCTCGCCCTGCCGGACGCGGGCTCGGGCCCGGCGGGCAGCGCGCCCCGCGAGGCCGCCGACCTCATCGCCGAGGGGTTCGGGCCGGGCTTCACCGGGCGGCTGGCCCTGGTCGTCTCCGGGGACTCCCCCGAGCAGACCGCCGCCGCCGTGCAGGAGATCACCACGGAGCTGCAGGGCACCGAGAACCTGCTCGCCGTCACCCCGCCGAACCTCAGCGGGGACCAGACCACCGCCCTGCTCAGCATCATCCCGGGCACCTCGCCGACCGACGAGGCGACCGAGGATCTGGTGCACACCATCCGGGAGAAGGCCGCAGCCGTCGACAGCGCCGACATCCTGCTGACCGGCGCGACCGCCTTCGGCATCGACGTGTCGGAGAGCCTCAGCGACGCGATGCCGATCTACCTGATCCTCGTGGTCGGGCTGTCGATCCTGCTGCTGATGCTGGTCTTCCGGTCGATCCTGGTGCCGGTGAAGGCGGCGCTCGGTTTCCTGCTCACCGTCGGCGCCACCTTCGGCATCACCGTGCTGGTCTTCCAGCAGGGCAACCTCGCCGGCCTGCTCGGCGTCGACACCCCCGGGCCGCTGGTCAGCTTCCTGCCGATCCTGTTGATCGGCATTCTCTTCGGCCTGGCGATGGACTACGAGGTCTTCCTGGTCTCCCGGATGCGGGAGGACTTCGTGCACGGTGACACCGCACAGCAGGCGACGATCAACGGCATGGGACACGGGGCCCGGGTCGTCACCGCCGCCGCGCTGATCATGGTCTCGGTCTTCGCCGGCTTCATGCTGATGGACGACCCGATCATCAAGTCGATGGGCTTCGCGATGGCGATCGGTGTCGCGATCGACGCCTTCGTGGTCCGGATGACGATCGTGCCGGCGGTGATGTCGCTGCTCGGCAAGAGCGCCTGGTGGCTGCCCGGCTGGCTGTCGAAGATCCTGCCCAACGTCGACATCGAGGGCGAATCGCTGCGCAAGCAGCTCGACTCCGCCCGCACGCCCGACGCGGCACAGGTCTGACCAACCGGCGACGGCCCGGTCGTCCGGCCCCGAAGGGCTGGACGACCGGGCCGTCGCCGCGTCAGGGACCGGGCACGCCGGTGGGAATCACGAGACGTCGCTGACTCCCGCTCAGAGGTAGAGCTTCCGCAGCTCGCGGGCGATCTCAGCAACCTCACCCATTGCACCACTGGCCACTGTCATGACCAGCGCCTCGGCCTGATCGACATCAACCGCCGAGACCGGCACGTCGTTCAGCGCGAGGAAAACCCGGCAACGCAGCCGCTTTGCTCCACAGATCCTCGTACGCCTCTTGGCCGAAGGCCTCGGTTGCGGGCCGGACGGCCGCGGAGGAGAGCAGGCCCGGATCGCGGATCTGCGGGGGTTCGCCCAGAACGATTGAGGCGATCTCGACGAGATCCTCGACGTCGAGATAGACGATCACTCAGCCAGCCGCCGCAGTAGCTCCGCGTCTCGCTCCGCGACCTGGCCCGCCAGATCACGAACGCGCGATCGTCGGTCGCGGGCGGCGACGTACTCTTCGACCGCCACGACGATGGTGTCGTCCACCGAGCGGTGCTCGGCGTCGGCGACCCGTTTCAGCTGCTCATGGAGGCCGTCAGGGAGATTGACCGGGGTGACCATGCAGAAACCATACCCGCCCTGAACAGTCTGAACAGTTCCCAGAAACCGCAGCGGCTGCGGGGTCAGGCCAGGGACCAGGCGATGCCGTCGAGGATGTCGTGTTCGCTGGCGACCACCGAGCTCATCCCGGCGCGCTCCATGATGATCCGCAGCACCAGCGCGCCGGCGCCGATCACGTCGGCCCGACCCGGGTGCATGACCGGGTACGCCAGCCGCTGCTCGCGCGACTTGCCGAGCAGATCGGCGGTCACCCGCGCCACGTCGTCGTAGGAGACCCGCGCGTGGTGGATACGGGCCGGGTCGTACTCGGAAAGGTTCTGGGCGAGCGCGACGACGGTGGTCACCGAACCGGCGAGCCCGACCAGGGTCGCCGCCTCCCGGCCCGGCACGGCCGCCAGTGCCCGGTCCACCACTGCGGTGATGTCGGCCTCGGCGGCGGCGATCTGCGCCGCGCTCGGCGGGTCGCCCGCCAGGTGGCGTTCGGTCATCCGGACACAGCCGATGTCCATCGAGACCCCGGCCCGCACCCCGTGCTCCCGATCGCCGACGACGAACTCGGTCGAGCCGCCACCGATGTCCACCACGAGGTACGGCGGCTGCGCGTCGGCGGCGAGCCCGCGGACGGCGCCGGTGAAGGAGAGGCGTGCCTCCTCGTCGCCGCTGACCACCTCGGGCGCGACCCCGAGGGTCTCGCGGACCATCGTGCGGAACACCTCCGCGTTGGTGGCGTCCCGGGAGGCGGAGGTGGCGCACATCCGTACCCGCTCGGCACCCAACTGCCTGATCTGCGCCGTGTACGACTCGAGCGCCACCCGGGTCCGCTCGATCGCTTCGTCGGCGAGCCGGCCGGTCCGGTCCACGTCCTGACCGAGCCGGACGATCTCCATCCGGCGGCTCAGGTCCACCAGCGGCGCTTCCGGCCCCGCCGAGGCGTCGGGCAGATCCGCCACCAGCAGCCGGATCGAGTTCGTCCCACAGTCAATGGCCGCCACACGAGTCGTCACGGCAGCCACCCTACGTCAGGCAACTTCAGGGAAGTTGCTGCATCAGCTGCAGCGGGAGACCGCAACTTCCCTGAAGTTGCGCCGAGCAGCACGCCCGGGCGGGTGGGGTGCGCGGGCGGGGCTGGCGCCCCTGCGGCGGGCGCGTGGGGCGAGAGCAGGAGGGTGGTCAGAGGCGCAGGAGCATGCGGGTGTTGCCGAGGGTGTTGGGCTTGACCCGCTCCAGGCCGAGGAACTCGGCGACGCCCTCGTCGTAGGAGCGCAGCAGCTGCTCGTACACCGGGGTGGGCACCGGGGCGCCGTCGATCTCGACGAAACCGAAGGAGGCGAAGAAGCGGGTCTCGAAGGTGAGGGCGAAGATCCGCGCCACGCCGAGTTCGCGCGCCTGGTCGATCAGTTCGGTGACGATGCGCTGCCCGATCCGGTGGCCGCGGTACGCCGGATCGACCGCCACCGTACGGATCTCGGCCAGGTCCTCCCACATCACGTGCAGCGCGCCGCAGCCGACCACCCGTGACTCGCCGACCGGAACGGCGACCCGGAACTCCTGTACGTCCTCGTAGAGGGTGACGGTCGCCTTGCGCAGCAGCCGCCGGTCCTCGGGGTCGGCACTGTAGGTGTTGATCAGCCGCCGGATTCCGCGTACGTCGGCGGTGCGGGCCCGGCGAACCTCGACGGTGGCGGCCTCCATGCGGGCGAGCCTAGCGGGGGTCGCGGTCGAGGTCGGCGCTCTCAGCGGCCGCGACCGGCGCCGCGTCGGCCGGCTGCGCCGGGTCCCCGGACTGCGCCACGCCGGCGGCCTGCGCCGCCGCACCCGCGACCTCGGTGCAGGGGCCGGCGAGCCACCAGGGCTCGATCAGCTCAAGCACCTCGTCGCCGAAGGGATTGACGCCGGGCCCGGCCGCAAGCGCGTGACCGAGGTGCACGTGGAGGCACTTGACCCGCCCCGGCATGCCGCCGGCCGAGATCCCGGCGATCTCCGGCACCTCGCCGATCGCCGCGCGCCGCCGCAGGTAGTCCTCGTGTGCGGCCTCGTAGCGGGCGGCGAGGTCGGCGTCGGTGGCGAGCCGGGCCGCCATCTCCTTCATCAGCCCCGCCGACTCCAGCCGGCTGCAGGCCGCGGTGGCCCGCGGGCAGGTCAGGTAGAACAACGTCGGGAACGGGGTGCCGTCGGCCAGCCGCGGCGTCGTCTCCACCACGTCCGGGGCGCCGCAGGGGCAGCGGTGTGCCACCGCGCGGGTGCCACGGGGGGTGCGTCCGAGCTGCTCGGCGACCGCGGCGAGGTCCGCCTCGGTGGCGGGTTCCCGTACGGGCGGGGGTACGAGTTCGGCAGCCGGCTCCGGCGGGGGTACGACAGTCACGTCTCCATCTTCCCTGCGCGTCCGGTGGCTGTTACGGGCGGGCCGGGCCGGACGGCCACGGATCACAACACGGGCCGGTCGATCACGCCGTCGGCTCCGGTCACCGCTCGTCGGCGGCCTCGATGCTCGACCAGAGCGTGTCGTACCAGGTCTCGCCCTCCTCGGGCGCCGGGCCGCCGGCCGCGCCGGGGTCGGTCGTGAGGTCGCGGTCGTCGTGGATCAGAAAGAGCTGCTCGCCGGGGCGGCGCATGTAGAAGCGGCGACGCGCCTCGATCTCGATGTACTCCGGGTCCTGCCACTTCTCCGCCTGCAGCGACAGGTTCTTGATCAGCTCGCGCTGCTCGGCCTGCGCCGCCTCCGTCCGGGCGATGTCCGACTGCTGGTCGAGGTAGACGCGCAGCGGGTACGCGTAGGCCAGGGCGAGCGCGATCAGGACCGTCAGCAGCACCGTGGCGCGGCCGGTGAGATGCCGCTGCTGCGGCGCGGATGTGCGTTTGGCGGAGGTGCGCCGCGCCGCGGCGGGGCGGCTGGCCGAACGTACGGCCTCACCGCCCCGCGCGGCGTGCGGTGTTCTACCGGAGGAGCCACGGGCCTCGGAGCGGACGCCCCGACCGGTCGTACGGGCAGCGCCCGAACGCACGGGACGGGCGGGGCGGCGCACCGGACGACGCCCGCCCGGGGTCCGTGGTTGCTGCATTGTGGTCCTCCTCCGCCGTGGCGACCGGACTCAGGCGGAACGGTAACGCGGGAACGCGCCGGCGCCGGCGTAGCGCGCCGCCTCGGCGAGCTCCTCCTCGATGCGCAGGAGCTGGTTGTACTTGGCGACCCGCTCGGAACGGGCGGGCGCGCCGGTCTTGATCTGCCCGCAGCCGGTGGCGACGGCGAGGTCGGCGATGGTGGTGTCCTCGGTCTCGCCGGAACGGTGGCTCATCATGGCGCGGAAACCGTTGCGCTGGGCCAGGTCGACCGCGTCGAAGGTCTCGGTGAGCGAACCGATCTGGTTGACCTTGACCAGGAGGGCGTTGGCGGCCCGCTCCTGGATGCCCCGGGCGATGCGGGTCGGGTTGGTGACGAAGAGGTCGTCGCCCACGATCTGGATCTTGTCGCCGAGGGCGGCGGTGAGCGCGCTCCAGCCCGCCCAGTCGTCCTCCGCCAGCGGGTCCTCGACCGACACGATCGGGTAGTCGCCGACGAGCTTGGTGTAGTACGCCGTCATCTCCTCGGCGGACTTGCCGGCGCCCTCGAAGGTGTAGGAGCCGTCGCTGTAGAACTCGGTGGCGGCCACGTCGAGAGCGAAGACGATGTCGGCGCCGACCCGGTAGCCGGCCTTCTCGACGGCCTCGGAGATCAGGTCCAGGGCCGCGGAGTTGGTCGGCAGGTTCGGGGCGAAGCCGCCCTCGTCGCCCAGACCGGTGCTCAGGCCCTGCTTCTTCAGCACCGACTTGAGTGCGTGGTACACCTCGGCGCCGGCGCGCAGCGCCTCGCGGAAGGTGGGCGCCCCGATCGGCGCGATCATGAATTCCTGGATGTCGACGTTCGAGTCGGCGTGCGCGCCGCCGTTGAGAATGTTCATCATCGGCACCGGCAGCAGGTGCGCGTTCGGGCCGCCGAGGTACCGGAACAGGCTCAGCTCGGCGCTCGCGGCGGCGGCCTTGGCCACGGCGAGCGAGACGCCGAGGATCGCGTTGGCGCCGAGCGAGGACTTGTCGTCGCTGCCGTCGATGTCGAGCATCTTCTGGTCGATGATGCGCTGCTCGCTCGCCTCGTAACCGATCAGTTCGTCGACGATGCGGTCCTCGATGTTGCTGACCGCCTTTTCGACGCCCTTGCCGAGGTAGCGGGACTTGTCGCCGTCTCGCAGTTCGAGCGCCTCGAAGGCCCCGGTGGAAGCTCCCGACGGAACTGCGGCGCGGGCGATGGTGCCGTCGTCCAGGCCGATCTCGACCTCGACCGTCGGGTTGCCCCGCGAGTCGAGAATTTCCCGGGCGACGATTCCCTCGATGGTTGCCACTGTTGTCGCTCCTCGTTTCGATGTGGTTCCGGTCGGCAGGGCCGCCCCCGCGAAAGCGTTGTGCAAAGCAGCGTATCGGTCCTCACGCGCCGACCGGGTGTTACCTCCGACGCAGTGCCACCCTGATGGTGCCTGGCCGGGATTCCCGTTTTCTGTCCCATCAATCGTGATCGTTTCCACCGGCATCGACCGGGCGGCATAGGCTGTCCGCCATGCCTGCCGCTTCCCTCGCTCGCCGCGTCGTCGCCGCGGCCGCCGTCGCGCTCGCTCTGCTCGCCACCGGCTGCCAGTCCCTCGACGATGCCGGCCGGGGGATCGGCCGCTCGCAGTTGATCAATGACCTGGCCGGCCGGCTCGACGCGGCCCTGGCGTCGACCTACGCCGCGGAGTACCAGCTGGCCGGCGGCGCGACCGCCTCGATCGTGCAGACCCAGCAGCCCGCTCCCCGCGCGGCGTACATCTACCCGGCGGGGCTGCTCACCGTCACCGACGAGGCGACGGCGGAGTGCGACACCGGCGGCGAGCGGCCCGTCTGCACCCTCACCCCGCCGCCCGCGCAGGCCGGCAAGCCGCCGGTGACCACGTTCACTTCCGCCAAGGACCGGGGACTGGTCACTCCGCCGATGGTGATCGGCCTGCTGACCTCCGCCGCCCTGGATCCGACCACCACGACCGAGGAGACCGACAGCACCATCGCCGGGCGGCACGCCACCTGTGTCGAGGTCCGCCCGGGCAGCGCCGAGGACGGCCAGGCCCCGTTCAAGACCTGCGTGACCAGTGACGGCGTGCTCGGCAGCTTCACCGGCACCGTCGACGACACCCCGGTCGACCTGGCGCTGGTCCGCTACCGCGACTCGGTGGAGAGCAGCGTCTTCGAGCTGCCCGCCGACGCGCTGGTGGTCGACCGCCGCGACGACACCGACTGACCGCCGGCGTCACCCCATCCGGTCGCCGGCAGCGCGCTGCTCGGCGTCGCGGATGCGCCCCGTGTGGGCGAGCAGAGCCGCGCGCAGAGCCGCCTCGGCGTCGACGCCGTGCTCGCGGGCCGCAGCCACCAGGGCCAGCAGCCGGCCGCCGAACCGGTCGGC
>Ga0233363_1000518_pt1 | contig 17179 bp, 15 predicted proteins | sample ElkDunMinimDraft_18_FD_191534 | JGI IMG/M metagenome (GOLD analysis project Ga0233363, IMG submission 191534) | Fecal eukaryotic communites from dung pellets of Tule Elk in California, USA - Elk Dung C16 | ecosystem: Host-associated > Mammals > Digestive system > Large intestine > Fecal | place... | reverse complement strand
GATGAAACCCTGCTCCTCGAGCACCGCCATGTCGTTGCGCACGGTCGCCGGCGACACCCCGAGCTGGTGGCGGTCCACCAGCGTCTTGGAGCCGACGGGCTCGCGCGTCGCCACGTAGTCCTCGACGATGGCGCGCAGCACCGCGAGCTTGCGTTCGTCGAGCACGACCTCCACCGCCTCGTCCCTTCTCGCATCTGTTGGCACTCTTGTGCCGTGAGTGCCAGTCTAGCCAGGCTGTCCAGAGGGATGCGGCTCCGGCGGCGTGTGGCGTCCTGTCCAGCCGAGCACCTCGACTAGGTTGCTCCTCGTGGCTCACGACCGATACGGCTCCGACGTTCTCGCAGGCGACTGGCGCGTCCCCAAGCGGGGTCGCTCCACCGAGGTCGAGGCGGAGGTCGGAATGGTGCTCGAGGAGGTCACCACCGACTTCTGCGGCGCGATCACCCGTACGGACCGCGACCTCGGCACCGTCGAGCTGGAGGATCGCCGCGGCAAGCGACGGACGTTTCCGCTGGGCCCCGGCTTCCTGCTCGAGGGCAAACCAGTGATTCTCCACGCACCCGTTCGTCAGGCAGCACCGGCCAGGCCGACGCACACCGCGTCGGGGTCGGTGGCTGTCCACGACGCGAAGGCGCGGGTCGCCCGCGCGAGCCGCATCTACGTCGAGGGGCGGCACGACGCCGAGCTCGTCGAGAAGGTGTGGGGTGACGACCTGCGGATCGAAGGGGTGGCGGTCGAGTACCTCGAAGGGGTCGATGACCTCCCATCGGTCGTGGACCAATTCAAGCCCGGTCCGGGACGACGCCTCGGCGTGCTCGTGGACCACCTGGTCCCGGGGTCGAAGGAGTCGCGGATCGCCGCCTCGGTGCTGCGCGGACCGTACAAGGAGCACGTGCTCGTCGTCGGCCACCCGTACGTGGACGTCTGGCAGGGCGTGAAGCCCGAGCGCCTCGGGCTCGAGAAGTGGCCGGTGATCCCACGCTCGATGTCGTGGAAGCACGGCATCTGCCAGTCGCTCGGATGGCCCCACCGCAACCAGGCCGACATCGCGCACGCCTGGAAGCGCATCCTCGGGTCGGTCCGCTCGTACGCCGACCTCGAGCCGGCGCTGCTCGGACGGGTCGAGGAGCTCATCGACTTCGTCACGACCTGACGGCTGCGGCAGGCCGCCCACCCCTACGGGGCGTCGCCGCGAATCCGCCAGAAGCAGAGTCCGCCGAGTCCGAGCGCCACTACGAGGAGCAGCGCCGTCTCGCGCCACTGCAGCGTCCAGAAGGCGCTGGACGGGTGCCACGTGACCTGCTGCCGATAGCCCTCGTCCGCCAACCGGTCGAAGCACGCCGCCCGCGCACCCGCCTGCGCGCTCTCCCCCGGCGGCGGCCCGCCGCAGTCGGCGACCCACACCGGCAACGACCGCATGCGCTCGCCGTCGGCGTCGAGCGTGACGTTCGACAGCTCCCACGTGCCGGTGCGGCCCGTCTCGACACGGATCTCGGAGACGTTCTCGATCGCGTCTCCTGGACCTGAGGCTCCCTCGACCATCAGACCGACGAGGTTCTCCTCCGTAATCGAGCTCGTGGCCTTCTCGGGTTCGACGAGCTGGGCCCGCACGACGATCCCGACGAACAGCTGGACGCCGAGGACGAGGACGAGCGTCACTGCCATCGCCGCGACGGTCCGTCGCACCATGAGCCCAGCCAGCACGCCGATTGCGAGCGCCAGTACGGCGTACCCGATCGGGACGAGCCCCCGGGCTCCGAAGACTGCGGGCTCGATGCGCGAGACCATGAACGGCCCCGTCCCCTCGCCGGTCGCGATCGCGCGCTCGATCGGTCCGGCCCACCAGGTCACACCCCACGACAGCAGCCCAGCGACCGACACCGTGACGAGGGCGGCGCCGAGGAGCTTGACGGCGAGCCACCGTGTGCGCGTGACCGACTGGCTCCACGCGAGACGGTGCGTCCGAGCCTCCAGCTCGCGCGCGACCATCGGCGCTCCCCAGAACGCCCCGACGACGAGCGGGAAGACGTACGCCGCTGCGATGCCGACGTAGTAGAGCGTGACCTTGAACGCGTCGGCGCTCAGTCCTGTCAGGAACGAGCGTGCGCCGTCCTCTGCCGCGTCGACGATCCCGGGCCCGGTGATGGCCAGTGCCACGAGCAGCAGAGCGACGGCAGCCGCGACCGGAATCGCCTGGACACGCAGCTGGCGCCATGTCAGCCAGATCATCGGATCACCTCGACGGTCGGGCGCGGGCGCTCGTACGAGGCGTCGCCGCGCAGGTAGGCGAGCACCAGATCCTCGAGCCCGAGAGGAGTCACGTCCCAGGAGGGATCGACCGCGGGTCCGCCGGTGCGGACGATTAACGTGCTCTGGCGGTCGGTATGGCTCGCCGTCACGACGTGGTGGCCGGCCGGGCCTGCGTCGGAGGGACGCCGCGCGCCGGTCATGCGGCGGTGCGATGCCAGCAGATCGTCGAGGTCGCCCGCGACCCGGACCTCGGAGTCCACCAGCACGACGACGTAGTCACAGGCGCGTTCGAGGTCCGAGACGAGGTGCGAGGACAGGACGACCGTGAGGTCCTGCTCAGCGACCGCCTCCATCAGGTCCTGCATGAACTCGCGTCGGGCGAGCGGGTCGAGGGCCGCGACAGGCTCGTCGAGGATCAGCAGCTCCGGCCGTTTGCCGATCGCCATCGTGAGCGCGATCTGGGCGCGTTGGCCTCCCGAGAGGCTGCCGGTGCGGCGCCGCAGGTCGATGCCGAGCCGGTCGATCCGGTCCCGGACGAGCGCGTCGTCCCATCGCGGGTTGAGGTGCGAGCCGATCCGGAGGTGGTCGGCGACACTCATCCCCCGATAGGTCGGCGCATCCTGACTCACGTAGCCGACGCGCGCCTGGTGCTCGGCGCCGGACGACGGCCCCTCGTCCAGCACCTCGATGCGACCGGCGGTGGGCACGAGCATCCCGGCCGCGAGCCCGAGCAGCGTGCTCTTGCCGGCGCCGTTGGGACCGACGAGACCCACCACGCGGCCGGCCGGGAGCTCAAGCGTGCAGTCCTTCAGGGCCCAGTGACGGCTTCTGCCGTATCTCTTGCCGAGCTCATGCGTTCTCAGTGCTGTGGTCATGCGATGTCCTCCTCGGAGGCGGCCCGAAAGGTGGTCATGAACAACGCCTCGATGCTCTCGTCGTCGAGGCCGGCGCGGCGGGCCTTGGACAGCCACCGCTGGAGGTCGGTACGCAGCGGGCCGTGCGCCGCCAGCGTGTTGTCGGTGAGGGTCCGCGTGACGAACGTGCCGACACCCGGACGCGGAGCAACGAGGCCGTCGCGCTCGAGGTCGCGGTAGGCCTTCAGGACGGTGTTGGGGTTGATCGCCAGCTGACGCGCGACGTCCTTGACGGTCGGGAGCTGGTCACCCTCGTCGAGGAGCCCGAGGCGGAGGGCGCGGCGTACCTGCTGAACGAGCTGCAGGTACGCGGAGACGCCCGACCGGGAGTCCAGGTGGAACTCGATCATTCGATACTCCTAATGTGCTATCTGAGTAGCACTATAGATAGCAGGAGGTCCGACCGCAAGAGTCCTTGCCACCGCCCTGAGACAATGGAGGCATGCCGTCGACGTTGCCCGAGGGTGAAGCAGTCCCCACCGACGGCTCCCTCCCCACCTCCTCGCTCGAGGCGCTCGGAGAGGCGCCGTTCGGTGCCTACGTGCACGTCCCGTTCTGCGTGACCCGCTGCGGCTACTGCGACTTCAACACCTACACCTCCTCCGAGCTGGGGCCCGGCGCCTCGCACGACTCGTACGCCGACACCGTGCTGGCCGAGATCGCGCTCGCCGCACGGGTCCTCGAGCGGTCCGGGCGCTCCCTCCCGCGCATCGAGACGGTCTTCGTGGGCGGGGGCACACCAACCCTGCTCGCTTCCGACGACCTCGGCCGGATCCTCGAGGCGCTCGACAAGACCTTCGGCCTCGCCGACGGGTACGAGGCCACCACCGAGGCGAACCCCGACAGCGTGATGCCCGAGTCGCTCGCCACCTTGCGGGCCCGAGGCTTCACCCGGATCTCGTACGGCATGCAGTCGGCGGTGCCCCACGTCCTCGCCACGCTCGACCGCACGCACGACCCGGCCCGACTGCCCGACGTCGTCCGGTGGGCGCGCGAGGCGGGGTTCGAGCAGGTGAGCGTCGACCTCATCTACGGCACCCCGGGTGAGTCGCTGGCCGACTGGCAGCGCTCCCTGGACGCGGCGCTCGCGCTCGGCCCCGATCATGTGAGCGCGTACGCACTGATCGTCGAGGACGGGACAGCGATGGCGCGGCGGGTGGCGCGCGGCGAGGTCACCGCGCCCGACGACGACCTGATGGCCGACATGTACGCCGCGGCCGACACCACGCTGGGCGCAGCCGGGCTCGGCTGGTACGAGCTGTCCAACTGGGCTCGTGACGACGCGGCCCGGTGCCGCCACAACGAGCTCTACTGGACCGGGGCGGACTGGTGGGGCTTCGGCCCGGGAGCCCACAGCCACGTCGCCGGGACCCGCTGGTGGAACGTCAAGCACCCCGCCGCGTACGCGAAGCGTCTCGCCTCGGGCACATCCCCCGGCCACGGGCGCGAGGTGCTCGACGACGAGACACGGCGGGTCGAGCAGGTCCTGCTGGAGTCACGCCTGCGCGACGGGATGCCTCTCGCGCGGTTGGACGAGGCGGGCCGCACCGCCGTGCCCGCCCTCGTCGCCGAAGGGCTCGTCGACCCCCTGCCGCTCGAGCACGACCGGCTCGCCCTCACGCTGCGAGGTCGCCTCCTCGCCGACGCGGTCGTACGCCGGCTCCTGCCGTAGACCGTTCCGCGCCCGGAGAACGTCGAAAGGGCCGTACCGCGCGTGCGGTACGGCCCTCTCTACTCCCTGCGCGGGATCAGCTCTCGGCGTAGAACCCGTCGAGCGTCGAGCGGAACTTGTCCTCGACGTACTTGCGCTTGAGCTTGAGGCTCGGCGTCAGCTCGCCCTCCTCGACCGTGAGGTCGTGGTCGAGCACGACCCACTTCTTCACCGTCTCCCAACGGTTCAGCTTGGAGTTGAGCTCGTCGACGTAACCGGCGATCGCCTTCTGCATCTGCGGCGACGAGACGATCTCGGCGTACGACTTGCCGGCGAGGTCGTGGTTCTCGGCGAACAGCGTCGCGGCATCCGGGTCGATGGTGATCAGCGCGGAGACGAAGTTGCGGTTGTTGCCGTAGACCACCATCTGGCTGGCCAGCGGGCACACGCCCTTGAAGACGCCCTCGATGTAAGAGGGGGCGACGTACTTGCCGCCCGACGTCTTGAAGAGGTCCTTCTTGCGGTCGGTGATCTTGAGGAAGCCGTCGGAGTCGATCTCGCCGATGTCACCGGTGGCCAGCCAGCCGCCCTCGGTGATCGCGGAGGCGGACTCGCTCTCGAGGTTGTGGTAGCCCTGCATGACCCCCGGGCCTTTGATGAGGATCTCGCCGTCGTCGGCGATCTTGACCTCGGTGCCCGGCATCGGCAGACCGACCGTGCCCAGCTTGTACTGGTCGGGGTGGTTGACGAACGAGCCGGCGGCACTCTCGGTGAGACCGTAGCCCTCGAGGATGAGGATCCCGGCAGCCTCGAACCACTCGGCGACGTCCTGCGACAGCGCGGACGCCCCGGAGATGAAGAAGCGGATGCGACCACCGAAGCGGTCACGCACCTTCGAGAGGACCAGCTTGTCGCCGATCTTGTGCTGAAGCCTGAGGCCCGCCGGCACCGGCTTGCCCTCGCGCTCGAGCGCCTTGACCTGCCGGGCGACCTTGGTGGCCCAGGTGAAGAGCTTGAGCTTGGCCCCGCCCTCCTCCTCCATCATCCCGACGATGCGGCCGTACGCCTTCTCGAAGATGCGCGGCGCGGCACCCATGAAGGTCGGCTTCACGACGGCAAGGTTCTCGACGATCTTGGGGATGCGACCGTCGATCGCGGTCGGGAAGCCGACGCGCAGCTGGGTCGAGAGCAGCACCTTGCCGAACGAGTGCGCCATCGGCAGCCAGAGGTACTGGAGGTCGTCGATCGTGAGGTATCCGCCCGCGGCGACAGCGGCACCCTCGTACGTCCACGAGTCGTGCGTCAGCCGGACACCCTTCGGACGACCCGTCGTGCCGGAGGTGTAGATCAAGGTGGCGAGGTGCTCGGACTCGATGGCAGCGACGCGGTCTGCGACGACGGCCGGCTGCTCGGCGAGGAGCTTGGCGCCCAGCTCCTCGAGCTCGCCGAGCGACAGCACCCAGTCACCGTCACCGTCACCGTCGCCGTCGAACAGCACGACCTTGATGACGTCGGGCAGCTCGCTGCGCTTCTCCTGGAGCTTCGCCAGCTGCGTCGCGTCCTCGGCGAACACGATGCGGCTGCCCGAGTCGGCAAGGATGTAGGCGACGTCGGCGGCAGCGGTGGTCGGGTAGACCGTGGTGGTGGCAGCACCTGCGGCCATGATCGCAAGATCGCTCAGGATCCACTCGTAGCGCGTGCCGGACGCGATCGCCACGCGCTGCTCCGGCTCGATGCCCAGCGAGATGAGGCCGGCCGCGATGCGCGACACGATCTCCCCGGTCTCACCCCAGGTCAGCGACCTCCAGTTCTCGCCGACAGGGTGGCGGTAAGCCTCACGGTTCGGGGTCTCACGGACACGGGCGTAGAACAGCTCGCCGACATTCTTTGCACGCGAGTCGACAACTTTCATCTGCTCGGGTGTCGGGGCGTTGGCCATCAGGAGTGCACCTCATCGCTGGAAGTAGTGGGAGTGATGGGGATCACGGGATGGCCAGAATCGTACGGGATCTCTGTGACCGCGGGCACACTGCGCCGAGAATCGTTACCGATCAGTACCCCTCGGAGCCGCGCGTGCGCAGGGTGACAGCCCCGGCCGAGCGTCGGTTCGGACCACTGAGCGACGGGACGAACCGTCGCTCGGTGGTCCGAACCGTCGTCACACAGTCGAGCTGTCGTGCGCGTCGACGTCGGCTCGCGTGGCCCGCCTCACCGCACCGCTACTTCTTGTTCTTGTCCCCGGAGTCGCCGGTCGACAGTGCGGCGACGAACGCCTCCTGCGGGACCTCGACGCGACCGACCATCTTCATCCGCTTCTTGCCTTCCTTCTGCTTCTCGAGCAGCTTGCGCTTGCGGCTGATGTCGCCGCCGTAGCACTTGGCGAGCACGTCCTTGCGGATGGCGCGGATCGTCTCGCGCGCGATGACCCGGGCGCCGATCGCGGCCTGGATCGGCACCTCGAACTGCTGGCGCGGGATGAGCTCCTTGAGCTTCTGGGCCAGCGAGACACCGTACGAGTAGGCGTTGTCACGGTGGACGATCGCGCTGAACGCGTCGACCGGGTCACCCTGGAGCAGGATGTCGACCTTGACGAGGTCGGACGCCTGCTCGCCGGTGGCCTCGTAGTCGAGCGACGCGTAGCCCTTGGTGCGGCTCTTGAGGTGGTCGAAGAAGTCGAACACGATCTCCGCGAGCGGGATCGTGTACCGGATCTCGACCCGGTCGGACGACAGGTAGTCCATGCCGAGGAGGGTTCCGCGCCGCGTCTGGCACAGCTCCATGACCGGCCCGATGAAGTCGGTGGGAGTGAGGACGGTGGCCCGCACGACCGGTTCGTACACCTCGGAGATCTTGCCGGTCGGGTACTCGCTGGGGTTGGTGACCCGGTGCTCCGACCCGTCCTCCATGACGACGCGGTAGACGACGTTCGGGGTGGTCGAGATCAGGTCCAGGTTGAACTCGCGCTCGAGCCGCTCGCGCACGATCTCCATGTGGAGGAGCCCGAGGAAGCCGATGCGGAAGCCGAACCCGAGCGCCCCGGAGGTCTCCGGCTCGTACTGGAGGGCAGCATCGTTGAGCTGCAGCTTGTCGAGCGCGTCGCGCAGCGTCGGGTAGTCGTCGCCGTCCATCGGGTACAGACCGGCGAACACCATCGGGTTCGGGTGGCGGTAGCCGCCGAGCGCCTGCGTCGCGGGCTTGCTCGCCGAGGTCACGGTGTCACCGACGCGCGACTGACGGACCTCCTTGACGCCCGTGATGAGGTAGCCCACCTCGCCCACGCCGATGCGGTCGGCCTTCAGCGGCTCGGGAGAGATGACCCCGACCTCGAGCATCTCGTGCACCGCGCTCGTCGACATCATCTTGATCTTGTCGCGGTGGGACAGGTGGCCGTCGATGACCCGCACGTACGTCACGACGCCGCGGTAGGTGTCGTACACGGAGTCGAAGATCATCGCCCGGGGCGACGCGTCGGGGTCGCCGACGGGCGGCGGGATCTGGTCGACCACCGCGTTGAGCACGTCCTCGACACCCACGCCGGTCTTCGCCGAGACCCGCAGGACCTCGTGGGGCTCGCAGCCGACCAGGTGCGCCAGCTCCTCGGCGAACTTCTCCGGCTGGGCGCTCGGCAGGTCGATCTTGTTGAGCACAGGGATCACGTGGAGGTTGTTGTCCATCGCGAGGTAGAGGTTCGCCAGGGTCTGCGCCTCGATGCCCTGGGCCGCGTCGACGAGCAGGATCGCGCCCTCGCACGCGGCGAGGCTGCGGCTCACCTCGTACGTGAAGTCGACGTGCCCGGGAGTGTCGATGAGGTTGAGCACGTACGTCGTGCCGGCGTCGTCACCCGTCGACTTCGTGAACGGCAGCCGGACCGCCTGGCTCTTGATCGTGATGCCGCGCTCGCGCTCGATGTCCATGCGGTCGAGGTACTGGGCACGCATCGAGCGGCCGTCGACGACCCCGGTGTGCTGCAGCATGCGGTCGGCCAGCGTGGACTTGCCGTGGTCGATGTGCGCGATGATGCTGAAGTTGCGGATGATCGCGGGGTCGGTCGCGCCCGGAGCGGGTGCCGACGAGGAAGCTGCGGACTTGGCCATGGTGCCTCCCATCCTCCCATGTCGGCCCCAGGTTCCCGAACGCGTACGCGCCGGTGCACGAGCGGGCCGCGGCAGAGCCTGGACGGTGGGCCGTCCGCCGCGCGCCTACCCTGACGACGTGAACGTGATCCTCAACATCATCTGGCTCGTGCTGAGCGGCATCTGGCTGGCGATCGGGTACGCCGTCGCCGGCGTGCTGCTCTGCATCACCGTCATCGGCATCCCCTGGGGCATCGCGTCGTTCCGGATCGCGTCGTACGCGCTGTGGCCGTTCGGCCGCACGACCGAGCCCAACCCCTCCGCCGGGGTGCCCTCGATGGTCGGCAACGTGATCTGGCTGGTGCTGGCCGGGATCTGGCTGGCGATCGCGCACGTGGTGAGCGGCGTCGCCCTCTGCCTGACGATCATCGGCATCCCGCTCGGCCTGGCGAACTTCAAGATGGTGCCGATCTCGCTCATGCCGTTGGGCTACCGGATCGTCCCGGTGCGCTGACGCCGGCGGGTCTTCGTCGACCGCGAGCCGCAACGGTGGTTTGGCCGCCCGCGGGCGCGGGTACGAAGAGAACGCTCGCATCCTCCACAGGAAGGACCTGTCGTGGTCATCGGACTCGGCATCGTTCTCATCGTCCTCGGCCTGATCTTCGCCCTGGACGTCATCAACATCGACACGACTGCGCTGGACACCGGAACACTCGGCTGGATCCTGCTCGCCGCAGGCATCGCGGCCGTCGTGATCTCGCTGATCGTCAACCACCAGCGCACCCGCTCGACGCACGTGGTCCAGGAGCGCCGCGACGGGGGTTACCCGCCGCCGCGGTAGTACGGAGGCAACACCCAGCGGCCCTCGGTCCTGCGCACCTGCAGGAGCCGGGGGCCGCTTGCGTTGCCGGCCCGTTCACGCTCGGGGGACGAGGATCGAGGCCATTTTGGACGGCGACGCACCCGCTGATACAGTGGGTGGTCGCGTGTCCGTGTCCGCGCGCGCACCCATCCACTTCGACAGAACAACGAGGCTTGCCCCGTGGCAAACATCAAGTCGCAGATCAAGCGCAACCGGCAGAACGAGGTTCAGCGCGAGCGCAACAAGGCTGTGCGCTCCGAGCTGAAGACCGTCGTCCGTCGGTTCACCGAGGCCGTCGACGCCGGCAACACCGACGACGCCAAGGAGTTCGCGAAGGCAGCGAACCGCAAGCTGGACAAGGCTGCCTCCAAGGGCGTCATCCACAAGAACCAGGCGGCGAACCGCAAGTCGTCGATCTCCAAGAAGGCCGCCGCTCTCTGAGCGCCTGACCTCCTGCATCTGAGCGGCGCCTTCCTCACGGGAGGTGCCGTTCGTGCGTTCTGGGCGGTTCGTGCGTTCTGGGCGGTTCGTGCGTCCTGGACAGAGCGAGAGCGGGCCGCGCTCAGCGCACCCTGGCCCCGACGACGCCGAGCACCATCCGCTCGAGTGCGTACTCCGGGTCGGCCGCACCCTTCACGTCGAGATCGGCCCGCGCCACCGCGCGGATCGCCGTCGTGATGCCGGCGCCGTCCCAGCCCTTCAGCTGGGCCCGCAACCGCTTGAGCCGGAACGGCGGCGCCCCCACCTCGCGGGCCAGCTCGGCCTCGCGGAGCCCTTTGCTCGACGCCACGCCGTAACGGGCCAGCGAGCGGAGCCCGGTCGCGAACGCCGAGGTGACGAGCACCGGTGCCACGTTGTTGTGGAGAGCCCACCGCAGCTGCTCGAGCGCGAGCGCGGCGTCGCCGTCGATGGCCGCATCAGCGATGTCGAAGCCCTTCACCTCGGCGCGGCCGCCGAAGTACTGGCGGACGAGCTCCAGCGAGATCTTGTCGCGCCGACCGTCGGCTCCGGTCGCGGCGTCGACGAGCTGGTCGGCGGCCGCGGCGAGCGACCGCAGGTCGTGGCCGACCGCGGCGACGAGGTAGTCGGCGGCCTCCTCCGACACCGATGCTCCGAGCTGGCGGACCTCCGTGGAGACCCAGCGCGTCACCTCCCACGGCTTCGGTGCGGAGGTCACGACCTCCTTGACCGCGGGGAGCTTGCGCAGCTTGTCGAGGACACCCTTGCCCTTCTGGCCGCCACCGTGGGTGAGCACCACGACGACGTCTGGGGCCGGTGCCGCGGCATAGGCGAGGAGCTCGTCGGCGACCGCCGGGTCGAGCGACTCGACACCGCGGACCACCACGGCGCTGTGCGACGAGAACAGCGACGGGCTCGTCAGGCCGGTCAGCTCACCGGGCCCGAGCGACGAGCCCTCGACCTCGGAGACGGAGGTCTCCGGGTCCTCGTCGCGGATCTGCGCGAGCGCACGCCGCATGGCACGGTCGGTGAGGAACTCGAATCCGCCGGTGACCAGGACGAGGGTGCTGAACAAGGACGCCATCGCAGGTCAGCATGCCATGCGGCAGCGACACGAGGCGCGGGTGCCTCACCGGCGTACGCCGATGATCCGTCCGCTCCGCACGACGAGTGCGACGTCTCCTCCCGAGTCGGTCCGCAGCACGGTCACCCCGGCCCTGCTCAGCGTCTCCAGCGTCACGGGAGCGGGGTGGCCGTACGTGTTGTCCTTCCCGGCGCTCACCGTGGCCCATCGCGCTCCGAGCCCGGCCAGCCATGCCGCGTCCTGGTGCGCGCTGCCGTGATGGGGGACCTTCACCACGTCGACCCGGAGGTCGGGATAGGTCCGGCGCAGCGTCGCCTGCGCTGGCGGCTCCACGTCGCCGGTGAGCAGGATCCGAGCCCCTCGGGTCTCGGCGAGCAGGACCACGCTCGCGTCGTTCGCCGCGTCGTCGCTCACCGCCGTGCGGGCGTCGGCCAGGTCCGGGGCGAGGACGGTGAGCGTGAGGTCGCCGATCTCCCAGCGCTGGCCGCTCTCGAGCATCCGGGCATCACGTCCGTGGAGGGCAGGACGGCTCGGCCCGACGCCGACCCAGCCGACGTCACGCCCGCGTACGACTCCCGCGAGGCCGTCGACGTGGTCGGCGTGGGCATGGGTGAGGACGAGCAACGGGACGGCCCGTACGCGGAGGTCGTCCAGGCAGCGGTCGACGGCCCCGGTGTCAGGGCCTGCGTCGACGACGACCGCGGCCGTAGGTCCCGCGCGCAGGACCGTCGCGTCGCCCTGACCGACGTCGCAGGCGACCATCACCCAGTGCTGCGGCGGCCACCCCGGACTGAGCGGCGCGACCGTCACGCCGGTGACGAGCGCCGTGACGAGGGCGGACGGCAACGGGCGCCGGAGCAGCAGGTGACCGGTCGCTGCGACGAGACCGCTGACGACGACCAGCAGGGCCACGGTCAGCGCTCCCTCCCCCACGACGGCCGCCGCTCCCGGAAGGGCGGCCGAGCGTCGCCCGACGAGCACGATCCACCCGGCCGGCAGCGCCGTCACGAGACCGACGAGCTGCCCGAACGGCCCCCATGCCAGCCCTGCCAGCCCGCCCGCGAGCCCGAGGACCGTTGCCGGGCCGACGGCGGGGGCGGCAACGAGGTTGGCGACGACGGCCACCAACGAGACCTCGCCCGAGAGCGCGGCGACCGGAGCCGTGCACGCGAGCTGTGCGGCGGCCGGCACCGCGAGCGCCTCGGCGAGCCACCGCGGCATCCACCGCGCGAGCGCGTCCCGCCACACGGGGGCGAGCAGGAGGATGCCGCCCGTCGCGAGCGCCGACAGGAGGAAGCCTGCCGACGTCGCCAGCCACGGGTCGAGCAGCACGACACCGACGACCGCCCACGCCAGGCAGCGGGCGCCTCTCCTCCGCCCGCCCGTGCTGAGACCGGCGACCCCCACGAGCCCCATCACAGCGGCACGCACGACGGAGGGCTCGGGCCGTGCGAGCAGCACGTATCCGACGGTCGCCGCCACCGCCAGGGCCACGCGGGCCCGCGGGCCCGTCCCCAGGGGACGCGCGAGGGCGAGCAGGAAACCGACGAGGAGCGTGAGGTTTGTGCCCGACACCGCGAGCAGATGCGTGAGACCGCTCGTACGAAAGTCCTCGCGAAGGCCGTCGGACAGTGCGTGGTCGTCCCCGTGGACGAGGGCGGGGACCAGGGCAGACACGTCGTCGCCCCGCCCGGACACGGCCGCCGTGATGGCGGCTCGCAGCTTCTCCGCTCCGGCCCACCACCACGCTGGGTCACCGTCGGGGCGCGGCGACAAGGAGGTCACCGACAAGGTGGCGGCCGTCGCCGAGTCGTCGGCGGGCCCCAGCCGTCCCGACGCCTCCACCTGCTGGCCCAGCCGAAGGTCCAGGGCATCCCCGCGGACCCACGCGGTGACCGGACTACGGAGTCGCCAGACCGTCCCCCTCGCCTCGACGCGGCGGACGGTGAGACGCACGACGGTCGACGTCCCGAAGGTCCCCCGGACCTCCCGGGGGTCGGTCGCGACGTCTGCCACGACGGCGACGGTCGCACGCTCGGCCGCCAGGGAGGGCAGGACGCCCGACCGGTGTGCGGACGCGCGCACCGCCCCGAGCACCAGCGCACCGACGAACAGCACCAGCAGGACCGCGATCCAGGCGGCGCGTGCGCGGGCCGCCTTGACCCGGCCCGCGACCACTGCCGCGAGCAGGAACGCGCAGGCAGAGAGGAGCAACGCAGTCGGAACCGTCACACGGACCGCGACGACGGCTCCTGCCCACGCCCCGAGCGCCGGCGCGATCATCCGGAGGTCGACGTCGTCGGCACGCTCGCGAAGGCGTGCCGAGGGGGTGAGCACCGGTGTCCACGTCAGACCGCGACCAGGTCGCGGAGCTTCGCCAGAGTGGCCTCGCCGATGCCGTCGACCTCGAGCAGCTCGTCGACCGTGCTGAACCGCCCGTGCTCCGTCCGCCAGTCGAGGATGGCCTGGGCGGTCACCGGGCCGACCTGAGGCAGCGTGTCGAGCTGCTCGAGCGTGGCGGTGTTGAGGTTGACGACCGCGCCGGCAGCACCGGGCCCCGTCGGCCCGGACCCACCGCCCATGCCGTCCACGGGCGCGCCGGCGACCGGCGGGAGCCCGACCACGATCTGCTCACCGTCCACGAGCAGCCGCGCGAGGTTGAGCGGTGTCAGATCGGCGCCGCGACGGGCCCCGCCTGCCGCCTTCAGCGCGTCGACGACCCGCGACCCGCCTGGAAGGGTGACGATGCCGGGACGACGCACCTTGCCCGCGACGTCGACGACCACCTCGCCGGCCGGCGTACCGGCCGGCGCCGTTGACCCCACCGGACCAGGCGAGGACGCTGTGGGCACTCCGGTGACCGCACCGGCCTGCACGGCGACCCGGTCGGAGGGCACGGTCTGCGGCTGCGCGCGCTGGACCCACCACAGCACTCCCCCACCGGCCACGAGAACGACGAGGACGAGCACCAGCACGTGTGCGGGGGTCGTGCCCTGGCCGAGCACCGACCTCAACCGCGGCGGCATCCGGTCCTGCACGTCCTCGGACCAGGCCCGGGGCGACACGTAGGCGCCGGCCCGGTGGCGCGCGGTCGCTGCGGCCTGGGGCACGTGGAGGACGTCACGATCATCCGGCGACCCGGGGTCGTCCACGCCTGAAGAACCGGCGTCGAGGTCGTCGAGGTCGTCGAGGTCAAGACCGGCGAAGAGGTCGTCGGCGGAGTCGTCGGCCGGAGCATCGGCCCCCGCGTGCGGCTCCACGGACCGCCGCTGGGCGAACGGCGGCTGCGGCTCACCGTGCCTCAGCTCGCGCGCGAGCAGCTCGAGACGTCGTCGTGCCACCTCGCTGGTCTTGTCGCCGCGTCGCTCCACCCGCGGAACGCTACGGCCGCCGCACCCGTCGTCGCTGCCGCTCGGGGCGCCCCTGTGGACAACCGACCCGTACGGGAGCCTGTGGGGGCGCCTGCTCAGCGTACGGGCGGCAGCTTGCCGGAGACGGTCACCGCGAGCAGGCCGGGCCCGACGTGGGCCCCGATCACGGCGCCGACCTCGGCGACGTCGACGTGCGAGAGCCCGAGGGACTCCCTCAGCCGTCCCGCGAGGTCCTCCGCGGCCTGGGCGGCGTCGAGGTGCTGGACGGCCACCTCGACACCGTCGGTGTGCTGCTCCGACGCCCGCGCGGTCAGCTCCTCCAGCCGCGCGATCGCCCGCGCCGAGGTGCGGACCTTCTCCACCGGGCGGACACGACCCTCCTGGACCGAGAGGATCGGCTTGACCGACAGGGCGGAGCCGAGGAGCGCGGAGGCGGTGCCGATCCGCCCCCCCTTGCGCAGGTACTCCAGCGTCGCGACGTAGAAGAGGGTCGTCGCCCGCTCCGACCGGTCACGGGCGGCCTTGGCCGTCTCCTCCGCCGAGGCGCCCGCGTCCCGGTGGTCGGCGGCCGACAGCACGGCGTACCCCGTCGCCATCCCGATCTGCAGGGTGTCCACGCACAGCACCGGCACCGGTGCGGCCTGGGCGGCCATCTGCGCCGACTCGTACGTGGCGGAGACGCGGGAGCTCAGGTGGATCGAGACGATCGCCTCGGCGCCGTCGTCCGCCAGGTCGGCGTACAGCCGGGAGAAACGCTCCGGAGCCGGGCGCGACGTGCTGACGGCGCGACCGGCCCGCAGTGCGCGGGCGAGATCGTCGGCCGAGACGTCGACGCCCTCGGTGTAGGACCTCGCATCAACGACGACCTCGAGCGGGACCACGCTCACTGCTCGCGACTCCGCGAGCTCGGCGGGCAACGAGGCCGTGGAGTCCGTCACGATCGCGAGGGTCATGCGCCGAGACTAGCGGGCCGGGGCACGATCCCGTGTCGTATCGTCCTCCCTGAACGCGCCGACATGTCGCGCACGCCAGCGCTCGGGCGACGCCGGACCACGTCGGTCGGCCGGCCACTCGCCCCGTACGCGCAGCCATCCGGCCCGCGCCCGGGGGTGGTAGCGCCGGTCGAACGGGACGAGCCGGAACACCGCGGTGATCGTCCGGGTGACCGCGGCGAACAGCACCCGGTCGCGTCGACGCCAGCGCAGTCCGAGGAGCGTGCGGACGGACGGGTCGTACAGCCCCGTCGTGAGCCACACGAAACCCCGCCCGACCGGGACCCGCACCAGCCGCCACATCGGCAGCGGCATCCAGCCGACGGTCGAGGGCCGCGCGAGGTCGGTGATGTCGAGCACCTCCCGTGTCGCGCGGTTGACCTCGAGGACCTCGCGGCACATCCGGTCCCAGTACGTCTGGAAGTCCTCCCAGGTCGCGGGGACCGGGCGCATGCTGAGGCCGTACATCGCGTACCACTGGACGTGCTCGTCGAACATGCGGCGCTTGTCGGCCGTCGACAGACCACCGGCGAAGTGCTCGGCGGTGAGCACCGCGTTCATGAAGAACGTCGCGTGCGCCCAGTAGAAGGTGTCCGGGTCGAGCGCGTGGTAGCGGCGCCCCTGGTCGTCCACGCCACTGATCGCGTCGTGGTAGCGGCGTACCTCGCGCGCGGTCTCGGCGGCGCGCGGGCCGTCGTACACGACACCGCCGATCGGGTAGAGCGAGCGGAACAACCGCTCCCACCGTTCGTCGAAGAAGTGCGAGTGCTGCTCGACCCCCGCGCCGAGGCCAGGGTGCATGTTCTGCATGGAGCCCGCCCACAGGGCACACAGCAACCCCCGCCAGTCGCCGAAGTAGCGCCACGTCAAGGAGTCGGGGCCCAGCGGCTCGGGGTCGCGCGAGGTGTACACCTCCGTGACACTAGCGACGCGGATGACGCTCGCGATAGAGCGCGGCGTGGACCAGCCGACGCAAGGAGAGGATGACCGGTTCGAGCAGCACGGTCCCGAGGACGACGTCCTGGACGACGGACGCGAGCTCTCGCGCGTCGCCACGCTCGACGGACGCGACCTCGCGCGCCGCGATGAGGCGCACCTGGTCCAGATAGCCCCGCGCGGCGTCGACGTCGAGCGGGCGGCCGGCGGCCTCGAGCCCGGCGAGCGCCGCGTCGAGCTGGGCGACAGCCGTGACGTTCTCGTCGTAGTCAAGTCCGAGCGCGTCGAGCAGCGCCGTCGCCCGTCCGTACGGCGGCGCCGCGTCGACGTACGGGGGAAGGGCGGCCAGTGCCTCACCGACGGCGTCGTACGGGTCGGCGGGAGGACGGTCCACGACGTCGAGCACCGCACGCACCTTGGCGAGCGGCATGCCGCCGACCTCGACCAGTGCGCGGACGAGGCGCAGGCGCTGGAGGTGGGAGTCGTCGTACGTGGCCTGGGTGGCGCTGGTCGCGCGGCCAGGGGGAACGAGACCGTCGCGCAGGTAGAACTTCACCGTGGCCACGGGAACGCCGGCGGCACGGGCG
>Ga0233363_1000516_pt1 | contig 17210 bp, 9 predicted proteins | sample ElkDunMinimDraft_18_FD_191534 | JGI IMG/M metagenome (GOLD analysis project Ga0233363, IMG submission 191534) | Fecal eukaryotic communites from dung pellets of Tule Elk in California, USA - Elk Dung C16 | ecosystem: Host-associated > Mammals > Digestive system > Large intestine > Fecal | place... | reverse complement strand
TGCGCGGATCCGACTACGCCGAGCTGAAGGCTTTCGTGGCCGTCGTCGACCGAGGCAGCTTCGCCCGCGCGGCCGACCAGCTCGGACTCTCGCGTTCGGCCCTGAGCCAGACCATCCGCCAGCTGGAAGCGCGCCTGGGCGTGCGCCTGCTCAACCGCACGACGCGAAGCGTCTCGACCACCGACCCGGGCCGCCAACAGCACCAGCGCATGGCGCCGCTGCTGCGCGAGATGGACGAGGCCGTGGCCGACACCGTGGGTGCGGCGTCGCGCACGGCAGGCACGCTGCGCATCAATACCCTGGGGATGGCCGCCGGCAACCTCATCGCGCCGCGGCTGGGCCGCTTCCACCGCGCATGTCCGGAGGTGGTGCTGGATGTGGTCGTCGACGAGACGCTGAGCGATATCGTGGGCGAAGGGTTCGATGCCGGCATCCGGGTGGCCGGGCACCTGCACAAGGACATGATCGCGGTGCGGCTCACCCCCGATATCCCGCTGCTGGCGCTGGCCTCGCCGGACTACCTGGCCGTGCGCAGGGAACCGCGGACGCCGGCGGAGCTGCACAGCCACGCCTGCATCAACTGGCGCTGTCCCGGCAGCGGCCGGATCGCCGAGTGGCAGTTCGGCAGCCAGGACACGCGCATGGATGTCGCCGTCGCCGGACCGCTGGTCGCCAACCAGCAGGACCTGGTCGTGGCGGCTGCGCTGGAGGGACTGGGCATCTGCTATGTCTACGACGAAGCAGGCGTCACCGGAGCGATCGCGCAGGGCCAGCTCAGGCGCGTACTCGCCGACTGGTCGCCCACCCTGCCGGGCCTGTACCTCTACTACCCCAGCGCCCGCCACATGCGCCCGGCGCTGCGCGCGTTCATCGACTGTTTGCTCGATCGCGACGCGGAGGCCTAGCGACCCCGGCGACGGGTGGCCATCCGCGGCCGCGGCATTGACAGCCCCACCACCGTTGCCGCGCATGATGGCCCATGCCCCCGCCCCGCCGCGCCCTGCCCTGGAGGCGTCCTGCCACCCTCGCGGTGCTGATGCTGCTGCTGGCCGGCGCCCTGCTGGCCGGCATCGGGATGCGCGATCCGCAGCCGGCCGACGAACCGCGCTTCGTGCTGGCTGCGCGCGACATGCTCGCCAGCGGGCAATGGCTGCTGCCGCATCGCGGCAGCGAGTTGTATTCGGACAAGCCGCCGGTCTTCATGTGGATGCTGGCGGCAGCGCAGGCGCTCACCGGCGACTGGCGCAGCGGCTTCCTGTTGCCCTCGTGGCTGGCCGCCCTGCTCACCCTGTGGCTCAGCGCCGACCTGGCGCGGCGGCTGTGGACCCCGCGCGCGGGCCTGTATGCCGCGCTGTCCCTGTTCGCCTGCCTGCAGTTCGGACTGCAGGCCAAGCGCGCGCAGATCGACATGGTGCTGGTTGCCATGACCACGGCCTCGCTGTGGGCCCTGCTGCAATACCTGCTTCTGCGGCGCGACTGGCGGCTGTTGCTGCTGGGCTGCTTCGCCGCAGGGCTGGGCACGGTCACCAAGGGCGTGGGTTTCCTGCCGCTGCTGGTGTTCCTGCCATGGCTGGCCGTGCACCGGCCGCCGGCGGCGCTGTTGCCGCAGGCCGGGCGTACGGGGGGCCACGTACTGGCCGGGGTGGCCGGCTTCCTGCTCGGCGTGGGCCTGTGGCTGGGGCCGCTGCTGTGGACCCTGTCCAGCCATGACGATCCCGCGTTGCGGGCCTACGCGTCCGACATCCTGTTGCGCCAGACGGGCACCCGTTACGCCAAGGCCTGGCATCACCTCAAGCCGGCCTGGTACTACCTGCAGGTGATCGCGACGCTGTGGCTGCCGGGCGCGCTGCTGCTGCCCTGGCTGCTGCCCGCCTGGTGGCGCCGCCTGCGCCGGCGCGATCCGCGCTGGGTGCTGCTGCTGGGATGGAGCCTGCTGGTGCTGCTGTTCTTCAGCGCCAGCCCGGGCAAGCGCGATGTCTACATCCTGCCGGCGCTGCCGGCGCTGTGCATTGCCGCCGCGCCGCTGCTGCCCGGCCTGCTGCACCGGCGCGGCGTGCGCCTGGTGCTGCTGACCTGGCTGGCGGCGCTCGCGCTTGCGACGCTCACGATCGGGCTGCAGGCCTGGCTCGCGCCGCCCGGGTGGCTGCTGGAGGTGGCCGCGCGCCGCAACCTGGACCTGGACACCCTGGCCCGCATCGGCCGCTGGCTCGCGGCACTGGGGGCCGTGGTGGCCGGCTGCGCCCTGCTCCTTGGGCTCAGGCGCATCGGCCTTGCCACGGTACTGGCGACGGCGGCGCTGTGGACGGTCCATGGCCTGGGCCTGATGCCCGCCGTGGACGAGGACAGCTCCGGTCGCGCGATCATGCAGGAGGCGGGGCGGCGGATCGGTCCGCACGCGCAGCTGGGCCTGCTGGGCTGGCGCGAGCAGCACCTGCTGCAGGCCGACCGTGAGGTGGTGGTGTTCGGCTTCCATCGCCCCTGGGAGGCGCAGTGGCACGACGCACGCGACTGGCTGGCGCAGGCCCCGGACCGGCGCTGGCTGTTCGTGCTGGAAGATGCGCTTGGACCCTGCGTGGATCGGGACCGGGCGCAGCGCCTGGGGGTGTCGAGCCGCCGCAACTGGTGGCTGGTGCCCGCCACGGCGGTCCGCGTGGACTGCCGCGGCGTGATGCCGGGCGAGCCCAGCGACGAATAGGCTGGCGCGTCGGGCCGGGCCGCCTTCACGCCAGACCTACGCAACCACCACCGCGCACTGACATCCCTGAGCGGACGATGCGCGCATCCCGATCCGGCGTGTTGCCCAAGCCCCATGCACGCGCTTCTCCAACCGGCATTCCGGGCTTTGCAGGGTCAGGGGCGGATCGCCCCGGATGACGGGAAGGCTCGCTACCAGGGTCCGCAGGCCGCCCCTTGCGAAAGCCGCGTCCCTGCTCACCGACCACGGCCATGACACACGGCGATGCCGCGCCGGCGCTGTCGGTGGTCGTGCCCGTCTACGACGAGGCCGCCAACGTGGCTGCGCTGGTGGACGAGATCGCATCGATCCAAGCCCTGGCCCGTGCCGAAATCCTCTTCGTCGACGATCACTCGCAGGACGACACCCTCGCCATCCTGCGGCGCACGGCCGCCACCCTCCCGCGCCTGCGGGTGCTCTCGCACACGCGCCGGCTGGGCCAGAGCGCGGCGATCCGCAACGGGGTCAAGGCCGCACGTGGGTGCTGGATCGCCACGCTCGACGGCGACGGCCAGAACGATCCGGCCGACCTGTCGCTGCTGCTTGCGCAGCGAGAACTCGCGCCGCCGGAGGTCAAGCTGTTCGCCGGATGGCGGGTCGCGCGCCAGGACAGCGCCAGCAAGCGCTGGGCCTCGCGCTGGGCCAACCGCATCCGCGGCGGCCTGCTGCACGACGCCACCCCCGACACCGGCTGCGGGACCAAGCTGTTCGAACGCCAGGCCTTCCTGGACCTGCCCGGCTTCGACCACATGCACCGCTACCTGCCGGCGCTGATGCAACGCGCCGGCTGGCAGACGCTGAGCGTGCCAGTCGGGCACCGCCCCCGGCGCGCCGGCAAGTCCAAGTACGGCAACCTCTCGCGCGCCGCCGCCGGCGTCCTGGACCTGCTGGGCGTGCTGTGGCTGATCCGCCGCGGCAATGCGGCCGCCTGCAACCGAGCGATCACGGAATACACCCATGGACGCCATGAACCGGGAAATCGCGGCACTGGCCTGGACGGGCCTGTACATGACGCCGTGGAAGCTGATCGGGCTGAGCGGGGCGCTCCTGTTCGGCCTGCGCTGGCTGGTGCAGTTCCTGGCCACGCGCCGCGCGGGTAGACCGGTCATTCCGCGCGCGTTCTGGGTGATGAGCCTGGCCGGCAGCACGATGACGCTGGCCTACTTCCTGTTCTCCAGCAAGCAGGACGCGGTGGGCGTGCTGCAGAACCTGTTCCCCGCCTTCACCGCCGCCTACTCGTTGTGGCTGGACCTGCGGCCGCGCCACCATGGACCGGTTGCGGGCAAGGCCGCGCCCCCGGTGTGAGCCGGCTCAGGGGTTGGACACGCCGTGCGGCACGTGGCCGGCCAGCACGTGCTGGCGCGCGCTGTCGATGTTGTGCGCGGAGTCGTCGAAGAAGATGTCCGCGCCGAACGCCTCCAGGAACGGCCCTTTGGCGCGCCCGCCCAGGAACAGGGCCTCGTCCAGGCGCACCCCCCATTCGCGCAGGGTGCGGATCACCCGCTCGTGGGCCGGCGCCGAGCGCGCGGTGACCAGCGCGGTGCGGATCGGCGCGGCCTCGCCAGGCGGGAACGCCGCCTGCAGTTCGTGCAGCGCCGCGAGGAAGGGACGGAACGGGCCGCCGGGCAGCGGCTCGCGCGCGCGCTCGATCTCGTGGCGATGGAAGGCGGCGATGCCGCCTTCGCGAGAGACGCGCTCGCCCTCGTCGTCGAAGATCACCGCGTCGCCGTCGAAGGCGATGCGGATCTGCACGTTCGACGCGCGTCCGGGTCGCGGCCGCTCGGGCAGGATGGTGGCCGCGGCGATGCCGTTGGCCAGCGCGCGCCGCACCGACTCGGGGTTGGCCGAGAGGAACAACTGCGCGCCGAACGGACGGATGTACGGCCAGGTAGGCTGGCCGGAGGTGAAGGTGGCGCGCGAGATGCCGAGTCCGTGGTGCTGGATCGAGTTGAAGATGCGCAGGCCCGTATCGGCCGAATTGCGCGACAGCAGGATCACCTCGACGCGCGGCGCCTCGGGCGGCGCGTGTTCGTTGAGCGCCAACAGCTTGCGCACCAGCGGGAAGGCGATGCCCGGCTCGAGCACATCGTCCTCGTGTTCGCGCTGGAACTGCGAATAGCGCTCGATCCCCTCCTGCTCGAACAGCCCGTGGCTTTCCTCGAGGTCGAACAGCGCCCGCGAGGTGATCGCGATGGTGAGGACGGCGGGAGCTTCGCTGGACATGGGCCGATTATGGCCCGCGCCCGGGCTTTGGGCCATCCGCGGGCGGCAGTTGCGCCGGGACTGCCCCGCGGCCCTGGCGGGGGCCGTCTCAGGCCTCGAACTGCTCGCTGAGGATGCGTTCCTCGAGGTTGTGCTCGGGATCGAACAGCAGGCGCACGGTGCGTTCCCGGGATTCCCTGATCATCACCTCGACCACGTCTCGTACTTCGTGCGAGTCGGCGGTGGCGCTGACCGGCCGCTTGTAGGGATCGAGCACGCGGAAGCGCACCTCGGTGTCGGCCTTGAGCAGGGCGCCGCGCCAGCGTCGCGGGCGGAAGGCCGCGATCGGGGTGAGCGCGACCACGTTGGCGCCCAGCGGCAGGATCGGCCCGTGCGCGGAATAGTTGTAGGCGGTGCTGCCGGCCGCGGTGGCCACCATCACCCCGTCCGCGATCAGTTCGTCCAGGCGCGGCTTGCCGTTGAGTTCGATCGACAGGTGCGCGGCCTGGCGCGTCTGGCGCAGCAGCGAAACCTCGTTGTACGCCAGCGAGCCGACGGTCGCGCCGGACTCGGTCTGCGCGATCATCTCCAGCGGATGCAGCACGGCCGGCTCCGCGGCGGCGATGCGCTCGAGCAGGTCGTCGGTGCGGAACTGGTTCATCAGGAATCCGACGGTGCCGAGCTTCATGCCGAAGACCGGCTTGCCCAGGCTGCCGTGGCGATGCAGGGTCTGCAACATGAAGCCGTCGCCGCCCAGTGCGCACAGCACGTCCGCCTCGTCAGGTTCCACCTGCCCATGCTGCGCCGCCAGCGCCTCGCGTGCGGCGCAGGCGTCGTCGGTCTGGCTGGCGAGAAAGGCGATGCGGGGCGTCGTGCTCATCGGCGGCTCCTGCGCGTTGCGATCCACAGGATAACCCGGCGGCCACGCCGACGCGGGATGGTCACGGCCGCAACCAGGAACCGTGACCGCCGCCACTCCCGGTGCTTGCGGGCACCTGCATGCGTGGCGAATGGCCAGGGCCGTCGCGCGACGGCCGCTGCCGGGGAGAATAGTGACGGCAGCCGGCGCGCATCCGGCCGCGAGCCGCGGATCCGGACAGGAGCCCGTGCTGCGGCGCACGGCAGGACGGTGGCCGCGGGGTGCCCGCGGCCACCGCAGCCTCAGCTGCGCTGCGCCAGCTGCGACAGCCGCTGCACGGCGACCGAGACGGTCGGATAGTCCACCGTCTTCTGGGTCGCAAGCTCGGCAAGCATCGACAGGGTGAAGCGCAGCGCCGGATCGTCGCGCTCCAGCCAGTGGCGCACCTTGTCCTGCGCGGTCGCGCCCGGTGCGCCGAGCACCTGGCCGACGATCGCGCGCTGCTGCGCCGCAAGTTCCTCGCGCAACACGCCGCGCGCCACCGCATGCCAGCGGCCGTCCACCTCCAGCGCATCGATCTGGCGGGTGAGCCACGGCACGCGCAGCGCTTCGCCGACGCGGAAATGCAGCTTGGCCACGTCCACCGGCTTGCGCTTGCGCTCGGTCGCCAGCTCGATGATGTCGGCACAGGGCTCGAGGTAGGGCAAGGCCGCGAGCTGGCCGGCCAGCGCGGGCGGCACGCCCTTGTCCAGCCAGTCGGCCAGGCAGGCCTCGTACTCGGGCCGCTGCGAATCGGGCAGGATGTTCTCGCCCGCGCGGATGTCGCGGAAGCCGTGGCGGTAGCGCTCCACCGCGCTGGTGATGTCGGGGATCGCACCCGGGCGCGACAGCAGCCAGCGCGTGAACGAGCGCTGCAGGTTCCAGATCACCTGCAAGGCGTCGATCTGCACCGATTCGGCGACCTTGCCGTCCAGCGAGTCGATCTCCAGCCACAGCGCGCGCGCCTCCAGGGTCTCGCGGGTGATGGTGAAGGCCTTGGCGACCTCGCCATAACTGCGGCCGCTGTCCTCCTGCATGCGCAGCAGGAAGGTCGCGCCCATGCGGTTGATCATGGTGTTGGTCACCGCGGTGGCGATGATCTCGCGCTTGAGGCGATGCTGCTCCATGGCCTGGGCGTACTTCTTCTGCAGCGGCTGCGGGAAGTAGCGCTGCAGTTCCTTGGACAGGTACGGGTCCTCCGGCACGTCCGAACGCAGCAGTTCGTCGAAGGCGACGAGCTTGGAGTACGACAGCAGCACCGCCAGCTCCGGCCGGGTCAGGCCTTCGCCGCGGCTCTTGCGTTCGGCGATCTCGGCATCCGACGGCAGGTACTCGATCTGCCGGTCGAGCAGCCCCTGCTGCTCCAGCGTGCGGATGAAGTGCTGCTTGGACCCGAGGCGCGACACGCTCATCCGTTCCATCAGGCTGATCGCCTGGTTCTGGCGGTAGTTGTCCCACAGCACCAGTTGCGCGACCTCGTCGGTCATCGAGGCCAGCAGCTTGTTGCGCGCGTCCATCTTGAGCTTGCCGTCGCGCACCTGGGCGTTGAGCAGGATCTTGATGTTCACCTCATGGTCGGAGGTGTCCACGCCGGCGGAGTTGTCGATGAAGTCGGTATTGAGCAGCACGCCGTTGCGCGCGGCCTCGATGCGGCCGAGCTGGGTGAAGCCCAGGTTACCGCCCTCGCCCACCACGCGGCAGCGCAGGTCGCGGCCGTCGACGCGGATCGCGTTGTTGGCGCGGTCGCCCACGTCGGCATGCTGTTCGGCGCTGCCCTTGACGTAGGTGCCGATGCCGCCGTTCCACAGCAGGTCGACCGGGGCCTTGAGGATGGCCGAGAGCAGCGCGTTGGGCGCCATCGAGGTGGTGCCCTCGGGCAGCCCGAGCGCCTGGCAGGCTTCGGGCGAGAGGTCGATCGACTTGAGCGAGCGCGGATACACGCCGCCGCCCCTGGAGATCAGCTTCGCGTCGTAGTCCGCCCAGCTCGAGCGCGGAACCTTGAACATCCGCTCGCGCTCGATGTAGGAGCGTGCCGAATCGGGGTTGGGGTCGATGAAGATATGGCGATGGTCGAACGCGGCCACCAGGCGGATGTGCCTGGACAGCAGCATGCCGTTGCCGAACACGTCGCCGGACATGTCGCCGATGCCGACGCAGGTGAAGTCCTGCGCCTGCGCATCGTGCCCCAGCGCGCGGAAGTGGCGCTTGACCGACTCCCATGCGCCGCGCGCGGTGATGCCCATGCCCTTGTGGTCGTAACCCACCGAGCCGCCGGAGGCGAAGGCATCGTCCAGCCAGAAACCGTAGTCGCGGGCGATGCCGTTGGCGGTGTCGGAGAAGGTGGCCGTGCCCTTGTCGGCGGCCACCACCAGGTACGGGTCGTCCTGGTCGTGGCGCACCACGTCGCGCGGCGGCACGATCCGGCCCTCGACGATGTTGTCGGTGATGTCGAGCATGCCGCTGATGAACAGCTTGTAGCAGGCCACGCCCTCGGCGAACAGCGCGTCTCGGTCGCCGCCGGCCGGCGGGCGCTTGACGATGAAGCCGCCCTTGGAGCCCACCGGCACGATGACGGTGTTCTTGACCATCTGCGCCTTGACCAGCCCGAGCACCTCGGTGCGGAAATCCTCGCGCCGGTCCGACCAGCGCAGGCCGCCGCGCGCGACCGGCCCGAACCGCAGGTGGGTGCCTTCCACGCGCGGGCCGTACACGAAGATCTCGCGGTAGGGCTTGGGCTTGGGCAGCTCCGGCACGTTGGCCGGGTCGAACTTGAAGGCGATGGTTTCCTTGTGGTCGCCACCGGCGGCGCGCTGGTAGTAGCTGGTGCGCAGGGTGGCGTCGATCACGCCCATGAAACTGCGCAGGATGCGGTCCTCGTCGAGGCTGGACACGCCGTCGAGCAGGGTCTTGAGCGCCCGGCGCACCGCGTCCGCGCGTGCCTGGCGATCCATCCCGCGGGCATCGACCACCGGCTGCAGGACCGCGCGCGCGGCGGCGTCGCCGCCGACCAGCGCACGCAGTTGCATGGCCAGGCGCTCGGCGCCCGCGGCGGCGGCGCCGGCCTGCGGATCGAAGCGCGCCTCGAACAGTTCCACCAGCATCCGTGCGATGAGCGGATTGCGCGAGAAGGTGTTCTCCACGTAGCTCTGCGAGAACGGCACGCCGACCTGCTGCAGGTAGCGGGCATAGCCACGCAGCAGCGCGACCTGGCGCCAGTCCAGCGACGCTTCCAGGACCAGGCGGTTGAGGCCATCGTTCTCGGCGTCGCCGCGCCAGGTCCGCGCGAAGGCCTCGGTGAAATCGACGCCCACCTGGGCCACGTCGAGCCCGGCCACCGCCGCTTCCACCTCGAAGTCCTGGATGAACAGGATGGTGCCGTCGATGTCGAGCCGGTAGGGATGCTCGGTGACCACGCGCAGGCCGAGGTTCTCCATCATCGGCAAGGCGTCGGACAGCGCGATGTCGCCGCCGCTGCGGTAGAGCTTGAAGCGCAGCGCGGTTTCGCCGGCGGGCGGGGCCGGCAGGGTCTGCAGGCTCAGCTCCAGGTCGCTGTCGTCGCCGAGCGCGGCCAGGCGCTCGACGTCGATGGCGGCGATGGCGGGCGTCGCGTTCTCGATGTAGCCGGCCGGCAGCGCGCGGCCGTAGCGGCTGGCCAGGGCCAGGCCGCGTTCCTCGCCGTGGCGCGCCACCAGCGCGTCGCGCAGGTCGTCGTGCCAGTTGCGGACGATCGCGGCCAGCTCGCCCTCGAGCAGGGCCTGGTCGGCGTCGACCCGCTCGCCACTGCGCGGGCGCACGATCAGGTGCACCTGGGCCAGCGGCGATTCGCCGATCGCCACGTTCGCGTCGACGTGGTCGGCGTGCAGCACGCGCCGCAGCATATCCTCGACGCGCCGCCGCACCTCGGTGCTGAACCGGTCGCGCGGGATGTACACCAGCACCGAATAGAAGCGGCCGTAGCGGTCGCGGCGCACGAACAGGCGGCTGCGCACGCGCTCCTGCAGCCCGAGCACGCCGGTCGCCAGGCGATAGAGTTCCTCTTCCGATGAGTGGAACAGCTCGTCGCGCGGCAGCGTCTCGAGGATGTGCTTGAGGGCCTTGCCGCTGTGGCCGGTGGGCTTGAGCCCGGACTCGGCCATCACGTACTCGTAGCGCTCGCGCACCAGTGGGATGTCCCAGGGGCGCCGGTTGTAGGCGCCGGAGGTGTACAGGCCCAGGAAGCGCTGCTCGGACACGGCGCGGCCCTGCTCGTCGAAGCCGAGCACGCCGATGTAGTCCATGTAGCCGGGACGATGCACCGTCGAACGGGCGTTGGTCTTGGTCAGCACCAGCACCTCGCCCTCGCCGGTGGTGCTGACGTTGTGGGCGGCCAGCGACTTGAGCGGGCGGCCCTTGCCGTCGCCGTCGCCTCGCAGCAGGCCCAGGCCGCTGCCCTCCACCGGCACCAGCAGTTCCTCGCCACCCTTGCGGCGCAGCTTGTACTCGCGATAGCCGAAGAAGGTGAAGTGATCGTTCGCCGCCCAGCGCAGGAATTCCTGCGCCTCGTCGCGTGCGGCCTCGCCGACGGGCAGGCGGCGCCCGGGAAGATCGGCCGCGACCTGCTGCATCTTCTCCTGCATCCGCGCCCAGTCGCCGACGATGGCGCGCACGTCGTCGAGCACCTGGCCCACGGTCGCCTCGATGGCTGCCATGCCGTCGCCCGTCTGCCGGTCGATCTCCAGGTGCATCACCGACTCGGCCTCGCCCTCGCCCACGCCGACCAGGCGCCCGGCCTTGTCGCGCGCGATCTGGATCACCGGATGGCCCAGCACGTGTACGCCTACGCCCGACTCGGCCAGGGCCATGGTCACCGAATCGACCAGGAAGGGCATGTCGTCGTTGACGATCTGCAGCACGGTGCGCGGGGACTCCCATCCGTGGCTGTCGCGTGCGGGGTTGAACAGCCGCACCAGGGCCGTGCCCGGCCGGCGCTTGCGCGCGAACTCCAGCAGGTCGCTGGCCAGGGCCGCCCAGCCCTCGACGTCATGCGCCGGCAGCTCGTCCTCGGTCATGCGCCGGTAGAGCGCACTGGCGAAGGCGCTGGCGTTGTCGCCGCCGGCGGTGCCGGCGCGCTTGCGGATCGCATCGAGGATCGGCTCCAGCACGCCGGCCCGGCCCTGCGCGCGCCTGGCGCCCGCACCGGGTGCGGACTGCTTGCCTGCACGTTTGCCTGCCGGGGTCTTGCTGGGTTTAGCGGGTGTCATGACGGACGGGCTCCGGATGGAGTAAGGCCCGCGTTCTCACGCGGGCCGGGGTGGTTGGCGGGCACCGTCTGGCGCCCGCCGGGGAGACTGGATGTGATGCCGGCGCCGGGTGTCCCGGCGCGGGGGCGTGGCTCGGGAATCGACACGATCGCCTTCAGCGCAGCCCGGTCTCGTGGCGCGCGATGACCAGGCGCTGGATCTCGCTGGTGCCTTCGTAGATCTCGGTGATCTTGGCGTCGCGGAAGTAGCGCTCCAGCGGCATTTCCTTGGAATAGCCCATGCCGCCATGGATCTGCACGGCCTGGTGGGCGATCCACATCGCCGCTTCCGACGCGGTGAGCTTGGCGATGGCCGCCTCGGCGGAGAACTTCCTGCCCTGCCCCTTCAGCCAGGCGGCACGCAGGGTGAGCAGGAGCGAGGCGTCCAGCTTGCACTTCATGTCCGCGATCTTGGCCTGGGTCATCTGGAACGTGCCGATCGCCTGGCCGAAGGCCTTGCGCTCCTTCACGTAGGCCAGGGTCGCCTCGTAGGCGGCGCGGGCGATGCCGATCGCCTGCGAGGCGATGCCGATGCGGCCGGCATCCAGCACGCCCATGGCGATCTTGAAGCCCTCGCCTTCCTTGCCCAGGACCTCGTCGGGCTGGACCACGTAGTCGTTGAACTCGATCTCGCAGGTGGCCGACGCACGGATGCCGAGCTTGGGCTCGGTCTTGCCGCGGCCGAAGCCTTCGCGGGTGGTGTCGACCAGGAAGGCGGTGATGCCGCGCGCACCCTGGTCGGGGTCGGTCATGGCGAACAGCACGATGTACCGGGCCACGGGGCCGGAAGTGATCCAGCTCTTCTTGCCGTTGACCACGAAGCTGCCGTCGTCCTGCCTGATCGCGCGGCAGCGCATGGCGGTGGCGTCGGAGCCCGACTGCGGCTCGGTCAGGGCGAAGGCGCCGATCTCGGCCCCTTCGGCGATGGCGCGCACGTACTTCTGCTTCTGCGCCTCGCTGCCGTGGGTCAGGATGCCGTTGCAGAACAGGGAGTTGTTGACCGACATGATGGTCGAATGCGCCGCATCGGCCGCCGCGACCTCGACCATGGCGAGGACGTAGGCCACCGGGTCCATGCCCGCGCCGCCGTACTCGGCGGGCACCTCGATCCCCATCAGCCCGTTCTCGCCCAGGAGGCGGATGTTGTCCAGCGGGAACTCGCCGGTACGGTCGTGATGCTCCGCGCTGGGCGCGATCTTGTCCTGCGCGATCCGGCGGGCCACGTCCTGGATCATCAATTGCTCTTCGTTGAACCCGAACTCCACGACAGCCTCGATTGTTTCTGGAGAAACGTAATTGTAGCCGGGCCCACCGGGGAACCCCATGGGGCAGGCGCCCCGGCTTCAGCGGCGGCCGCCGTCCGCCGGGCCGCCAAGCTTGACGCAAGACAGCGCCGAAGTGACAATATCTTTATATCGCGATAGTGAGATATGTATGGATCTCGATGCCTGGTCCGCCCGGCTCAAGGTGCTGGCCGACCCGACCCGCGTCCGCCTGCTGGCGCTGCTGGAGGGGGAGGAGCTGACCGTGGCCGAGCTGTCGGCGATCACCCGCCTGGCGCAGCCGCGCGTCTCCACCCACTTGGCCAAGCTCAAGGAGGCCGGGCTGGTGCGTGATCGCCGCGCCGGGGTGTCGGCCTACTACCGCTTCGACGACGAGACGCTGGAGCCGCCCCAGCGGGCGCTTTGGCAAGCGCTGTCCACCGGCACCGACGACCCGCTGCTGCGCCAGGACGCCGAGCGCGTGGCGGGCGTCCTGGCCATGCGCGCGGCCGACCAGAACTGGGCCGACTCGGTGGCCGGCGACATGGAGCGCCATTATTCGCCCGGCCGCACCTGGGAGGCGCTGGCGCGCAGCGCCCTGCCCCTGCTGGAGACCGGCGACGTACTGGACATCGCCTCGGGCGATGGCGTACTGGCCGAACTGCTGGCCCCGCACGCCCATCGCTACGTGTGCGTGGACAGCAGCAAGCGCGTCGTCACCGCGGCAGCCGAGCGCCTGCGCCGCTTCCGCAACGTGGAGGTGGTCGAAGGCGACATGCACGCCCTCCCCTTCGCGGCGGCCGAGTTCGACCTGGTCGTCCTGATGCATGCGCTCACCTACGCCGAGCGTCCGGCGCAGGCGGTGGCCGACGCCGCGCGGGTGCTGCGCCCAGGCGGACGCCTGCTGCTGTCCAGCCTGGCCCGGCATGAGCACCAGAACGTGGTGCAGGCCTATGGCCACGCCAACCTCGGCTTCTCCGAGAAGGACCTGCGCCGTTTCGTCGCGCGCGCCGGACTGGAACTGCTCAATGCCGAGACGGTGACGCGCGAGAAGCGCCCCCCGCATTTCGAAGTGATCTCGATGATCGCCCGCAAGCCCTGAGTCCCGCGAGGTCCACATGCACACCCTCCCCTGGCTCCACCCCGATCGCGTCGCCCTGCTCGAATCCGCGCTGCAACAGCGCATCCTGGTGATCGACGGCGCGATGGGCACCCTCATCCAGCGCCACGGGCTGGAGGAAGCCGACTACCGGGGCGAACGGTTCGCCCAGGGCTTCGACAGCACGCGCGAGCCTCCGGCCGCGGGCGGCCACGACCTCAAGGGCAACAACGACCTGCTGCTGCTCACCCGGCCCGACGTGATCGCCGGCATCCACACCGCCTACCTGGAGGCCGGCGCCGACCTGGTCGAGACCAATACCTTCAATGCCACCGCCATCAGCCAGGCCGATTACGGTCTGGAGCACCTGGTGCGCGAACTCAATGCCGAGGGCGCGCGCGTGGCCCGCGCCTGCTGCGAAGCGATGCAGGCCAGGACCCCGGATCGGCCGCGTTTCGTGATCGGGGTGCTGGGCCCGACCAGCCGCACCGCCTCGATCAGCCCGGACGTCAACGATCCGGGCTTCCGCAACACCAGCTTCGATGCGCTGCGCGATACCTACCGCGAAGCGATCGAAGGCCTGATCGACGGCGGCGCCGACATCCTGATGGTCGAGACCATCTTCGACACCCTCAACGCCAAGGCGGCCCTGTACGCGATCGAGGAAGCCTTCGAGGCCCGCGGCGGACGGCTGCCGGTGATGATCTCGGGCACGATCACCGATGCCTCCGGACGCACCCTGTCGGGACAGACCGCCGAGGCCTTCTACGCGTCGGTGGCGCATGGGCGCCCGCTGTCGGTGGGCCTGAACTGCGCGCTCGGCGCCAGGGAACTGCGGCCGCACATCGAGACCCTCGCCGGCGTGGCCACCTGCCATGTCAGCGCGCACCCCAATGCCGGCCTGCCCAATGCCTTCGGCGGCTACGACGAGACGCCCGAAGAGACGGCCGCGATCCTGCGCGAGTTCGCCGAATCGGGCCTGCTCAACGTGGTCGGCGGCTGCTGCGGCACCACGCCCGACCATATCCGGGCGATCGCCGCGGCCGTGGCCGGGCTGCCGCCCCGCGCGCTGCCTGGCGCGTTGGCGCTCGCCGCATGAGCGGCCCCCACGCCGCGGGCCAGGCCGGCGCCGCCCCGTTTCCCTGCGTAGCCGCCCGCCGCATGCCCGCAGCGCGGACGCCGACGCACGACACCAACGCACAGGGATGAGCAGCTTGGCTTCCACTCCGCGCTACACCCGGCTGTCCGGCCTCGAGCCGCTGGTCATCACCCCCGACCTGCTGTTCGTCAACATCGGCGAGCGCACCAACGTCACCGGCAGCGCCCAGTTCCGCAAGCTGATCAAGGATGGCCGCTACGAAGAGGCGGTCGAGGTCGCACGCCAGCAGGTCGCCAGCGGCGCGCAGATCCTCGACGTGAACATGGACGAGGGCCTGATCGATTCGGAGGCGGCGATGACGCGCTTCCTCAACCTGATCATGTCCGAGCCCGACATCGCCCGCATCCCGGTGATGGTCGACTCGTCCAAGTGGAGCGTGATCGAGGCCGGGCTCAAATGCCTGCAGGGCAAGAGCGTGGTCAATTCGATCTCGCTCAAGGAAGGCGAAGCGGCGTTCATCGAGCAGGCGCGCAAGGTGCTGCGCTACGGCGCGGCAGCGGTGGTGATGGCCTTCGACGAGGACGGCCAGGCCGATACCTGCGCGCGCAAGGTGGAGATCTGCACCCGCGCCTACCGCATCCTGGTCGACCAGGTCGGCTTCCCGCCCGAAGACATCATCTTCGACCCCAACATCTTCGCCATCGCCACCGGCATCGAGGAGCACGACAACTACGCGGTCGACTTCATCGAGGCGACGCGGATCATCCGCAAGACCCTGCCGCACTGCCACGTCTCCGGCGGCGTGTCGAACGTGTCGTTCTCGTTCCGGGGCAACGAGACCGTGCGCCAGGCGATCCATTCGGTGTTCCTCTACCACGCCATCCAGGCCGGCATGGACATGGGCATCGTCAACGCCGGCGCGATGCCGATCTACGATGACCTGGACCCGGAATTGCGCGAACGCGTCGAGGACGTGGTGCTCAACCGGCGTCGCGACGGCACCGAGCGCCTGCTGGAGATCGCCGAACGCTACAAGGGCAGGAAGGGGGAGGCCCGGGTCGAGGACCTGTCCTGGCGCGAGAAGCCGGTGCGCGAGCGCCTGGCCCATGCCCTGGTGCATGGCATCGATGCCTGGGCCGAACAGGACGCCGAGGAGGCGCGGCAATTGTCCACGCGGCCGCTGGACGTGATCGAAGGGCCGCTGATGGACGGCATGAACATCGTCGGCGACCTGTTCGGCGCCGGCAAGATGTTCCTGCCACAGGTGGTGAAATCGGCGCGGGTGATGAAGAAGGCGGTCGCCTACCTGCTGCCCTACATCGAGGCCGAGAAGCTGCGCACCGGCGATACCGGCAGGAACAACGGCAAGGTGGTGATGGCCACCGTCAAGGGCGATGTCCACGACATCGGCAAGAACATCGTCGGCGTGGTCCTGGCCTGCAACAACTTCGAGGTGATCGACCTCGGGGTGATGGTGCCGGCGCAGAAGATCATCGACACCGCGATCGCAGAGAAGGCCGACCTGGTCGGCGTGTCCGGGCTGATCACGCCCTCGCTGGAAGAGATGGGCCATGTCGCGCGCGAGATGCAGCGCCAGGGCCTGACCATTCCGCTGATGATCGGCGGCGCCACCACCTCGCGCGCCCACACCGCGCTGAAGATCGATCCGTTCTACAAGGCTCCCACGATCTGGGTGAAGGACGCCTCGCGCGCGGTCGGCGTCGCCCAGTCCCTGGTCTCGCCGGAACTGCGTGCGCCGTTCGTGGCCGCCAACGAGTCGGACTACGCGGAGATCCGGCAGCGCCACCGCAACCGGGGCGATGCCAAGCGCCTGGTCGCACTCGACAAGGCGCGCGCGCAGAAGTTCGACGGCGGCTGGGATGCCTATGTCCCGCCGGCACCGAGGCAGCCGGGACTGCATGTCTTCGACGACTATCCGCTGCAGGAACTGATCGCCTGCATCGACTGGACGCCCTTCTTCCAGGCATGGGAGCTGGCAGGCAGGTTCCCCGCGATCCTCGATGACGAGGTGGTCGGCAAGCAGGCGTCCGAGCTGTACCGCGACGCGCGTGCGATGCTTGATCGCATCGTCGACGGAAAGTGGCTGACGGCCAAGGGCGTGTTCGCGCTGTGGCCGGCCAACAGCGTGGGCGACGACGTGGAAGTGACGGTGGAGGCGGAGGGAGCCGCCAGCCGCCACCGCCTGCACTTCCTGCGCCAGCAGGTGGACAAGCCCGCCGAGCGGCCCGATTTCTGCCTGGCCGACTTCGTCGCACCCCGGGAATCGGGCCGGCAGGACTGGATCGGCATGTTCGCCGTCACCGCCGGCGTCGGGATCGAGCCGCACCTGGCGCGGTTCGAAGCCGACCACGACGACTACAACGCGATCCTGCTCAAGGCCCTGGCCGACCGCCTGGCCGAGGCCTTCGCCGAACGCCTGCACCAGCGCGTGCGCCGGGAGTTCTGGGGCTACGCGGCGGACGAGTCGCTCGACAACGATGCGCTGATCGCCGAGCGCTACCGCGGCATCCGCCCGGCGCCGGGCTATCCCGCCTGCCCCGAGCACAGCGAGAAGGCGACCCTGTTCGCCCTGCTCGATGCCCCGCGCAACGCCGGCATGTCGCTCACCGAGAGCTTC
>Ga0233363_1000515_pt1 | contig 17219 bp, 15 predicted proteins | sample ElkDunMinimDraft_18_FD_191534 | JGI IMG/M metagenome (GOLD analysis project Ga0233363, IMG submission 191534) | Fecal eukaryotic communites from dung pellets of Tule Elk in California, USA - Elk Dung C16 | ecosystem: Host-associated > Mammals > Digestive system > Large intestine > Fecal | place... | reverse complement strand
TGGACGGCACGGTGGCAGCCGTGGCGCTGGAGGTCGGCGGCTTCCTCGGGATCGACGCCAAGCATGTGCTCGTCAACTGGAAGACCCTCCAGATCACGCCCGAAGACAATGGCCGCAAGCTGCTCATCACGGCGCCCACGCTGACCAAGGAAAACCTCGAACAGGCGCCCTCGGTGGATCTCGCCGCGCTCGGCCTCCACGAATAGATCGTCGGACACCGCAAAGTAACCGCCCTTCGATCACCGGCGTGCCGATGTTCGGCATCGGCTGCCGGGCCTGTTGCCTGTTTCCCGTTTTGACCGACGTTGACCCTTTGTCGGGACGAGGACCTGGCAATTTCTGACAGACAAGAGGTCTGCAGACGCTGCACGCACGTCACGAACTCAATCCTGCGGGTTGTGGAAAATGAGCAGGGTAAACGCTTTCATAGCCGAACTAGTGAAGGCGGCAAATGACACCGGGAGCGACACTCGCTTCAAAAAAGGTCAGCTGCTTGAGCGCGCGATAATTACCATCTGCGAGCTGAGGGAGGAAGCTGGCATTCCCCGCACCAAGAAGGCCGACGAGGCCATCGCCTATCTTCAGGCGGTGGAGATCGCTATCAGCCAGAAGTCGGAGGACGACCAGCTTGTCAGGAAGGCGCTTCTGCTCGCCGCCGGCATGATCCGCGACCTGCACATCATCCTGAACAACCACTGATACTCATATCAACTGGTCGGAGCCGTTACGCCCCGCCGCGAGATACGGCAGGGCGCTTTCACGGATAGCTTACTCTTCGCGCTGGCCGGTGAAGTTTAGCAGCAGCTGGAAGATGTTGACGAAGTTCAGGTAGAGCGACAGCGCCCCGAAGACGGCGATCTTCTGCTGCGACTCCTGGTCGAAGTTCTCGGCGTACTGTTCCTTGATATTCTGCGTATCCCACGCGGTGAGGCCGACGAAGACGACGATTCCGATCACCGAAATGGCGAACTGCAGGGCGCTGGAACCGAGGAAGATGTTGACGACCGAGGCGATGAGGACGCCGATCAGGCCCATCATCAGGAAGGAGCCGAACTTCGACAGATCCCGCTTGGTCACGTAGCCGTAGAGGCTCGTGGCGCCGAACATCGTGGCCGCGATGAAGAACGTGCGCGCAATGCTCGCTCCCGTGAAGACCAGGAAGACCGAGGCGAGCGACAGCCCCATGACCGCGCAGAAGGCCCAGAACGTCATCTGGGCGGTGGATGCCGACATCGTCTGGATGCGGAAGGAGAAGAAGAAGACGAAGGCGAGCGGCGCCAGCATCACCACCCACTTGAGCGGCGAGGAGAAGATCGGGACGTAGAGCGCCGGCGTGTTGCCGACGATGAAGGCGACAAGTCCCGTCAAAACGAGGCCGAGGCCCATGTAGTTGTAGACGCGCAGCATGTGCTGGCGCAGACCTTCGTCGAAGGCGGCGGCAGACGCCTGGCTGACGCCACCGAAGCGGTTCTGGTTTGGATACATCATGATTTCCTCGCGATTAGTAGAGAGAGTTCTTGAGAGTTTGAGCCTTGTCGACCAGGCCGGTCTGAGGCGTGCTTGAAACGACGGCGTAGGCGACGTCGCCGATTTGCCACCATGCGGCTTCGGCGCCCGAGAGGTTGATGTCCGCTACGGGTTCGACCGCGAAAGTCCCGGTCCGGTTGGCAAACAGCGAGATCAGCGTGCCCTCGCTGGTATGCACCAGCGCTTCAACGCTCGGACCGTGCTCGGACGGGAAAACCTGGACATCCGCCACCTTCCAGTTGTCGGGAAGTTGCGGCATGACGATCCCGGTGGCCGAGCGGATATCGCTACGGTCGTATGCTTTCACCTCCGGCTGGGAATGCATGCGGGAGCGAACCAGCGACGTGGTGTGCGCCCGTATCGCCTGCTCGACGAAGGCGGGCGGATGCGCATTGGCATTCACGTCGCGTGCGCCCATGGATGTGCTGGCGAACCAGCCTATGGCGATCAGCAGCACGATCGCGGCGACTTTCCGCAGGGCGACGAAAAGACCGGCTTCCGAAAGTCCCGCCTGGAGATGTCGAGCGGCCTGGCGCGTCCGCGGCCGGACGCGCGGCTCGTCTTCGCTTGCGGCAAGCTTCAGTCGCGTATTGACGCTCAGATCCGCCATCACCCGCGCAGCAAGCTCGGGGTCCTTGGACAACGCAGCCTCGACCCGCGCGCGTCCGGCAGCGTCCAGCTGGCCGTCCACATAGGCCAGGATATCCGTTTCGCTGCAAATCATGTTGTCAGTCATGGTCACCTCCGACCAATCGCAAATGGCTCGGCCTGTCGGCGTCTTCCTCCAAGCCGCGGAGCGTCGCCCTGGCGCGGGAGACGCGCGACATCAGCGTACCGACCGGCACGCCGAGGACCTCGCTCGCTTCCTGATAGGAAAGCTCTTCCACGGCTATGAGATGGAGCGCCTCGCGCTGTTCCTCAGGCAGACGTTCGAATGCCCGGCGCACCTGAGCGAGCTGGACCCCGTGCTCCTGATGGGGGGGATAGGCGATCTCCGCTTCCGCCAGGGTTTCCGCTTCCCGCCGCACGCGTGCGGTGTCGGACCGGGTCCGGTCGACATGCACATTGTGAAGGATGGACATGAGCCAGCCTCTGAGATTGGCTCCGGGCCGGAAGGTCGAGCGCCGCTCGTAGGCTCGTATCAGCGCATCGTGCACAAGGTCTTCCGCATCGACCGCATTGCGGGACAGGGAACGTGCGTAGCGCCTCAATGCCGTCAGTTGCCCCAGTACGTCGAGCATGCTCTTCCTGTCGTTCATGTGGGAGTATACGGAGCCGGTCGGCTCCATCTTGCATCCCCCGCTGAATTTTTTGCCCCCGCCGGCCAATTGGGCTCTCCGGCCAACCAGCCTCACCTTCTATCCCGCCTTCTCGCAGATTGCCGCCTCCATCACCATCAGCTAACTTAGCAATCCGTCTCATGATGAAGAAAACCGGCTTCCGGAGCCGGAAATGCTGGAGGCGTCGAGCAGGTTATGGCCGGGAAGAGACCCTGATGGTCGCCGGATAGCTCTCGCCAATCGACACGCCGTATCTCCTATCCACGCCGCTCTTGCGGAAACAATGGGGCGGGAAATGCAAAGCATTACGATCGCGCTGATCTTCATCCTCGCAGTGATATTGAGCGGCACGATATCGCGCCTGTCCCCGGTCGCCGTCCCCTTGCCGCTTGTCCAGATCGCGCTGGGAGCAGCCATCGCCGGGTTCACCCATAGCGGGGTGAGGCTTCAACCCGAGATATTCTTCTTTCTTTTCCTGCCGCCGCTGATGTTCCTGGACGGATGGCGCATCCCGAAGGAAGGCCTGCTCCGCAACAAGGGGACGATACTCTCCCTTGCGATGGGCCTCGTCGTCTTCACCGTGCTCGGCGCCGGCTTCCTCATCCACTGGATGATCCCGGCGATGCCGCTGGCGGTTGCGTTCGCGCTTGCCGCCATCCTCTCGCCGACGGATCCGATCGCGGTCTCGGCGGTCGCCGCACGCGTTCCGATCCCGCACCGGCTTATGCAGATCCTCGAAGGCGAAGCGCTGCTGAACGATGCGTCGGGCCTCGTCTGCATGCGGCTTGCGGTTGCCGCCGCCCTGACCGGGACGTTTTCGCTCCTGGACGCCTTCGGAACCTTTCTGTGGCTCGCCCTGGGGGGCGTGGCGCTCGGAACCGGTACCGTCCTATTTGTGATGACCGTCAAGCAGGCGCTCGTGCGTCGATACGGCGAGGAGTCGGGCTCGGAAATCCTTCTCAGCCTCGTGCTGCCGTTCGGCGCCTATCAGTTGGCCGAACATCTGGGCTGCTCCGGCATCCTTGCCGCAGTGGCCGCCGGTATCACCATGAGCTACGTCGAATTGCGCGGTGCGGCGATGGCGACGACGCGCGTCGGCCGCAACGCCGTATGGGATACCCTGCATTTCGCGCTGAACGGAATGATCTTTGTTCTCTTCGGCGAGCAGTTGCCGCGGATCGCGTCAGGTGCGGCAAGGATCGTCCGCGAAACAGGACATCTTCACCCGGTGTGGTTGGTGGTCTACGTGATCGCCATCACCGCGGGCCTCGCGCTCCTGCGCTTCGCCTGGGTCTGGGTGTCGTTCCGGTTTACGTGGTTCGGAGCGGCTCCTGCAGGAAAGCACGCCTCCAGGCCCGGTTGGCGCCTGTTGGTCGCGACCTCCCTTGGAGGAACCCGCGGCGCGGTCACCCTCGCAGGCATCCTGACGCTGCCGTTCCTGATGAACGACGGCACGCCCTTTCCCGCCCGCGACCTGGCGATCTTCCTCGCAGCCGGCGTCATCGTCCTATCCCTGATTGCCGCGACCATAGGACTTCCGATGGTGCTGAAGGGTATCGAGCTTCCTCCGGAACCCAACCATCGCCACGCCGAGGACATGGCCCGCGCGAGCGCAGCCGAGGCTGCGATCCGGATGATCAGCCGCCTTCAGCAAGCCGTGACGGAAGAGGGGCCGGACTCCGAGCTTTACGCCGACGTCGCGTCGAGGCTGACGGAAATGTATCGCCGTCGCATCGACGGGCGGGCCGGCACGGACGACGAGATCGATACATTTCGGAAGATTGAGGCGGCAGACCGCCGTCTCCGGCTTGGAGCCCTCAGGGCTCAGCGGGACGAATACTTCCGCCTGGCCCGCAAGGGAGAAATTCCCGACGACCTCATGCGCCGGCTTGTGAGCGAGATCGACCTGATGGAAGCGCGCTACTCGCTGTAGGAGTGCCATTGTTCGGCCGGCAGGTGGCGGCAACGCGTAGCCTCCCGCAAGGGGTACGGAATTGACCGTGAGCAATGAGCCCCCCTGCAGAATGGGGTCTAGTGACGGGAACCGTGGCGCGGCCGTCAGTCGGCAGGGAAGTTCCGGGCCCCTGAATTGTCAGGCTCGCACCCAGCGCTGGAGGGGAGCACGCAATGTTCGATGGCGCGAAGTTTCGTCTGGACGGGCACGTGGCCATCGTCACCGGCGCCGGTGCGGGGATCGGCCGTGCCATCGGGGTTCTCTTCGCAAGCGCCGGAGCGAGTGTCGTCATCAGCGACCTGCGCGCCGATGCCGCCGAGACGGTGGCGGCCGAAATCAGGGAGGCCGGTGGGAATGCCATAGGGGTCGCCTGCAACGTCACCAAGGATGACGACCTGCAGGCCCTGGTCCAGACATCGATCAACCGTTTCGGCAAGCTTTCCATCCTCGTAAACAATGCCGGCGGCGGGGGACCCAAACCCTTCAACATGCCCATGAGCGACTTCCGGTGGGCATATGAACTGAACGTCTTTTCGGTTTTTCGATTGGCGCAGCTCGCCTCCCCTCACCTCGCAGAGGCAGGCAACGGGGCGGTCCTCAACATTTCCTCCATGGCGGGCGAAAACAAGAACGTGCGGATGGCGTCCTACAGTTCCTCCAAGGCCGCGCTCAATCACCTGACGCGAAACATCGCCTTCGACCTAGGCGAGATGGGAGTAAGGGTGAATGCCATTGCGCCCGGGGCGATCCGGACCGCCGCCCTCGCCTCAGTTCTGACGCCCGAAGCTGAGGCGGCTATGCTGAAGCACACCCCGCTCGGTCGTCTGGGAGAGCCGGACGATATCGCCTATGCCGCACTCTTCCTGTGCTCGGGCGCGGCGTCATGGATCAGCGGCCAGATCCTCACCGTGTCCGGCGGCGGCGTGCAGGAGCTCGATTAGCCGCCGGGCGGCAAGGTCGCCCCGCCCTCTCAGCTCTCGTAGTAGAACATGTACCGCTGCCGGAATTGCTCCGGGGTCCCGGGATCGGCATAGCGGCGCAACCGTTCCATGTCGGTCTTGTTCAGGACCACGCCGATCACCTTGGAAGCGATCTGGGGTTCCGCTGCCAGAACGTTCTGCACGGTCGTCGCCGGCGTGACGCCCCACTGCGTGACAAAGATGAAGCCGTCCACCTGCGGCTCGATGGCTTTCGCGTCGATGACCGGCACGAGCGGGGCGAGGTCGACGACGATGACGTCGAAGGTCTCGCGGGCACTGTCCAGCAGTTGCGCCATTCCCGAAGAGGACAGAAGTTCGCTCGTATGCGAAAGCTTGGTGGAACCGCTCGCGACCGGCAGGATCGCAAGTTTCGAGCGGCGATCCACCCGCACTGCCTGCGTCCATTCGGCCTGCCCCAGCGCCACCTCGACAAGCCCGACCTTCGGCTCGGCCGACAGCATGCGGGTGAGCCCGGGGTTCCGCAGGTCCGCGTCCACGACAAGCGTTCGCACGCCGCTGGCAGCAAGAAGTCCGGCGAAGTTCGCCGCGACCGTGGACTTGCCTTCGCCGGGAAGGCAGGAGACGACGCCGATGACCCGGGGTTTCTTCCCCTGCAGAACGACATCGCAAGCAAGCCGCGTGTTCCGCAACGTCTCTGCAAAGCTCGAGCGCGGCGCATCGACCGCGTAGCGCATCATCTCGCGGAAATCGATCGACTGGCCTTCCGGGGGCTGCTCCCCCTCCTCGCCCGTTGGCGCCTGGGCCGTGAGCTTCTTGGCCGTGATCAGCGGCAGATAGCCGAGGAAGCGCATGCGGAGCTTAGCCTGCACGTCCTCGCCCGTCCTGAAGTAGCGTTCGCGCATTTCGAGGAAGCCCGCCACCCCACCGCCGGCCATCAGGCCGAGCACGATGGAGAGCGCCATGGTCAGGGTCTTGCGGGGACTGGACGGGGCCGTGGGCACGCCCGCCTCGGAGATCACCCGTGCCTTCGCTATCGGGAATGACTGCTGCTGTGATGCCTGCTCGAATCGGGCCAGATAGGACTGGTAGAGCGTCTTCAGCGCCGCCGCCTTCTGCTCCAGTTCGGCCAGTTGGACCATGGAGACATTCGCCTCGGAATTCGTCCCCGCGACCTTTTCGATACTCTCGCGCAGCGATTTTTCGCGCGAACTCGCCACTTCGAACTCGTTGCGGAAGCTGCCGGTCAACTGCTCCAGTTCCCGGTAGATCTGCTGGGAAAGGTCTTCCTTCTCCACTTTCAGCGCAACCGCCTGGCGGTGCTCCGCACCGAACTGCTCGACGATCGCCTGCTCCCGCTGATGGGCGGCAAGATATCTCTTGCGAAGGTCCTGGAGGATCGAATTGTCGGTTTCCCTGGTGGAAACGACCGCATTGTTGACCGCTGCTTCGGGTCCCTGGTCGATGATCGCCTTGTACTGCTGGTAGCGGGCAGAGGCTGTGGCGGCGTCCGCCTGGGCGACGATCAGCTGGCTGTTGAGGTCCGCCAGTTGCTGCGTCGAGAGCAATTCACCCCGCGGGGAAACGAGCCCGTGCTCCCGCTTGTAGCGTTCGACGGCCAGCGATGCTTCCTGCGAGCGCGCGTTGAGATCGTTCAACCTCTCCTGAAGCCAGACCGATGCCCTCTCGCTTGCGTCGAAATTCGCATTCAGCTGCTCCTCGATATAGGCATTGGCATAGATTTTGGCGATCTTCGCGGAAAGCAGCGGATCGGGCGATGCGGCGGCGAGCGCGATGACGGAACTGCGACCGACCCGGTTGACGTTGAGAGACTGTTGAAGAACCGCGGCCGCCTTTTCGCGACGCCCGTTGCGCGCTTGTTCTTCAGGCACCGGCGGCTTGGCGGGCGTAAGCGCGAAGACGACGCTTTTCACGGTACTCTTGATGAAATCGACCGGCGATCGCGGCGGATCGGTGATCAGTTCGTTGTCCGCAAGTTGGGCATCGTCCACCACGCGAAGCGCCAGCGCCTTGGATTTGAGGATCTCGACAGCGCTCGACATGCGATTGTCGATCTGCTGGGCGCTCTGCACGTCCGTCTGCTCTTCGGCGAAACGCGAGAGATCGTCGTCGATCAGGATCTGGGTCATCGCGGTATAGGTCGGCGGCGCCGCGAACAGATAGATCCCGGCAAGGACCATCGACGCGATGACGCAGGCGATGATGATCCCGAGCCGCCGCACCACGGCTGCCCAGAGCTTGTCCAGGTCGATGAAACTGTCGCCGTCCGGCTCGTTGTTCCTGAACATCGACCGCGATCGAAAACTCATCTGGTCCATGTCGGTTCACCTCGGATTCTTTTGGGGCCGCAAGATGCGGAACCTGTTTGCATTCGGGCTCGAGGAACTGCCTCTGAGCCCTCGGGATGGTTCTTGTGCGGTCACGCCGCTGATCGGCATGCCCTCTATCCTGCCTGCCGGACCCCGCCTTTCCGGGAGCTGGCGCGTCGCTGCCATACGGATGAGCGCGAGAGTAGGCGTCGAAGCCGCACGGCAATCGGCATCCGCAGGTGGCGCAGCGCCGCCGGGTGAGCGACCGCCGTCCGGATGATCCCGGCCGGCGACCGCCTCTTGATCGCCTGGACCAGCACCAGAAAGGCGCGTGCCTCCACCAGGCTGTGCGTGCGGCGATACTGTGCGGCGAGAGCGCTTCCCTTCAGCGGGAAACGGTCGAGAAAAGCCTGGTCCGCGGCCAGCATGGAATCCACGTGGTGCAGTTCCAGCACGCGAGAGATGGAGCCCTGCATCAGATAATAGACGTAGCCGACGGAAGGCTCGACCGCGCATCGGGCTCCGCTGGCAAGCGCGGAGGCCATCATGATGTAGTCCTCGCCGATCCTCAGGCTCTCGTCGAAGCGAAGGTCGTGACGCTGGATGAACTCGCGCAGGTAGATCGGCTTCATGTAGCCGAAGTTGAAGGTCTCGCGGAAAATCACGTTGGAATCGATGTAGTCCGTGAGGGTTATTTCCCTGCGAAGCGAAAGCGCCCCGTCCTCGAACATACGATAGGCGTGGCCCTCGCCGAGGGGAACGACCTCGAGATTGTCGACCACGACCTCCGCGCCGCTTGCGGCCGCCCGCTCGATCATCGCGATTGAACGCCTCGGCAGCACCGCATCGTCGGCATCGAGGACCGCGATCCATTTGCCGGTCGCCGTGGCGATGCCGATATTGCGCGCCCTGCCCGGTCCGCCGTTGGTTGCCTGCCGGATCACCCGGACCCGGGGATCGTTGAAGGCGCGGGCGGCTTCGAGCGTCCCGTCGGTGGAGCAATCGTCCACCACGACGACCTCGACATCCACCGATACCTGCGAAAGAGCGCTTTCGATCGCGCGGGGCAGCGTCTGCTCCGCATTGTAGGCGGCGATGACAAACGTCACGTCAGGCTGTTGCGATGCGTCGCTCATGATACCTCCACCAGTCCGTACTGACGAACCTCGCGCATCCCCAGAAGGCCGGCGACGGCGCCGGCATGCAGGATAGCGCGCAGAATGAATTGATTGCGCCGGACAGGCATCGGGGCCCTCATCAGCGCTGCGAAAGTGCAATAGACCGACTTCCCGAGGGCAAGCCCGGACTGCGCGAACCGTCCGCTGCCCGCGGACTTGCTCGCGATGATGCGTCCATGCGTCTGCCCCGACCGGAACCGGCGCTTGGCGAGCCATGAAAAGCTCGCCCGTGCCGCGGGGACCGGCTCGTCGAGGAACGCCCCCGGCGCGAAGGCGATCCTGCCGCCCTCATCGGTCATCGCCGAGAAGAACTGCGTGTCCTCGCCACCGCTTTGTCCAAGCGACAGGTCGAACCGGCGACCAGCAACATGGGGCGAGCGCATGTCGAGGATCACGTTGCAGGTATAGCCCGTCCTGATCACTCCGGACACCCAAACGGGCATGGTGGAATGCACGTCGCCGCGCCTCATCCATCCGGGCGCGTCGGTATCGTAGATCGCCCGGACAGGCCCGAGCACCGCATCGGCGCCGATGGACCGGATGGTCTGGACGAGTTCCCGCAGCCATGACGGCGTTGCAACTTCGTCGTCATCGATGAATGCAAGATAGTCGCTCCTGCTGGCGGACAGGCAGGCATTCCGCGCGATCGAGATATTCGATTTCGGGCAATGCACGTATTCGATCTCGAAGGGCGACGCGCTCCGCATCTCGTGCACCAGCGCCTGCGCGGTCGGTTCCGCATCATTGTCAGCCACGATCAGCCGCACCCGGAAGCCCTCCGGAAGGCTCAAGCCGAAGAGTGATGACAGCGTTTGCCTCAACGCGGGTCGGCGGAAGGTGCAGACGGCGATATCCACGGAAAGCGGCGGACGGGTTGTCACGATCACTGAACGGACCTCCTCTGTCGGTGCCGCAGCAGTTCCCACCAGAAGCCGGCCGACCACGCGAAGTGCATGATCATCGCGGACACCGCCGCCATCGGGGCGTACGGGTTCTTCTGCGACACCGCGATCCAGAAGCCGTAGGCCACGCACAGGCCCGCCCACAGGATGACGGGCACCGCCGCCACCCAGTGAAGGAATGCCAGAAGGGCACCGACGAAAACGGGGACGACGGCCAGCGGAAGCGCTTGCCGCAGCTTGGGCGTCATCCGATGCTTCAAGAGGTTTCTCGCCCGCCCCCGGCCATAGCCGAGATACTGACGGTACAGAGACCAGGCGGTGGACCTCGGATAGTAGGTCATGAACGTCTCTCCGGTCATCCATATCCGGAAGCCGGCGGCGCGAAGCCGATGATCGAGCTCCGCATCCTCGTTGTGGCTGAAGCTCTCGTCGTAGCCCCCGACCGCGCGGAAGACCGATATCCGCATCAGCGCATGGTGCCCGTGATCAACCCACTGGCCGCCGCGCCCCTCGCGATGCTTCGAACCCCCATTCCCGAGCAACGAGTTCTGGGCGATCGCGGTCGCCTTCTGGAAGAAGCCGAAGCCGACCGTCTTCATGCCCACGACGACGGAATCGGCTTGCCGCGCCGCGGCTTCCCTTAGCAGAACCTGGCAATAGTCCGGCGGATAATCCCCGTGGGCATCGATCCGGATGAGAAACTCGCAGCCGTCGCCGAACCGTTCTACCGCAAGGTTGATTCCAGGCGCCTGGAGGCGCTTGGGATTGTCGAGGAGGAAGAGATCGGGGAAGTCTTCCGCCAGTGTCGCCACGATGTCGCGGGTTCTGTCGGTGCTGCCCCCGTCGACCACGACGATCGGCATGCTCCGCTCCCCGCGTCCATCGACGAACTGACGCACCAGGCGCTCGATGTTCCCCTCCTCGTTGAGGCAGGGGATCGCGATCAGCGCCGCTTGTTGTTCACCTGCAGGCGTCATGGATTGCCTCCCGAATTCAGGGGCCTGGACAGCGACGACAGGCGCTCGACCAGCGCACGGCATTCCTCCGGCCCCGTTACCCAGCAGTCCTGGTCGATCGCCGCTATTCCCTCGGCAAGTTCGTCATAGCGCTGCGCGTCCATCCTCTCGAAAACCTCGGCCAGTGCGTCAGGCGTCACCGAGCCGAGCGTAAGGCCGATCGATTTTCGCCGGAGGAAGCGGCCTGTCTCCGAGGAATCCAGCGCAATCGGAACGGCGCCATGCAGCGAGCCTTCGTAAAGCCGGTTCGGCAGGAGCCATTCCGAATTCAGGCCCTCTTCGAAGAAATCGATGGCCCAGACGAAGTGAACGTCCCGGTAGATATCGGCCAGGTCTTCGGGATTGCGGTAGGATCCGCGGAAGTCGATATGCGGCGCCCGGCGGACCAGATCGTCGAAGTCCTCGAACTCGCTGTAGGCCGGCCGGCCCCGGAGGATGATCTCGACCCGCCCCTGAAGGCGCGCCGCCAGATCGATCAGGATCTGCAGCGATTTACGGCAGCGAAGCGCGCCGAACCAGCCGATCCGCCATGGCTCGCCGGCGAGCGGAGCGGTCCGGCGTGGCAGGCCTTCGAAGCCCCCGCGAATATCGAGAACCTTGTTTTCGAGAAGCAGGGTCGGAAGATCCAGTCCCGATTTTCGCGCGAAGTAGTTCTCGATGAAGGCCGGCGAACTGGTGATGAGCAGGCTGGCATTGCGACCGAAGTAGCCCTCTGCCATTCGCAGCAGGCGGCCCTTGCCGCCCTCGTCGAGAAGCAGCCGGTGGATATCGAGGCATTCGTAGGCAATGGGGACATTGCCGCCGAACAGGCTTGATGCACGCCCGGCGAGAGCGAGCATTTCAAGATTGCGCGCCACGATCAGGCTGGGCCTTTTCATCTGTCCGAGCGTTCGCCGAAGCGCGACCGACGCCCCGAGGACCGCTGATACCCGCTGGGCCAGTCGCGCGTCGGCTGTCCGGCCGAGAACGATGACCGGGACGTCCGGATCCTCGGCAAGCAGATTGCCCGCCCGCTGGAACCCGGCCACGGTGACCCGTGCCCCGCCGGCCTTCAGCATCAGGACACGCCGACGGACCGCAGCGTCGCTCAGGTCATGTGCAAGATAGAGAACATCTGTCATGTCCACGCTTTCCCTTGCTGCGTTGTATCCGGGTGGAGAGCCTCTCAATTGAGCTTGCAGAGGAGCGATTCCGCGAACTGGCACTCGTCGCCCTGCGCCGTGAAGGCAACACGCTCGACCTCCATCGTCCGTGGTCCCTCGTAGGAAAAGTGGCCCATCCAGCTGCTGAGGTTGTCGGTTCCCCAGAAGCTCAGAAAGATTTTCTGAGGGTTGGAAGGGATCTTCGCAGGATCCGTGACCTCATGGACGAGCTCGCCATTCACGAAGTAGCGCAATCGGTCTTTTTCCCAGATGAAGGCATAATCGTGGAACGTCGTATCGGCCTCTTCGTCGAGGCCCACCATCTTTTCGTTGCCGCCCTTGGCGGAGACATATTGGTTGAGCTGCACCTGGCGAAGGTTCTTGCCCAGCACTTCGAAGTCGATCTCGTCGTGCGGCTTCTTGTCGGTTGGGCCGATGTAGGTGAAAAAGGCCGAATTGACGCCGGAGTCCTCCCCGGCCTTCATCCGCGCTTCGTAAGTGCCATAGCCGTATCGCGCCCGGGTCTGGATCTCTCCGCAGGCAAATTCGCGGTCGCGGACATCGGCTTTCTCGAGACCGAGCTGGACCTTTCCATCCTCGATGCGGATCTGCTTCTTCGACCAGACACAGTTCTGGTGATTGCCGTTGCTCCAGCCGTCGGAGACGTACCAGAACGAGCTGTCGAGACTGTCGAACTCCTCGACGAAGGATGCGCCCGCGGTCTTGTCCTGTGCGAGGGCCTGGGAGCCTGCCGCCCCTATTGCAAGTCCGATGGCAGCAACGAGCATGGTTCGCCTTCCAGCGAAAAGGATCTTGGACATGGCTTATCTCCGATCTTGGCTGAACGCGCCGCCGTTTGCGGCAAGAGCGTCGGGATCATCCAGGCGACGGGACGCCGGCAAGGCCCGCGCAATCCGGTCTCTGCTTCCCGTCAGGACCTGATAGATTCCAGGCAGGAGGCGGCTGATGACGGCATTGGAGGAAATCAGGATCGCAAAGGTGGCCAGGATCGCCCCCATGTAGAACAGCGAATACTCAGCGGCCGTGCCGACCCGGTTCCAGACCATCCACAGGGCTACAAGCACCGGATAATGGCCACAGAATATCCAGAAGCTAAGACTGCCCGTATTCGCCAGTCTTTGTCCCAACCCTGTCTGGATGAGCAGGGCTGACAGCAGCCAGACGCCGAGTGCCCCGACGATGGAGAGCATGTTGCGGGCCAGCTTCAGCCAAAAGGCAAAGTCCGGGCCTGTCAGGTAAAGGGCCGAGGCCAGCAGCACCGCAGCAACCAATGTCACGACGACACCGATCCGGGCGTGATGGTCCAACGCCTTGGCGTCAACTTCGTGCACCGCCAGGGCAATGCCGAAGGTAAAGCTGAACAAGATCGACTTCTTCAGCACCAGGCCGATGGTCACGTCCGGCAGGATCGCGAGAAGAAAGAGGGCGCCGCAGGTGAGCCAGGGAGCGCGCGCGACGAGCGCGGCCAGAAGCGGCGAAAGAAGGATGCAGACGAAGAGGTCGCGCAGGAAGTATAGCGGCAGGTTGATCGGGTATCCCTGGAGCGCGATGGCGCTGTTGGCGAACTCGGCAGCCCCGCTGTTCCAGAAATCCGGAAAGTAACCGATGCCGACCTGCGCAAGCTGCATGACGAGGATCAGCAGCAAGAGCGTGAGGTTCCACTGCAGGAACGGCAACACGACCGTATCGAGCTTCGACCGGACGACGGATTGATATCGGAAGCCGGAAAGCCCCCGCCTGAAGAGGAGATAGCCGGAGATCGCGCTCAGGCAGGGCACGCCGATCCGGAACAGGCTGTCGCCGAGGAAGACCCTGAGCCAGTCGAACAGCCCGAACTGCCCCAGGAACGGGCTCGTCTGAGGATCAAAAGGCACGTGGACAAACACGATGCCGCAGATCAGAAGGATGCGCATCAGGTTGATGCGGGAAGACAGGTTCTGATCAACCGCCAAATGAGTCACCCCTATTTGGGCAGCGCCTCCCTCGCCACCGGTTCAGTCAAAGCAGACTGGTGCCCGCGTCCTTGGAAACATCGACGTCGGATTGGAGCAAAATGTGGCGGCGCAGCAAAAAGGCCAGACCCAAGATTCCACCATGTCATTTGAGGGGCATTGCCGTGGCGCTAACCTCCATGGAACCAAGGCATGTTAGGCAGGCTTCAATTATAAGAACGGCATGTTTTTCTTCCGCTGGAGAGAAGTCGAACTCAGGTGCATGAAGCATATCCTGCACCGAGGGGATGTAATGTGGCTCCAATCGGGCAGCTAGGCCGCCGCCACGCCCCTTGTCCGGACGAGTCGGAAAAGCTTGCGCAACAGCGTCCGCTCCGTGAGCAGCAGAAGAGCGCCGTAGATCACTGCGCCAATCGCGGCCCCCGCCGCGAGCTGCAGGTACTCGTGGTCGAGCCACGCCTGTATCGGCCCCAGCGAAAGGCGCACGCAGACCGCCATGATCATCGCGTTGATCATGGAACGGCTGGTCGTCAGCAAGCCGCTGAGGAAGGGAATGTTATCGACGCGGAAGACCGCCCAGGAATAGCCGATCAGGGTGGCTGCGTTGACGACGCAGAGCGCGATCATCGCGTCGACCAGCGTGCCGTACCACGCAGCCATCGCGACGGCGACGGTGGTCACGACGGCACGGATCACGGCCGACCAGAAGAGTGCGTGCCCGTGGCCGGCGCCCTTCAGATAGGGGATGAACGTGCTGCATGGGGTCACGATGCCCTTCGAGAGCGCCAATAGCCCCAGTACCGGCCATGCATGGGCCCACGCGGCGCCGAAGATGACCGTCATCGCCGGCTCGGCGACCGCCCAGAGCCCGAACATGGCGGGCGCCAGAAGAACGGTCGTGACCTGCGTGCTGAGAATCAACGCATCGGAGCGCCGTTTTCGATCCTCCCCCATGAGACTGAACGCCGGGAAGAGGACGCCCATGACCGCCGTCAGCACCACCTGGTTGGGAATGCTGGCGAAGCGGTTTGCCACGGAATAGGCACCGGCATCGGAGAGTCCGAGCAGACGCGCAACGATGATCATGGGGGACTGAAAGGTCGCGAAATTCGCGATTTCGGACCCCATGACCCCGGAACTGAAGGCGAGCAGCGGCTTCAGCTTCGCCGGACGGAGGACCAGCCTGGGCATATAACGTGCCGCCGAGTAGAGCCCGACCAGCCGGATCAGCGCCGAGCAGAATAGCTGCGCGACGAGAGCCCAGACGCCGAAACCGAGATAGGCCATGAAGACAGCCATGACCGCCGCGGTCGACTCGGAGATCGTGCTCCACATCGCGTCCTTGCTGAAGTTCATGCGCTTGGCCAGCAGTGTGTAGGCAACATCGCCGGCCAGTTGCACGGGGATCAGGAGCGCCATGATCTGCAATAAGGGAACACTTTCGACGGCGCCCATCAGGCTCCCGAGCGGCGCGGCCCACACGTAGAGACAGAGCGACATCAAAAGCGCCATGAACAGGTTGGCCCAGAAGACGCTGTGAACGGTCTCCTCGTCGGCGTCCTGCATGACGAGCGCCGCCGTCAGTCCGGCACCGCCGATCATGGCGAGAAACTGCACCACGGTGAGCGCCACCGCGACGACGCCGAACTCATCGGGCGTGAGCAGCCGTGCGAGAATGGGCACGGTGACAAATTTCAGCCCGAATGTGGCGGTCTTTGACAGAACGCTCCATCCGACATTTGTCGTGATCGTCTTCACGCCATGAACTGGAGCCATAGATAAGATCCCGTAGCTGGGTCGTTCGGCGAAAGCCTAGGACAGCCTTTTACCAGCGAACTTGCATTCCTTCAGCGACAGCAGGGGCGAAAAGATGGCGACATTCACGGTAGTTATTCCGTTCTATCAACGAGAGGCAGGCATTCTGCGGCGTGCCTTGACTTCGGTATTCGAGCAGAGCTTCCAGGATTTCGACGTCCTGGTGGTGGATGACGCGTCTCCCCTGGAGGCAGAGAGGGAACTGGAGCCGCTCGATGCAAAGGCAAGATCGCGGATCACCGTCATCAGGCAGGCGAACGCAGGTCCCGGAGGCGCACGCAATACCGGCCTCGACAATGTGCCCGCCGCAACCCGCTTCGTGGCTTTCCTCGATTCCGACGACCTCTGGCTTCCGGACCACCTGAAGAACGCCCACGACTGCATGACGCGTTTCGAGGGCGACTGCTACTGGGCCTCGATGCAGGCAAGCGACGAATTCTACTACCACTTCGGCATGGCCGAACTGGAGGCGAAGGAGGGAGGCAACCGGCTGTCGAACGAGCCGCTCGTGATCGAGGTGCCCGATCTGGCCAGCGTGATGCTCAAGAACTGGAGCTTCCTCCACCTCTCCTGCATGGTCCTCGCCCGGAACCTCTTCGAGACGATCCGGTTCGACGCCGCCCTCCGCCTGGCGGCGGAAGACGTCCTGTTCTTCTGCGACTGCATCCTCGCCTCCCGGCGCAGCCTCCTTTGCGACGAACCGGGCGCGGCCCGGGGAATGGGCCTGAACATCTTCCACAGCATCGACAACCAGTCGCCTCAGTTCCTGCAGCAGCAGTTCAATACCTGGGTTGCGCTCGACCGGCTCGAGCAGCGTTTCTCCCGCCGGCCGGACGATGTCGCCTCCATCACCACCTACAAGAACAGGGCGCGCCAACAGGCCCTATGGAGCCAGGCGGGCCGGGTACGAAGGCGCAGCGCTCCCGAGGTCAGCCTGCTTGCACGCTGGGCGTGGCGCGACCCGGCCCTGCTGCGCACCCTGGTGGAACTCGGAGCGGGCAAGTTCGCACGCGGCAACCAGGCACAGGGAGAACAGCGATGAAGCCGTACCACTGGCCTTCGCATCACGGCAATTTCGGTGACGACCTCAACCTCTGGCTATGGGACGCCCTCCTTCCCGGCTTGCGGGAGGTACGGGAGGAAACGCTTTTGGTCGGCGTCGGT
>Ga0233363_1000512_pt1 | contig 17293 bp, 13 predicted proteins | sample ElkDunMinimDraft_18_FD_191534 | JGI IMG/M metagenome (GOLD analysis project Ga0233363, IMG submission 191534) | Fecal eukaryotic communites from dung pellets of Tule Elk in California, USA - Elk Dung C16 | ecosystem: Host-associated > Mammals > Digestive system > Large intestine > Fecal | place... | reverse complement strand
GGCCTTCATCGACTCCGGCACGAACACCGCTTTGCGGGCGATGGTGCTCACCGAGACGTTGCGCCACGCGCTCTCGTCGCGGAAGGCGAACTGCACGAGGTCCTTCAGGTAGAGCACTCCCACGACGTCGTCGGCGTCGTCGTCGACGACAGGCAGACGCGAGACGCCGCGGTCGAGGAACAGCGACATCGCCTCGTCGGTCGTCGCGGCGGCATCCACCGACACCATGTCGGTGCGCGGCACCATCACGGCGCGGACGAACGTGTCGGTGAAGTCGAACACGGAGTGGATGAGGTCGCGGTCGTCCTCCTCGATGAGGTCCTGCGAGGCGGCCTCGTCGACCATGCTCAGCAGCTGCTCCTCCGAGGCGAACGAGGCGTTGCGGGAGACGCCCGGGGTGAACCGGTTGCCGAGGATCACCAGCAGGTGCGCCAGCGGGCCGAGCACGATGCGGGCGCCGCGCACGATGGGGGCGGCGGTGCGCAGCAGCCCGGCGGCGTGCTGCCGACCCGCGGAACGTGGGCTCGCACCGACCAGCACGAAGGAGACCACGGTCATCAGGAGCGCGGCCGCCAGCATGGCCCACCAGATGTTGTCGAACGCCAGCATGAAGGCTGCGGTGACGAGCACGGCGGCCGTCGTCTCGGCGAGGATGCGGATGAAGACGACGGCGTTGCCGTGGGCTTCGGGGTCGTCGGCGATCTTGCGCAGCGCCGCGGGCGAGCGCGACGTCGAGGCGAGCTCGGCCAGACCGGCGCGGCCCGTGACGGCCAGGGCCGCGTCGAGCGCGGCCATCAGTCCACCGAGCGCGACGAGGAGCACCGCGGCGATGAGGAGGAGGATCTCTGTCATGCGCGGGGGCGGCGTCGCTCGGAGGCCGCGAAGTCGAGGATCAGCTGCTTCTGCAGGCCGAACATCTCGCGCTCCTCTTCGGGCTCGGCGTGGTCGAACCCGAGCAGGTGCAGCAGGCCGTGCGTGGTCAGCAGCACCAGCTCATCCAGCGTGGAGTGGTGCGCGGCCAGCGCCTGGGCCTCGGCGACCTGCGGGCACAGCACGATGTCGCCGAGCAGCCCCGGGGGCGTCGGCATGTCCTCGGTGCCGGGACGGAGTTCGTCCATGGGGAAGCTCAGCACGTCGGTGGGTCCGGGCTCGTCCATCCACTGCACGTGCAGCGCCTCCATGGCGCCTTCGTCGACCAGCAGGATCGCGACATCCGCGTCGGGGCTGACGTGGAGCTCGGCGAGGTTGTGCTCCATGAGCCGCAGCAGCACGGTCTCGTCGACGGGCACTCCCGATTCGTTGCTGATCTCGATGGTCATGAGTGTCCTCGCTTGGGCAGGTGGTCCCGCGGGCCGGCCGGGCGGTGTCCGCCCCGGCGGTCGACGCGGTTGGCGAATTCGGATGCCTCGTCGCGCTCACGGCGGTGTGCCAGGCGCTGCTCGTCGTACTCGGTGTACGCGTCGACGATGCGCCCCACCAGCGTGTGACGCACGACGTCGTCGCTCGTGAGCCGGGCGAAGTGGATGTCGTCGATGTCGTTGAGCACGCGGGTGACCAGTCGCAGCCCCGAGGTGCCCTGCGGCAGGTCGACCTGGGTGATGTCGCCTGTGACGACCATGCGGGTGCCGAAGCCGAGCCGGGTGAGGAACATCTTCATCTGCTCGGGCGTGGTGTTCTGCGCCTCGTCGAGCACCACGAACGAGTCGTTGAGGGTGCGCCCGCGCATGTATGCCAGCGGGGCGACCTCGATCGTGCCGCTGGCCATGAGCTTGGGCACGAGTTCGGGATCGAGCATCTCGTTGAGCGCGTCGTAGAGCGGCCGCAGGTAGGGGTCGATCTTGTCGGTCAGCGAACCGGGGAGGAACCCCAGCCGCTCCCCCGCCTCGACGGCGGGCCGGGTCAGGATGATGCGGTTGACCTCTTTGCGCTGCAGTGCCTGCACGGCCTTCGCCATGGCGAGGTAGGTCTTGCCGGTACCGGCGGGACCGATGCCGAAGACGATCGTGTTCTCGTCGATCGCATCGACGTACGCCTTCTGCCCGGCGGTCTTCGGACGGATGATCTTGCCGCGCGACGACAGGATCGCCTCGCCCATCACCTCGGAGGGCCGCAGGCCCTCATCGCGCAGCATGCGGTTGGAACTGGTCACATCGACCGGGTCCAGACCCTGGCCGGCACGGGTCATGGCGATGAGCTCGTCCACGAGCGCGCGGGCAGCGGCCACCGCGGTGGCCTCGCCCGACAGCGTGATCTCGTTGCCGCGCACGTGCACGTCGACGTCGGGGTGCTCGCGCTCCACGACGCGCAGCAGCCGGTCCTGCGGCCCGAGCAGCTGCACCATCGCCACGCCGTCGGCCCAGATGCGCTCGACGGCGCCGTCTGCGGGGGTGTCCTGCGCGTCAGCCACCGACACTCGATTCCTGCAGTCCACCGGCGAGCACATGCGCGTGCACATGGAAGACGGTCTGTCCGGCATCCGGGCCGGTGTTGAACACCAGGCGGAAGTCGCCGTCGCCGTGCTCGGCGGCCAGGCTCGAGGCCAGGCCCACGAGCTCGGCGAGCAGCGCGGGGTCGCCCGCGGCGAGCTCGGCCACGTTGCGGTACTCCTGTGTCTTGGGGATCACGAGCAGGTGCACGGGTGCCTGCGGCGCGATGTCGCGGATCGCGAACGCGTGCTCGGTCTCGGCGATGATCTCCGAGGGGATCTCCCCGTTGAGGATGCGCGTGAACACGCTCGGTTCGGTCATTGCTCCAGTCTACCGAGCCGTGGTGCTCCGGCCCCGGGTGCGCGTGGAGCGGGTCACCAGCGGCCGAGCGCCGTATTGACCAGCGCCAGCGCGGCGGGTCCGGCGGTGGAGGTGCGCAGCACGGTGTCGCCCAGGCGCACGAGGGTCGCGCCCGCGGCATCCAGCTGCTGCAGCTCTTCCGCCGAGATGCCGCCTTCGGGGCCGACGACCAGCAGCACGTCGCGGTCGTCGCCGTGGAGGTCGAGCGTGGTGAGGGCGATGGATGCCGTGGGCTCGAGCACCAGCAGGTGCGCCGTCCGGGCGCGCTGCACCAGGTCCCGCGTCGAGACGACGCCGGTGACCTCCGGCAGCCACGAGCGATGGGCCTGCTTGCCGGCTTCGCGGGCGATCGTCGCCCAGCGGGCGCGGCCCTTCTCGGCCTTCGCGGCATCCCACCGCGAGACGCTGCGCGCAGCCTGCCACGGCACGACCTCGTCGACACCGAGCTCGGTGGCCGCCTGCACCGCGAGCTCGTCGCGGTCGCCCTTGGCCAGAGCCTGCACGAGTGCCACGCGGCGCGACGGCGCGGGGTCATCGCGCCGTTCGGTCACCTCGACGACGACTTCACGCGGTGCGACCGAGGCGCACACACCGCTCAGCCAGGTCCCGCGGCCGTCGCCGAGCGTCACCGCCTCGCCGACCCGCACCCGCCGCACCGCGGCGGCGTGGTGTGCTTCCGCCCCGGTGAGGGTCACGAGATCACCGGGACGGGCGGACCCGGCGGCGTCGTCGACGAAGTGCAGTGCCATGGCTCAGCCGCGGAAGCGGTCGCGCAGCTTGGAGAAGAGGCCCTGGTGGAACTCGGCCAGCCGCGGCCCCGGCGCTTTGGTCTTCTTGGCGAAGTCCTCGATGAGGGCGCGTTCCTTCGCGTCCAGACGCGTCGGGGTGACGACGTGGACGCCGACGCGCAGGTCACCGCGCTGCGAACCGCGCAGCGGCGTGATGCCCCGGCCCTTGATCGTGAGCACGTCGCCGGACTGCACGCCCGGGCGCACCTCGAGGTCGACGGGGCCGTCGAGGGACTCGATGGTGGTCGAGGTGCCGAGGATGGCATCGGGCATGGACACCTCGAGGGTGGCCAGCAGGTCGTCGCCGTCGCGGCTGAAGACCTCGTGCGCCGACACGGTCACCTCGATGTAGAGGTCGCCGTTGGGGCCGCCGGCGGGGCCGACCTCGCCGGATCCGGGCAGCTGGAGGCGCAGCCCCGTCTCGACACCGGCGGGGATGTCGAGGGAGACCGTGCGGCGGGCGCGCACCCGGCCCTGACCCTGGCACGTGGTGCAGGGGAACGGGATGGTCGTGCCGTAGCCCTGGCACACGTTGCAGGGCTGCGAGGTGACGACGTTGCCGAGGAGGCTGCGCACCGTGCGCTGCACGTGCCCGGTGCCATGGCAGATGTCGCAGGTCGCGGGCTGGGTGCCCGGCTGGCAGCACGAGCCGTCGCACGTCTCGCACAGCACGGCGGTGTCGACCTCGATGTCGCGGTGCACTCCGAAGACGACGTCGCCGAGTTCGAGGGTCACCCGCACCAGGGCGTCCTGACCCCGCTCGCGACGCGACCGCGGACGGCCGCCGCGTGGGCCGCCGCCGCCGGCGGCGCCGAAGAAGGTCTCGAAGATGTCTCCGAAGTTGCTGAAGTTGCCGCCGCCGCCACCGAAGGCGCTGTCGCCGCCCATGTCGTACCGCGCGCGCTGGTCGGGGTCGCTCAGCACGTCGTAGGCGTGCGTGACGAGCTTGAATCGCTCGGACGCCTCTTCCCCGGGGTTGACGTCGGGGTGCAGTTGACGTGCCAGACGTCGGTACGCCTTCTTGATCTCCTCGGGGGTCGCATCGCGCGACACACCGAGAACGTCGTAGTGGTCAGCCACATTCGCCTTTCGTGCCGCGCGGTGGCGGCGTAGGAATCGTCAGCGGGAGCTCTCGTCTTCTTCGAGCATCCGACTGAGGTAGTGCGCGACGGCGCGGACGGCCGCCAGGTTCGTCGGGTAGTCCATGCGAGTGGGACCGAGCAGCCCGACCCGGGCGCGGGACCCGGTCGCGTCGTAGTCGCCGGTGATGACGGATGCCTCGGCGAGCCCGAACGGCTCGTTCTCGCGCCCGATGCTCGCCGCCAGCCCCTGGTCGTCGGGCACCATCTCGGTCATGAGCTTGAGGAGGGTCACCTGCTCCTCGATGGCCTCCAGGAGCGGCGAGATACTGCCGCGGAAGTCCTGTTCGCGCCGCGCGAGGGTGGCGCTGCCGGCGAGCACCATGCGGTCCTGGCGGAACTCCTCCAGCTCTTCGGCGACGACGGCGGCGATCGAGCGCACCGCGGCGTCGAAGCTGCCCGGCTGCGTCGGAGCCGCCAGCAGATCGGCGATCGCCTGCGCGCCGCTCTGCACGCTGCTGCCTGTGAGCATGCTCGCCAGGCGCGCACGCACGCGGGTCATGCCCTCTTCGCCGAGGTCGGGCGGCACCATCGCGATGCGCTGCGAGACGCGGCCGATGTCGGTCACGACGATGACGATGATGCGGCCGGAGCCGAGATCGACGAGCTCGAGGTGGGTGACGTTGGCTCGCGAGAACGAGGGGTACTGCACGATCGCGACCTGTCCGGTGAGCTGGGTCAGGGCGCGCACCGTGCGCGAGAGCAGGTCGTCGAGGTCGCCCGAGCCGTCGAGGAACGACGCGATGGCGGAGCGCTGGGCCGGCGTCAGGGGGCGCAGTTGCGCGAGGTGGTCGACGAAGACGCGGTAGCCCTTGTCGGTGGGGACGCGCCCCGATGACGTGTGCGGGGCGACGATGAGTTCTTCGTCCTCGAGCAGCGCCATGTCGTTGCGGATCGTCGCGGCCGACACTCCGAAGGCGTGTCGCTCGACGATGGCCTTGCTGCCGACGGGCTCGTGGGTGTCGACATAGTCCTGCACGATGGCTCGCAGTACCTGCAGTCCACGTTCGCTGACCATGTCACTCCCCTCTGTTGGCACTCGTCATCCGTGAGTGCCAATTCTATCGCGGACGGCCGACCGCCGCGTCACGAGGTGAGGGCGCGGACCACAGCGTCGGCCAGCAGACGTCCGCGCAGGGTCAGCACGATACGGCCACGCAGCGCCGCGGCGCCCTCGACGAGGCCGTCGGCGATGAGACCCGCCACCGTGGCGCGGCCGTCGTCGGACAGCCCCGCGATCTCGATGCCGTCGCGGATGCGCGAGCGCAGCAGCACGTCCTCGAGCTCGCGCGACGCGGCATCCGGTCGCTCACGCCCGGCGGCGGGCGACTGGCCGGAGCCCACGCGCTGCGCGTACGCGGCGGGATGCTTGACGTTCCACCAGCGGAGCCCCGCGACGTGGCTGTGGGCGCCGGGCCCGAATCCCCACCAGTCGGTGCCGCGCCAGTAGGCGAGGTTGTGCCGGGAGCGGTGATGGTCGCCTCGCGCCCAGTTCGACACCTCGTACCAGTGGAAACCGGCGGCGGCGAGTGTGCCGTCCGCCAGCTCGTACATGTCGGCCTGCAGGTCGTCGTCGGGGGCCGGCACCTCGCCGCGGCGGATCTGGCGGTGCAGCTTCGTGCCCTCTTCGATGATGAGGGCATACGCGGAGATGTGGTCGGGCTCCAGTGCCACCGCAGTCTGCAGCGACTGCCGCCAGTCGTCGAGTGTCTCCCCCGGCGCCCCGTAGATGAGGTCGACGCTCACGTCGAGCCCGGCGCGACGAGCCGATGCGACGGCCGTCGCGACGTTGTCGGGGTCGTGCGTGCGGTCGAGAGCCGCGAGCACGCGCGGCACGGCCGACTGCATGCCGATCGACAGGCGGGTGACGCCGGAGGCGGCGAGCTCGGCGGCGACCGCGTCGGTGACGGTGTCGGGGTTCGCCTCCACCGTCACTTCGGCGCCGGGGACGAGATCGAAGGTGCTCTGGATGCCCGCGAGCATGCGGCCGAGGTCACCCGCAGGCAGCAGGGTCGGCGTGCCGCCGCCGAAGAACACCGTCGTTGCCGGGCGCAGCGCGCCGGCGTCGGCCAGCACGCCGCGCGCGAGGGCCACTTCGCGCAGCAGCGTGTCGGCGTACTGGTCCTGGCGGGCGCCCTCGAGTTCGCTCGAGGTGTAGGTGTTGAAATCGCAGTAGCCGCAGCGCACGCGGCAGAACGGCACGTGCAGGTACACGCCGAAATCCACCGCGGGGTCGATGGTCAGGTCGGCGGGCAGGCTGCCGTCCGCGGGTGCCGGCTCGCCGATGGGGAGGGCGGAGGCCATCAGGGCGACGTCGTGTACAGCGGCGAGATGGCGCGCAGGTACCCGCGGAAGAGCTCGCGCCGACGGCGGCGCACGAGCGGGGGCAGCAGCCGGTACAGCGGTGAGGTGGGCGCGTCGAACGCCCGCACCGTGAACCACACCTCGTCGTTGTCGCGCCACTCGATCATGAACGACTCTTCGCCGCTGACGACGGAGCCGCCGACGGTGCCGAGCGCGTAGCCGATGCGGCGCGTCTCCTCCACGCAGAAGATCACGCGCAGTTCGGCATCGGCGCGGTGTCCCTTGACGCGCCCGTGCACGTGCACCGTGGTGCCGGCGCCGACGTACGGGGTGCCTTCGGCGTCGTAGCGCTGCTCGGTCTCGTGACGGCTGGGCGCCACGGCGTTGCCGTCGGCGTCGAACGCGACGCCGGAGTACATCGGGCCGGATGCCGGGCGCACGTCGGTCAGCTGCAGGCCGGCACCGCGCAGTGCGCCCCAAGACAGCAGGGCGTCGCCGGCGGTGCGGAAGCGGGCTTCCCCGCTGCCGATGCGCCAGGCCTCCGCGGCGGGGATGCTGCGCTCGGGCGGGTACTGCAGCAGATCGGACGCCTGCGTCGCCCCGACGGCGGCGTAGTCGACCGTCTCGTCTCTGAAAGTCCCGCGGCGCATGGCGTCCAGCCTACTTCCTGGGTGTTCGTTGACGGAGTGCAGTTACTTCTTCTCCTTGCCCTCGACATCGCCGGACAGCGCGGCGATGAACGCCTCCTGGGGGACTTCGACGCGACCGACCATCTTCATGCGCTTCTTGCCCTCCTTCTGCTTCTCGAGCAGCTTGCGCTTGCGGGTGATGTCGCCGCCGTAGCACTTGGCGAGCACGTCCTTGCGGATGGCGCGGATGTTCTCGCGCGCGATGATGCGCGCGCCGATCGCAGCCTGGATGGGCACCTCGAACTGCTGGCGCGGGATGAGCTTGCGCAGCCGCTCGGTCATCATCAGGCCGTACGCGTAGGCCTTGTCGCGGTGCACGATCGAGCTGAACGCGTCGACCGCCTCGCCCTGCAGCAGGATGTCGACCTTCACGAGGTCGGCCGTCTGCGAGCCGGCCGGCTCGTAGTCGAGGCTGGCGTAGCCCTGCGTGCGGCTCTTCAGGTGGTCGAAGAAGTCGAACACGATCTCCCCGAGCGGCATCGTGTAGCGCAGCTCGACGCGGTCCTCACTGAGGTACTCCATCCCCTGCAGGGTGCCGCGGCGGCCCTGGCACAGCTCCATCACCGTGCCGACGAAGTCCTTCGGCAGCAGGATGCCGACCTTGACGATCGGCTCGGACACCTCGGCCACGCGGCCGTCGGGGTACTCGCTCGGGTTCGTGACGGTGACCGTCTCCCCCGCGTCGGTGGTGACCTCGTACGGCACGGACGGGGCGGTGGTGATGAGGTCCAGTCCGAACTCGCGCGAGAGACGCTCGGTGATGATCTCCAGGTGCAGCAGGCCCAGGAACCCGCAGCGGAAGCCGAAGCCGAGCGCGACGGAGGTCTCGGGCTCGTACTGCAGCGACGCGTCCGAGAGCTTGAGCTTGTCCAGTGCCTCACGCAGGTCGCCGTAGTCGCTGCCGTCGATCGGGTAGATCCCCGAGAAGACCATGGGCTTGGGGTCGGTGTAGCCGGGGAGCGGATCGGATGCCGGCTTGCGCGCGGTCGTGATGGTGTCGCCGACCTTGGACAGCCGCACGTCCTTCACTCCCGTGATGAGGTAGCCCACTTCGCCGACGCCGAGACCCTTCGAGGGCACGGGTTCGGGGCTGGACACGCCGATCTCCAGCAGTTCGTGCGTCGCGCGCGTGGACATCATCTGGATGCGCTCGCGCGGCTCCAGCTTGCCGTCGATCATGCGCACGTAGGTGACGACGCCTCGGTACGCGTCGTAGACCGAGTCGAAGATCATGGCGCGGGTCGGCGCGTCGGGATCGCCCTGCGGGGCGGGGATGTCGCGCGCGATGCGGTCGAGCAGCTCCTCCACGCCCACGCCGGTCTTGCCGCTGACGCGCAGCACGTCCTCGGGGCGGCCGCCGATGAGACCGGCGAGTTCAGCGGCGAACTTGTCGGGGTCGGCAGCGGGAAGGTCGATCTTGTTGAGCACCGGGATGATGTGCAGGTCGTTCTCGAGCGCGAGGTAGAGGTTCGCCAGCGTCTGCGCCTCGATGCCCTGCGCGGCGTCGACGAGCAGGACGGCGCCCTCGCACGCGGCGAGGGAGCGGCTGACCTCGTAGGTGAAGTCGACGTGACCGGGGGTGTCGATCATGTTCAGCGCGAAGGTCTGGTCGTCGCTGGCCCACGGCATCCGCACCGCCTGCGACTTGATCGTGATGCCGCGCTCGCGCTCGATGTCCATGCGGTCGAGGTACTGCGCGCGCATGTCTCGGTCGGAGACGACGCCGGTGATCTGCAGCATGCGGTCGGCCAGGGTGGACTTGCCGTGGTCGATGTGGGCGATGATGCAGAAATTGCGGATCTGCTCGGGCGGCGTAGCGGCGGGAGCAAGAGGCTTCAGGGCACGGGGTGACATGTCGCGTCGAGTCTACCGGCGTGCGACCGAACGCCTGTCGGTACGCTTCTGCGGCGTGCCTAGCGGAAGTCGGGAAGGCGCGTCATCGACACGCCGTCCATCCGTTCGTGAGAAGAAGTTAACCAATCTGACCCTTGCCGAAGGTGCCCGTTTGACCGAATGCTCAATGAGGCGGACGGTGTCTGCGCGAATCCCACGCGCCCGAGCCGCTCGGAGATGACCGTGACCCACCGCACCTCGCCTGTGCCCTCGCGCCGATTCGGGCGCCGATCCATCGCCGCCGTTGCGGCCTTCGCCACCACCGCCGCGGGCCTCGCGCTCGTGCCGACCGCGGCGACGGCGGCCGTCTCCGTCGACGCGCCGGTCGTGATCTCGGAGGTGTACGGCGGCGGCGGAAACGCCGGCGGCGCGTTCAACCGCGACTTCATCGAACTGGCGAACGTCTCCGACGCCGCGGTGGACCTCTCCGGCTACAGCGTGCAGTACGCCTCCGCCACCGGGGGCAACTGGCAGCTGACGCCGCTCACCGGGATCACCCTGCCCGCCGGCGCGCAGCTGCTGATCGGCGCTGCTCCGGGGGCGGATGCCACCCAGCCCGCCATCACCCCCGACGTCGATGGCGGCCTCGCTCTCAGCGGCAGCCAGGGCAAGGTGGCGCTGGTGTCGACGCAGACGCCGCTCTCCGGCTTCAGCGGCCTCGTGGGCCTGCCCGAGGTCGTCGACTTCGTCGGCTGGGGCGCGGCGAACCACTTCGCCGGCGCGGCGCCGGCCCCGGCGACGACCAATCCGCAGAGCATCAGCCGCAACGCCGAGTTCGGCAACACCGCCGACAACGCCGCGGACTTCGCGCTCGCCACACCCACCCCGGTGGGACGGGGCGGCACCGAGCCGGAACCCGAGCCCGAGCCGGAACCGGAGCCCGAGACGATCGCGATCCGCGACCTGCAGGGCACGACGGACACCTCCCCGTACGCGGGTCGCACCGTGACGACGAGCGGTGTCGTCACCGCGCACTATCCGACGGGCGGCTTCGGCGGCTACGTCATCCAGTCCCCCGGCACCGGGGGCGCGCTGGATCCCGCGACCCACGCGGCATCCGACGCCGTCTTCGTCCGCGCGCCGCAGGCGGCCGGCGAGGTCGCCCTCGGCGACACGGTGGAAGTCACCGGGCTCGTCGGCGAGTACCAGGGGCTCACCCAGATCGAGGTGGCCCCGGGCGCGGCGACCACGCTCGAGGATGCCGCAGCGCCCGTGCCGGCGACGCTCGCCTGGCCGCCCGATGCGGCCCAGCGTGAGGCGCTGGAATCGATGCTGCTGGCTCCACAGGGCACGTTCACCGTCACGAACACCTACTCCACCGGCCAGTACGGCGAGGTGGGTCTCGCCGCCGGCGATGAGCCGCTGCGCCAGCCGACGGACGTTGCACGCCCGGGTTCGCCCGAGGCCGCGGCCGTGGCCGCCGACAACGCCGCACGCGCGGTGACCCTCGACGACGGCGCGAGCACCAACTTCCTGAGCGCCGCCAACAGCGCGCTGACTCCGGCCTATGTCTCGCTCGTCGAGCCGGTCGTCGTCGGTGGCACGGCGACCTTCGCCGCCCCGCTCATCGTCGACTTCCGCAACGGCGCCTGGAAGCTCAACCCGACCACCCCGCTCGTCGGCGACGGCTCGGGTGACGACACGGTGACCTTCGCGAACCCGCGCACCGCGGCCCCCGACGACGTGGGCGGCGACGTCTCGATCGCGTCGTTCAACGTGCTCAACTACTTCACCACCCTCGGCGCCTCGACCCCCTCCTGCGTGGCATACACCGACCGCTTCGGCGACGGTGTGACGGTGCGGGAGGGCTGCGACCAGCGCGGCGCCTGGGATGCCGATGACCTGGCACGTCAGCAGGCGAAGATCGTCGCGGCGATCGAGAAGCTCGACGCCGACGTGGTGGGCCTGATGGAGATCGAGAACTCCGCCGCCCTCGGCGAACAGGCCGACGAAGCCACTGCGACGCTCGTCGCGGCCCTGAACGCCGCGGCAGGCGAAGACACCTGGGCCTACGTCGCGTCGTCGGAGGACCTCCCCGACCCCGCGGGCCAGGATGTCATCACCAACGCGATCATCTACCAGCCGGCTGCCGTAACCCCCGTGGGCGCCGCCCGCGCGCTGGGCGACCAGAGCGGTGACGACCAGGCATTCGGCAACGCCCGTGAGCCCATCGCCCAGGTGTTCGAGCCGACCGGCGGCGGCGAGCCGGTGCTCGTGGCGGTCAACCACTTCAAGTCGAAGGGTTCGGCGGGCCCGTGGCCCGGCGACGCCGATGCCGGCGACGGGCAGGGTTCGTCCAACGAGTCCCGGGTGCGCCAGGCGACGGCGCTGCGCGACTGGGTCACCGAGATCCAGGGCGATGTCGACGCCGTCGCACTCGTCGGCGACTTCAACTCCTACGGCTACGAGGACCCGCTCCAGGTGCTCTACGACGCCGGCTACGTCAGCGCCGAGCAGGCCTTCGACGTGGACACCCGGTCGTACAGCTTCTCGGGCCTGTCCGGCTCGCTGGACCACGTGCTGCTGAACGCCCAGGCCCGCGCCCGTGCGACCGGTGCCGACATCTGGAACATCAACTCCGGTGAGGCGCTCGCTCTGGAATACAGCCGGTTCCGCTCGCACGGCACCGAGTTCTACGCAGCCGATGTGTACCGCTCGAGCGACCACGACCCGATCAAGGTCGGGCTCACCGCCGACGCCGCCCCGGTGGCGTTGACACTCCTCGGGATCAACGACTTCCACGGGCGCATCGACGCCAACACCGTGAAGTTCGCCGGCACCGTCGAGCAGCTGCGGGACGCGGCATCCGGACCCGTGCTGTTCCTCTCGGCGGGCGACAACATCGGCGCCTCGCTGTTCGCCTCGTCGGTCGCGCAGGACCAGCCCACCATCGACGTGCTCAATGCGCTCGGCCTGCACTCCACCGCGGTGGGCAACCACGAGTTCGACCGTGGCTGGGCGGACCTCGACGGCCGCGTGCAGGATGCCTTCGATGCGCCGCAGCTCGGCGCGAACGTCTACCTCGCCGGCACCGACACCCCGGCGCTGCCGGAGTATTCGCTGCACGAGGCGGACGGGCTCACGGTGGGCGTCATCGGCGCCGTCACCGAGGAGACGCCGTCCCTCGTCTCCCCCGCCGGCATCACCGACCTCGAATTCGGCGACCCGGTCGCAGCGGTCAACCGCGTGGCGGCTCAGCTGAGCGACGGCGACGCCGCCAACGGCGAGGCTGATGTGCTGGTGGCGCTCTACCACGAGGGCGCCGGGGCCGGCACGCCGGACGGTGCGACGCTCGAGCAGGAGCTCGCCGCCGGTGGGCCGTTCGCCGCCCTCGTGAACGACACCGCCGCCGAGGTCGACGCGATCTTCACCGGCCACACGCACAAGGAGTACGCCTGGTCGGCGCCGATCCCCGGCACCGACCGCACCCGCCCGATCGTGCAGACCGGCTCCTACGGCGCGCGCATCGGCGAGATCACGCTGACCGTCGACCCGAGCACCGGTGAGGTGTCGGCACACACCGAGCGCAACGTCGCACGCACCACGACCGCCGACGCGGAACTGATCGCACAGTTCCCGCGCGTGGCCGAGGTCGACCGCATCACGAAGGCCGCACTGGCTGCAGCGGCGGAGATCGGCAACACCGGCGTCGGTGAGGTGGCCGCGGACATCACCACCGCGCACGCGGGCGGTTCGTTCGTGGACGGCGTCTGGACCGGCGGCACCCGCGACGACCGGGCATCGGAATCGACGCTGGGCAACACCGTCGCCAACATGCTGCGCGACTCGCTCGCCGACCTCCCCAACGGCGCCACGATCGGCGTCACCAACCCGGGCGGCCTGCGTGCGGACCTGTGGGACACCCAGGCGGAGTTCGGTGCGCAGGCCGTACCGGCACTCCCCGACGGCACGGTGTCGTTCTCGCAGGCCAACGCGGTGCTGCCGTTCAACAACACGTTGGGCCTCGTGACGCTGACCGGTGAGCAGTTCACCACGATGCTCGAGCAGCAGTGGCAGACGAACCCCGACGGCACGGTGCCGCAGCGCCCGTACCTGCAGCTGGGCCTCTCGGACAACGTCACGTACACGTTCGATCCCGCCCTCCCCGCGGGGGAACGCATCACCTCGGTGACGATCGACGGTCAGCCGCTGGATCCGGCGGGCGAGTACCGCATCGGCACGTTCTCGTTCCTGGCGGCGGGCGGCGACAACTTCCGCGTCTTCACCCAGGGAGCCGACTACGTCGACACCGGGCTCGTGGACTACGAGGCGTGGGTGGACTACATCGCCGACTCCTCGCCGCTGGCGCCGTCGTTCGCACGTCACGCCGTGCAGGTCAGCGGTGTCCCGGAGGTCGTGGAGGCAGGAGCGGCCGTGCAATTCGCCGTGGCCGGCCTCAACCTCACGAGCCGTGGTGCGCCCGAGAACACGGTGCTGTCGGTGGCGCTCGGCGACACCGTGCTCGGCGAGGTCGCGGTCACGGCGGGCGCGGCGACGGTCGCCGTCACCCTGCCGGCGGACGTGCCCGCCGGTGCCGCGGCGCTCACCCTCACGGCCCAGCCCTCGGGCACCGTCGTGACCGTGCCGATCGAGGTGGCGCAGCCCGTCGTGCTGGCAGAGACCACCACGCACCTCGTGCCGCTGCTGCCGGTGCACATCAACCGCTTCCTGCCGACGACGCTCGTCGCGTACGTGCAGCAGAGCGGTGCGCGCCCGGCCGGTGTGGTGGAGTTCCGCGAGGGCGGCGCCGACGGCACGGTCGTCGGCACCGCCACCGTGCGCAGCGGCATCGCGTCGCTGCGGCTCGGGACGCTCAGCCGCGGCATCCACACCTACACGGCGGTGTTCGTGCCGGCCGACCCCGGCACCGTGGCGGGCTCGTCGAGCCGCACCGCCACCGTGCGGGCCATCGGCTGAACCGGCCACGCCGGCCGGCGGCGGGTGGGGCCCTCCCCCTCGCCGCCGGTCGGCTCGTAGGCTGATGCCATGACGGTGCAGGTCGTGCTGGTGCATGGGATCCGCACGTCGGCGAGCATGTGGCGCGCGCAGGTGGCCGCTCTGACCGGGCAGGGCGTGCCCGCCCACGCGGTGGACCTCCCCGGTCACGGCACCCGCATGGCCGAGACGTTCACGCTCGACGGCGCATTCGCGACGATCGACGAGGCGGTGCGGGATGCCGCGACCCGCGGCCCCGTGCTGCTGGTGGGGCACTCGATGGGTGGCCTGCTCGCGACGGAATACGCGGGGCGGGAGCAGCGTCCACCGCTGGCCGGTCTCATCGGGGCATCCTGCACCGCGATCCCGCGCGGCGTGGGCCTGGCCGCCTACCGGCTGATCGCCCGGGGGTTCGATGCCCTGCCGGGTCGGGGCATGTGGTTCACGCAGCGGATGCTCGCGCGCACTCTGCCGGAGGAGACGCGCGCCGACTTCGGCGCCGGCGGCTACGCCTTCGACGCGCAGGATGTGGCGATGCGGAGTCTGTCGGTGCTCGACCTGCTCACCGCGCTGCGGCGCATCGACGTGCCCACGTGGTTCGTGAACGGCCAGTACGACCAGCTGCGCGTCAACGAGCGCCTCTTCGTGGGCCTGGTGCCGGGGGCCGAGCTCATCGTCGTGCCCCGCACGACCCACCTCGTCACCGCTATGCGCCCCGACGTGTTCAACGCCGTGCTGCGACTGGCGATCGCGACGATCGAGCGGGACGCACCCGCGCCGTCATGAGCGCGCCCGCGACCGAGAAGGCGGCGGCCGCGGCGAACAGCAGCCAGAACCCGCCGACCGCGGCGACGAGCAGCGCGCCCACGAGCGGGCCGAGCAGCTGCCCCAGGTTCGCCGCGACGTTGACGATGCCCAGATCGCGCGCATGGTCGGCTTCGCTGGGCAGCAGGTCGGTCGCCAGCGCCAGGCCCACCGACGTGAACGCCCCGTAGCCGACGCCCAGCAGGGCACCGGCGATGAGGGTGGTCCCGTAGGCGGGCGCGACCGCCAGCACCACCGCCGCGACGGCTTGGATGAGGGCGGATGCCACGACGATGCCGGTGCGGCGCTGCGTGCGGTCCGACAGCCAGCCGCCGGCGACGGAGGCGAGGACGACGAAGACCGTGTAGACGAGGATCAGCAGCAGCAGGTCGTCCTCGGCGCCGGCGGCGGGGCGGCGGAGGCCGTACAGGAGGAAGAACAGCAGCAGCGCCGTGCCGAGGCCGTTGCCGATGTTCACGACCAGGCGGCCGGACACCACCCAGAGGAAGTCGGGGTCGTGGAGGGCCTCGAGGCGGCGGGGGCGGGCGGGGTGGCCGGTGGGCTCGTGGGCGGTGGCATCCCGGGTGTCGGGATGCCGGGCGTCGGGATGCCGGGCGTCGGGATGCCGGGCGGGGGTCGGTGAGACGTCGACGACGGGGTCGGGCAGCAGCAGCGCGGCCACGGTGCCCACGACCGCCATGAGCACGGCCAGGAGCAGGTACCCCGTGACGATGTCGAGTTCCAGCAGGGCGATCACGCCCACCCCGACGACGAGCCCGAGCGCCTGGGCGGAGCCGACGGCGCCCGACGCGGCGCCGCGTTGCGTGGTGAGCTGATCGGCGATGAGGGCCGTGAACGCGGCGGATGCCGCGGCGAACCCGACCGACACTCCGATCCAGGCCGCGCCGATGAGCCAGGGACCGTCGGCGAACGCGGTCGCCACGAGGGCGGCGGCGGCCAGCCAGCTGCCGCCGAGCGCCCATGGGCGGCGCCGGCCGAGGCGGGAGCGGGTGCGGTCCGACAGCGCACCGGCGATGGGGCCGACCACGATCGAGGCGACTCCCCCGGCGGCGAGCACGACGCCCGACCAGATCACGCCCGCGATCCAGCCGTCGGCGTCGTCGGGCGTATCCAGCTGCAGAGGCAGGAGGAGCTGGATCGGCACGAGCTGCACCGCCCAGAGTGCGAGCCATGCGAGGGTGAACAGGGTGAACCAGCCGGCGCCGACGCGCGGGCGGGATGCGGCAGAGTGCGTCATCGCAGTCCTCCCCCGGCGTCTCGGCCGGGCGGCGAGCCGGTCGGGTGCCGGCGCGACCGATCATGCCGTACCCGGGACCCCTCGCGCGAGAGGTGGCGTGTGACGGGGCGATGCCCGCGGACCTGCTAAACTCGGTACTTGACTTGCGTGTGGGCTTCCACTCTCACACGACCGTCGGGCGGCATCCCTCTACTGGTGCCCGACATTCCACCGATCACTCCGAACGAAAGATACGTCGAACGTGGCGAACATCAAGTCGCAGATCAAGCGCAACAAGACCAACGAGAAGGCGCGCGAGCGCAACAAGGCCGTCAAGAGCGAGCTGAAGACCGAGGTGCGTCGCACCCGCGAGGCCATCGCCGCCGGCGACAAGGCCGCAGCCGAGAAGGCTCTCGTCAAGGCGACGAAGAAGCTGGACAAGGCCGTCAGCAAGGGCGTCATCCACGAGAACCAGGCTGCGAACCGCAAGTCGGCGATCGCGAAGCAGGTTGCCGCGCTCTGAGCGTAGCCGTACCGAAGGCCCGTCCCATCCGTGGGGCGGGCCTTCGTCGTTCCCGGCGTCGTCACCCCGCCGGTTCGGCGCCGGGCTGCTCCCGGGCTGCTCCGGTGTCACTAATGGCGGGTGTTCCCACGCCGCACTGTGCGGAACTGACACCCGAGCCGCCCGGGGGCGGCCGCGGTAGGGTCGGCGCGGTTC
>Ga0233363_1000511_pt1 | contig 17313 bp, 15 predicted proteins | sample ElkDunMinimDraft_18_FD_191534 | JGI IMG/M metagenome (GOLD analysis project Ga0233363, IMG submission 191534) | Fecal eukaryotic communites from dung pellets of Tule Elk in California, USA - Elk Dung C16 | ecosystem: Host-associated > Mammals > Digestive system > Large intestine > Fecal | place... | reverse complement strand
GCTGCCCCGGCCGACGCTGCGCACCCGGGCAGGCACGCTCACCGCCGAGCAGATCGTGCTGGCCACCGGCACCCCGATCGTCGACCGCGGGCTGACCTTCGCCAAGGTCAGTGGCAGCCGGTCGTACTGCGTCTCGTTCCAGACCCCCGGCGCCGTGCCGCAGGGGCTCTACCTGTCGGTGGACGGCCCCAGCCGTTCGCTGCGCCCGGTGGATGCCGACGGGTCGCGGCTGATCGTCGGTGGCAACGGGCACCCGGTGGGGCGCGTCGACTCCGAGCGGCATCAGGTGGACGACCTCATCGCGTGGACGCAGCAGCACTTCCCGGGCGCCGAGCCCACCCACCGCTGGTCGGCGCAGGACTACACCTCCCACAACCTCGTGCCCTTCGTCGGCGCGCTGCCACGCGGTCTCGGCCGGGTGCGCTTCGCCACCGGTTACGCCAAGTGGGGGCTGACCAATGCGCCCTGGGCGGCACTGCGGCTCGCCGCGGAGATCCGCGGGCAGGCCCGCGAGGAGCTGCCGCGGTGGATGACGATGATCGGCACCCGCCTCACGATGCCGGGCGACCTCGCCCGCGGTGCCGTCGAGAACGCGCGGGTCGCCGGTGCCGCTGCCCGCGGTTGGCTCGCCGCCGAGCGGCAGGCGGTGCCGGTGGTACAGCCCGCCGAGGGGCAGGGCGTCGTCGCCCAGCGCGGCGGGGCGCCGGTGGCGATCTCCACGGTGGGTGGCCGGACCCGCGCGGTGAGCGCGGTGTGCTCCCACCTCGGCGGCGTGCTGTCGTGGAACGACGCCGAGTGCACGTGGGACTGCCCGCTGCACGCGTCGCGGTTCGCCCCCGACGGCACCCGGCTCGAGGGACCGGCCGTGCGCGACCTGCCCGCCGTTCCGCGCCGAACCGACGCTCCCGGGCGCGGGTAGTAGGCTGTGGGACTGGTCGATCTCTCGATATCGAGATTCTTTTCGACACCCAAACCCACCGTCGCCCAGCGAAGGATTGCACGTGGATCTGTACGAGTACCAGGCACGAGACCTATTCGAGAAGTACGAGGTGCCGGTGCTCGCCGGCATCATCGCCGACACCCCTGAGGAGGCGAAGGCAGCGGCCGAGAAGATCGGCGGGCTCGTCGTCGTCAAGGCTCAGGTCAAGACCGGCGGTCGCGGCAAGGCGGGCGGCGTGAAGGTCGCCAAGACCCCCGACGACGCCTACGCCGCAGCCCAGGCCATCCTCGGTCTCGACATCAAGGGCCACGTCGTCAAGCGCGTCATGGTCGCCGCGGGCGCCCGCATCGCCAAGGAGTACTACTTCTCGGTGCTGCTGGACCGCGCGAACCGCTCCTACCTGAGCCTCGCGAGCGTCGAGGGCGGCATGGAGATCGAAGAGCTCGCCGTCGAGCGCCCCGAGGCCCTCGCCCGCGTGGCGGTGGACCCCCTCACCGGCATCGACCAGGCCAAGGCGCTCGAGATCGCCCGCGCCGCCGGCTTCGACGAGGAGCTGGCCCCGCGCGTGGCTGACGTCTTCGTGAAGCTCTACGCCGTGTACAAGGGTGAGGACGCGACCCTCGTCGAGGTCAACCCGCTCGTGCTCACCGAGGAGGGCGAGGTCGTCGCGCTCGACGGCAAGGTCTCGCTCGACGAGAACGCCGACTTCCGTCACCCCGGGCACGCGCTGCTGGAGGACAAGTCCGCCGCAGACCCGCTCGAGGCCAAGGCCAAGCAGAACGACCTCAACTACGTCAAGCTCGACGGCGAGGTGGGCGTCATCGGCAACGGTGCGGGCCTGGTGATGTCGACGCTGGACGTCGTCGCGTACGCCGGTGAGAACCACGGTGGCGTCAAGCCCGCCAACTTCCTCGACATCGGCGGCGGCGCGTCGGCCGAGGTCATGGCCGCGGGCCTGGACGTCATCCTCGGCGACCCGCAGGTCAAGAGCGTGTTCGTCAACGTCTTCGGCGGCATCACGGCGTGCGACGCCGTGGCCAAGGGCATCGTCGGCGCACTCGCCGAACTCGGCGCCAGCGCCTCCAAGCCGCTCGTGGTGCGCCTGGACGGCAACAAGGTCGAAGAGGGTCGCGCGATCCTCCGCGACGCCGCCCACCCGCTGGTCACCCTGGCCGACACGATGGACTCCGGCGCCGACAAGGCCGCCGAGCTCGCCAACGCCTGAGATCCGAAAAGGAAACTGATATGTCGATCTTCCTCAACAAGGATTCCAAGGTCATCGTCCAGGGCATCACCGGCGGCGAGGGCACCAAGCACACCGCCCTCATGCTGAAGGCCGGCACCCAGGTCGTCGGCGGCGTGAACGCCCGCAAGGCCGGCACCACCGTGATGCACACCGCCGCCGACGGCTCGCCCGTGGAGCTTCCCGTGTTCGCCTCCGTCGCCGAGGCGATGAAGCAGACCGGTGCCGACGTGTCGATCGCGTTCGTGCCGCCCGCCTTCACGAAGGACGCGATGGTCGAGGCCATCGACGCCGAGATCCCGCTCCTGGTCGTCATCACCGAGGGTGTTCCCGTCGGTGACACCGCCGAAGCGTGGGCGTACGCGCAGAGCAAGGGCAACACGACCCGCATCATCGGACCGAACTGCCCCGGCATCATCACCCCCGGCGAGTCGCTGGTGGGCATCACGCCCGCCAACATCACCGGCAAGGGCCCCATCGGCCTCGTCTCGAAGTCGGGCACCCTGACCTACCAGATGATGTTCGAGCTGCGCGAGATCGGCTTCTCGACCGCCATCGGCATCGGCGGCGACCCGATCATCGGGACGACCCACATCGACGCCCTCGCGGCGTTCGAGGCCGACCCCGAGACCAAGGCGATCGTGATGATCGGCGAGATCGGCGGCGACGCGGAAGAGCGCGCGGCCGAGTTCATCAAGGCCAACGTCACCAAGCCGGTCGTCGGCTACGTCGCGGGCTTCACCGCCCCCGAGGGCAAGACCATGGGCCACGCCGGCGCCATCGTCTCCGGCTCGGCGGGCACCGCCCAGGCCAAGAAGGAGGCCCTCGAGGCCGCCGGCGTCAAGGTCGGGAAGACTCCGTCCGAGACCGCGACGCTCATGCGCGAGATCATCGCCGCGCTGTAATCCACGGCGCAAGACGAGGGGGTGGATGCCGCGGCATCCACCCCCTTCGTCGTACCCGCCCGGGTCAGACCGCCTGCGGCCCGCCGCGTCGGCCCGGTGCCTGCTGCGGCGGACGCGTCAGCGCGTCCACGAGCTGCGAGTCGATCTCGGTGAACGCCTCGGCGACGGCTCGGGCCTGCTCCTTGAGCGCGTTGACCTCCTCGATGAGCTCACGCCGGGTGTCGTCCCACTTGCCGGCGAAGTCGTCGGCGGCGTCGGCGAGTTCGCGCACCGGGATGGCGGCGGCCAGGCGCTCGGCATCGGCCTGAGCCGACTCCAGCCGGCGCACGATCGTCGCCAGGTTGGTCGAGACCTGTCCGACCTCGTCGAGGTCGATCTTCAGCCGTCCAGACATGTCGTCCCTCTCTCACTCGTCCGGCACGGTGCCGATGGCCCGCGCCAAGGTGTCGTAGTCCTCACGCAGCGTCTCGAACCTGGCGAGATCGGGGTCGCCGGCGATCATCAGCACGTCGCGGTCGGGCAGTCGCCATAGCCAGTGCGTCACGACGGTGATCGCCCCGGTCTCGTCGGCGACGTGGCGCGTGGCCGACAGGCCGGGCCCGAGCCGCCCGTCTTCGAAAGGCACGATCTGCACCTCCCGCACCGCCGCGGGGTCGTGCACGCCCAGCATCTGCTCAGCGCTGACCTCGTCCGCGCGGGCCAGCTCGTAGATGCTCGCGATCCCGAGCGCCTCGTGCGGCCGCGAGAAGTAGGCGAAGCGGTGCTCGTCCTCGTCGACGCCGCGCGCGAGCCCCTCGGCCGTCGCGGCGACCCACTCGCGCATGGGCTCGTCGTAGCGGTACGCCTCGGCGAGGGCTCCGGCCAGGGCGTCGCGCCACTGCTCGATGCTCGCGAAGCCCTCCCACGGCCACGCCCCCGGCACGTACAGCCAGAGATCCTGGTCGAAGTCAACCTGCAGGGTCATCGCTCTCCTTCGGAGTCGGGCCAGGTCAGCGCGTCGAGCATCGTGGTCACCAGGAGCGTCAGCGCCTCGGTCACGGGGGCGTACTCGGGCACGGCCAGGCCCGAGATCGACGCGAAGGCGACGAGGTGGGCGTCGTGGCCGGGGACACGCCAGACGTAGTCGATCGTCCGCAGCAGCACGACGGACTCCGCGTCACCGCCGGTCGGCGGTGCGATGTCGTGGATGCCGCGGTGCGCGGGGCCGGCATCGGTCTGCACCTGCTCGCCGCCCGGCGGCAGCTGCGGGTCATCGGCGGGGACATGGCTGAGGACGACGGCGGTCGACACCGGCACCTGCCAGGGGATCCCCATCGGCAGGGCCGCAGCGAAGCCGCCGGCGCCGCGGGCGTCGTCGAGCACTGCCGCCAGCGCCCGCTCCAGCTCGTGCACGAACGGGCCGATGCTGTCGCGCGGCCCGCTCTCCCACGCGCCCGAGAACGCGGTGCGGGCCGTGGCCGCGTTGTCGTCCGTGACGGGGAACAGCTCCCATGCCGGCGGGAGGATGATGCGGGGCCGGGGCAGGACGGTCGTCGCGCCCACGGGGGCGCTCACCGGCGGCGCTCGCCGGGCAGGCGGCCGGCACGCAGGTCGATGGCGTCGCGGATGAACTCGATCGCCCCTCGCACCCCGAACACGACCATCGCCAGCAGGAAGAGGCCACCGGCGCCGAGCACGAGCCACATCTGCTCTCCGCCGAAGGCGACCGAGGCGGTCAGCGCCGTCATCAGGCCGACGGCGCTGATGATGCTCATGTCGGAGCGGGCGCCCCAGAAATACGAGGGGAAGCGGGCGGGAAAGGGCCAGGTGATCACCGTCAGGGCGAGCATGCCCAGCGCCGGCAGCCACAGCAGCCAGAACGGCGGCTGGAACAGGGGGTAGCCGGGGCCGGCGCCGAGGATGCCGCGGTCGACCGGCACGGTGCCCTGCGCGAGCCCGATGACCGAGACGGCGAGCAGCGGCAGCATGCCGAAGGCCACGATCCCCATGCCGCTCCAGAAGAACACGCGGCCGGTGAGCACCTCCCGCCGGGACTTCGGCGCGCGGCGCTTGCGGCGGCGTGCGGCGGCGGTGCGTCCGGCGGCCTTGCGGGGGCGGCCGGTGGCGGGGGAGGAGGTCGTCGCGCGATCGGTCACGCTAAGACCCTACTTTCCAGGACGTGCGCTCCTTGACGTCCTGCCAGCCGTCGGCGAGGGAGTCGACCACGGCGCTGACGGGATTGTCGGGAAGCGCCCGCTCCAGCGCGCCGGAGATCGGCGGGCCGAAGGTCTCGAGGGCGGTGTTGGGCATCGATACGGCCGTGCGCACACCGAAAGCCAGCTTGATGCGCTGCATCTCGGCGTGACCCATCTGCAGGAGGATCTTGTCCAGCGGCCCGCCGGCGCCGGCTTGGGAACGCGACGCCACGCGCAGGAAGTGCGCGTTGGACACGCCCTTGGCGCCGTTGACCTCCCACGCCCACTTCACCGACGGCAGCTTCACGGGACCGATGCTCAGGCCGTTGCGCCCGCGCAGCACGCCGTTGAAGCTGCCGGTGACCGAGCGCAGCGGCGAGCGGTGCCCCTGTGCGGCCAGCCGCGCCACGCGCGTGCCCTTGAGCGCGTTCATGACGCCGCCCAGTGCCCGCGTCGCGACGGCGGCGACGCCGAAGGTGGCCACCGTGATCAGGTCGACGGCGAAGTCGATCCACGAGATCTGCCCCGTGGCGGCCAGGACGAGGCTCAGCCCCGCAGTCAGAGCGGCCGCCGCCAGGGCGAAGGGCACCAGCACGGGGATGAAGAAGCTCAGCACCGACAGCACCGCCGTCACCGTGCGCAGCACGGAGTGGATCGCCTTGAGGATGCCGGCGTTGTCGGCCACCCAGCCCGCGAAGTCGTCCCACACGCCGTCGTTGAGCCCGTCGCCCTTGATCGCGTCGCGCATGCGCTCCGCCGCGGCGGTACCGGCGCTGCGCAGCCGCGTCACGACCTGCGTGAAGCGGGCCTGTGCGTCGGCGGCCGCTGCCGTCTGAGCTCCCTGGCGCTGCGACAGCACGAGCAGATGGCGGTTGAGGTCCACCGCGACCAGGGGGTCGGTGGTGCGCTGCCGCTCGTCGCGGTGGTGCTCGATCTCGCGCTCGTAGCGGGCCTGGGCGGCCTCGGCCTCGGCGTGGGCCTGGACGAGGCGGTCCGCCTCACGCTGCGCGCTCTCCAGCTCGGTCGCGAACCCGCTGAGGGCGCTGCCGGCCTCGCGGTACCGGTTCTCGAGGGTCGCCAGACGCGAGGCCACCTGATCGGCGTTCTCGGCGAGTTTGTCCAGCGCCTTGCTCTCATGGCGACCGGTGTCGGCGATGGCGGTGCGCAGACCCTCGACCGCCTCCAGGATGGTGTCGGCCGTCATCGTGAACCGGTTCGCGCGGCGTGACACGGTGCCAGGGTCCCCGGGAATCGGGGCGATCCGATCCGGCAGGTGCAGGGCCATCGCGTACTCCTTCGGGTGGGGGCTTCCGGATCTCATCCTATGAACCGGCTGATACTCCGCGATGGGCAGAACTCCCCATCGCGGTTAGCCTGAGGGCATGGCGATCACGGGTGATTATCTGCCGAGCACGTCCGAGTGGGCACGCACGCAGGCCGAGAAGTACGAGGCTTCCGGCGGGACGGAGGCGAACACGCTGCGCGGCGTGCCGATCATCGTGCTGACCTCCGTCGGCGCGAAGACCGGGGGCCTGCGCAAGACCGCGCTCATGCGGGTGGAACACGACGGTCGGTACGCGGTCGTCGCCTCCAAGGGCGGAGCCCCCGAACCGCCGGCGTGGTACGCGAACGTGCGCAAGAACCCGCACGTGATGCTGCAGGACGGCGCCGAGCGGCGCGAGTACCTCGCCCGTGAACTCGACGGCGACGAGTACGACCTGTGGTGGCAGCGCGCGACCGAGGTGTGGCCCGACTACGACGCCTACCAGCAGAAGACCGACCGGCGCATCGCCGTGTTCGTGCTGGAGCCCGTCGAGGGCTGAGCGGCGCTCCGCGCGCCTGCCCAGCCCTCGCGCAGGACGATCAGGCCAGCAGCGCCTCGATGGGGCCGCGGGCGAAGAACACCACGAAGCCGGCTGCGACGACCCACAGCAGCCAGTGCACCTGACGGGCCTTGCCCGAGAGGGCGTTGATGAGCACCCAGCTCACGAACCCCGCGCCGATGCCGTTGGCGATCGAGTAGGTCAGCGGCATGACGGTGACCGTGAGGAACACCGGCAGCAGGACGTTGAAGTCCGCGAAGTCGATGTTCTTGATCTGAGCGAGCATCATGGCACCGACCAGCACCAGCGCCGCGGCGGCGATGAAGCCGGGGACGAGGCCGGTGACGGGGGTCACGAACATCGCCAGCAGGAACAGCACGCCGGTCACGACGTTCGCCAGGCCCGTGCGGGCGCCCTCGCCGATGCCGGAGCCGGACTCGACGAACACGGTGGCCGACGACGACGACGTCGCGCCGCCGACGACGGCGCCGACGCCCTCGACGATGAGCGCCGACTTGATGCGCGGGAAGTCGCCCTTCGCATCGGCGAGGTCGGCCTCCTTCGCCAGGCCCGTCATGGTGCCCATGGCGTCGAAGAAGTTCGTGAACACCAGCGTGAACACGAACATCAGCAGCGCGACGAACCCGACCTTGCCGAGGTCGAAGCCGAAGTCGACGGCGCCGACCAGGCTCAGGTCGGGGAGGGCGAACAGGCCGCCTGCGAGTCCGAAGTCGGCGACGGGCGTGAAGATGTTGACGATCGCGGCGAGGACCGTGCCGGCGACGAGGGCGATGAGGATCGCCCCCTTCACCTTGAGGGCGATGAGGATGCCGCCCAGGAGCAGGGTGACGACGAACAGCAGTGTGTCGACCGTCGCGATCGACCCTGCCGTGCCGAGCTCGAGGGGCGTGCCGCCACCGGTGTTCACGAATCCGGCGTTCACGAAGCCGATGAACGCGATGAACAGGCCGATGCCGACCGTGATCGCGAGCTTGAGCTGCACGGGCACGGCGTCGAAGATCATCTTGCGCAGGCCTGTGGCCGCCAGCAGCACGATGATGAGGCCGTTGATGATCGTGAGGGCCATCGCCTCGCCCCAGGTCACCTGTCCGACGACCGAGAACGCGAGGAACGCGTTGATGCCCAGGCCCGCGGCGAATGCGAACGGCAGGCGGGTGACGATGCCGAACAGGATCGTCATGAACCCGGCCGTCAGGGCGGTGCTCGCGGCGACCGCGGCGGGGTTGAGGACCTCGCCCGTCACGTCGGGGGTCGACAGGATGATCGGGTTCAGGATGACGATGTAGGCCATCGTCACGAACGTGACGAGACCACCGCGCACCTCGGCGCCGATGGTCGAGCCTCGTCTGGTGATCTCGAAGAAGCGATCCAACCCGTTGCGGGGTTCGGAATCGGTGCGGGCGGGAGCGGGTGCGGGCGCAGTCATGGGTTCCTCCAGCAACCAAACTTAGTGGTCCGGCGGGGGTCCCCCGGTGCGCCGGGTCGGTGCCCGCTTCGCGCGTAGGTAGGGTCGACAGCGCATGAACCGCCTCCTCGTCGCCGTCCTCGCCGCTTTCGACGCCCTCCTCGCCGTCGCCGTCGGCCTCGTCACCGCGCTCGCCCCGCTCACGCTGCTGTGGATCTTCGGCTTCGGCGCCGAGGCGTCGTGGGCCGGACTCTGGCCCGCCGCGGGCCGGGTCTGGCAGCTCGGCCACCTCGTCCCCCTCGCCGTGACCCTGCCGGAGGAGTTCACGGTGCCCGCCGGCATCGATGCCGCCGCGGCATCGTTCACGGTGTCGCTCGCCCCTCTCGCGCTGGCCGTGTTCACGGCCGTCTTCGCCGCCCGCTCGGGCGCGCGCGCCGCCACGGCGGGCGCCTGGCTCAGCGGCGTGCTCTCCGGCACGATCGTGATCGCGGCCGCAGCGACCGGGGTCGCTCTGACCACCGGCAACGACATCGCCGCGGTGCAGCTGTGGCAGGCGGTGCTGTACCCCGTGCTCGTGTTCGCCCTCCCCGCCCTCGGCGGCGCGCTCGCGGTGGCCTGGCGCACCGGCGACGACGGCGTGGTCGACGCGGTGCGCAACGCCTTCGCCCGCCGCGGCGGGTCATGGGTCGAAACCCCCGGCCTCATCGCGCGCGGCACCGCGGTGGTGCTCGCCGCGCTCGTCGGCGTCGGCGGGCTCGTCGTCGCTTTCGCGGTGTTCGCGGGCTTCGCGCGGATCGTCGCCCTGTTCCAGGCGGGGCAGGTCGACGTGCTCGGCGCCGCGGTGCTGACCCTCGGGCAGCTGGCATACCTGCCGACCTTCGTGATCTGGGCGATCTCGTTCGTCGCCGGGCCCGGATTCTCCCTCGGTGTGGACACGGTCGTCTCGCCCGTCGGCACCCAGGTGGGCGTGCTCCCCGGTGTTCCGGTGTTCGGAGCGGTCCCCGAGTCGACGTCGTCGTGGCTGCTGCTGCTGGCGCTCGTTCCGGTGGCCGCCGGCGTGCTGGCCGGCTGGATCGCCCGCTCCCACCTCGTGCGTCACGCCGAAGCCACCGGCGGACGCGACCGCATGTCGGTGCGCGCGGTGGTCGCCGCGGGCATCACGGTCGCCTCGGCGGGTGCCGCTGCGGTGCTCGCGTTCGCCGCGTCCGGCTCGATCGGCCCCGGGGCCCTCGCCGTCGTCGGTCCCGCGCCCGGCCCGATGGCGCTCGCCGTGGGGCTGGAAGTCGCCCTCGGCGCCGCGATCGTGCTGCTGTCGCCCCGTGGCCATGACGACCACCATGACGACCACCACGACGACCACGGGTACGACGACGGAGTGCGTGTCGGCCCTGCGCCCGCGCCCGGTGCGCCCGTCATCGCGCCGCCGATGCTGTGGGATGCCGACCTCGCCCGACCGGCGACCGAGCCGGTGGTCGTGGTGGGCGACGGGACCGGGTCGCCCACCGAACCCGTCGTCGTGGTGGCCGAGCCCGCTGACCTGCCGGCCGCACCCGAGCCCACGGGCGGGCAGGCCCCGCCGGAGCCCGGGGAGGACGATCCCCGCGCGCCGGTAGACTGACCGCGTGCTCACGGTCGCCGTCCTCATCTCGGGTGCCGGGTCGAACCTCCGGGCCCTCCTCGAGGCCGCGAGCGACCCCGCCTTCCCCGCCCGGGTCGTCGTCGTCGGCGCCGACCGGGAAGCCTCGGGTCTCGCGCACGCCGAGGAGTTCGGCATCCCGAGCTTCGTCATCCCGTGGCGCGGCGCCGACGAGCGTGCGGCGTGGGGCGACGAGCTGCTGGAGCAGCTGGACGTCTGGAAGCCGGACCTCGTCGTGCTGAGCGGCCTCATGCGCCTGCTGCCGCCCGCGGTCGTCGCCGCCTGGTCGCCGCGGCTCATCAACACCCACCCCGCCTACCTTCCGGAGTTCCCGGGCGCCCACGGTGTGCGCGACGCGCTGGCCGCCGGCGCCACCCGGACCGGCGCGAGCGTCATCGTCGTCGACGACGGCGTCGACTCCGGCCCGATCCTCGCCCAGGAGCGCGTCAGCGTGCTCCCCGGCGACGACGAGCATTCCCTGCACGAGCGCATCAAGCCTGTCGAGCGGCACCTGCTGATCGACGTCGTCCGCCGCATCGCCACCGGCGAGCTGGATCTCGCCGCGGCATCCACCACCTGACCTACCCGGAGGAGTTCTCCATGGCCGGCCCGAGCCACGACCCGTCCCTCTATCGCCACCGCGACACCATCCCGGTGCGCCGCGCCCTCGTCTCGGTGAGCGACAAGACCGACCTGCTGGTGCTGGCCGCGGCCCTCGCCGACGCGGGGGTGGAGATCGTGTCGACCGGTTCGACGGCGGCGACCATCCGCGACGCCGGGTACGCCGTCACCGACGTCGCCGCGGTCACCGGCTTCCCCGAGTCGCTCGGGGGCCGCGTCAAGACGCTGCACCCGAGCGTGCACGCCGGCCTTCTCGCCGACCTGCGCCTGGAGGACCACGAGCGCCAGCTCACCGAGCTCGGCATCGCGCCCTTCGAGCTCGTCGTGGTCAACCTCTACCCGTTCGTCGAGACCGTCGCCTCCGGTGCGCAGGGCGACGACGTGGTCGAGCAGATCGACATCGGCGGCCCCGCGATGGTGCGCGCGAGCGCGAAGAACTTCGCCAACGTCGCCATCGTCGTCTCACCCGAGTCCTACCCCGCCGTGCTCGAGGCCATCGCCGCGGGCGGCACCTCGCTCGTGCAGCGCCGCGAGCTCGCCGCGCGCGCCTTCGCCCACACCGCCGCATACGACCGCGCCGTGTCGACCTGGTTCGCCGAGGAGACCCTCGCCGAAGAGGGCGACCTGCCCGAGCACCTCACCATCCGCGCCGAACGGCTGGAGACCCTCCGCTACGGGGAGAACTCCCACCAGCGCGCGGCCCTGTACTCCCGCGCCGGCGGCCACGGCATCGCGCAGGCGACGCAGCTGCAGGGTAAGGAGATGTCGTACAACAACTACGTCGACGCCGATGCGGCGCTGCGCGCGGCATTCGACCTGGTCAAGCCCGCCGTCGCCATCATCAAGCACGCCAACCCGTGCGGCATCGCCATCGCCGCACCGCAGGCGCTCGACCCGATCGCCTCGGCCCACCTGCGCGCCCACGAGTGCGACCCGGTGTCGGCCTTCGGGGGCGTCATCGCCGCCAACCGCACCGTGACGCTGAAGATGGCCGAGAACCTGCGCGACATCTTCACCGAGGTCATCGTCGCCCCCGACTTCGAGCCGGAGGCGCTGGAGGTGTTCCGGCTGAAGAAGAACCTGCGGGTGCTGCGCCTGCCGGTGGACTGGCGCCAGGAACCCATGGACGTGCGGCTCGTGTCGGGCGGACTGCTGCTGCAGGACGCCGACCGGTTCCCCGCCGAGGTGGAGTCCCTCGTCGACGGCTGGCAGCTCGTCACGGGGGAGCGCCCCGCCGACGAGGACCTCATGAACCTGTCGTTCGCGTGGAAGACCTGCCGCGCGGTGAAGTCCAACGCGATCGTGCTGGCCAAGGCCTCGGCCACGGTCGGCATCGGCATGGGCCAGGTCAACCGCGTCGACTCGTGCCGGCTGGCGGTGGAGCGCGCGGGCGACCGCGCGGCCGGATCGGTCGCGGCATCGGACGCGTTCTTCCCCTTCGCCGACGGCGTGCAGGTGCTGCTGGATGCCGGGGTGCGCACGATCATCCAGCCCGGCGGCTCGGTGCGCGACGAAGAGGTCATCGACGCGGTGCGCGCCGCGGGCGCGACGATGTACTTCACCGGCGAGCGTCACTTCTTCCACTGACCCGCCCGTCGCTGCCGAGTGAGCATTCGCGCTGCCGAGTGAGTATTCGCGGCGCCGAGTGAGTATTCGCGGAATCGGTCACGCGGTCGGCCGGCCGTATTCCTCCAGCCAGCGCAGCCAGACTTCGCTGACGGTGGGGTACGCCGGCACCGCGTGCCACAGGCGTGTGAGCGGCACCTCGCCGACGATCGCGATGGTCGCCGCGTGCAGGAGCTCCGCCACATCGGGGCCGGCGAAGGTGGCGCCGATCAGCACACCGCGATCGAGGTCCACGATCGCGCGGGCCTGCCCGCGGTAGTCGTCGGAGTGCACCGAGGCCCCGGCGACCCATGCCAGGTCGTAGTCGAGCACGCGGATGCGGTGCCCGGCGGCGGTGGCCGCTTCGGCGGTGAGGCCGACCGAGGCGATCTCGGGGTCGGTGAAGGTGACCTGCGGCACGTGCGCGTGGTCGGCGGTGGCGACGTGCGCACCCCAGGGCGCGTCGTCGACGGTGGCCCCGGCTGCGCGGGCGGCGATGACATCGCCGGCCGCGCGCGCCTGGTACTTGCCCTGGTGGGTCAGCAGCACGCGCCCGTTGACGTCGCCGACGGCGTAGAGCCAGTCGGTGCCGCGCACGAGCATGGTGTCGTCGACGTCGAGCCAGCCGCCGGGAGTGAGCCCGACGGCGTCGAGGCCGAGATCGGTCGTGCGCGGGGTGCGGCCGGTGGCCACGAGCACCTTCTCGGCGTGGACGAGCGCGCCGTCGGAGAGCTCCAGCGTCGCGCCCGCGGTGCCGCTGCCGTCGCCGGTGCCGGTGCGCGCCGCGACCACCTCGACGCCGGTGCGCAGGTCCACGCCCGCCGCGGTGAGCGCGGCGGCGACGAGGTCGGCGGCGAACGGCTCGGCCGCACCCAGCAGACGCGACCGCACGAGAAGGGTCACCGCCGTGCCGAAGCCCGCGTACGCCGTCGCCATCTCGGCGGCCACGACCCCGCCGCCGATGATCGCGAGCGAGGCCGGCACCGACTCCGCGCTCGTGGCGTCGCGGCTCGTCCACGGCTCGATGTCCGCCAGGCCCGGGGTGTCGGGCAACAGCGCCGCCGACCCCGTTGCGACGACGACGGCATGTCGCGCGGTGAGGTCGATGTCGGCGCCCTCGGGGCTGGTCACCCGCACGCGGCGCGGGCCGGTGAGGGTGGCGTGGCCGCGGAGCAGGTCGATGCCCGCGCCCTCGAGCCACGCCACCTGAGAGTCGTCCGACCAGTCGTGGGTGATCCCGTCGCGACGGCGCAGCACAGCGGCGACGTCGATGTCGCCCGTGACGGCCTGGCGCGCGCCGTCCACTGCGCGCGCCGCGCGCACCGTGGCGGCGCTGCGCAGCAACGCCTTCGACGGCATGCAGGCCCAGTACGAGCATTCGCCGCCGACCAGCTCCGCCTCGACGATGACGGTGCGCAGCCCGCCCTGCACGGCGCGGTCGGCGACGTTCTCGCCCACAGCGCCCGCTCCGATGACCACGACGTCGTACTCGTGCTGGCTCATGCCCTGCAAACTATCCCGGCCGCCCCGCCCCGCCAACCGTCTGCCGGTGCGCGGGCCGCCGCTACACCCGCGACGATCGCGGCGCAAGGCCTTGAGCGGATGCCGGTCACGGGAGTTCCATCGATGACTAAACCGGTTTAGGTTCCACGACGGAGTGACGATGCCCAAGACCGCCCGCCCCACGATCGCCGATGTCGCGCGCCGCGCCGGCGTCAGCAAGGGGCTCGTCTCCTTCGCGCTGAACGACCGGCCGGGGGTCTCGCCCGACAGCCGCACCCGCATCCTCGCGGCCGCCGAAGAGCTCGGGTGGACGCCGAACGTGCGCGCCAGGTCTCTGAGCACCGGGCGATCCTTCGCCGGCGGGCTCGTCATCGCCCGCAGCACCGACGTCATCGACGCCGACCCCTTCTTCCCCTCTTTCATCGCCGGGATCGAGGACGCGTTCTCCGCCTCCGGTCAGGTACTGGTGCTGGCCGTTGCGACGTCCCGCCGGCAGGAGACCGAGATCTACCGCAGCCTCGCGGTGGATCAGCGCGTGGACGGCGTCATCCTCACGGACCTCCGCACGCAGGACGATCGCATCGCGCTCGTCGCCGACCTCGGGCTCACGGCGGTCACCCTGGGGCGGCCCGCCGTACCGAGCCCCTTCCCCGCCGTCTGCGTCGACGACGGCGCCGGCATCCGTCACGCCGTGGCGCACCTGGTCGCACTCGGCCACCGCCGCATCGCGCATGTCGCGGGTCCGGACGGGATGCTGCACGCTCGGCGCCGTGCCGACGCCTTCCGCAGCGAGGTCGCGGCGGCCGGGATCGAGGGCACCGTGATCGCCACCGACTTCAGCGCTGCGGAGGGCGCAGCGGCGACCGGCGCACTGCTCGATGCCGCAGCACCGCCGACGGCGATCGTGTACTCCAACGATCACATGGCCCTCGCCGGGCTCGGCGTCGCGCGACGCCGCGGGCTGCGGGTGCCCGCAGATCTGTCCATCACCGGTTTCGACGACATCGAGCTCGGCCGCTTCCTCGACCCGGCGCTGACCACCGTGGGCACCGACGCCCGCAGCTGGGGGGCCGTCGCCGCGCGCACCCTCCTCGAAGCCGTCGACGGGTCCGCGGCGGAACACGTCGACCTCCCCGAACCCGCTCTCATCGTCCGCGAGTCCACCGGACCCGCGCCCCGCCCACCCGCGGCGTAGCCGCACACGATCAAGGAGCATGACATGCAACGACGCATCCTCATCACCGCCACGGCAGCCGCCGGCATCCTCGCGTTGACGGCCTGCTCGGGCGGGGGCGGTGACGACGGCGCCGCCGAAGCCCGCGGCGACATCACCATCTGGTACTCCAACAACGAGGCGGAGATCGCGTGGGGGGAGCAGATGGTGGAGGCCTGGAACGCCGAGCACCCCGACGAGCAGGTCAAGGCGCAGGAGATCCCGGCGGGAGCATCCAGCGAAGAGGTGATCGGCGCGGCCATCACGGCGGGAAACGCCCCCTGCCTCGTCTTCAACACCTCACCGGCCGCCGTGCCGCAGTTCCAGAAGCAGGGCGGCCTGGTCAACCTCTCGGAGTTCGAGGACGGCGACGACTACATCACCGAGCGCAGCGGCGACATCGCCGAGCAGTACCGCTCGGAGGACGGCGACTTCTACCAGCTGCCGTGGAAGTCCAACCCCGTCATGATCTTCTACAACAAGGACATGTTCGCCCAGGCGGGCCTGGACCCGGAGAACCCGAGCCTGGCGACCTACGACGAGTTCCTCGACACGGCGCGCGCGCTCAAGACCGCGGGGGTGGCGTCGTATGCGATCAACCCCGCGCCGACGAGCGAGTTCTTCCAGTCGTGGTTCGACTTCTACCCCCTGTACGCCGCAGAGACCGGCGGCACCCAGCTCGTCGAGGATGGCGCGGCGACCTACGACAGCGAGGACGGCACCGCGGTGGCCGAGCTGTGGCGCACGCTCTACGACGAGGAGCTCGCCGGCCGCGAGCAGTACCAGGGCGACGCGTTCGCCGACGGCTACGCGGCGATGTCGATCGTCGGGCCCTGGGCCATCGCCGTGTACGGAGACGACGTGAACTGGGGCTCGGTGCCCGTCCCCACCGAGTCGGGGACGGCCGCGGAGGAGACCTGGACGTTCAGCGACGCCAAGAACGTCGGCATGTTCACCGCGTGCGAGAACCAGGCGACCGCCTGGGACGTGCTGAAGTTCGCCACGAGCGAGGAGCAGGACGGGATCTGGCTGGAGGAGACCGGCCAGATGCCGCTGCGGGAGGACCTCACCGGCACCTACGCGGACTACTTCGAAGCCAACCCCGCCTACGCCGGGTTCGGCGACCAGGCAGCGCGCACCGTGGAGGTGCCCAACGTCCCCAACTCCGTCGAGATCTGGCAGACGTTCCGCGACGGCTACTCCGAGTCGGTCATCTTCGGCGAGACCGAGGTGGCCGATTTCCTCAGCGACACCGCGGCACGCATCGACGAGCTCGCGGCCGGGAACTGACATGACCGTCGATCTCACCGCCGCCGCGGGCGCCGCCGGTGACGCGGCCGGTGCCGGCGGGGCGGGCCGGCCGTCGGCTGCGACCGACGACCGGCCGCCGGAGCGGCGGCGGCGCCTGCTCGGGCCGCAGCCCCTCGGGCTGCTGTTCGCGACGCCGTACCTCGTGTTCGTGGTGCTGGTGTTCGCCTGGCCGATCGTCTTCGCGGTGTGGATGTCGTTCCAGGACTACTTCTTCGCCGCGCCCGGAGCCGAGGTCGATCGCCCGTTCGTGGGCTTCGACAACTACGCCGCGGTGCTCACCGACCCCGACGTCTGGCAGTCCTTCCGCAACGTGGGCGTCTTCCTGGTCATCAACGTGCCGCTGACGGTCGTGCTGTCGATCGTGCTGGCGACGGCGCTGGACCGGGTCGTGCACGCGCGCACGTTCTTCCGCGTCAGCTTCTACGTGCCGTACGTGTCGGCATCCGTCGCCGTCGTGGCGGTGTGGCTGTTCCTCTTCTCGGAAGGGGGCCTGGTCAACAACCTGCTGGGCCCCCTCGCCCCGAGCCCGTCCTGGCTGATCAACAGCGCGCTGGCGATGCCGACGATCGCGCTGTTCGTCACCTGGAAGGGCCTGGGCTTCTACATCCTGCTCTACCTCGCCGCCCTGCAGAACGTGCCGAAGGAGCTCTACGAATCGGTCTCGGTCGACGGCGGCGGGCGCCTGCGGCAGTTCTTCTCGGTCACCGTGCCCAGTGTGCGGCCGGCCACCCTGCTGGTGGTGCTGCTGTCGACGATCACCGGGGCGAATCTGTTCACCGAGCCCTATCTGCTCACCGGCGGCGGCGGCCCGAACGGCGCCTCGGCCACACCGGTGCTGCTGATCTATCAGCGGGGCATCGAGCAGGGCAACCCCGACGTCGCCGCGGCCATCGGGGTGATGCTCATCATCCTC
>Ga0233363_1000509_pt1 | contig 17368 bp, 18 predicted proteins | sample ElkDunMinimDraft_18_FD_191534 | JGI IMG/M metagenome (GOLD analysis project Ga0233363, IMG submission 191534) | Fecal eukaryotic communites from dung pellets of Tule Elk in California, USA - Elk Dung C16 | ecosystem: Host-associated > Mammals > Digestive system > Large intestine > Fecal | place... | reverse complement strand
GCCGTCGGGCTGATCGTCGCAGCCGTGATCCTGACCGGCACCGGTGCCGCCCTGTGGTGGGGTCAGCGGCGCGACTGACCCGCGCGGGCGGCGTCGCTCAGCGCCCGCCCGCAGGCCGCTCGGGGTAGTCGGCCGGCGTCTTCTCGAGCTCGACCGCGAGCTCGTGGCGCCCCGCGAGCACGTGGGGCCGCTCCTCGTCGCGCTGGTGCAGGGCGTCGGCCTGCAGCTCGGCGGACAGGTGGTCGAAGAACAGGGTGCCGTCCAGGTGCTGAGCCTCGTGGATGAAGCAGCGCGCGAGGTAGCCGGACGCCGTGAGCTGGAGCGGGCCGCCGTGCTGGTCGACCCCGCGGACGGTCGCCGCGCCGGGGCGTTCGAGCGGCTCGTACGCGCCCGGGAGGGACAGGCAGCCCTCGTCCTCGGTGAGCGGCTCGGCGTCCTGGTCGACCTCGAGCACCGGGTTCACCACGTGACCGACGTGCCGGTCGCCGCGCTCGTCGGTGAGGTCGTAGATGAACACCCGGAGGTCGACGCCCACCTGGGGCGCGGCGAGCCCGACGCCCTCGGCGACCTCCATCGTGGCGAACATGTCGTCGATCAGGCGGGCCAGCTCGGGCGTCGAGAACTCGGTGACCGTGCGGGCCGGGGTGTGGAGCACCGGCTCGCCCATCTCCGTGATGCGCAGGACGCGGCCGCGCCGAGCCTCGGGCGTCTCCGCCGGGTACGGGTCGACCGGCTCACCCAGCAGATATGTCACGGGACGCCGCCGCCCGAAGCTCCAAGCCATGCCGTCGAGGGTACCGGCCGCGAGCGGGCCCGATGCGGGCCGCACGGGCGTCCGCGGCCCGGTGCGGTGGTGACCTCTGCCACGCGCCGATCGTCCTGCCGGACGGCCGGGCGGCGTCATACCTGGAGATGACACGCGGCCGCCACAGATCCGCTCCTGGTCCGACGCGCGGGCCCGGCCGGCTTGCCACGGTGGTGACATGACACCGGTTCTGAGCGCACGCGACCTGACGATGCAGTACCCGGGCGGGACCACACCTGCCCTCGACGCCGTCGACCTCGACATCCTGCCCGGCGAGTCCGTGGCGATCATGGGTGCCTCGGGGTCGGGCAAGACGACCCTGCTCCACTGCCTCGCGGGGATCCTGCGCCCGACGCGCGGATCGGTCACCTTCGCGGCCGCCGCCGGACCGGTGCCGGTCCAGGCGCTCGACGACGCCGGCCGCGCCCGGCTGCGCCGCGAGGAGCTCGGGTTCGTCTTCCAGCAGGGCCTGCTGCTCAACGAGCTCACCGCGGTCGAGAACGTGGCCGTCGCACGCATGCTGTCCGGCGTCCCGCGGGCCCAGGCCGAGACCGAGGCCGCGCAGTGGCTGGCCCACCTGGGGCTGGCCGGACTGGAACAGCGCCGCCTCGGTGAGCTCTCGGGCGGCCAGGCGCAGCGCGTCGCCATCGCCCGCGCCCAGGTGACGGGCGCACGGCTCATCTTCGCCGACGAACCCACGGGCGCCCTCGACTCCACGACGTCGGCCGAGGTGCTGGACCTGCTCGTCGGCACGGTGCGCGAGGGGCGGACGCTCGTCGTCGTGACCCACGACCCGGACGTCGCCGGCCGGTGCGCGCGCACCGTCACGCTGCGCGACGGGCGGGTCGTCTCGGACACCGGGCCCGCGAGCGCCGACCGAGCGCTCACGGGCGGGATGACGGGTGGCATGACGGGTGGTGCGGACCGATGACGGACCTCTCCACGGCCGTGACCCTGGGCCGGCTGTTCGGCCGGCGCCGGGACGGCGACCGCCTCGCCGCCCTCCTGCCCCTCGTCTCGTTCGCGGTCGTCACGGCGCTGCTCGAGCTCGTGGTCGGCGGTGCGCAGGCGTTCTTCCGCTGGGACGACGAGCTCGCCCCGACCTACCAGACCCTCGCGGTCATCGGCCTCGTGCTGCTGCTCGTGCCGCTGGGCACCGTGGGCGCCTCGGCCGCCCGGCTCGCTGCCCGGCGCCGCGACGAACGGCTCGCGTCGCTGCGCCTGCTCGGTGCGACGACCGGGACGGTCACGTGGCTGACCGTCCTCGAGGCGGCCGCGACCGCCCTGGCCGGCGCCGTCCTGGGTACCGGCCTGTACGCCCTCTCCGCGCCGCTCGTCGGCCTGCTGCACTTCCGCGGCGAAGCCCTCGGCTCGCTCGTGTGGCTGCCCTGGTGGTCGCTGCCGCTCCTCGTCCTCGCCGTCACGCTGCTCGCCGCGCTGAGCGCCGTCGTCGGCCTGCGGGCCGTGGTCGTGACGCCGCTCGGCGTGCGCACGCGCCAGCGTGCCGGCACGGCGCACCGGGTCCGCGTCCTGATCGCGGTCGTTGTGCTCGTGGTCGGGGTGCTGCTCATGTCCTCGCTGAACCTGCTGGGTGCGTTCGGCGGCATCGCCGCGATCATCGTCGCGTTCGCCGCGGCGTTCGGCGGCATGCTCCTCGCGCTCGACGCGCTCGGGCCGTGGTTCGTCCGTTTCTGGTCCCGGCGGCGGCACCGGCGCGCCCGGACCGTGCCCCGGCTGCTCGCGACCCGCATGGTGCTGGAGGACCCGAAGGCTGCGTGGCGCCAGGTCAGCGGTGTGGCCATGACGAGCTTCGTGGGGGTCTTCGGGGCGGCGGGCCTCACGATCGCGGGCGCGGCCCAGACCGAGTCGATTCCCCCGGACGAGCGCTGGCTCATGCAGGACGTCTCGACGGGCGTCCTGGTCACCGTCGCCCTGTCGTTCCTCATGGTCGCCTGCTCGGTCGGCATCAACCAGGCGGCGGCCACGCTCGACCGGGCGGCCGTCCACGTCTCGCTCGACCGTCTCGGCGTGCCGCGCACGGTCATGGCCGAGGCGTCACGACGCTCGGTCATGTCGGCGCTGTGGATCGTGGCGGGCGGGTCGGCCGCCTGCGCCGCCCTGCTGCTCCTTCCCGTGATCGGGTACGCGGTCTTCGCCGAACCGCTGGCGCTCCTGACGGCGGCGTCCGTGTTCGCAGGCGGCTTCGTGGTGGTGCGCGGGGCGGCCGCGCTCGCGGCCCGGCTCGTGCCCGGGATCCTCGCGACGCCGGAACGCGCGCTCTGAACCGTGCATCTGGCGCCACCGCGAGACGGCGACGAGCAGGCGGGGTAGACCGGGGGGAGGACGACGCACAAGCAGAGGAGCCATCATGTCCCAGGTCGCCATCGTCACCGGAGCCTTCGACGGGATCGGCCGGGCGATCTCCGTCCGGCTCGCCAGCCACCCCGACACCGTCGTCGTGTGCACCGACATCCAGGGCGCGGACGAGACGGCCGAGCTGGTGACGGCTGCGGGCGCGACCGGCGTCGCTCGCGTGCTGGACGTCACCGACGCGGCACAGTGGAAGCGGCTGGTGGACGACGTCGTCGCGGAGCACGGGCAGGTCGACTACCTGGCCGCGTCGGCCGGCGTCGTGAACCGGATCAGCCTCGACACGGTCGTCGACCTGACGGAGGAGGCGTGGGACCACGTGCTCTCCGTCGACGCCAAGGGCGTGTGGCTCGGGATGCAGGCCGTGATCCCGCAGATGATCACCCAGGGAGCCGGCCACATCGTCAACATCTCCTCGCTCGCGGCGAGCAAGGGCCTGCAGGGCCTCGCGTCCTACACCGCCGCCAAGGGCGCGGTCGAGGCGCTGACCCGGCAGGCCGCGGCCGAGTACGGACGGCGCGGGGTGCTGGTCAACGCCGTCGCGCCCGGGACGATCGAGACGACCATCAACGCGGCGACCCTCGCCGACCCGGACGGGGCGGCCGCGTCGATCGCGACCACGACCATCGGGCGCTGGGGCCAGCCCGAGGAGCTCGCGGCCATGGTCGTCGCGCTCCTGCGTCACGGGTCGTTCGTGTCCGGTCAGGTGCTCCACGTCGACGGCGGCTGGTCCGTCAGCGGCGGGATCGACTACCAGGACTCCCGCACGATGTGACCGCGCGGCCGGCGAACCATCGACGGCGACGACCCGCTCGGGCCGGACGGCCCCGACGCGCGGTCCAAAGGTCCCGAAAACGGCGGCCGGAACGCCCTGCTGCCAGGGCCGTCACCGTGGCCACGCTAGAGGCAGTGGCCGGGAGCCTCCCGGCCCCGACCGATGGAGATCGCCATGAGTGCCGTCCACGAGCGTCACGACGTGCTTCCGGCCACGGCCGACCAGACGACCGGTCTGCGGCCCTTCGCCCGCTACACGTTCGCCGTCCTCCGGTTCCTGCTCGCCTTCCAGTTCCTGTGGGCGTTCTTCGACAAGACCTTCGGCCTCGGCCGGGCCACCCCGGCGGAGAACGCGTGGCTCGAGGGCGGGTCGCCCACGACCGGCTACCTCAGCAACGTCGGGGGCCCGTTCGCCGACCTCTTCAGCGCCATGGCCGGCAACGCCGTCTTCGACTGGCTGTTCATGCTCGGGCTGCTCGGCATCGGCACGGCTCTCGCCCTCGGGATCGGCATGCGCATCGCCGCCGTCAGCGGCGCGCTGCTGCTGGTCCTCATGTGGATGGCGTCGCTGCCGCTCGACAACAACCCCTTCGTCGACGACCACCTGATCAACGCGGTCGTCCTCGTCGCGCTCGCCGCCGTCTCGGCAGGCAGCACCTGGGGCCTCGGCCGCTGGTGGGCCTCGCTGCCCGTCGTCAAGTCCAACCCGATCCTGCTCTGACCTGAGTGAAGGAGGTCCGCCATGCTGGTCGCAGACATCATGACCGCAAGCGCCGTCACGACCTCGCCCGGAACCCGGGCCAAGGACGCACTGCGCGAGCTCAGCGATCGCGAGATCACCGCGCTGCCCGTCGTCGACCGTGACAACCAGCTGGTCGGGATCGTGAGCGAGGCGGACCTCCTGCGCGAGGGTGTCGTCCGAGACCCGCGCTCGACCGTCCGGCGCGACGAGCACGTGAGCGCGCTGCCGGTCGAGACCGCCCGGACCGTGGGCGAGGTCATGGCGCGGCACGTCGTCACGGCGTCGCCGAACCAGGACGTCTCCACCGTCGTCAACGCCATGCTGGAGCAGGGCATCCACAGCGTCCCGGTCGTGCTGGGGACGCGCGTGGTGGGCGTGCTGAGCCGCAGCGACGTCGTCCGGGCCCTGGCCCGGGCCGACGAACGGATCGCCGCCGACGTCGAGGCGCTGTTCCTCGACGCCGGCCTCAGCGGGTGGAGCTGCATCGTCGACGAGGGCGAGGTCCGGCTCGTGGCGGGGTCGCACGACGACACCCGCCTGGCGACGGCGCTCGCCCGGACCGTGGCCGGGGTGCGCTCGATCGCCGTCGAACCCGCGCTACGGTGAGTCGCATGGACGGGACCGTGCGGGTGTTCTTGGTCGACGACCACGAGGTGGTCCGGCGCGGTGTCGCCGACCTTCTCGAGGCCGAGCCGGACCTCGAGGTCGTCGGCGAGGCCGGCACCGCCGGGGAGGCCGTGGCACGTGTTCCCGCCCTGCGACCCGACGTGGTCGTGCTCGACGTCCGGCTGCCCGACGGCGACGGCGTCACCGTGTGCCGCGAGCTGCGGTCGCGCATGCCGGAGCTCGCCTGCCTGATGCTCACGTCCTTCGACGACGACGAGGCGCTGTACGACGCGATCCTCGCCGGCGCCGCCGGGTTCGTGCTCAAGCAGGTGCGCGGCACGGCGCTGGTCGAGGCGATCCGCACGGTCGCGGCCGGCGGGTCCACCCTGGACCCGCTCGCCGCCCAGCACGTCATGGCGCGCATGCGCGCGCAGGCCGAGCACACCGACCCGCTCGCCGAGCTCACTGCGCAGGAGCAGAAGGTCCTCGCGCTCGTCGGCCAAGGGCTGACGAACCGCCAGATCGGTGCCGAGCTCTTCCTCGCCGAGAAGACCGTGAAGAACTACGTGTCGAGCCTGCTGTCCAAGCTCGGTCTCGAGCGGCGCGTCCAGGCCGCGGTCTTCGCGACCAAGCTGGAGCGCGGCGAGTAGTCCCTCCGGGGCGGCTCGCAGGCAGCTCCGCTTCAGGAGCGGGCCAGCGGCACCTGCCAGCGGACGAGCGTGCCGCGGCCGTCCGGGCACGGGCCCACGGCCATCGTGCCCCCCAGCTCGCGTGCGCGGTCGGCGAGGTTGGCGATCCCGCTCAGGTGGACGTCGTCGCGCATGCCCACGCCGTCGTCGGAGACCGTCAGCACCACGTCGCCGTCGGCGCGCAGCAGCACGTCGACGGTCGTGGCCCGGGCGTGCCGCGCCACGTTCGAGAGGCTCTCGCGCACGACGGCGACCAGATGGTCCGCCGTCACCGGCGGGACGAGCGCGTCCACCGTGCCGTCGAAGCGCAGCGCGGGCGGGAAGCCGAGCGCTCCCGACGCGGCCTGGACCTCGGCGATGATCCGGGCCCGCAGGCCGACGGTCCGCCCGGCGCCCGGCTGCAGGCCGCGGATCGTCGTCCGGATGAGCCCGATCGTCTCGTCGACCTCGTCGACCGCGCGCCCGATGCGGGTCGCCTCGGGCGAGTCCCCGAGCCGGCGGCTCACGCCCTGGAGCGACAGCCCGGTCGCGTAGAGGCGCTGGATGGCGAGGTCGTGGAGGTCGCGCGCGATGCGGTCGCGGTCGCGCAGGACCGCCAGCCGCTCGCCGTCGTGCCGGCGCTCCGCCAGCTCGAGGGCCACGGCGGCCTGGGTCGCGAACCCGGCCAGGGCCTCCACCACGACGGGCGAGAACGCGATCCCACCGCGCCGGCGTGCGACCGTCAGGACGCCACGCGTGCGGCCCGGCTCGCCCAGGGGCAGGGCTGCGAGCGGTCCGGTCTGGTCCGCGGGGTCGAAGGCGGCCGACATCGTCGGGTGGCTCGAAGCGTCGGCCGTGACGACCGGACGCCCGGACACGTAGACCTCGCGCGCGAACGTGCCCTCCTCGGGGATGACCGTGCCGTCCAGGTGCTCGCCGCCCGTGCCGTGGGCGGCTCCCACGACGAGCGTCTCGGGGTTGGCGGGATCGGGCACGGCGAGCAGCGACATGTCGGCGTCGGCGAGCTGGAGAGCCTCGGCGGCGACGACGTCGAGCACCTCGTCGCGCGACGCACCGGCGAGGAGCCGCCGCGATACGGCGTCGTTGGCGTGCGCCAGGCGCTCCCGCAGCCGCGTCTCGTCGTACAGCCGCGCGTTCTCGACCGCGACGCTCGCCGCGACTGCGAGCCCTTCGAGCAGGCGCTGGTCCTCGTCCGTGAAGTCGCCTCCACCCCGCTTCTCGGTCAGATAGAGGTTGCCGAACGGCTGCCCGTGCACGCGCAGCGGGACGCCGATGAAGGTGTGCATGGGTGGGTGGTTCGCCGGGATGCCGGCGGCGCGCGGGTCGTCCGCGAGGTCGTGCAGGCGCAGCGGGGCCGGGTGGCGGATGAGCTCACCGAGGATGCCGTGGCCGCGCGGGTAGTGACCGATGGCGCGGATCTCGTCGTCGGACAGGCCGACCGTGAGGAACCGCGCGATGAAGCCGTCGTCGCCGAGCACGCCGAGCGCGCCGTACCGGGCGTCCACCAGGTCGACGGCCGCATGCACCAGGCGCCGCAGGGTGACCTCCAGCTCGAGGCTGCGGCCGATCGTCAGGACGGCCTCGAGCAGCACGTCGACGTCATGGGCTCCGGCGCGTCGCATCACCCGACAACGGTAGCGACACCCGGCAGGGCGAGCGTGGGACCTGCGGCCCCTGCTTCCGGGCCGTCGTGCCCTGCCGCGCCGCACCACGCAGGCGGTCGAATGGCAGTGCAGGAAAGACGAGGGGAGTCGCCATGGAGAAGTGGTACGCGGGCATCGTCGTCGGGGTCGACGGATCCGACGAGGCGAGCCACGCGCTCGAATGGGCGGCCGCCGAGGCCGACCGGCACGGTGCGCCCCTGACCGTGCTGTCCACCTTCACTCTGCCCACCGTGGCGGCTCCGACCTTCTCGCTCGCGGACGCGCGTTCGGAGGCAGAGGACGCGGTGCGGAACGCGCTCGGGCAGCTCGCCGGGAGACGTCCCGGCTCACACCGCGTCGTGGGCGAGGTCGTCCCGGGCGGGGCTGCGAACGTGCTCGTGCAGCGGTCCCGGACGTGCGACCTCGTCGTCGTCGGACGCCGGGGGCTGACCGGGTTCGACCGCGTCCTGCTCGGCTCGGTCTCGGCCGCCGTGGCCGCGATGGCCTACGGGCCGGTGGCCGTGGTGCCGCGCGGTGCGCAGGTCACCGTGCCCCGACGCGTCGTCGCTGCCGTCGGCACGGACGACCAGCGCGCCCCCGTCCTCCAGCTCGCCTTCGAGGAGGCCGCCGCGCGCTCGTGCCCGCTCAGCATCGTGCATGGCATCGACCCCGGCCTGCTCGCCGGGGCTCTGCCCGGGTACGCGACCATGCCCGAGTCGTGGCGCGAGTGGGCGCTGGGCGCGGTGAGCGACGAGGCGAACCGCTGGGCGGAGAAGTACCCGCAGGTCGTGTACGACATCGCGGTCCGTGAGGGCCGCCCCCGCGAGGTGCTGCTCGAGCACCTGCGCGGCGACGATCTCGTCGTCGTCGGTGGACGACGACACTCCCCGGTCGTGGGGCGCATGCTGGGGTCCGTTCCGGACCGCCTGCTCCGTGCAGCGCCGTGCGCGGTCGTCGTCGCTCACATGCAGACAGCGCGGTCTGCAGCTCCTGGTGTCGAGGTGGTCGGCTGACACCAGGCCACGACGCCCTGGCCCGTTTCCCCACGGGTCAGGGCGTCGTCGTACCGGGTGCGTCCGGCCGGCCAGACCGGCCAGACCGGCCAGCCCGTCCGCGCGACGGCTAGATCAGCCCTCGGACGGGCGTGCGCTCGACGGGGTCGCCCTCGTCGGGCATCACCATCTCCCCTCGCACGCCCAGGAGGCGCACCTCGCGTCCCGGCTCCATGGTCTCGGCGAGGGCGAGGACGGCGGCCGTGACCTCCTCGAGCGACCGTGTGGGCGCCGGGAGCTTCTTCGACCGGTTCTGCGTGAAGAACGGCGCGTACCGCACCTTGAGGCCGACCCGGAAGACGGGCGGGCCCTCCGCCTCGGTGTCGGCGTGCACCTGGGCGGCCAGCTCCCGCAGCGCCGCCTCGACCTGCTCGGGCGTCGCCAGGTTGCGCTGGTAGGTCGTCTCGCGGCTGTGCCCGCGCGCGACCCACGGCGTGTCGTCGACGACGGCGGACCCGAGGCCCCGGCCCAGCTCGCCGTACCAGGTGCCCATGCGCGGGCCGAACTCGGCGACCAGGCGGTCGGCGTCGGCGGCCGCGAGCTGCGCGACGGTGTCGATGCCGAGGGCCGCCAGGCGCTTGGACACGCGCGAGCCGACACCCCACAGGTCGATGGTGGGGCGCGGGCCCATCACCTCGGACCAGTTCTGGGCCGTGAGGCGGTAGACGCCCGCAGGCTTGCCGAAACCGGTGGCGATCTTGGCGCGGATCTTGTTGTCGCCGATGCCGACCGAGCAGTGCAGCTGGGTGGCGTCGAGCACCGCCCGCTGCACGCGGCGCGCGACCTCCTCGGGGTCGCCGGCGTCGCTGCCGACGAACGCCTCGTCCCACCCGATCACCTCGACCACCATGCCGAGCCCGCGCAGCGTCTCCATGACGTGCCCGGAGACCTCGTTGTAGGTGGCATGGTCGACCGGGAGGATCACGGCGTCCGGGACCTTGCGCGCCGCGATCCGCAGCGGCATGCCCGAGCCGACGCCGTGCGCCCGCGCCTCGTAGGACGCGGTGGAGACGACCGCCCGCTCGGTCGGGTCACCACGGCCGCCGACGATGACGGGCCGGCCCGCGAGCTCGGGGCGCCGCAGGATCTCGACCGCGGCCAGGAACTGGTCGAGGTCGACGTGCAGCACCCAGGGGAAGGCACGCCCGGTCATGGCACGAGTCTGGCGGGCGGGCGACGTCGTGTCGCCTCGGCCTGCGGCCGGTCAGCCGCGCCGCGGCCGGCTGAAGCCGAACGGGATGGGGATGCCGCCGCAGCAGCACACGCCGCGCACCTCGGTCGCCGCCAGCATCCGGGCGGCCTGGTAGCACGCGACGAAGCGCAGCGCCGTGGGCCACACGCCCCGGACGACGCCCCGGCGGGCGAGCGTGTCCCGGACCGCAGCCGAGCACGGCTGCCCGCCGTGCAGGGCGCCGTGGGCGCACCGCCAGCCCTTGCGGGGCGAGATCCGGCGCTGGTACGTCACGATCAGCTGGTCGGCCAGCTTGCCTACGGGACTCATCCCAGGAGCGTAGGAAGGACCTTCCCCACTCGCTCGCGGCCCGCGGTGCCGGTGCGCGTGACGTGGCATACGTTCGAAGGCAGCGCCGGGAGCCGGCCGCGGGTCGGACGAGAGCTGCTGGGGGCTGGAGATGAAGGTCGCGGTCACAGGCGTCACCGGGTACGTGGGCGGCCGTCTCGTGCCCGAGCTGCTGGACGCCGGGTTCGAGGTCCGCGCACTCGCCCGCAACCCGTCCCGGCTCGCAGGGCGGGAGTGGGCCGGCGAGGTCGAGATCGTCGAGGCCGACGCGAGCGACCTCGACCAGATCCGGTCCGCGCTCGAGGGGTGCGACGTCGCCTACTACCTCATCCACTCCCTCGGCACGGGCGCGACGTTCGAGTCCCGCGACCGCCGCACCGCGTTGACGTTCGCCCGCGCGGCGCGGGAGGCGGGCGTGGGTCGCATCGTCTACCTCGGCGGCATGTACCCGGACGTGCCCGAGGGCGAGCTGTCCCGCCACCTGTCGTCGCGCAAGGAGGTGGGCGAGATCCTGCTCGCGTCGGGCGTCCCGACCACGGTCCTGCAGGCCGCAGTCATCCTCGGCTCGGGGTCGGCGTCGTTCGAGATGATGCGCTACCTGACCGAGCGCCTGCCCGCGATGACCACGCCGCGGTGGGTCAACTCGCGCGTGCAGCCGATCGCGATCCGCGACGTCCTGCGCTACCTCGTCGGCTCGGCCACGATGCCGCCCGACGTGTCGCGGACGTTCGACATCGGCGGGCCCGACGTCCTGACCTACCGCGAGATGATGCAGCGGTACGCGCGCGTGGCCGGGCTCCCCCGGCGCCTCATCGTCCCCGTCCCCGTGCTCACGCCCCGGCTGTCGAGCCTGTGGGTCGGGCTCGTGACGCCCGTCCCGTCGGGCATCGCCCGCCCTCTCGTCGAGTCGCTCGAGCACGAGGTCGTGTGCCGCGAGAACGACATCAAGCAGTACGTCCCCGACCCGCCCGAAGGGCTCATGGGGTTCGACCGCGCGGTCGAGTTCGCGCTCGAGCGGATCCACGACGGCGAGGTCGTCACGCGCTGGTCGTCGGCGTCGGTGCCCGGCGCGCCGTCGGACCCGCTGCCCACCGACCCGGACTGGGCGGGCGGCTCGCTCTACGTCGACGAGCGGCGCCGGGTCGTGGATGCGCCGCGCGAGGTGCTGTGGCGCGTCATCGAGGAGATCGGCGGCCAGGGCGGGTGGTACTCGTGGTCGCTCGCGTGGCGTGTGCGCGGGCTGCTCGACCGCCTGGTCGGCGGCCCCGGACTGCGGCGCGGGCGACGCGATGAGCATCACCTCCGGGTCGACGACGAGCTCGACTTCTGGCGCGTCGAGGACATCGAGCCGGGCAGGCGGCTGCTGCTGCGCGCCGAGATGCGGCTGCCCGGCCTGGCCTGGCTCGAGCTGCGCGTCGACGAGGCCGCGGCGGAGATCACCGACGAGTCCGACGCCGGGCCCTCGCCCGAGGAGGCCAGCGGGCCCGGGCGGACGTTCTTCGCCCAGCGGGCGCTGTTCTACCCGCACGGGCTCGGGGGCCAGCTCTACTGGTGGGCGGTCAAGCCGTTCCACGGGGTCGTGTTCGGCGGGATGCAGCGCAACGTCGCTCAGGCGGCCGAGAAGGCGGCCCTCGCGGCGGGCAGCGGCGAGCGCGCCGGCGAGCCCACGCCCCGCTAGGCGGAGATCCCGCGGACGGCGAACCCGTCGTCCTGCGGCTCGTAGCCCAGGACGGACCGCGTCGCGGCGAGGTCGAACCGCTTGCGCCGGTTGTCGGAGATGCCCGCGACGACGGCGTACCGCACGTCCGGTGTCTCGATGCAGCGCACCAGCAGCTGGTTGAGGTCGCGCGCGCTCACGTAGGCCGCGGCGTCCCCCGCGGTGCCCTCGGCGTGGAACCAGGGGGCGTCGTAGGCGCCGATGCGCACGGCGATGCTCGAGAGCCCGCCGGCCGCGAACGTGGACGCGACCGCCTCCGCGAACGCCTTGCTCGCCCCGTACAGGTTGGTGGGTCGCGCGGCGGCGTCGTCGGCGACGGTCTGCTGCTCGTACCCGCCCACGGCGTGCGCGCTGCTCGCGACGACGACGCGCCGGCAGCCCGCGTCCCGGGCCGCCTCGAACACGTTCACGACGCCGCCGACGTTGTTCTCGACGAGCGACCCCCACTCCGCCTCGGGTGACGCGTCGGCCGCGAGGTGGACGACGGTGTCGACCCCGGCGCACGCGGCGACGCAGGCCGCCCGGTCAGCGACGTCGAGGCGCACGACCTCGTGACCCTCACCGGGCGTCTCGCTCAGGCCGTCGGTGCGGACGTCGGCCAGCACGAAGCGGTAGTCCTCGCCGTGCGCCTGCCGGAAGGCCGTGCCGATCTGCCCGGCCGCACCGGTCAGCAGGACGCGCCGCCGTCCGGCCGTCACCGCGGCCACCCGGGCGTGCGCTGCGCCGGCATCTCGGTCATGGCGCTCATCATGCCGCTGATCGGCCGCGATGCGTCCACTCCAGGAGGCGGTCGACGGGCCAGGTCGTGACGATGCGGTCCGGGGGCACGCCCAGGCGCTCGGCCCGCTCGGCGCCGTGGTCGAGGAAGCCGAGCTGGCCGGGCGCGTGGGCGTCGCTGTCGATCGCGAACAGGCACCCGGCGTCGAGCGCGACCTGGACCAGCTCGTCGGGCGGGTCCTGCCGCTCGGGCCGGGAGTTGATCTCGACGGCGACGCCGTTGGCCGCGCAGGCCGCGAACACGCGTTCGGCGTCGAACTGGGACGGCGGCCGCGCCCGCTTGCCCTCGACGAGCCGTCCGGTGACGTGCCCGAGCACGTCGACGCGCGGGTTCGCCACGGCGGCGAGCAGCCGCCGCGTCATGCGCGTGGAGTCCGCCCGCAGGTCGGAGTGCACGCTCGCGACCACGACGTCGAGCCGGTCGAGCAGCTCGTCGTCCTGGTCCAGCGTGCCGTCCTCGAGGATGTCGACCTCGATGCCCGACAGCAGGCGGGTGCTGCCGCCGGCCAGCGACGCGACGACCTCGAGCTGCTGCTCCAGGCGCTCGGCGGTCAGCCCGTGGGCGACCGTGAGCCGTGGCGAGTGGTCGGTGAGCGCGACGTAGTCGTGGCCGAGACGTTCGGCCGCCGCGAGCATCGTGGGGATGGGCGTCATCCCGTCCGACCAGTCGCTGTGGGTGTGCAGGTCGCCGCGGAGCAGCCCGCGCAGCGCGCTCTCGGCCGTCCCCGCGGCCTCGGCGCGGCGGCGCAGCTCGGCGAGGTAGTCAGGCACCCGGCCCTCGAGCGCCTGGCTGACGACGGCGAACGTCGACGGCCCGATGCCCCGCGTGCGCTGCAGCCGCGCCGGGTCGCGCAGGGCGTCGTCGTCCAGGCGGGCGACGACGTCGGCCGCGGTGCGGAAGGCGCGGGACTTGTACCTGCTGGACCGCTCGCGCTCGAGCAGGAACGCGATCTCGTTGAGGGCCTCGAGCGGATCCATGGTGGCCACAGTGTGGCTCGCGAGCGTCGCTGCCGCACGGCGTCGGACCGGCCTGGTAGACCTGCCGGCGTGGCTCACGCGATCATCTTCCACGGCACCGGGGCACGGCCCGAGTACATCTGGTACCCGTGGCTGGCCGCCCGTCTGCGCGACCGCGGGTACACCGTGGAGACCCCGCACTACCCGGGCACCAACGTCGATCCCGTCGCGGTGACGCTGCGGGAGATCCTCGCGAACCACGAGCTCGGCGAGGACACGGTCGTCGTGGGGCACTCCGGAGGAGCGGCGCTCCTGCTGGCCCTGCTGGAGCGGGTGCGCGTGCGGCAGGCCGTGCTGGTCGCCGGCTACAGCACGCAGCCGAACGACTCCGCGGAGCCCGTGCTCCAGGACGCGTACGACTGGGCCGCGATCCGCGGCAACGTCGCCGACCTGTGGTTCCTCAACTCGGTGACCGACGAGTTCGGCTGCGACGCCGGTCAGGGACGGGCGATGTTCGACCGCCTGGGCGGCACGCTCGTCGTGCGCGACGACGGGCACTTCCTCGGGGACACGCTGGACCTCGTGGACCGCGTCATCCCGTAGACCGTCCGTGCAGCACGGGTCCGCCGATGACTTTGGCCGACCTGCCCGGTCTGGTGTGGAAAGTGCCCACTCGAGGGAGTTTCCCGTGAAACTGCTGTTGACGTCCGCAGGTGTGAAGAACCCGAGCATCCATGAGGCGTTGCTCGGCCTGCTCGGCAGGCCGGTCGAGGAGTGCGACGCCCTCGCCATCCCGACCGCGATGTACGGCCACCCTTGGGCGGGACCGGGCCCGAACGTGTGGAAGTTCGTCGCAGGGAAGTCCTCCGAGCCCATGACGGAGATCGGCTGGAAGTCCGTCGGCCTGCTGGAGCTGACGGCACTGCCGAGCATCTCCCTCGATGCCTGGGTACCGAAGGTCCAGGAGGCCGACGTGCTGCTCACCTCCGGCGGAGACGCGCTCTACCTGGCGCACTGGATGCGCCAGTCGGGCTTCATGGACCTGGTGCCCTCGCTCGAACAGACCGTCTACATGGGGATGAGCGCGGGCAGCATGGTGATGACGCCGCGCATCGGCGAGGAGTTCGTGGGCTGGCGGGCCCCGGGCGGCGGCGACGCGACCCTGGGGTTGGTCGACTTCTCGATCTTCCCGCACCTCGAGCACCCGATGCTGACGCAGAACACGATGGCCGCCGCCGAGAAATGGGCCGCCGAGCTGGGCAACGAGGCGTACGCGATCGACGACGACACGGCGATCGTGGTGTCCGACGGCGAGACACGGGTGGTCTCGGAAGGCCAGTGGAGGCACTTCCCCGGCTAGGGCGCCCACGTCATGCGACGTCGCGCGCTCCCACGACGAGCGACACGGTGGCGGCCGCGAGGGCGTAGACGAGGACGGTGACCAGCGCCCGGTCGCCCGTGAGCGACGTCAGGACTCCGGGCGCGCTCGCGCCGTCCGCGGCCGACGTCGCGCCCGTCACGGCCCCGACGACCGAGCCGGCCGCCGTCCCCGGGAGCAGCAGGGTCGCCGTCTCGATCCCCGAGAGCATCGCTCCGACGGCGCGCAGCAGGTTCTCCACGACGAGCGACCAGACCAGCCCGAGCCCGACGCCAAGCGCAGGGCTCCGGGTGACCAGGCCCAGCGCGTAGCCGATCAGCGCCCACATGCCGAGCACGGCGATCCCGGCTCCGACGGACTCGGCGAGGTCGGTGGCCGCCGGCCAGACGACCGCCTGGTTCTCGGCGGCCGCGACGCCCAGTGACGCCGCGGCGGCGACCACGACGCTGACCGCCACGATGCCGACCACGATGACCACCAGCGCGGCGAGCGAGCCGGCGGTCGCGGCCAGCCGTGACGGGCCCTGGACGAACGCCGTCTTCCAGGTGCCCCAGGCGAACCCGTTCCCGGCCACCAGCGCCCCGAGGACCATGGCGAGGGCGCCGCCGAACATGGGCATGCCCTGCACGAACCCGTCGGCCAGTCCTTGCGGCAGCAGTCCCCCGAGCAGCGCCTCGCGCGGCACGCCCGACGACGCGAAGCTGTCTGCCCCGGTGGAGTACGCCACGAAGTCGAAGACGTAGCCGAACGCGAGCGTGAGCGCGGCCCACACACCGACGATCACCCACACGGCCGACCACTTGCGCAGGCGGAAGAGCTCCGCGCTCGCGCTGCGTGCGATCCCGTTCATCGGTCCCGGCCTCCCGTCAGCTCGAAGAACACGTCCTCGAGGTCGCGTTCGAGCGCCCGCAGCTCGTGCAGCTCGACGCCGGCCTCGACGAGCGCGCGGGCGACCGCGGGCGCCGCGTCGGGCGCCGCGGAGACCTCGACGACGCCGTCGGCGGCGCGCACCACCGTGGCGCCGTCGACCACCCGCTCGGCGACCTCGGCGGCCCGCGCGGCGGGCGTGGCCCGGACGCGTAGGACGGTCCCGCCCCGCAGCTCTGCCACGGTCGCCTCGCGCAGCAGCCTCCCGTCGTCGATGACCCCGACGCGGTCGCAGATCTCCTGGACCTCGGCCAGCAGGTGGCTGGACAGCAGGACCGTCTGCCCGCCGCGCGCGAGCGACACCACGAGGGCGCGCATGTCGGCCATCCCGGCGGGGTCGAGCCCGTTGGTCGGCTCGTCCAGGACGATCACCTCGGGGTCGCCGAGCATCGCGGCGGCCACTCCGAGCCGCTGCTTCATCCCGAGCGAGTAGCTCTTGAAGCGGTCGGCGCCACGCTCCGCGAGCCCGACGACGTCGAGCACCCGTTCGACCTCGGCCCGCGGCAGGCCGCGGTACCGGGCCATCGTGCGCAGGTTGTCGCGGCCCGACAGGTACGGGTAGAAGCCCGGGCCCTCGACCAGGGCTCCCAGCCGTGCGGTCACCTCGGGCCGCCCCGCGGGCCTTCCCAGCACCTGCACGGTGCCCGACGTCGGTCTCACCAGGCCGAGCACCATGCGCAGCGTCGTCGTCTTGCCGGCCCCGTTGGGGCCGAGGAAGCCGTACACCTCGCCGCGCCGCACGGTGAGGTCGACCGCGTCGACCGCGACCCGCGCTCCGTAGCGCTTCGTCAGCCGGTCCGTCCGGACCAGGATCTCGTTCATGGCTCCACGGTCGCGCGGCGGTCGCGATGAGTCGTCAGCCCTGGGTGCCGTCCCGAGCGGTACCGACGGGGTAGACGCGCCTCGGAAGGCAGGGCTACGGCACGAGCACGTGCGCGGTCAGCCGCTCGCGCACGAACGCGCCGGCCCGTGCGAGCGCGGCGTCGGCCTCGTCGAGCGCGCCGAACACGGTCTGGAACACGTGCGGCACCTGGGCGACCACCTCCAGACGCACCTCGACGTCGGCCTCCGCGGCCGCGCCCGCGAGCCGCACCGCGTCGTCCACGAGCACCTCGTGCGAACCGACCTGCACGAACAGCGGCGGGAGCCCCGAGAGGTCCGCGAGCGCCGGGCTCACCCGCGGGTCCGCCGGGTCCGCACCCGCGAGGTAGTGGTCGGCGTACCAGGTCAGTGCCGAGCGGTCGAACAACGGGTCGCGGCCGGCCTTGGTGTCGACGCTCCGGCCCGACAGCGTAAGGTCGGTCCAGGGCGAGAAGACGACCGCGCCGGCCGGGAGCGGCAGGCCCGCGTCGCGTGCCGCGAGGAGCAGCACGACGGCGAGGCCTCCCCCGGCCGAGTCGCCCGCGACGACG
>Ga0233363_1000508_pt1 | contig 17371 bp, 14 predicted proteins | sample ElkDunMinimDraft_18_FD_191534 | JGI IMG/M metagenome (GOLD analysis project Ga0233363, IMG submission 191534) | Fecal eukaryotic communites from dung pellets of Tule Elk in California, USA - Elk Dung C16 | ecosystem: Host-associated > Mammals > Digestive system > Large intestine > Fecal | place... | reverse complement strand
GTCCCGGCGGAGACCGACGCCGCGCCGGGCCCCGGCCCGGTGGGCGCCGACGGCAAGGAGGGACCGGCGTGACCGGCAACGACAACCTCGTCGAGGTCCGCGACCTCAAGGTGCACTTCCCGATCACCCGGGGGGTGGTCTTCGACCGCGTCGTCGGTCACGTCAAGGCCGTCGACGGAGTGGACCTCGCCATTCCCCGAGGCAAGACGTACGGGCTGGTGGGGGAGTCCGGCTGCGGCAAGTCGACGCTGGGCCGGGCGATTCTGCGGCTGACCGAACCGACCAGCGGTGAGGTCTTCTTCGACGGCGCCGAGGTGACGGGGATGCGGGCGCGGCCGCTGCGGGCGCTGCGCCGGCGGATGCAGATGATCTTCCAGGATCCGATGTCGAGCCTGGACCCCCGTCAGAACGTCGAGTCGATCCTCACCGAGGGACTGCAGACCCACGGCATCGGCACCAGCCGGGACGACCGGCGGCGCATCATCGGCGAGACGCTGGACGCCGTCGGGCTGCCCCGCTGGGCGCTCTCCCGGTACCCGCACGAGTTCTCCGGGGGCCAGCGGCAGCGCATCGGCATCGCCCGTGCGGTCGTCCTCGGGCCGGAGCTGATCGTCGCCGACGAGCCGGTCTCCGCGCTGGACGTCTCCATCCAGGCACAGGTCGTCAACCTCCTCGACGAACTCCAGGAGAGCCTGGGGCTGACGTACCTGGTGATCGCGCACGACCTGGCGGTGGTCCGGCACATCTCCGACATCGTCGGCGTGATGTACCTGGGGGCGCTGGTCGAGGAGGCGCCGAGCGACCGGCTCTACCGCGAGCCGCTGCACCCCTACACCCGGGCGCTGATGTCGGCGGTGCCGGTGCCGGACCCGGAGATCGAGGACCGCCGGGAACGCATCCTGCTCGCCGGTGACCTGCCCTCGCCGGCGAACCCGCCTTCGGGCTGCCGGTTCCACACCCGCTGCCCGTGGGCGCAGCCCACCCGCTGCGCCGACGAACGGCCGGCGCTGCGCCCGATCGGCGAGAGCCGGGTCGCCTGCCACTGGGCCGAGCAGATCGCCGCCGGTGAACTGCGCCCGCACCAGGTCGACCCGAAGCTGACCCGGCCCGACGGAGAGGGCCTCAACCCCGCCGTCGTCTCGGCCCCGTCGGAGCCCGGTTCGTTCGTGTAGACCGGGTCGGGGCGGAGCGCAGGGTTCGTCCCTCCACCGGGTTCGGCCCCTGCGCCGGGGGCGTCCCTGCGGCAGGCGTGACACGCAGACCGGCCACCGGAGTGATCCGGTGGCCGGTGTCGTCTGTGGGGCCAGAGGTGCCGTACGCCGCGGGTGGGCGCTGGATCTCGCGGATCAGCCTTCGGGGCGGTCGAGCAGCCCGACGGCGATCTGGTGCACCGCGTCCAGCGCGGCGGGGTCGGCCAGCGGGGCACTGCCGCCGGTGACGGCGTACCACTCGTCGGCGTCCTTGTACTGCACCTTCACCACGACCCGGTCGCCGTCGAGTTCGGTGCGCAGCGTCAGGTCACCGGTGACGACGCCGACCTCGTCGGTCATCACCCCACCGGGGCCGGGCACGATGTCGGTGTTCCGCGCCGACGTCGCCTCGCCGGCGGCGGGTTCGCCCGCAGCGGCCGGCTCCCCGGCAGCGGCGGCCGGCGCCGCGGCAGTATCCGGGTCGCCGGCGACGGCCTCGGCCGGTGCGGCGTCGGCACCGGGGTCGGTCACGGCGCGCTCGTCCATGTGCAGTCCTCCAGCATCCCGGTCAGCGCCGTCTTCTCGGCGGCGGTCACCGACAGCTTCCAGTGGTGCTTGACGGCTACCCAGTCCCCAGCGTACTGACACCAGTACTCACGGTTCGCCGGCTTCCACTGCGAGGGGTCCTGGTCACCCTTGGAACGGTTCGAGCTGGCCGAGACCGCGAAGAGCTGCGGCCGGTCCAGGTCGTTGGCGAAGTCACTGCGGTCCTTGTCGTTCCACTCGTCAGCCCCGGAACGCCACGCGTTGGCAAGCGGCACCATGTGGTCGATGTCCACCTGCAACGGCTCGGAGAGGGTCTTGTTGTCGTAGACGCTCACCCAGGTGCCGCCGACGACGTTGCAGCCGGAAAGCTCGATGTTCTTGCCGTCGCGCTCCAGGACCGTGTCCCGGACGTCGCAGTTCTTACCGGTGCTGCGCCAGTGGGAGAACTTGTTGCGGCTGTAGCCCTTCATCGGACGGGCGTCGGCGACGGTCAGCTCACCCAGCAGTTTGCTGGCGTTGCCGTTGCCGTTCCCGCCGCCGGCGGTATCCGGGTCGGGCTCGAGGGGCGGCACGCAGGCGGTGGTGGCGAGGAGCGCGAGCGCCGAGACGGTGACCGTCGCGGCGGCGGCGCGGGACTTCAGTCGAGCAAACAAAGGGGGCACCAGCCAAGCTTGAGGGGCGGCCGCGTTCGGCGCATCTTCCAGGACAGTCTCGGCGTTTCGCGGGCAACCGGTCCGCCGAGGACGCTCCCGCGCGGTGGGCGATCCATCACGAGGGCGCGCCGTGCACATGGTACGCAGCACCGCCGACCGTCGCCGGAAAGGCCGGTTCACCGCGATGCGACCAGCTCGACGACCCGGATCCGGTGGAACTGCGCTACTCGCGCCACGACGAAGCGGTCCCGCAGCGCCGCCCCGCGCGCCCCGTCGACCCGGCGCAGCGGATCGGTGCCGCCCTGGGTGGTGACCAGCCAGACCCGGCGTACGTCGCCCAGGCACTCGGCCGGCTTGCGGCACTCCGCGGCGGCGTAGCTGCCCCGCTCCTGCGCCGGCTGGGCGAGCAGCACGTCGACCGGCCGGGGATCGGCGTCGCGCAGTTCGTAGGCCATCGCCCGGCGTAGGTGGCGGTAGCCGTCGAAGACGATGCCGTCGCCCGGGGCGGCCTGTGCGGCGACGAAGGCACCGGCGTCACGGAAGCCGTGCTCGTCCTCCACCAGGTCGCTGCGGAACATCTGCTGTCGCGGCAGGCCGAGCACGGCGACGGTGATCAGCACGACCGCCACCGCCGCGGCCCGGGCCCGCCCACCGCCGACGGCGCGGGCGACCCGCAGGGTCCCGGCGGCGGCCAGCAGCACCCAGGCCGGCACCGTGTAGAGCAGGTAACGGAAGAAGAAGAGCTGGAACTGGTCGAAGGTGGCCAGGGCCAGCAGCGGGCCGGTCAGCACCCAGGCCCCGAGCAGCAGCGCCGGCCACCGGCCGGCGGTCACCCCGATCAGCGCCAGCACCAGCAGCACCGCGGCCACCGCCACACTGCCGGCGAGGTTCGCCGGCAGCTTCAGCACGCCCGCCCAGGTCGGCTCGTCGATCCAGGAGATCTGCCCCGACTGCCGGCTGCCCAGGTACGCCATCGGCGCGACCACGACCAGCCCGGCCCCGGTCGCCGCGGCCCAGGGCGCGGCGCGGCGCAGCACCTCGCGGTGCGGCAGTCGGCGGGTCTCCCGCAGCACCGGCACGGCGTGCGCGACCAGCACAGTCAGCGCCACCAGGTGGCTTAGCCCGGTCGCCGCCACCGCCAGCGCGTACGCCACCCAGCGCAGCCGCGACGGCCGCTCCAGCGCGCGCAGCAGCAGCAGGGAGGAGGCCGTGGTCAGTGCGATTACCTGGGCGTAGGGGCGGGCTTCGGCGGCGTACCGGGAGACGATCGGCAGCAGGGCGAAGAGCAGGCCCGCGGTCAGCCCGGTCGGCGCGCCGTAGAGGCGCCGGCCCAGGAGCGCGACCAGCGCCGCGGCGGACGCCATCCAGAGCAGCGACGGCAGACGCAGGGCCGGCGCCGAGTCACCGAAGACGGCAGTCCAGAGATGCAGGCCGCCGTAGTAGGGCGCGAAGACGACGTCGCGTGACCGCAGCAGCTCGATCAGGTCGGGGTAGGACAGCATCGCCGCCCACCAGCTCGCGTGTTCGTCGCGCCACAGCTGCCGGCCGCCGAGACCGATGCCGGCGACGAGGAGCGTGAGCAGGGCGGGCAGTCCGGCGATCACCGGCGTCGAGGTGAGCCGCGGATCGTTCCACCGGTGGAGCCGGGCCGTCCGGGACATCGGCTCCGTCGGAGTCCCGGACGGGAGCGTGACAGCTGACAAGGCCGACACCTGCCCTTCCATCGTGGAATGCCAATCAATCGCCACGATATAGACAGCGCGGCCGCGATCGGGTGAGGATCGCGGCCGCGCCGGGCAGGTGTCGCGCAGGTGGCGACGGTCGGGTCAGCGGGTGCGGTTGACCGCCGAGGTGATCGCCTTCATCGAGGCGGTGACGATGTCCGGGTCCAGGCCCGCACCCCAGACCGTACGGCCGTCGACCTCGCACTCGACGTACGCGGCGGCGCGGGCGTCCTCGCCGGAGGACATCGCGTGCTCGTGGTAGTCCAGCACCCGGGCGTGCACGTCGAGCGACTCCAGCGCGTTGACGTACGCGTCGATCGGGCCGTTGCCGACGGCGTGCAGGGTGTGCCGCTCGCCGCCGTGGCCGACCTCGACCTCGATCTCGACCTTGCCCTCGCTGCTGCGGGTCGTGTACGCGCCCAGCGTGACCGCCGGCTGCGGCTGGTGCTCGACCAGGTAGTGCGTGGCGAAGATGTCCCACATCTGGCCGGGCTCGACCTCGCCGCCGGAGTGGTCGGTGACCTGCTGCACCACGCCGGAGAACTCGATCTGCAGTCGGCGCGGCAGGTCCAGCTGGTGCTCGGCCTTCATGATGTACGCGACGCCGCCCTTGCCGGACTGCGAGTTGACCCGGATGACCGCCTCGTAGTTGCGGCCCAGGTCCTTCGGGTCGATCGGCAGGTACGGCACGCCCCAGGTGTACGCGTCGACCGGCACGCCGGCCGCTTCGGCGTCGGCGGCCAGCGCGTCGAAGCCCTTCTTGATGGCGTCCTGGTGGGAGCCGGAGAAGGCGGTGTAGACCAGGTCGCCGGCGTACGGGTGGCGCTCGTGCACGGGCAGCTGGTTGCAGTACTCGACGGCGCGTTTGATCTCGTCGATGTTGCTGAAGTCGATCATCGGGTCGATGCCCTGGGAGAAGAGGTTCAGCCCCAGCGTCACCAGGTCGACGTTGCCGGTGCGTTCGCCGTTGCCGAAGAGGCAGCCCTCGACCCGGTCGGCGCCGGCCAGCAGCCCCAGCTCGGCGGCGGCCACGCCGGTGCCGCGGTCGTTGTGCGGGTGCAGGCTCAGGATCACCGAGTCGCGCCGCGGCAGCCGCCGGTGCATCCACTCGATCGAGTCGGCGTAGACGTTCGGGGTCGCCATCTCCACCGTCGCCGGCAGGTTGATGATCAGCGGCCGGTCCGGCGTCGGGTCGATGACGTCGATGACGGCGCTGCAGACCTCCAGCGCGTACTCCAGTTCGGTGCCGGTGTACGACTCCGGCGAGTACTCGTAGTGGATCTCGGTGTCCGGGGTGTGGATCTCGGCGTACTTCTGGCAGAGCCGGGCGCCGGTGGTGGCGATGTCGGTGATGCCGTCGCGGTCCAGCCCGAAGACCACCCGGCGCTGCAGGGTGGAGGTGGAGTTGTAGAAGTGCACGATGGCCCGCTTGGCCCCGCGCAGCGACTCGTAGGTGCGCTCGATCAGGTGCTCACGGCACTGGGTCAGCACCTGGATGGTGACGTCGTCGGGGATCAGGTCCTGCTCGATGAGCTGGCGGACGAAGTCGAAGTCGGTCTGGCTCGCCGACGGGAAACCGACCTCGATCTCCTTGTAGCCCATCTGCACCAGCAGCTGGAACATCCGCCGCTTGCGCTCCGGCGACATCGGGTCGATGAGGGCCTGGTTGCCGTCGCGCAGGTCGACCGCGCACCAGCGGGGGGCGGTCTCGACCCGCCGGGCCGGCCACTGCCGGTCGGGTACGTCCACGGCGAACTGGCGGTGGTACGGCTCGTACCGCCCGAAGGGCATGCCGCTGGGCCGCTGCGGGCCGTAGGCGTACGGGTCGGTGGTGCTGCCGGCGGTTTCACGCATGCTGGAGGCTCCCGTGCTGGTCATGTGGCGTCGGCCCGGAGGGCGAGGGTCGCGTCCGAGGAAGATTTCGACGCCGGGTCGAAGTCGGCGGAGGCGGTCGACCGGAGTCGACCGAAGAGCTGGTCGGCGCGCGCTCAACCCCGCGGCGAGGTGCCGGCCGTAGAGGCCTCGCCGCGGCAGCGAAGGAGCATGACCTGCCACATGACATCAGTGACACTACGTTGTCGGCCTCGCGGAGAACATCGTTCTTCCAGGTTCTGGGATCTCCGCCACTGCGGTCAGGAGTCGGCGGCGTCCTGCTGTGACGGCGACGGCGTGGGGGTCGGCGGTGCCGCGCTGCCGAGCGGTTCGCCCGGCACGACCGCCCCCGGCAGCGGGGCCGTGGCGGGCGCCGGGCCGGGCGGGCCGGCGAGCAGCAGCGAACCGAAACCGGACCGGGCGCCGGTGAGCGTCCCGGCCTCGTCGAAGCAGTAGGTGCCCACATCCACCATCGCCTCGAGCGAGGCCGAGGTCGACTCGATCGCGAAGCAGGTGCCGGCCGCGCCGGGCAGCAGGTCGGCGGCGGTCACCGAGACGGCGGGCTGGCGGCTGGTGAAGATCGGCAGCCAGTCGCTGAACGGGTGCTGCAGTCGCGGGTCGACATCGGCCGGCACCTTGCCGTCGGCGTCGGCCACGCGTACGCAGGTGGCCGCGACGGGGTTGGCGGCCGAGGGCAGGGCGCACTGGAAGATGCCGTCGCTGTTGCCTGCCATGGCGATGTCGGCGTCGCCGCCGAGCGCCCAGCCGGGGATGTCGACCCGCCAGGTGCCGTCGGTCGCCCGGGTCACCTCCACGGTCCGGTCCGGGCGGCCCTTGCTGCGCAGCGTGTACCGGGCGGTGAAGTGCCGGTCGAGCCCCGCGGCGGCGAGGGCGGCGAGCTGGTCGCGGGCCTCGGTCGTGACCGGCAGCGGGGCGGTGGTGGCGGGTGGGTCGTCGGGCGGTGGCTCGCCGGAGCAGCCGGCGGCGACGAAGAGCGCGCAGGCGAGTGGGGCCGCGACGCGGCGGGCGGCGGGTCGGAAGCGGACACCGAGGGGCACGGGGCCATTCTGATCTGTCGGGCCCGGTCTTTGTGCATCGCTGCCCGCGTGCCGCTCCCGGCGTGTCGCGCCGGCCGGGGGATCGCCGGAGGTGGCGGGGGCCACGGCCGGATGCTGGGAAGTGCTGCTCTCTCCTCGGGAACCGACCGATACCCTGAACGCGTCTGACAAGCGCCGCCGGCTTTTGCCACCCGGCGGCGTCGGCACGCTCGCCGGCCGCTGAGAGGGAGGTGCACCGTCGTGGGACTGGTGGTGCAGAAGTACGGCGGGTCTTCCGTCTCGGACGCGGAACGCATCAAGCGGGTCGCCGAGCGCATCGTCGCCGCGCGCAAAGCCGGTGACGACGTCGTGGTGGTGGTCTCCGCGATGGGTGACACCACCGACGAGCTGCTCGACCTGGCCAACCAGGTCAGCCCGGTCCCGCCGGGGCGCGAGCTGGACATGCTGCTGACCGCCGGCGAGCGCATCTCGATGGCGCTGCTGGCGATGGCGATCCACAACCTCGGGTACGAGGCGCGCTCCTTCACCGGCTCGCAGGCCGGGGTGCTGACCACGTCGGCGCACGGACGGGCCCGGATCATCGACGTCACGCCGGGGCGGCTGCAGGGCGCGATCGACGAGGGCTCGGTGGTGATCGTCGCCGGTTTCCAGGGGGTCTCCCAGGACACCAAGGACATCACCACGCTCGGCCGGGGCGGCTCGGACACCACCGCGGTGGCGCTCGCCGCGGCGCTGCACGCCGATGTCTGCGAGATCTACACCGACGTCGACGGCATCTACAGCGCCGACCCGCGGATCGTGCCGAACGCCCGCCACATCAAGCAGATCACCTACGAGGAGATGCTGGAACTGGCGGCCTGCGGGGCCAAGGTGCTGCACCTGCGCAGCGTCGAGTACGCCCGCCGGGCCAACCTGCCGATCCACGTCCGCTCGTCTTATTCCCAGAACACCGGCACGATGGTCACCGGATCGATGGAGGACCTTCCCGTGGAGCAAGCACTGATCACCGGCGTCGCGCACGACCGGAGCGAAGCGAAGATCACGATTGTCGGGGTGCCGGACGAGCCGGGCGCCGCGGCGGAGATCTTCAACACCGTCGCGGGCGCCGAGATCAACATCGACATGATCGTGCAGAACGTCTCCACCGAGGGGACCGGCCGCACCGACATCTCGTTCACCCTGCCCAAGGCCGACGGCCCCACGGCGATGACGGCGCTGAACAAGATCCAGGAGACGGTCAAGTTCAAGGGCCTGCTCTATGACGACCACGTCGGCAAGGTCTCGCTGATCGGGGCAGGCATGCGCTCGCACCCGGGCGTGGCCGCCGGCTTCTTCGCCGCGCTCGGCGCGGCCGGCGTGAACATCGAGATGATCTCCACGTCGGAGATCCGGGTCTCGGTGGTCTGCCGCGACACCGACCTCGACGCGGCGGTACGCGCCATCCACGACGCCTTCGAACTCGGTGGCGACACCGAGGCGGTCGTCTACGCCGGCACCGGGAGGTAGGCCGTGGCGCGGCTGCCCACCCTCGCTGTCGTCGGCGCCACGGGCGCGGTGGGCACCGTGATGTGTGAAATCCTCTCTGCCCGCAAGAACGTCTGGGGCGAGATCCGCCTGATCGCCTCGGCCCGCTCGGCCGGGCGTACGGTGCTCTGCCGCGGTGAGCACCTCCCCGTCCGGGAACTCACCCCGGAGGTCTTCGACGGCGTCGACGTGGCGATGTTCGACGTCCCCGACGAGGTCTCGGCGAAGTGGGCGCCGCTGGCGGTGGAGCGCGGCGCCGTGGTCGTCGACAACTCCGGCGCGTTCCGGATGGACGACCGGGTGCCGCTGATCGTGCCGGAGATCAACGCCGAGTGGATCCGGCACCGCCCGAAGGGCATCATCGCCAACGCCAACTGCACCACCATGGCGATGATCGTGGCGATCGCCCCGCTGCACGACGAGTACGGCCTGCGTGAACTCGTCCTCGCCTCGTACCAGTCGGCCTCCGGCGCCGGACAGGCCGGCGTCGCCGCCCTGCACAGCCAGCTCACCAAGGTCGCCGGGTCCCACGCGCTCGGCTCCCGCCCCGGTGACGTACGCGGCGCCGTCGGCGACGACCTCGGACCGTTCCCGGCCCCGCTGGCGCTCAACGTGGTGCCCTGGGCGGGTTCGCTCCTCGACGACGGCTGGTCGTCGGAGGAGATGAAGATGCGCAACGAGACGCGCAAGATCCTCGGCCTGCCGGATCTGAAGGTCTCCGCCACCGCCGTACGGGTGCCGGTCGTCACCGGCCACTCGGTCGCCGTGCACGCCGTCTTCGGCGTCGAGGTGACCGCCGAGGCGGCCCGGGCGGTGCTCAAGAACGCCCCCGGCGTGATCGTCGTCGACGACCCCGCGACCGGCGAGTTCCCGATGCCGATCGACGCCGTCGGTACCGACCCGTCCTGGGTCGGCCGGCTGCGCCGTGCGGTCGACGACCCGCGGGCGCTGGACTTCTTCGTCACCGGCGACAACCTGCGCAAGGGAGCCGCGCTCAACACCGCGCAGATCGCCGAACTGCTCGCCGCCGAGTTCAGCCGCCGCTGACCGGCTCCTTGTTGCCGGCGGGGTCGTTGTCGCCGCCCGGTTCCTTGGCCCCCGGCTCCTGGTCGTCACCGGCGGCCCGTTGCCGGGGCAGTGGGGCGTCCGGCGTCGCCGGGGTGAGCGCGACACCGTCGCGGCCGTTGCGTTTCACCGTGTAGAGGGCCTCGTCGGCGCGGCGCAGCGTCTCCTGGGGCGACTCGTCACCGTCGGCCAGCGCCACCCCGACGCTGATGGTCCGCCCGGTCTGCCGGGCCGCGCCCACCAGCCGCTCGGCGATGCGTACCGCCTCGTCGGCGCGCGCCACGTCGATCACCGCGACGAACTCGTCACCGCCGGTGCGGTAGAGCTCGTCGCCGGCGCGCAGCGCCCCCTCCAGAGCGCGGGCCAGCCCGACCAGCACCCGGTCACCGGCCTGGTGGCCGAAGGTGTCGTTGACCTCTTTGAAGTTGTCGACGTCGATGGCGAGCAGGGCGGTGCGCCCCGGTGTCGTACGGCGCATCCGGCGGCCGAAGGGCCCGGTGTGCGGCAGCCCGGTCAGCGGGTCGGAGCTGGCCTGCTCGCGCAGCCGGATCAGGGTGCGGAGCCGGTCCAGACAGGTCCAGGCCTGCGCGGCGAGCAGCTCCATCAGGTTCACCGTCGTCGGGTCGGGCCGGATCAGCTCCTCGTCGGCGACCAGCAGCACACCCCCGGACTCGGGGGTGCCGAACGGCACCGCCACCAGGGTCCGGACCCCGGCGTCGATCAGCGGCCGGTGCGCGCCGACGGCGGGGTGGCCCGGCTCGCCGAGAGTGTAGGAGGCGCCGTACCGGTGGGCGTGTGAGATCAGCTGGCGCAGCGGCGCCGGGCCGGCGGAGTCCAGCTCCGCGCGGACCCGTGTCTCCAGCGGGCTCGGTGTGCCGGTGCGGCGGTTGAGCTGCGGACCGTCGGGCCGGGTCGCGATGAGCACGGCGACGTCGAGTCCGGAGACGTCCCGGGCGGCGACGAGCGCCGCCACCGTCAGGTCCCGCTCGGTGGGGGCCGCGGCGAAGGCAGCCGCGTGCCGCAGCAGTTTCTCGCTGCGGCTCTCCGCCGGCGGTCCGCCGAGCATCGCGATGCGGCTGCCGAGCAGTCCGGCGATCCGCTCGGCGACGTCGCGCCACTGCTCGAGATCCGCCGGTTCGTTCCACTGCAGGTCCAGCACGCCGATCGGCCGGCCGGCCGAGAGGATCGGCACGCAGATTTCGGAACGTACGTCCGGGCGGATCGGCAGGTAGTCCGGGTCGGCGGCGACCGACGGGACGACGGCGGGCAGGCCCGATGCGTGGACCCGGCCGACGATGCCGCTCTTGGAGGGCACGGTCGAGAAGACCTGCCAGGAGCCGGTGGCGGCGATGCAGCGCAGGCGGTCGGAGACCTGCAGCAGGACCGAGATGGTGGCGGGGGCGTACTCGCCGAGGGCGTTGACCGCCCCCTGACAGGCGGCGCGCACCGTCGTGGCCACCGGCAGGCGCACGGCCACGTCTCGGATGACTCGCTGCTGATCCACCGTCGTCCCCGCTCGAAGGCAGCTCAGCGGCGCTGAGCCCTGCGACCAGCGTACTCAGGGCGGGCGTCCCCTGCCCTGGCAAGATCACCGAACGTGTCGGGGACCGCACAGGCCGGGTCCGCGGTCGCGGACCCGGCCTGCGCCGGAGTGCGGTTACCGCGTGGCGCGGTGCCCGTGGCCGTGCCCGTGGCCCTTGCCGTGGCCCTTGCCCTTGCCCTTGTGCTTGCCGTGTCCCTTGCCCTTGCCGGGGCCGGCGGGTTCGCCGTTGACCGCGGAGGTGTCGTACGCGAACGTGATCACCGCGGTGGCGATGGCGTCCGAGTTGACGTCCAGGGCGTGCACGTTGATGTTGCCCCGCAGGTCGTACGCGCGGTTGAGCTGCGCGTAGATCGCGGCGTCGCCACCGTCGGCGACGGGGGTCATGCTGTCGCAGGCCGCGTGGTAGCACGGGTCGTACGCCGCACCGGCGACGCCGCCGAACTGGGCCGCCTCCTCGGCGGTCTTGAGCCCTTCGGCGCCGGTGAAGAGGCCGCCGGCCGGGATGCCGATCGCGATGAACGGCCCGTAGTCGGAGCGGCCGGTGAAGTCGGCGGCGGCGGTGGCCTTGCCGCGAGCGGTGAAGAACCGCTCGAAGACGGTCTCGATCGCCGCCGAACCCTGCGGTCCCGGACCCTCACCCTCCTGGGCGGAGTCGTCGCCGTCGTAGACACCGAAGACGTAGTTCGGCGAGGCGACCATGTCGAAGTTCAGGTAGAGCGCGATGTCGTCGGCGGCGGATTCGGTCAGCTGGCCGACGTAGTACTCGGCGCCGAGCAGACCGTTCTCCTCCGCACCCCACCAGGCGAAGCGCACCGCGTTGTGCGGCTTGACCTTCGCCATCTGCAGGGCGACCTCCAGCAGCGCGGCGCTGCCGCTGCCGTTGTCGTTGACGCCCGGACCGGCCAGGTCCGAGTCCAGGTGGGCGCCGGCCATCACGACGTTGTCGGTACGGCCGTGCCGGGTCTGGGCGATCACGTTGGAGGTGCTGCGGGTCTCGATCGTGGTCTGCGCCTCCAGGCGCAGGACCACCCCGGGGGTCTGGGCCAGTTCGACACCGAGGCCGTACGTGGTGGCGAAGGTCGGGATGCCGATCGGCACCCCGAGCGTGCCGGCGTAGATCTCGTGCCGGGACGGGTCGGTGCCGTTGCCCTGGTTCATGATGATCGCGCCCGCCGCACCGGCGGCCTCGGCGTTCGCCGCCTTGTCCCCGAAGGCGCAGGTGCCGCGCTGCATCAGGGCGATCTTGCCGGTGATGTCGACGCCGTCGAAGTCGCTCGCCTCGCAGCCGGAGGTGGTGGCGGCCTGGTCGGTCAGGTTCAGGTCGATCGCGACGACCGCCGACTCCACCGCGCCGGAGCCGGAGTACTCCATCAGGTCGAAGTCGACGCCGTCGACGAAGTCGCGCGGGGCCGGCCCGGTCTGCGTGAAGAGCCAGTGCTCCTCCTCGTAGAACGGGAAGTCGAACTGCTGGCGGGTGACCTGGTAACCGGCCTTGGTCAGCAGGCGCTGCACGTAGTCGGCGCTGGCGTCGTAGCCGGGGGTGCCGGAGGCCCGGGTGCCGTCGTTGGCGTCGGCGATGCGCTGGAAGGCGTCGATGTGCTTGAGGACGCCCTTGGCGGTGACGGCCTTGGCGAGCTTGGCCGGGGAGTTGTTGTTCGGTGCGGCCTGGGCCGGATTGGTCAATGCGAAAGACCCGACGAGCGCGCCGGCGGCGAGACCCGCGAGCACCCGTCGGGTGGGAAAGGACACCACTATGTGCCACATCCTTCCTGGGAAGGGAGAGGCCGGCGCTGATGTGCCGGTTGTTCCGCAATGTAGACGTCAGCCCGCGCAATGTGAAGACATGCGAATGCGTGACTGATTCGGGAGTCTCACCTTTGAATCGATGGGAATCCATTCATTTACGGGCGGGAGGTGCGCTGTCCGACGGCGCGCCGCGGGCCGGTCGAAACCGGTCAGAAGCGCAGCTGGTCGCGGAGGTTGCGGGCCACCCGGGCCATCACCGCCTCCGCGCCCGGCTGGCTGCCGGCCGCCACCCGCGACTCGGTGAGCGCGGCGACGGCGAAGGTCTGCCCGTCGGCGTGCTCGACGACACCCACCTCGTGCCGCAGGTTGAGCAGCGTCCCGGTCTTGGACGACCAGCGGGACGCATCCGAGCTGAAGTCCGGGGTGAGGCGCTGCCGGATCAGGTTGGCCGCCATCAGCTCCCGGACCCGGGCGGCCGGCGCCGGCCGGATCGCCGACGGGCGCCACAACCCCTGCAACAGCTCCACGAAGGCCCGGGCCGATCCGGAGTTGGCGCGGGTGACGTCGAGCTGCGGCAGCGGATGCCCGTGCCCCGCGGTCGCCGCGGTGATCGCGATCGAGTGGGCGAGGTGCAGCTGGTCGGGCGGGAGCTTCTCCGCCGGGGTGTCGATGAGGGCGGCGGTCCGGTGGCGTACGGCGATGCCCTCGAAGCCGAGCCGGCGCAGTTCGGCGGCGACCGCGGTGGGCGGGGTGAGGGTGAAGAGCGCGTCGGCCGCGGTCTCGTCGCTGAGCGAGGTGCTCAGGTAGAGCAGGTCGTCCAGGGCGACCGTCGCCGGGTGACGGAACCGGCTCAGCCCGGTCGGCCCCGCCGTGGTGGCCCGGCCGGGGGCGACCACTATCGGGGTGGCGGCGTCGAGTTCGCCCCGGTCGATGCGTTCCAGGGTGGCGAGGGCGAGCGGCACCTTCACCAGGGACGCCACCGGGAACTCGAGGTCCGGGTCGATGCCGAGCTCGTCTCCGGAGTCGAGGTCCCGGACCAGGAACGACCCGCGCAGCCCTGCCTCGTCCAGCGCCTCCCGGGCGGCGCCGAGAACCCTGGTGACACTCACCGCGCGACCTCCTCCACGCCGCCGAGACATCGGCGTACGGCGGCGTGCAGCAGCGTACGCACCGCGTCGGCGTCCTCGCGCCGGCCGGCGGCGATCCGGTAGCCGCGCGCGGCCGTCGCCAGCTCACCGGCCGGGCGCCAGTGCAGCCCCAGCTCCGCGGCCTGCAACTGGGAGCAGAGCAGCAGGTCCGCCGAGCCGAGCACCTCCGCGGCGGCGGCGACCAGCGAGGCCGCCACCCGCACCTGCCCCGGCCGCAGGCCGAGCGCGTCGCGCAGCCGCATGACCGGGTCGCGGACGTGCGGCACGTCGTCCTCGGGCTGTATCCACACCCGACGGGCCGGCGCCTCGCCGTCGGCGCGCCCCACCCGCAGGGTCTCCAGGTAGAGCGCGGGAAGTGCGGGTTCCGCCCGCCCGGCGAGCCCGAGCGGCACCCGCCAGGTCGCCTCGGCCGGTGGGACGGCGACCAGGGCGGCGCGGACCTCCAGCACACGGGCCAGCTCGGCCCGTTCGGCGGGCTCGGCCGGGTGCGCCTCCAGCAGCAGTTCGTGCCGGCGCGCCTGCGCGACGAGCCGGGCGAGCGCCCGCGGCGCGCAGACCGCCGGGACTGCCAGCCGGAATGGGCGCAGCCGGGCCCGAACGGCGGCGTGCTCCATCGCCTCGGCGAGGTCGACGAGGCGCCGCGCCGACGGCAGCATGTCCCGGCCGAACGGGGTGAGCGTGACCGTACGGGTGGAGCGGTCGAAGAGCCGGGCGCCGAAGTGCCGCTCCAGGGCGGCGATGCGCCGGCTGGCGACGGACTGCGGGATGTGCGCCGCGGCCGCGCCGGCGGTGAAGCTGGCATACCCGCTGACGGCGACGAAGGCCCGGCAGGCCGCGACGAGATCCACGGCCAGGGAGTATGCCGTAATCGCATCAGTTGGCGCGTTTCCGTCTTTGAACGCATCAACGGTCGCTGGCACCGTCATCGATGTCACGGCCGGCGAGGGGACCGGCCGGGCAGATCGACAAGGAGTCATCGATGTCAGTTGCTCTTTCGAGGCGCGCGAGGATCGCGGCGGTCGCGGCGTTCCTGCTGCTCCCGGCCGCCGGCTGCGCCACCGGACCGAACCCGGGCGCCGCGCCGTCGGCGAGCGCCTCCGCCGCGAGTACCGCACCGTCGGCGGCGCCCGCCGACTTCGCCCGGCTGGAGACCGAGTTCGGAGCCCGGCTCGGCGTGTACGCCATCGACACCGGAACCGGACGTGTCGTGGCCCACCGCGCCGACGAGCGCTTCGCGTACGCCTCGACCTTCAAGGCGCTCGCCGCCGCGGCGGTGCTGGACCGCACCACGACGGCGGAGCTGGACAAGGTTGTCCGCTACACGGAGGCGGACCTGGTGCCGTACTCGCCGGAGACGGAGAAGCACGTCAAGACCGGCATGCCGCTGCGGGACGTCGCCGTGGCGGCGGTGACCCTCAGCGACAACACCGCGGGCAACCTGCTGCTGAAGCAGCTCGGTGGCCCGGAGGGGTTCGCGGCGGCGCTGCGGGAGATCGGCGACGACACCACCCGCCCGGCGCGCTGGGAGGTCGACCTGAACGAGGCCACCCCGGGCGACATCCGGGACACCAGCACCCCGCAGGCGCTCGCCGCGAGCCTGCGGGCGTACGTGCTGGGGGATGCCCTCGACGCCGAGGACCGGGAGCTGCTGACCCAGTGGCTGAAGGCGAACACCACCGGTGACAAGACCATCCGGGCCGGCGTGCCGGACGGGTGGACCGTCGGCGACAAGACCGGCTCCGGCGGGTACGGCACCCGCAACGACATCGCCGTCATCTGGCCGGCCGAGGGCGCACCGATCGTGCTGGCGGTCATGTCCAGCAAGGACGCCGAGGACGCCGAACGTGACGACGCACTGCTGGCCCGGGCGACCGAGGTGGTCGTGGCGGAACTGCGGGGCTGAGTAAGGGGTCAGCCGTACGCACATGCCACTCGTCACGCGTGAGATTGCCGAGCGTGACGGTGGGTAGGAGGAGCTCCGAACCCACAAGGAGGATCTTCTGTGCGTACGGCTTCCCGACTCTGTGCCGCCACCGTCGGATTGGCGCTGCTGGCCTCACCCGCTGTGGCGAACGCGAACCCCGCGACGGCGCCGACGACCGGCGCCCCGACCTGCGCGGTGCAGTCGACGCAGAGTGAGCAGCAGCGGCTGGTTGCCCTGACCGACGTCGGCACCCTTGCCGGGATCGAGGACGCCCGGGCCCGGGTCGTCGAGATCAACGAGCTGCTCGCCGCGCGCGGTGACAACCGCGGCACCTTCTCGCTGGTCTACAAGGAGATCCTCGACAAGACCATCCCGGCGCTGACCGACGGCACGTTCCGGGACCCGCGCTGGGCGCGGAACCTCTCCGTCGACTTCGTCACCCGGTACCTGGAGAACTTCCACGCCCACCTCACCGGCGGCACGCCGACGCCGTACTGGCAGTCATTCTTCGACCTGGCCGCCGACTGCGACCGCAGCCCCGCCCGGGTCGTCGGCGAAGGCATCTCCACCCACCTGGTCGTCGACTTCCCCGACTCGCTGATCGCCGTCGACACCCGCACCCGCCACCTGCGCGACTACACCGTGTACGGCGAGGCGCTCGTCGAGGCGGCGCCGGGCATCGTCGAGCGGATGCGCGAGTACTACGGCGTCGACATGCAGCCCTTCTTCCAGCTCTGGCTCGTCGGGGAGGTCTTCGGCGAGACCACCGCGACCACCGCGCTCTTCCAGTCCGTACGCGCCGTCGCCTGGACCAACGCGGTGGGGCTGCGGCTGCACGAGCGGCATGCCCGTACGAAAATCGACCGCACCTGGCGGGCCGCCGGCGTGGTGCTCGACGGCCTGGAGAAGACCGGAAAGATCTGACGCGGCGAGCCGATATCGACGGGGGTGTCGGGGGTCGGTGGCATGGTGTTGGCCATGGCATCGGAGTCCCGGCACCTCAGCGTCTCCCGGCACCTCAGCGTCTGCATCGACCGGCCCGCGGCGGCGGTCTACGCGTACGTCTCGAATCCCGCGAACCTCATTGAGTGGGCCCCGGGCCTCGGCAGCGCGGTCGCCCGGCGCGACGGTGACTGGTACGTCGAAACACCGGACGGCCAGGTGAAGATTGAATTCGTCCCGCCGAACCCGCACGGAGTCCTCGATCACGACTTGACGATGCCTTCGGGGGAGGTCGTCTACAACCCGATGCGGGTCATCGCGGACGGCGACGGCTGCGAGGTGGTCTTCACCCTGCGCCGCCGGCCGGGCATGACCGACGAGGAGTGGGCCCACGACGCCGACCTCGTGGCCGGCGACCTCGCCCGGCTGGCCCGAG
>Ga0233363_1000504_pt1 | contig 17479 bp, 11 predicted proteins | sample ElkDunMinimDraft_18_FD_191534 | JGI IMG/M metagenome (GOLD analysis project Ga0233363, IMG submission 191534) | Fecal eukaryotic communites from dung pellets of Tule Elk in California, USA - Elk Dung C16 | ecosystem: Host-associated > Mammals > Digestive system > Large intestine > Fecal | place... | reverse complement strand
AGCAGGGTCGCCACCAGGCTCAGCGCGAGCAGCGCGGCGATCGACAGCGCCGCCAGCACCACGATCGGCAGCAGGTTCTTGAGCGAGCCGGTCAGGCCGTCGCCGACCGCGGCCAGCACGCCGCGCCCGCCCAGCGCCACCTGGCCGAAGCCGATCGCGTAGGCCCCGCCCAGGAACAGGCCGAACAGCAGGCCCAGCGCCATCACCATGCCCAGGCCGGACGGCGGCGGCGGAATGTCCTCGGGCTGCACCGGCTTGTCGCCGGCCTCGACCGTCAGCTGCACCAGCGCCATGTACCACTCGGGCAGGCCCTGCCCGAACGTGCCGACGATCGTGCCGAACACCAGCAGGTAGAGCACGGTCATCAGCAGGCCGAAGCCGATCAGGCGGCCGGCGCCGTGGCCGGCACGGAACGCCTCGAGCACGCCCGTCGCGGAGGCGGGGCGGCCGCGCTCGCTGGCGTCGATCACGCGCAGCACGCCGCCGATCAGCAGCGGGAACACGACCAGCGAGACCAGGGTGGTCAATGCGGCCACCGTCAGCAGTGCGTCGGGCTGCGTGCCCAGCGCCGGTTGCAGCAGCATCTGCACGATGCTCGGCAGCACCGCCAGCAGCGCCACCAGCGCGATCCCGCCGATGACCGCCCTGGGATTGCCGCGCCCGAGGTTCACCGCCCGCGCCAGCCAGGACCAGCCATGGCCGGGGCCCATCGTACGCGTGGACATGAGCTGTTTTCCGACTTCCAGGTGGCCTGCGCCACGATGCCGACATGCTACCGCATCGCCCGTGGCGCGGCCGTTCCCGGCACGCGCGGGCTACTCCTGCGGCGGCAGCACCGTCATCACTTCCTCGACCGTGGTCAGCCCCTGCGCCACCTTCTCGGCGCCGGCCATGCGCAGCGTGCGCAGGCCCGCGTCCACCGCCGCGCGGGTGAACGCTGCCAGGTCCATGTCCGGCCGGATCAGCGCGCGCAGCGGCGGCCCGACCGACATCAGCTCGTAGATGCCGACGCGTCCCAGGTAGCCGGTGCTGCGGCATTCCAGGCAACCCACCGGCCCGCAGGCGGCCTCCGGCAGGGGCACCCCCGACGCGCCGCCCAGCAGGGCCTGCCAGGCCTCCGCCTCGGGCTTGCTCGGCGCCTTGCAGTGCGGGCACAGCGTGCGCAGCAGGCGCTGGGCGAGGATGCCGTTGAGGGTGGAAGCGATCAGGTAGTGGGGCAGGCCCAGGTCGAGCAGGCGGGTGATCGCCGAGGGCGCGTCGTTGGTGTGCAGGGTCGACAGCACCAGGTGTCCGGTGAGCGAGGCCTGCACCGCCATCTGCGCGGTGTCCAGGTCGCGGATCTCGCCGATCATGATGATGTCCGGGTCCTGGCGCAGCAGCGTGCGCACGCCCTGGGCGAAGGTCAGGTCGATCTGGTGGTGCACCTGCATCTGGTTGAGTTCGGGCGCGATCATCTCGATCGGGTCCTCGACCGTGCACACGTTGACGTCGCTGGTGGCCAGGCGCCTGAGCGTGGAGTACAGCGTCGTGGTCTTGCCCGAGCCGGTCGGCCCGGTGACCAGCACGATCCCGTGCGGGCGGCTGGTCAGCTCCTGCCAGGTCCGCGCCTCGTCCTGGTCGAAACCGAGCTGGGCGATGTCCTTGAAGGCGGTGTCCGGGTCGAAGATGCGCATCACGCACTTCTCGCCGAAGGCGGTGGGCATGGTCGACAGGCGCATCTCGACCTCGCGGCCGCCGGGCGAACGCGTCTTGATGCGGCCGTCCTGCGGACGTCGGCGTTCGGCCAGGTCCATGCGCCCGAGCACCTTGATCCGCGACACGGCGGCGGTCATCACCGGCGGCGGCATCTCGAACACCTTGTGCAGCACGCCGTCGATGCGGAAGCGCACGCGCCCCAGCTCGCGGCGCGGCTCCAGGTGGATGTCGGAGGCGCGCTGTTCGTAGGCGTACTGCAGCAGCCAGTCGACGATGTTGACGATGTGGTGGTCGTCGGCATTGACGTCGCCGGCGCGGCCCAGTTCGACCAGCTGTTCGAAGCTCGGCGCCTGGCTGGCCTTCTCGCCGCCATCGTGCTGGGCGCCGCGCAGCGAGCGCGTGACGCCGAAGAACTCCATCGTGTAGCGGTGCAGGTCGAGCGGGTTGGCGACCACCAGCTCGACCTCGCGCCGCAGCATCCGCTGCACGTCCGGCAGCCAGTCCAGCGCCATCGGCTCGCTGGTGGCGATGCGCGCGCGGTCGGCGCTGACCTCCACCGGCAGGATCCGGTGCCGGCGCGCGTAGGCGTGCGAGACCAGGTCGGTGACCTCGGCGACCGCGATCCTGGTCGGATCGATGCGCAGGTAGGGCCTGCCGCTGGCCGCGGCCAGCCATTCGGTGAGCGCTTCCAGCCCCAGCTCGCCGGCGCGCCGCGCCGAGGGCAGCTTCAGGTTGGCCAGCAGCACCAGCGGGTGCACCGCATCGAGGCCGCGCACGTGGCGCGCACTGGCGCGTGCATGCTCGGCGTCCTCGGCCGAGAGCACTTCGTCGGCGACCAGCCCGGCCAGCACCGGCTCCAGCGCCAGCCTGCCCGTGGGCAGGCGCGCGGGCCGCGGCGCGGGACGCAAGGCTTCGTTCAACGTGGCTCCGGGTGCCGGGAAAGCCGGCCGCTGCGAGGTCCGCCGCTATACTAGCGCGCCGCGCGAAAGCGCCGAATCCATGCGCCGATGACCGGACCGACGTTCCAGGAACTGATCACCCGCCTCAACGCCTACTGGGCCGGACAGGGCTGCGTGCTGGTCCAGCCGCTGGACCTGGAAGTGGGCGCGGGCACCTTCCACCCGGCGACCTTCCTGCGCGCGCTCGGCCCCGAGCCGTGGAACGCGGCCTACGTGCAGCCCTCGCGCCGGCCCACCGACGGCCGCTACGGCGAGAACCCCAACCGCCTGCAGCATTACTACCAGTACCAGGTGGTGATGAAGCCCAGCCCGGACAACATCGTCGAGCTGTACTTCGGCTCGCTGAAGGAACTTGGCATCGACCCGCTGCTGCACGACCTGCGCCTGGTCGAGGACAACTGGGAATCGCCCACGCTCGGCGCCTGGGGCCTGGGCTGGGAGGTCTGGCTCAACGGCATGGAAGTCACCCAGTTCACCTATTTCCAGCAGGCCGGCGGGCTCGAATGCAGGCCGGTGCTGGGCGAGATCACCTATGGTCTCGAGCGCCTGTGCATGTACCTGCAGAACTGCGACAACGTCTACGACCTGGTCTGGACGGTGGGCCCGCAGGGCGTGGTCACCTACGGCGACGTGTTCCTGCAGAACGAACGCGAGCAGAGCGCCTACAACTTCGAGCACGCCGACGTGGCCGAGCTGTTCCACCGCTTCGACGCCTGCGAGGCCGAGGCGCTGAAGCTGGTCGAGCTGGGGTTGCCGCTGCCGGCCTACGACCAGGTCGCCAAGGCCAGCCACAGCTTCAACCTGCTCGACGCGCGCCGCGCGATCTCGGTCACCGAACGCCAACGCTACATCCTGCGCGTGCGCCGGCTGTCGCAGGCGGTGGCGCAGGCTTATTACGAGCAGCGCGAGAAGCTGGGCTTCCCCGGCCTGAAGAAGGACGCGCCCACCGCGCAGCAGGCCGCGCCGTGATCCTGATCGGCATGTACGACTCGTCCTACACGCGTCGCGTGGCGATCGCCATGGCGCTGTACGGCATCGGGTTCGAACACCGTGCCTGGTCGGTGGGCCGCGACTTCGACCGCATCCGCGAATACAACCCGCTCGGCCGCGCACCGACCCTGGTGCTGGACGATGGCGAGGTGCTGACCGAGTCGGCGATGATCCTCGACTACCTGGACGACCGCGTCGGACCGCAACGCGCACTGATGCCGGCGACGGGGCGCCCGCGGCGCGACGCGCAGCGGCTCATCGCCCTGGCCACCGGCGCGATCGACAAGGCGATCCTGATCGCGCTCGAACGCGTCTTCCGTCCGGTGGAACTGCACAGCCAGGCCTGGCTGTCGCGCTGCCGCGTGCAGGTCGAGGGCGCGCTGGGCGAACTCGAACGCGCCTGCGCCGCGCGCGCCGGCGCGCCGTGGCTGGTCGGCGAGGCCATGACCCATGCCGACATCGCCGTGGCCTGCTATGCCACCCACCTGCGCGAGGCGATCCCGCTCGAGCTGGCGCCGTGGCCGATGCTGCGCGCGCACGTCGAACGCTGCGAGGCGCTGGACGTGTTCCGCAGCCACTACAGCCCGTTCTCCGCCCCTGCCCCGACTTCACAGGCCAACCCCGCATGAGCACCGCCCCGATGCCGCCGCTTCTGATCGAACTGGGCACCGAGGAGCTGCCGGTCAAGGCCCTGCCCGGCCTGGCGCAGGCCTTCTTCGACGGCGTGCTGGCGGCGCTGGACAAGCGCGGCATCGCGGTCGAGCGCGGCCAGGCCCGGCCGCTGTACTCCCCGCGCCGCCTGGCGGTGCTGCTGCCGGGCGTGGCGGCCGAGCAGCCCGAGCAGCGCAGCGAGGTGCTGGGGCCCTACCTCAACATCGCCCTGGACGCCGACGGCCAGCCGACCCGCGCCCTGCAGGGCTTCGCCGCCAAGGCCGGCGTCGACTGGACCGCGCTGGAGAAGACCAGCGACGCCAAGGGCGAGCGCTTCGTGCACCGTTCGGTGAGCCCTGGCGCGCGCACCGCCAGCCTGCTGCCGGAGGTCCTGCGCGAGGCCGTGGCGGGCATGCCGATTCCCAAGCCGATGCGCTGGGGCGACCACGACTACGCCTTCGCCCGCCCGGTGCTGTGGCTGGTCATGCTGCTGGGCAAGGAGGTGGTGGAAGGCGAGCTGTTCGGCATCCGCGCCGACCGCATGAGCCGCGGCCACCGCTTCCTGCACGACAAGCAGGTCTGGCTGTCCACGCCCGAGGACTATGTCGAGTCGCTGCGCGGCGCGCGCGTGCTGGTCGATCCGCAGGAGCGCCGCGCGCGCATCGTCGAGCAGGTCGAGGCCGCGGCCGCTGCCGCCGGCGGCAGCGCGCGCATCGACGAGGACAACCTCGAGCAGGTGGTCTGCCTCAACGAATGGCCGCGCGCGGTGTCGTGCGCCTTCGAGGAGGAGTTCCTGGCGGTGCCGCAGGAAGCGCTGGTGGCGACCATGGAAGCCAACCAGAAGTTTTTCCCCGTCCTCGACGAGGCCGGCCGCCTGAGCGCGCGCTTCATCGGCATCGCCAACATCGACCCGGCCGACGACAGCGAGATCCGCAAGGGCTACGAGCGGGTGATCCGCCCGCGCTTCGCCGACGCCAAGTTCTTCTTCGTCGAGGACATGAAGCAGGGCCTGGAGGCGATGAACGCCGGCCTGGCCAGCGTGACCTACCAGGCCAGGCTCGGCAGCGTGGCCGACAAGGTCGCGCGCGTGGCCGCGCTGGCCGAGGCGATCGCTCCGCAGGTGGGCGTGGACCCGGCGCTGGCACGGCGCGCGGCGCAGCTGTCCAAGGCCGACCTGCAGTCGCGCCTGGTCGGCGAGTTCCCCGAACTGCAGGGCATCGCCGGGCGCCACTACGCGATGCAGGATGCGGCGCTGTCGGACCTGGCGCACGAGGACCGCGTGGCGGTGGCCAACGCGATCGACGAGGCCTGGCAGCCGCGCTTCGCCGCAGACGACATCGCGCTGTCGCCGCTGGGCAAGGTGCTGGCCATCGCCGAGCGCCTGGACACCCTGGCCGGCGGCTTCGCCGCGGGCCTCAAGCCCAGCGGCAACAAGGACCCGTTCGCGCTGCGGCGCAATGCGCTGGGCCTGGCGCGGACGATCATCGAGAGCGGTGTCGAGCTGAGCCTCGACCAGTTCCTCGGTGTCGCCACGTCCGGCGTGGTTGACGCAATCCACAAGGCTGCTGGCGGCGCCAAGGTTGCAGGCCTGCACGAGAAGCTGCCGTACCCGTGGATGGCACATAAGTCATCCGAGTTCATCGACGACCTCTACGACTTCATCCTCGACCGCCTGCGCGGCTATTACGCCGACAAGGGCGTGCCGGCCCAGCACTTCAACGCCGTGGCCGAGCGCCGGCCGGCCTCGCTGGTCGACTTCGACCGCCGCATCGCCGCGATCGGCGCCTTCGCCTCGCTGCCGGAGGCCGAAGCGCTGGCCGCGGCCAACAAGCGCATCCACAACATCCTGCGCAAGGCCGACGACGCGATTCCCGCCAGCGAGGATCGTGCGCTGCTGCGCGAGCCGGCGGAGATCGCGCTGGCCGATGCGGTCGCCGCCGCGTATGCCGACACCGACGCCGCGCTCGCGGGCGGCGACTATCCCGCGGTGCTGGCACGCCTGGCGCGGCTGCGGCCGCAGGTCGATGCCTTCTTCGATGCGGTGATGGTCAACGTCGAGGAGGCCGACGTGCGACGCAACCGCCTGGCCCTGCTCGCGCGCCTGGGCGAGCGGCTGGGCAGCGTGGCGGCGATCGAACACCTGTCCGCCTGAACGGAGACGGCGCCCGCCCCGCCGCCCTCTCCACCGCCAGCGCCGGCCGGCCCTGGGCCTGCGGGCCGGCACGGCCGCAACGCGTTCGCGTTAAGCGCCCGTCGACAGCCCTTCGGTATCCTGCGCCGATGCAAGTCCCCCGCCGCGTGGTCGCCACTGCCCTCCTGCTGTTCCTGTCACTGGGCACGGCGCGGGCGGTCACCGTGGGCAAGGTCGAAATCCTCGGCCTGGACGAGGAGATGGCGAACAACGTGCGCCTGTCCCTGTCGCTGGTGGAAGCGGCCGGACAGGACATCAGCGGCCGCCGCATGGCCTACCTGGTGCGCGCGGCCGAGGCCGAGACGCGCGAGGCGCTGGAGCCGTTCGGCTTCTACTCGCCGAGCATCGAGATCCAGCGCAGCCGCGACAACGGCAGCGTGTCGGTGACGGTGCGGGTGGACCCCGGCGAGCCGGTGCGGGTGCGCAATTCGGATATCGCGATCCTTGGCCCGGGCGGCCAGGACCGCTACCTGCAGGCCGACCTCGATGAGTTCATCCCCTCGGTCGGCGCGATCTTCAACCAGCCCGACTACGAGGCCAGCAAGAACCGCATCAGCCGCCGGCTCACCGAGCGCGGCTATTTCGACGCCGACTTCGCCGCGCGCCGGGTCGAGGTCACGCGCGCGCTGTACGCCGCCGACATCGACCTGGTCTGGAACAGCGGCATCCGCTACGACATGGGGCCGACGATCTTCGAGCAGACCCGTCCGATCATCCGGCAGTCGCTGCTGGAGAGGCTGGTCTACTGGAAGGAAGGCGAGTACTACCACCAGGGCCGCATCGACCGGCTGCGCACCTCGCTGGCGCGGCTGGACTACTACAGCGACATCATGATCACGCCCGACCCGGCCAAGGCGGTCGATGGCCGGGTGCCGGTGGACGTGCGGCTGACCCCGGCCAAGCGCAACATCTACACCGCCGGCCTGAGCTACGGCACCGACAGCGGCGCCGGCGTGCGCCTCGGCGCCGAGCGGCGCTACGTCAACACGCGCGGGCACAAGGCGCTCGCGCGGCTGGATTACGCGCAAAAGCGCAAGACGCTGACCCTGCAGTACCGCATCCCCGCCTTCGCCTGGCGCGACGGCTGGTACACCCTGAGCGCGCAGGGCTATGACGAGCAGACCGACTACATCGACACCCGCCGGATCGAGCTGGTCGCCAGTCGCAGCGGGCAGTACAGCCCGCAGGTGAACCTGGTCGCGGCGCTGCACGTGCTGCGCGAACGCTGGGCCTATTCGGCGGAGGAGTCGGACGATGCGGCCACGCCGCTGCAGTACCGCTATGCCACCTTCACCTACCCGTCGGTCCTGGCCGAGTACGTGAACGTCAACGACCGCAGCTTCCCCACCGGCGGCGTGGCCGGTTCGCTGCGGCTGCGCAGCGGCCTGGATGGCGGCGGCTCGGATGCGACCTTCGCCCAGCTGCATGCGCGCGCCACCACCTTCAAGGGCCTGGGCGAGCGCTCGCGCCTGATCGTGCGGGGCGAGGCCGGCCGGACCTGGACCGGCACGCTGGTGGACCTGCCGCCGAGCCTGCGCTTCTATGCCGGCGGCGAGCACAGCATCCGCGGCTACGAATGGCGCGAGGTCGGCCCGCGCCTGGTGCGCTACGAAGAGGAGGACGGCGTGCTGCGCGAGACCGGCTACCTGGCCCTGGGCGCGCGCAACGTGCTCACCGCGAGCGTGGAGTTCGAACGCTATTTCGTCGGCAACTGGGGCGCAGCGGTGTTCGTCGACAGCGGCAGCGCCTTCGACGGCAGCACGCCCGACTGGCACACCGGCGTGGGCATCGGCGCGCGCTACCGGTCGCCGGTGGGCCCGGTGAAGTTCGACATCGCGCGCGGACTGGACGATCCGGATTCGCCGTTCACCATCGGCCTGAGCATCGGCTCGGAGTTCTGAGATGGCCTTCCGACGCCGACCGCGGCTGCCCGACGACATCAGTCCCGAAGAGCGCGAACGTCGCATCGCGGAGCTGCGCGCGCGCCGCCGCAAGCGCCTGCGCGTGCTGGCGATCCGCAGCGCGGTCGCCTCTCTGGCGGTGCTGCTGCTGGCCGGCGCGCTGCTGTACTGGTTGCTGGCGACCTTCGGCGGCCGCGACTTCCTGCTCGCGCGCATCGCCGCCGCCCTGCCCGAGGGCACCGAGCTGACCTGGGGCAGCGCCGAAGGCCCTGCCTCCGGCCCGCTGGTCCTGCGGCAGGTGCGCTACGTCCAGCGCGGCTGTCCGGACGTGGACGGCGAGCCGGTGCCCTACGGCCAGTGTCCGCGCCCGACCGTGCTGACCTTCACCGCCGCGCGCGTGCTGCTGGACCCGGAGATCACGCCGCTGATCGGGCGGCGCCTGCGCCTGGACGCGCTGGACGTGGACGAGGCCACGCTCGACCTGCCCGAACCGGCCGACACGCCCTTCGAGCTGCCGAAATGGCCCGAAGTGCTGCCGCGCATCGACCTGCCGCTGTCGCTGCAGGCCGACGCCATCCGCGTCGACGGCCTGCGCGTGACGCGTGCGGGCGCGCCGCTGGTCAACATCGCCACGATCCGCGCCGGCCTGGATGCGCGCCAGGGCGAGCTGCACGTGGCCGACCTGGTGGTGGACAGCGACCGCGGCCGCTTCGGCGCGCATGGCGTGTACGCGCCCGGCGACAACTACCGCACCGACCTCACCGCGAGCGCGCTGCTGCCCGCACCGTTCCCGCGGCCGCGGCCGCGCATCGGCCTGGTGGCGCGCGGCGACCTCGACTACATGGACGTCGCCCTCTCCGGCCACGTGCCCGACCCGGTGCGGGTGGCGCTGGCGCTGCGTGACGAGGGCTGGAGCCTGCGCGCCGATGCCGACGCGCTCGACCCGGCCCTGCTCGCCGGCAGCGGCGAGGCCGGCACGCCGCTGTCGTTCTCGCTGGCCGCCGACGGCCAGGGCGGCGCGGCCGATGTGCAGGGGCGACTGGAGCGGGGCACGCTGCAGGCGGTACTGCAGCCGTCCAGGATCAGGCTCCAGGAGCAGGTGCTGGAGCTGCAGCCGCTGGTGCTGGATGTGTTCGACGGCCGCATCACAGCGCGCGGCCGCGGCGATTTCAGCCAGCCCCGCGCGGCCGACTTCCGTTTCGCGGTGAACGCACGCGGCCTGCGCCTCGGCGGCGATCCCGCGGCGCCCGATCCCGAGCCGGCCGACCCGGCACCCGTCATCGGCCTCGACGCCGACCTGGGCATCGCCGGCCGCAGCCGCGCCTGGGCCGTGATCGGCTCCGCCTCGCTCGAGCGCGACGGCCTGCGCGGCCAGGTCGAACTCGACGGCCGCGGCGACACCGAGCGACTGCGCCTGCGCACCCTGCGCGCGACCACGCCGGGAGGACGGCTGGACGGCACCGGCGAACTGGGCTGGTCGCCGACGCTGCGCTGGCAACTCGAGACGACGCTGGCCGGCTTCGATCCCGGCTATTTCGCCCCCGGATGGGACGGCGCCGTGGATGGCCACCTGTCGAGCAGCGGCCACCGGCGCGACGACGGCGGCCTGGAGCTGCAGGCCGCGGCCAGCGAACTGAGCGGGACCCTGCGCGGGCGGGCGATCGGCGGCCAGGCCTCGTTCGCGATGCACGGCGCGGCCAGCGGCCAGACCCGCAGCGACTACGAAGGCGAGGCCGCGCTGCGCGTGGGCGACAGCCGCATCGACGCGCGCGGCGTCCTGTCCGAGCGCCTGCTGGTGGACGCCCGGCTGGCGCCGCTGGACCTGGCCGACCTGCTGCCCGGCGCCAGCGGCACCCTGCGCGGCACGCTGCAGGCGCAGGGCGCGCGCAACGCGCCCGACCTGGAGGCCGACCTGGAGGGCAGCGGACTGCGCTGGAGCGGCTACGCCGCGGACACGCTGCAGGTGCGGGGCCGGCTGCCCTGGTCGCGGGGCAGCGGGCGCGTGCTGCTCGAGGCCGCGGGCCTGGAGGCCGGCATCGCGCTCGACCAGGCCCGGATCGAAGCCACCGGTACGGTCGACGACCTGGGCGTGGACGCGCTGGCGCGCAGCGGGGCGGTGGGCACGTTGACCCTGCAGGGCAGCGCACGCCAAAGGGGGCGCGGCTGGAGCGGCGAGCTGTCCCGCCTGCAGCTGCAGCCCTCGCGCGGCGCGGCGTGGCAGCTGCAGGGACCGGCGCGCTGGTCGCAACGCGACGAGGCCTGGACCCTGTCGCGCGCCTGCCTGGACGCCGACGGCGGCGGCGCCGTGTGCGCGCAGGCCGAATGGCCGCGGCGCGGCGTGACCGTGGCGGGCACCCGGTTGCCGCTGGCCCTGCTCTCGCCCTGGCTGCCCGCCCGCGAGGACGGCCGCCCCTGGGTGCTGCGCGGCGAGATCGACCTCGACGGCCAGCTGCGCCCGAGCGGACGCGCCTTCGCCGGCCACCTCGACCTGCATTCGGCCCAGGGCGGCCTGCGCAACAGCGCGCGCGCCCGCAACGACCTGCTCGGCTATCGCGACCTGCGCCTGGAAGCGCGCTTCGACCCGGCCCGCATCGAGGCCACGCTCGCCACCGTGTTCAACGGCAACGGCCACATCCGGGCCCGCGTCGCCACCGGCTGGGAGGCCTCGTCGCCGCTGTCGGGAGAGATCAGCGCCGACACCGAGGAGCTGACCTGGATGGAACTGCTCTCGCCCGACATCGTCGAGCCGACCGGCCGCCTCACCGCCGACCTGGAGCTGGGCGGGCGCCGGTCGCAGCCCGCGCTGGGCGGCCAGGCGCGGCTGAGCGGCTTCAGCACGGAGCTGCCTTCACTGGGCATCCTGCTCGAATCGGGCGATGTCGCCCTGCAGGCGCAGGACGATGGCAGCGCGCGCATCCTGGGCAGCGTGGTCTCCGGTGGCGGCACGCTCGACATCGCCGGCAGCCTGAACTGGCGCGACCGCAGCGCGCCGTTGCAGCTGCGCCTCACCGGCCAGGACGTAGTGGCCTCGAACACCCGCGACCTGCGCGTGGTGGCCGACCCCGACCTGGAGCTGCGCTACAGCGCCGGCCAGCCGCTGTCGCTGTCCGGGACGGTGACGGTGCCCAGCGCGATGATCGATCTGGAGCGCCTGGACCGGGGCGTCTCCGTGTCGCCCGACGTGGTGGTCCTGGACCCGGTCGACCCCGAGGCCAGCCAGACCTCGCCCCTGCTGCTCGACCTGACCATGGCCATGGGCGACGACGTGCGCCTGCGCGGCTTCGGCCTGGAAGGCACGCTCGCCGGCAGCATGCGCGTGCGCGCGACGCCCGGGCGCGAGATGACCGGAACCGGCACGCTCGAGGTTGGCGGAACCTATACCGCCTACGGGCAGGAACTGGAGGTTACCCGGGGGCAGCTGACCTTCAACGGGCCGGTGTCCGACCCCATCCTGGACATCCGCGCCGAGCGTCACATCGAGGCGCAGGACATCACCGCCGGCATCAGCGTGACCGGGCGCGCCTCGGCGCCGCAGGCCCGGGTCTGGACCGACCCGGCCAGCGACGATTCCCAGGCGCTGTCCTACCTCGCGCTCGGCCGGCCCCTGTCCAACCTCTCCAGCGCCGAAGGCCGGCAGCTGGACGCGGCCTCGGCCGCGCTGACCGCCGGCGGCAGCATGCTGGCCAGCCAGCTGGGCGCGCGCCTGGGGCTGGACAACGCCGGCGTGAGCGAATCGCGTGCGCTCGGCGGCAGCGTGTTCGGCTTCGGCAAGCAGCTCTCGCCGCGCCTGTATGTCGGCTTCGGCGTCTCGCTGCTCGGGACCGGCCAGGTCATCACGCTCAAGTACCTCCTGCGCCGCGGCTTCGACGTGGAGATCGAATCGAGCACGGTGGAGACCAGGGGCTCGGTCAACTACCGGCGCGAAAGCGACTAGCCGCAAGCGCGGTCAGTTGCGGCGCCAGGACGCGCCGCGCTGGAACCGGCCGCCTGCGGCTTGCCGCAACGACGGGGCGCGGGAACGATGCGTGCGGAGACGGCGCGGGCCGTGCGCCGCCTCCGTGCGAGCCCCGGCCTCAGGCCACCGAGCGCTTCTGGCCGGCGTGGCGGCCCTCGTCGATCTCCTCGACCAGCTTGGCGCAGAACGCCGGCAGGTCCTTGGGCGTGCGGCTCGTGACCAGGCCCTGGTCGACCACGACTTCCTCGTCCACCCACCTGGCACCGGCGTTCTCGAGATCGCGACGGATATTGGGCACCGAGGTCAACGTGCGGCCCTCGACGACACCGGCATTGGCGAGCACCCAGGGGCCGTGGCAGATCGCGGCGACCGGCTTGCCGGCCTCGAAGAAACCGCGGACGAAGGCCAGCGCCTGCTCGTCCACGCGCAGGCTGTCGGGATTGAACAGGCCGCCGGGGATGACCAGCGCGTCGTAGCGGCCGGGATCGGCCTGCGCCAGTTCGACGTCGACGGGCACCGATTCGCCCTTGTCGAAGTGTTCGAACCCCTGCACCTGCCCGCCCTTGGGCGAGACCACATCGACGTCCGCCCCGTGCTCGCGCAACGCGCGCAGCGGCTCGAGCAACTCGGACTGTTCGAATCCGTCGGTGGCCAGGATGGCGACGCGCTTTCCGGTCAGATGGCTCATGCGATGGCTCCTGTGGAGAAGGAACCCCGCACCCTAGCGGCGCGCGCGCTCAGGCATTGCGAAGGAAACGTCGAGCGGGCGTCAAGGCGCTCACGCGTCCGGCGCGCCTAGTGCCGCCTCGGAGCCGCGCGCCGCGGCAGCGCGGCGAGGATCGCCCACACGCCGCCGACGCCCGCCACCCAGGCCGCCAGCGGCACGCCGATCAGGGACGGGCCGCCGGCCTCGAGCGCATACAGCACGGCCGCCACCACCAGCAGGCCGACGCCGAGGATCGCGGCCACCACGCGCCGTTGCAGCGCCTTGAGCGTCAGCGTGATCTCGGCGATGTCGTGCGAGCGCAACCGCACCTCGTGCCGGCCCTCGACCTGCTGCTGCAGCCAGGTATGCAGCAGGTGCGGCATCTCCGGGGCGCGGGTGATGATCTCGGGCAGGCGCCGGCGGAACTCGGAGGCCAGCTTGCGCGGGCTGTAGCGCTCGACCAGGATGCGCTCGAGCACCGGCCGCGCCACCGCCCAGATGTCGATCTTCGGGTCGAGCAGGCGGCCGATGCCCTCGATGGTCAGCAGCGTCTTCTGCAGCAGGATCAGCTGCGGCTGCAGGGTCAGCTCGTAGCGCTGCGCGGTGCGGAACAGCTTGCCCAGCACCTCGCCCAGCGAGATCTCCGACAGCGGCCGGGTGAAGTACGGCTCGCACACTGACCGCACCGCCGCCTCCAGCTCGTCGATGCGGGTGTGCGCCGGCATCCAGCCGGCCTGCATGTGCAGCTCGGCGATGCGGCGGTAGTCGCGATTGAAGATCGCCATGAAGTTCTCGGCGAGGTAGTACTGGTCCTCGCTGGAGAGCTGGCCCATGATGCCGAAATCCAGCGCGATGAAGCGCGGGTCGGACTTGCGTTCCGGGTCGACCCAGATGTTGCCGGCGTGGGCGTCGGCATGGAAGAAGTTGTCGCGGAACACCTGCGTGTAGAACACGCGCACGCCCTTGGCCGCCAGCGCGCGGCGGTCGATTCCGGCTGCGTCCAGCGCGCGGATGTCGTCGCTGTTGATGCCCCGCACGCGTTCGAGCGTGAGCACGTTGCCCGTGGTGTGCGTCCAGATCGGCTCGGGCACGTACAGGTCGGGCGAGGCCAGCCAGAAGCGGCGCAGCACCGAGGCGTTGGCGCCCTCGCGCTGCAGGTCGATCTCGGCCGCCAGCGTGTTCTCGATCTCGGCCACGACCTCGCGCGGGCGGATCTTGTCGGCATTGGGATGCGTGCGGTCCACGAGCGCGGCGAGGCTGCGCAGCAGGCCGATGTCGCTGGCGATCTGGCCGGCGATGCCGGGGCGCAGCACCTTGACCACGACCTCGCGGCCGGGCGTATCGCCCTGCGGGTGCATGCGCGCCGCGTGCACCTGGGCGATCGAGGCAGAGGCCAGCGGCGTGGTGTCGAAGCTCGCGTACAGCACCTCGACCGGCGCGCCCAGCGCGGTCTCGACGATGGTGCGGGCCACCTGCCCGTCGAAGGGCGCGACCTGGTCCTGGAGCAGGGCCAGCTCGTCGACGATGTCCGGCGGCAGCAGGTCGCGGCGCGTGGACAGGATCTGTCCGAACTTGACGAAGATCGGGCCCAGTTCCTGCAAGGCCAGGCGCAGTCGCGCACCGCGCGTCTGCGCCGCGATCGCGGCCGAGGCGCGCGGCACGAACGGCCGCATCAGCTTCAGCCAGCGCTCGGCGGGCGTGCCATCGAGCAGGGCATCGAGCCGGTAGCGCAGCAGCACGCGGCCGATGCGCGCGGCGCGCAGCAGGCTGCTCAAGCGTTGCCCCCGGGCGACAGGCGCGACACGCGCGCGGCGAGTCGGTCGACATCGTCGCGCAGGCCGTCGACGTCATCGAGGAAGGCGTCGAGCTCGGCGCGAGGCACCACGTCGCGCGATTCCTCGGTGACGTATTCGGCGGCGCTGCGCGCCAGCCCGCCGCCCAGGGTGCGCGCCTGCGCCAGCGCGCCGGCCACCGCGTTGCCGACCTGCACGCCGAGGATCTCGCCGAAGACGGCCACGAACGGCTGCTGCCAGTCCGGATCGAAGCGTTCGGCCAGGCGCTGCAGGCTGCGCGCCAGCTCGGCATCGCCGGACACGCGCACGCGTCCGACCGGCACGGCATCGTCGCGGCGCAGGAACGGCAGCTGCGCCAGCACGCCGGCCAGGGTGGTGCGCACGGCCAGGTCTGGTTCGTCCTGCGCCTGCACCGGTCCGACGACGAGCCGCCCGCCCTCCACGCGCAGGCGCAGCGCCAGTGGCGGGGTCGCGAGCGTCAGTTCGATCACGCGTCCGTCCAGCTGCGCCAGTGCGGCGCGCGTGTCGGCGTCGAGCGCGATCGCGCGGTTGAGCGCCATCTCCAGCGCGCGACCGGCCAGGGGTTTGAGCGCATCGAAGGGAGAAGCTGGGGCGCTGGTCATGCGCCGCATTGTAGCGGCGGGCCGGCCGCTGTCGCGTGCAGACCGCAGCCCGGCAGGGCCGAAGTGCCCCCTGCGCGGATGCCCTCAATGCGCGCAGGGCCAGGCCCGCCGCAGCAAGAAAAAAAGCCCGCCTTGCGGCGGGCCTTTGTGGATCGACAGCCGAGGATCAGACCCGTCGACCGCGCAGCATCGAGACGATGGCCAGGATCACGAACACCACGAACAGGATCCAGGCGACGTTGGTGGCCGCGCCGGCGATGCCGCTGAAGCCGAGCACGGCGGCGATGAGCGCGATGACGAAAAAGATGATGGCGTACCTGAGCATGAAGGTCTCCGTGATGGCCCGTGGGCGTGGAAGGGGTGCGAGGCCACGCTAAGGCACCCCCGGTCGCGGCACGGTGAGAGGCGGGTGAGTCCATCGTGAAAGACCTTGCCCGGCGACGGGCTGGCGCGGGGCTAGCGTGGCGCCGCTTCCCCGTCCCGCCATGCCGCCTGCAGGCGGCGCAGTCCTTCCTGGATCGACACGCGCGGCACGTAGCCGAAATCGCGGCGCGCCGGCTCCATCGAGTACCAGTGGGTGGTACTCAGCTGCTCGGCGAGGAAACGCGTCATCGGCGGCTCGCCACGCAGCCGCAGCAAGGGCCACAGCAGTTCACAGGTTGCGCCGATGGCGTAGGCGGCGGCGAAGGGAATGGTCGCCTCCACCCGCGGCGCGCCTGCCGCTTCGAGCAATGCGTTGACGATCTCGGCCGTGGCCATCGGTTCGCCGTTGCTGATGAAGTAGGCGCGTCCGGCGCAGGCCGTATCCGGCGCCAGGTGGTCGAAGGCGTCGAAGTGCGCCTGCGCGGCGTTGTCGATGTAGGTGGTGTCGATGAGATTGCGGCCGTCGCCGACCAGGCGCAGCCGCCCGGCCTTCGCCCGCTCCACCAGGCGCGGCAGGATCTGCTGGTCGCCCGGCCCCCAGATCAGGCGCGGGCGCAGCGCGACGGTGGCGAGGTCGGCGCCGTTGGCCGCCAGCACCGCCTTCTCGGCGATGGTCTTGGTCGCGGCGTAGGCGGCCTTGAAGCCTTCGCCGTAGGGCACGGTCTGGGCGGTGCCGCCTTCGACCGGATGGGTCTTGCGATGGGTCACGCTGGGCGTGGAGGTGTAGACCAGCCTGCCGATGCCCTGCGCGCGGCAGGCGTGCAGCACGTTGTTCGTCCCGGTGACGTTGGCGGCGTGGTAGCTGGCGTAGCTGCCCCAGGCGCCGGCCTTGGCGGCGTTGTGGAACACCGCGCCCACGCCGCGCGCCGCATCGCGCACGGCATCGCCGTCGGCCAGGTCGCCCTGCAGCTGGCGCACGCCCAGCGCGTCGAGCGCGGGGTAGTGGCCGCGGTTGAAGCTGACCACTTCGTGGCCGCGTTCGACCAGGCCCCGGCACAGCGCCTGGCCGAGGAAACCGCCGCCACCGGTGACGAGGATCCTCATGGCCTGTTCCCCAGTTGCGTGGCGGCCCAGCGCGCAAGCGCCTCGCGGCCGATCTTGGCATTGTGGCGGATGTCGACCGGGAAGCGCGGATGGAACAGCACGGTGCCGATGCGCGCGGTCTGCGGGCAGCGCGCGCCGATGGCGCGAAGCTCGGCGACGATGCGAGGATGCTGCGCGGCGCCGACACCGTCATCGAGCTCGACGCACAGCACCGGCTGCTGGCTTCCCGGCACGCCCACGCCCACCAGCGCGGTGCGGCGCACCTGCGGATGCACGTTGAACACCGGCTCGACCTGCTCGGTATACAGCGCCCCCTCCGCAGTCTCCACCCGATGCGACTTGCGGCCGCAGAACCAGAGCCGGCCATCTGCATCGAGCCAGCCCAGATCGCCCATGCGATGGACGATGCGCTGAGCGGGCGGCTCCCCGCCCGCACCCCGTGCCGGCGGGTGCACGGCTTCGCGGATCTTCGCCAGCCGCGTCTGCTGGTCGCGGTTGAAATAGGCGTCGGTCACGCTGGGGCCGGCCACGGTGATCTCGCCGACCTC
>Ga0233363_1000503_pt1 | contig 17495 bp, 12 predicted proteins | sample ElkDunMinimDraft_18_FD_191534 | JGI IMG/M metagenome (GOLD analysis project Ga0233363, IMG submission 191534) | Fecal eukaryotic communites from dung pellets of Tule Elk in California, USA - Elk Dung C16 | ecosystem: Host-associated > Mammals > Digestive system > Large intestine > Fecal | place... | reverse complement strand
CTTGAGCACGAGCGTGTCGGCGATCTTGTGCATCGCCTTGAGCCGCAGGCCGGCGCCGCCCGGCTCGTCCAGCGCCCGCGAGTAGGCGATGTTCACCTTCGTCGCCCAGCGGAAGATCTTCACCTTGCCACCGGCAGCGGCCTTCTGCTCCGCGGAGTTGTAGACCTTCTCGAACACGCGGGGCACCGAGAGGATGAACGTCGGGGTGAAGGTCCCCATGTCGGCGACGAGGTCCTTGGTGTCCGGTGTGTGACCGAGGGTGACGCCGCCGGCGATGACGAGCACCTCGACGAAGCGCGCGAAGACGTGCGCGAGCGGCATGAACAGCAGGGTGCGCGCGTCGGGGTAGTTGAGGACCTCGCTGAGGTCCTTGATGGCGTTGGTGCACAGCTCGACGAAGTTGCCGTGGGTGAGCTCGGCGCCCTTCGGCCGTCCCGTGGTGCCCGAGGTGTAGATGATGGTGGCGAGGTCCTCGAGGCCGACGGCGGCGTGGCGGGCGGCGAGGTCGGCGTCGCTCACGCCGCGGCCGCGCTCCACCATCGCGTCGAGCGCGCCCTCCTCGATGGTCCACACGTCACCCAGCCCGGGCAGACCGCCGTTCTCCGCGCGTGCCTCGGCGACGACCGCGGCGTGCGCGGGCGTCTCGACGAAGGCGGCGACGCAGCCGGAGTCCCCGAGGATCCAGGCGCTCTGGTCGGCGGAGGAGGTCTCGTACACGGGCACCGGGACCGCGCCGGCGTGCCAGATCGCGAAGTCGAGGATCGTCCACTCGAAGCGCGTGCGGGACATGATGGCGACGCGGTCACCCTGCTCCACGCCCGCGGCCATGAGGCCCTTGGCGACGCCCTCGACGAGCGCGAGCACCTGCGTCGTCGTGTACGGGCGCCAGGAGCCGTGCTCCTGCTTCTCGATGAGCACCTTGGAGGGGGAGGACGTCGCCTGGGCGATGAGGAGGTCGGAGATGCTCGTGGTGGGGGCGGACGTCACGGCAAGAGGGACATGGAACTCGTCCATACTGACTCCAGTGGCAGCGGTCGGAGGGATGACTACCGGCCACACGATATGGCAGATTCGTACGGTTCGGAGTCTCCTCCACACGGGGAGTCGCTCTCCGGGCCCGACCACTAGGGGATTGATCGGATGACGACGATCGGGATCGACATCGGCGGGACGAAGATCGCCGCCGGTGTCGTGGACGAGCACGGGCAGGTGCTCCAGAAGACACGCCGGGCCACCGACGCCCTGGACCCTGAGGCGATCGAGAGCGCGGTCATCGCCGCGGTCGCCGAGCTGCGGGTCGACCACGACGTCACGGGCGTGGGAGTGGCGGCCGCCGGCTTCGTCAGTCCCACCCGCGACGGGATGGTCTTCGCGCCGAACATCGCCTGGCGCGACTACCCCCTGCGTGACCGCCTGGCGCGGGGGATCGACGTCCCGATCGTCATCGAGAACGACGCCAACGCCGCCGGCTGGGCCGAGTTCCGCTTCGGCGCCGGCCGCTCGGCACGCTCCATGGTCATGCTCACCCTCGGCACCGGCCTGGGCGGGGCGATCATCCTCGAGGACCGGCTCGTGCGCGGGGCGTTCGGTGCCGCCGCCGAGCTCGGCCACATGCGCGTCGTGCCGCACGGCCACTACTGCGGCTGCGGCCACGAGGGCTGCTGGGAGATGTACGCCTCCGGGCGCGCACTCACCCGCGCGGCCCGGATGGCTCTGGTCACCGACGAGGACCGCGCCGGCCGGCTGCGTGAGCTCGCCGCCGCGGACGGGACCCGCGTCAAGGGCCAGCACGTCACCCAGGCTGCCGCCGAGGGCGACCCGCTCTCCATCGAGCTCGTCACCGAGCTCGGCGGCTGGGTGGGCGCCGGCGCCGCGGACCTCGCGGCCGTGCTCGACCCCGAGCTCTTCGTCATCGGCGGGGGCGTCGCCGACACCGGCGACCTCGTCCTCGAGGCAGCCCGGGCCGCCTTCCGCGCCGAGCTGTCGGCGCGCGGCTACCGCCCCGAGGCGACGATCCTGCTCGCCGAGCTCGGCAGCGACGCCGGCATCGTCGGCGCCGCGGACCTCGTCCGCCACTGACACCCGCGCGGGCCGGGCACCGAGGTGTGCCCGGTCCGCACCGGACGGCTCAGCCGACCCCGGGGGAGCCGGTCGCGCCGGTCAGACGACGGCGCCGTCGTCGTAGTCGTCGGCGTCCCGGCGCGCGGGCATCCGCCACAGCAGCAGGCCGATGCCGGTCGCCAGCGCGCCCACGGCCACCAGCCACACCATGCCCGGGGCGCCGCGCCACGCGAGCACGCACACGACCATGAGCGCGAGCCCGCCGAGCAGGGAGACCCACCCCACGACGAGGACCGGCTCGGCCCGCGAGAGCGGGTCCGGGTCCGGCTCGACGAAACCGTCGACGACGTCCCGCTCCGGGTCGTCGTCGTCCTCGGTCTCGGGCGTCGGCCTGTAGTCACGCGGACCGACGACGAACGTCGCCGCGCGGGGCTCGGCCTCCGGCTCCGGTGCGGGGTCGTCCTCGGCAGGGGGGAGACGCAGCTCCCCGAGCCGCGAGGTGAGCTCGGCCCACCGTGCCTCGAAGTCGTCGGGCACGTCGCCGCCGGGCTCCCGGGTAGGACCAGCCATGAGGAGCACTCTAGAGTGCGAAGGTGCGTACGGCCGTCCCGATGCCGTCGCGAGAAGGAAAGGGGACCTCGTGTTCTACGGCCTCATGAAGGCGACGCTCGGCACCACGCTGCGGGTCTTCTACCAGCCGTGGATCAGAGGTGCCGAGCACGTGCCCGACCACGGCGCCGCCATCCTCGCGAGCAACCACCTCGCCGTCATCGACTCGTTCTTCCTGCCGCTCATGCTGCGCAGGTCGGTCGTCTTCCTCGGCAAGCAGGACTACTTCACCGGCCGCGGCGTCAAGGGCAAGCTCGTCGCCGGGTTCATGCGCGGCGTCGGCACGATCCCGGTGGACCGCAGCGGCGGCAAGGCGAGCGAGGCTGCGCTGAACACCGGTCTGCGCAGGCTGCAGGACGGGGAGCTCTTCGGCATCTACCCCGAGGGCACCCGCAGCCCCGACGGCCGGCTGTACCGCGGCAAGACCGGTGTGGCGCGCCTCGCACTGCAGTCCGGAGCGCCGGTGATCCCGGTGGCGATGATCGGCACGAACATCGCCCAGCCCATCGGCACCCGCATCCCGCGGCTGCGGCCGATCGGCGTCGTCATCGGCGAGCCGCTCGACTTCAGCCGCTACGCCGGGCTGGAGGACGACAGGTTCGTCCTGCGCTCGGTCACCGACGAGATCATGTACGAGATCATGCGCCTGTCCGGCCAGGAGTACGTCGACCAGTACGCGGCCACGGTCAAGGCGAAGGCCAAGGCCGCCGCCGGCCGGCCCAGCGGCGGCCCGGCGGCCCCCGGTGGGCGGCGCGTCCCGGCCACCGGCGTCCCCGAGCCCACCGAGCAGGAGCTCGCCCAGGGCAAGGAGCTGCTCGAGGCCGCGGCCCAGGAGCACGAGGAGGAGGAGCGGGGCGGGAGCGGGGAGCAGCCGCCGCCGTCCGCCGGGTAGACGGTCCCGGCCGGCCGGCCCGGCCGGACCTACACTGGTCCGAGCGCGCGAGCACCCGCTCGCCGGCCGCCGGACCGGTGGCCGTCCTCGACCCGAAAGGTTCTGCGATGTCCGTTCGCCGTGTCGCCCTGCTCACCGCGGGAGGCTTCGCCCCCTGCCTGTCCTCCGCCGTCGGAGGCCTGATCGAGCGCTACACCGAGGTGGCGCCGGACGTGGAGATCATCGCCTACGAGTACGGCTACCACGGCCTGCTCACCGGCACGAAGATCGTCATCGACGAGGAGGCGCGCGCCCACGCGCACGTGCTGCACAAGTTCGGTGGCAGCCCGATCGGCAACAGCCGCGTCAAGCTGACGAACGTGAAGAACCTCGTCGAGCGCGGCCTCGTCAAGGAGGGCGACGACCCGCTCAAGGTCGCCGCCGAGCAGCTGCGCGCCGACGGCGTCGACGTCCTGCACACCATCGGTGGCGACGACACCAACACCACCGCCGCGGACCTCGCCGCCTACCTCGAGGACAACGGCTACCACATGGCCGTGGTCGGCCTGCCGAAGACGATCGACAACGACATCATCCCGATCCGTCAGTCCCTCGGCGCGTACACCGCCGCCGAGCAGGCCAGCCGCTTCGCGCAGAACATCATCGGCGAGCACCGCTCCAACCCGCGCATGCTCATCGTCCACGAGGTCATGGGCCGCCACTGCGGCTGGCTCACCGCCGCCGCGGCCCGCGAGTACCACCAGTGGGTCGCCGAGCAGCCCGAGTGGAACCCGACCGCCGGCCTGGTCAAGGAGCGGTGGGACGTCCACGCCGTCTTCCTGCCCGAGATGAAGCTCGACCTCGAGGGTGAGGCGAAGCGCCTGCGCGGCGTCATGGACGAGCTCGGCAACGTCAACATCTTCCTGTCCGAGGGCGCCGGCGTGCCCGAGATCGTCGCCGAGCTCGAGGCGAAGGGCGAGGAGGTCCAGCGCGACCCGTTCGGCCACGTCAAGCTCGACACCATCAACCCCGGCCAGTGGTTCGCCAAGCAGTTCGCCGAGCTCATCGGCGCCGAGAAGGTCATGGTCCAGAAGTCCGGCTACTTCTCCCGGTCGGCCCCGGCCAACGAGCGCGACCTCGAGCTCATCCGCTCGATGGTCCACAAGGCCGTCGACAGCGCCTTCGCCGACGTCTCGGGCGTCATCGGCCACGACGAGGAGAACGACGACGAGCTGACGACGATCGCGTTCCCGCGGATCGCCGGCGGCAAGGCGTTCGACATCACCCAGCCCTGGTTCACCGAGCTCATGGGGAGCATCGGGCAGTCGGTCGAGGCCGCGCCCGCCGCCGAGCACTGAGCCGCCCGGCCCCGGCTGTCCACGCCGCCGGTCCCACCGTTCCCACGGTGCGGACCGGCGGCGTTCCACTGTGCGGACCTCACGTATCCTTTCCCGCGTGACTATCGAGGCTGATCCCGCGGTTCTTCGCGGGTTGGACAACTGGCGCGACCTTCCTGCTTCCCAGCAGCCGGAGTGGCGCAGCGCCGAGGAGCTGCGCGCGGTCACCGAGGAGCTGGCCACCTATCCGCCGCTCGTCTTCGCCGGCGAGGCGGACAAGCTGCGCGAGCAGCTGGCCATGGCGTCCCGCGGTGAGGCCTTCCTCCTCCAGGGCGGGGACTGCGCCGAGACCTTCGCGGAGTCGACGGCGGACAACATCCGCAACAAGATCCGCACCATCCTGCAGATGGCGGTCGTCCTCACCTACGGCGCCAGCCTCCCGATCATCAAGATGGGCCGCATGGCCGGGCAGTACGCCAAGCCGCGCAGCAACACCATGGAGGTGCGCGACGGCGTCGAGCTGCCCGCCTACCGCGGTGACGCGGTCAACGGCCACGCCTTCACGCCGGAGTCGCGGGTGCCGGACCCGAACCGGCTGCTCAGCTCCTACCACCGCTCGGCGACGACGCTCAACCTCATCCGGGCGTTCACCTGGGGCGGCTTCGCCGACCTGCGCCGCGTCCACGAGTGGAACCGCGGCTTCACCTCCAACCCGGCCTACAAGCGCTACGAGGCGCTGGCCGCGGAGATCGACCGTGCCGTGCGGTTCATGGCCGCCGCCGGCGCGGACTTCGACGCGCTCAAGACCGTCGACTTCTTCTCCAGCCACGAGGCGCTGCTGCTCGACTACGAGCGGGCGATGACGCGGATCGACTCGCGCACCGGCCTGCCGTACAACACCTCGGCGCACTTCCTGTGGATCGGGGAGCGCACGCGTGAGCTCGACGGCGCGCACGTCGACCTCCTGTCCCGGGTGCGCAACCCGATCGGCGTCAAGCTCGGCCCGACGACGACGCCGGAGACCGCCCTCGCCCTGCAGGAGCGGCTCAACCCGGACGGCGAGCCGGGCCGGCTGACCTTCATCACCCGCATGGGTGCCGGTAAGATCCGCGAGGTGCTCCCGGACCTGCTGTCGGCCGTCGCCCGCGAGGGCAGCCCGGTGACGTGGGTGTGCGACCCGATGCACGGCAACACCTTCGCCTCGCCCAGCGGCTACAAGACCCGTCGCTTCGACGTCGTCCTGGACGAGGTCCGCGGCTTCTTCGAGTCCCACGAGCAGGCCGGCACCGTGCCCGGCGGGCTTCACGTCGAGCTCACCGGTGACGACGTCACCGAGGTGCTCGGCGGTGGCGAGGACATCGACGAGGGCGCGCTCAGCCGCCGTTACGAGACGCTCGTGGACCCGCGGCTCAACCACCAGCAGTCGCTCGAGATGGCGTTCGCCGTCGCGGAGATGCTCCGGGGCTCCTGAGGAGCAACGGGCGGGGGGGCGCGATGAGCACGGCAGGGTCGATCGAGGTCCCACCTGAGCGCAGCCTGCCCCCGGGGCAGCACCTCCTGCCGCGGGCACCGGTCATGCACTACGGACCGGTGCCGCGGCCCCGGCCAGACCGCTGGGACTTCACGGTCGGCGGGATGACCCGCGAGGACCGTGAGCACCGCTTCTCCCTCGAGGAGGTGCTCGGGCTCCCTCAGGTCGACGTCGTCGCCGACCTCCACTGCTCCTCGCGGTGGAGCACGCTCGACGAGCGCTGGTCGGGTGTCTCGGCCCGCGCGGTCGTCGAGGCCGCGCCGCCGGCCGACGGGGTGGACGAGGTGCTCGTCTTCGCGGAGTTCGGCTACAGCGCGAGCATCCGGCTCGAGGACCTGATGTCGGCGCGCGCCGTGCTGGCCACCCACCGTGACGGTGAGCCGCTGAGCCAGGAGCGCGGTGCGCCGCTGCGGCTGGTCCTGCCGCACCTGTACTCGTGGAAGGGCCCGAAGTGGGTCCGCGGGTGGAACTACACCCTCGAGCCCGAGCGCGGGTTCTGGGAGTCGCGCGGCTACCACCTGCGTGGTGACGCCTGGCGCGAGGAGCGCTACGCCTACCAGGAGTAGCCCGGGAGGGACGTGCACGATCCAGCGCTCGGCGGAGAGAGTCCCCCCGCCGAGCGCTGGATCGTGCACGCCGCGGCACCTCAGGTGCCCCCGCCCCTTGCGCCGAGCGCTGGATCGTGCACGCCGCGGCACCTCAGGTGCCCCCGCCCCTTGCGCCGAGCGCTGGATCTCGCACGTCGCGTGCAGGATCCAGCGCTCGACGGGGAGGGCCGGGGTGACCGGGCCGGGTCAGGCTCGGGAACTCACCACTCGCGGTGGGCGGGCAGGATCGTCCCGGGGTTGAGGTTGCGGCCCGGGTCGGTGCCCTGGAAGAGCGCCACCTGCAGGTCGACGCCCGCGGGGGAGATGTCCTCCTCGAGCCAGTGCGCGTGGTCGGTGCCGACACCGTGGTGGTGGGAGATCGTGGCGCCGTGGTCGACGAACGACTGCTGGATCGCCTTCTTCACCGTCCAGTACTGGCGCAGCTGCTCGTCCATGTCCGAGCTGCTCGCGACGAGGGCGAAGGTGAAGTAGAGGCACGCGCCCGCGTGGTAGCTGTGCGACAGGTGGCACATGATGTAGCCGCGGACGCCCAGGGCGTCGAACGCCTCCCGGGCGGCACGGGTCGTGCTGAGGTAGACCTCCATCAGCCGCGACCACGGCATGGCGGTCTCGGAGACGTCGGCGAGGGCGCCGATGTCGAGGAGGAAGTCGCGGATGTAGGGCGTGTCGAACTTCTTCTGGTCGTACAGCGCGCCGGGGCCCTTGCCGAGCTTGATCCCGCCGTGCTCGCGCACGATCCTGCCGACGACGGCCTTGTCGGCCTTCACCCGGGCCGCCCCGCCCTCGTAGCCGACATAGCTGAGGCAGACCTTGTCCATGTCCCAGCCGCGCTTCTCGAGGAAGCCGAACAGTCCGTCCTGGACGATCTTCTTGGTGCCGGTGGAGGCCTTCTGGGTGGAGAAGGAGAACGCGGTCTCGTTGCCGTCGGACACCCGGGTCACCGAGGGGTTCGCGTCGGAGACGGAGATCGCGTGCATCGCCTGGATGGCGCTGCCCCAGTTGGGGAAGAGGTACGCGATGATCTCGCGGTTCTCCGGCAGGCGGTGGACCTGGACCCAGGCCTCGGTGATGACGCCGAGGCGACCCTCGGAGCCGATGATCATCTCGCGCACGCTCGGCCCGGAGGAGGTGCTCGGCAGCGGGCGCAGGACGACGACCTTGCCGGGCAGGACCACGCGCAGGCCGCGGGTGATGTCGGCGATGTCCCCGTACTTGTCGGACTGCATGCCCGAGGAACGGGTGGCGATCCAGCCGCCGAGCGTCGAGTGCTTGAAGGAGTCGGGCTGGTGGCCCATCGTCCAGCCGCGCGCGTTGAGCTGCTCCTCGAGGTCCGGTCCCAGGCCACCGGCCTGGATGCGGGCGAGGCCGGCGTCCTCGTCGACCTCGAGGACGCGGTTGAGGCGTCCGAGGTCGAGGGACACGACCGGCCGGGTCTCCTCGGCGGGCGGGGTGAGGGAGCCGGTGATGTTCGACCCGCCGCCGAAGGGGATGAGCACGGCGTCCGCGGCGACGACGGCGTCGACGACGGCGCGCACCTCCTCCTCGCTGCCCGGGTAGACGACGACGTCGGGCACGCGCGGGAGGTGGCCCGCGCGGATCTTCACGAGGTCGACCAGGCCCTTGCCGTAGGTGTGGACGACGCGGTCGAAGTCCTCGGTGACGACGTGGTCCTCACCCAGGGCACCGCGCAGCTCACCGGCAAGCTCCTCGGGCAGCCGCGAGGCCGGGACGTCGAGGTCCTCGAAGCTCGGGGGCGGGGTGCCGGGCGCGGACAGGTCGATGCCGATCCTGTCGAGCACGAAGGGCGCCATCTTCGGCTTGTTGCTGTGGTCGAAGGCGATGCCCTCGACACCCCAGCCCCACCACTTCTGGTGCGTCACACCCGTCACGAAGCCTCCTCCTGGGACCGGCGGCCGTGGCCGTCCCGTCTCGCATCGCCGACGACGTACGGCGTCTGCATGGTCTGCATGGTGCTGATCCGCTGGGCGAGCCGGTCGCTGAACTCGCGCACCGACTCCCCGGCCTGCGGGCGCATCGGACGCCCGACGAGGATGCGGACGCGCGGGCGGCCCGGCACCGGCCAGAAGCGGCCGACGGGCATCGCCTCGTGCGTCCCGATGAGCGCGACCGGCAGGCACGGGACGCCGGTGGTCGCGCTCAGGGCCGCCGCGCCCGGCTTGAACCGGCGCATGACGCCGTCGCGGGAGCGGGTGCCCTCGGGGAACAGGAGGATCGGCAGGCCGCTCCTGAGCAGCCGCTGCGACATCCCCTTCGCCTTGCCACCGCCGCCGGTCCGCTCGATCGGGTAGGTGTTGAAGAACAGCGACGTCATCGCCTTGACCCACCAGCGGGCGTAGAAGTAGTCGGCCGCCGCGCCCACGGTGAGGCGCTTGGTCAGCCGGTAGGGCAGCTGGGAGATGAGGACGCCGGTGTCCAGGTGGCTGCAGTGGTTGGCGACGAGGATGAACGGACCCTTGAGCCCGTCGACGTTGTCGGTGCCCTCGACCGTCGTCGTCGTCACCGCCGAGACGACGGGGCGCAGGAGCATGCGCTGGGCGACGAACCGCAGGCCGCGGTGCCAGCGGGCGTGGTAGCGGCCCAGGCGCGGGGGGCGTTCGGCTGTGGCGTCCTCGCTCACGCGCGTCCTCCTCTGATCATCGCGGTGGCCCGCCGGACGAGCGGGCGCGGGGCGTGCCGCGCGAGGAACGCGATCGCGCGGAAGCGACGGGAGGGGGTGGAGCGCACCTTGCCGCGCTCGACGTCGGCCAGCGCGTCGGCGACGACGCGGTCGGCCTCGAGCCACAGCGCGTCGGGGATCGCGCTCGTGCGGATCCGGGCCCGCTCGTGGAACTCGGTGCGCACCCATCCCGGCAGCAGCGCCGTCGCCTGCACGCCGGTCCCGGCGAGCTCGAGCGACAGGGACTCGGAGTAGGTCTCCACCCACGACTTGATCGCCGAGTAGGCGCCCATGGGCACGAGCCCGGCGACCGAGGCGACGTTGATGATGACGCCGTGCCCGCGCGCGACCATCGCCCGACCGGCGGCGCCGCCGAGGACCATGACCGTGCGGACCATGACCTCCAGCGAGCGGTCGAGCTCGGTGAGGTCGGCCGACAGCAGCGGGGTGTGCACCCCGTGGCCGGCGTTGTTGACGAGGACGTCGACGGGGGAGTCGGCGTCCTCCAGCCGCGCGGCGACGGCATCGACGTCCTCGCGCGTGGCGAGGTCGGCCACGAGCGTCTCCACCTCGACACCGTAGCGCCAGCGCAGCTGCTCGGCTGTCTTCTCGAGCCGCTGCTCGTCGCGCGCCACGAGGACGAGCTCGAGTCCGCGGGCGGCCAGCGCCCGGGCGAACTCGAGGCCGAGGCCCGAGGTTCCACCGGTGACGAGCGCGCGGCCGCGCAGCACCGAGGGCTCGGGGGCGGACAGGGACCGGTGGGTGGTGCTCATCGGCGCACCGCCTCCTTCAGGCTGCGCAGGACGGGGGTGACCCGGCCCTCGACCGTCGTCGTCCACGAGTGCACGGGCCAGCGCTGGGCGCGAGCGTACCGGTAGAGCTGAGCATCGGGGTTGACGACGTTGGGGTTGCCGACGACCTCGAGCCACGGCCGGTCGGCGTAGCTGTCGCCGTAGGCGTAGGACGCGGCCAGGTCCAGGCCCTCGTCGCGCGCGTAGCGGGTCAGCCAGGTCGCGCGGGACTCCCCGACGAGCGGGGAGGTGAGGAGGTGGCCGGTCCAGCGCCCGGCGTCGTCCTTCTCCATCTTGCCGGCGACGACGACGTCGAAGAGCGAGGCGAGCGGCTCGACGAAGACGTCGATCTCGCCGGTGACGAGGACGGTGCGGTGCCCGGCGGCGCGGTGGCGGCGGATCTGGGCGACCGCCTCGCGCAGGATGTCGCGGCGTAGCGACTCCTGGACGCGCTCGACGATCGCGGCCCGCAGCTCCTCCTCGTGCGTCCCGGCGTAGCGGCGCATGAACGTGCGGATGAAGTCACCGCGGTCGCGCTGCTCGGCCTGGAGGTAGCGCGGCCCGAGGGCGACGAGGTTGCCCAGCGCCCGCGGCCAGCGCGAGGGCGGGCGGGTGGCGAGCTCGACCCACAGGTACTGCTCGACGAGTGTCGCGGCGATGACCGTGCGCTGCAGGTCGAAGACGGCGACGACGTCGCTGCGCTGCGGCAGCTCGGCGTCGGTCGCGACCTTGGCCTTGGGCCGGTCGCCGCGGGTGAGCCCGGGCACGCCGGGGATGTGGGTCTCCTGGAGGTAGCTCTTCCAGTCGATGTCGGTGGTGTCGAAGCCGTGCTCCAGGCGCCGCTCGGCGGGCAGGGAGTCGTGCAGGGCACGGGTGCGCGCGTCGTCGAAGATCACCTCGATCTCGGTGTACGGCTGGTACAGCGAGGTGAACTTGCGCAGCGTCGTGAGGTCGCGGCGCGCCTTGTAGAGCGTGGACATCCACTCGCGGGTGGCCGGCCGGGCGGGCATGCGCGACAGGGCACGGTCGGCGACCTCGACGACGCGCTCCCGGCGGCGCAGCGCACGCTCGACGGCGCCGCGGTGCGGGAAGGACCACGAGGGCACCGACACGTGCGTGCCGCTGGAGTCGCGCATCGGGTTGGCGGAGAAGTACTCGCGCACGTACTCGTAGAGCTTGCCGAAGCGCAGCGGGTTCGTGATGCCCGAGGAGACCTGGTAGTAGCTCGCCTCGCCGGGTGCGGGCGGGGCGGCGGCGGCCGCGAGGATCGCGTTGACGACGAAGTCGACGGGGATGACGTCGAGGACGGTGTCGGCCAGCGCCGGGAACTCCGGCAGCAGGCCGCGCCCGTAGGCGGCGATGAGCGGGTCGGCGACCTTGAAGCCGTCGATCCAGCCGGGGTAGGGGTGGCGCAGCGAGGACTCGATGATCGTCGGGCGGACGACCGAGAGCCGGTGCCCGTTGCCCTGCCACAGCTCCTCGGCGACGCGCTCACCCATCGCCTTGGTGAACGTGTAGACGTCGGGCCAGCCCAGGGACAGCGCCCGGGTGCGGCCGTGGGAGACGAGCTCCTCGCGCACCCACGCCTCGCGGGAGGCCTCGGCGGCGGCGGCCACGGCCCGTGGCCCGGCGCGGCGGTGGTCGACCTCCGCCTGGCGCAGGAGCTGCTGGAGCACCTCGGGCCGGCGCGAGGCGCGCTCGGCCTCCTCGCGGGTGGCGAGCGCGGACCGCAGCTCGGCGCGGTGGTCGACGTCGTGGCCCAGGCTGCGCTCCTCGGCCACGCCCTTGCGCAGCCCGGCGACGTAGCTCGTCGAGACGTGGACGACGTGCGGGTCGGTGCCGGTGGCGAGCAGGCGCTCGTAGAGGTTGACCGGGCCGGCGACGTTCGCGGCGAAGGCCTCGTCGATCGGCAGGTCGAAGGAGACGCTCGAGGCGGAGTGGACGACGACGTCGAGGTCCGTGGGCAGCTCGGGGACGTCCTCGAGGTCGCCGGGGATGACGGTGACCCGCTCGGTGAACGCGGCGAGGGCGTTCTCCTCGCCGACCGACTCGCGCCAGCCGCGGAACACCGGCTTGCGCAGCAGCTTCTCCGCGCGGCGCTGGGCGGTGAGATCCCCGCGGGGACGGACGAGGATGCTGATCCGCGTCGTCGGGTAGGCGGACAGAAGCTTCTCGACGACGGCTTGGCCGACGAAGCCGGTGGCGCCCGTGACGAGGACGTGCGCGTGCTCCAACGGTGAGTGCATTTGCCGAACTCTAGCGGCCGGTCGCCCGCGACCAGAACATCCCGCGCCGTGCTCAGGCCGCGCGCAGGGTGTAGCCGGGCAGCCCGAGCGCGCGGATCTGCGCGTCGAGCCGGGTGACCTGCGCGCGCCACGCGGCGAGGTCGGCGGCGTCGTGGGCGGCGGCGAAGTCCGCCCGGGTCCCGGTCGTCCGCACGACCTGCAGGGCGAAGGACCGGGCCCCCGCGTCGCGCACCCGCCGGGCGATCTCCACGGCGTGGCGTGCCGCGGGGGAGCCGGGGGCGATCGTCGTGCGCACCTCGTGGGCGACGCCCGAGGCGACGACGAGGTCGAGGCAGTCCCAGGCGAGGTGGCCTGCCCCGCGGCGTCCCACGACGTCGTCGTAGTCCTCGGGCAGCGCCTTGACGTCCAGGCCCACCCAGTCGACGTCGCCGAGCACGGCCGCGAGCCGGCGCGGGTAGGGGCCGGCGGTGTGCAGCCCGACGGCGAAGCCGAGCTCGCGCACGGCGCGCGCCGCGGGCAGGAGCGCGGCCTGCCGGGTGGCCTCACCGCCGGAGAACACGACGCCGTCGAGCAGGCGCCGGCGCCGCTGGAGGAAGGCGAGGACGTCCTCCCAGGGGAGCCGCCCGGGGGTGCGCGGCGGGATGAGGCCGGGGTTGTGGCAGTAGGAGCAGTCCCAGGGGCAGCCCTGGCAGAAGACCGTCGCGACGAGACGCCCCGGCCAGTCGACCGTCGACAGCGGGGTCATCCCCGCCACCTGGAGGTCGTGGGCCGAGGTGGCGGCCCGGGCCGGGGCGCCCGCCGCGACGGACGTCATGCCGGCTGCCCGGTGAGGCGCTCGGCAGCGGGGGAGGACGCCGCGGCGGACTCGGTGAACATCTCCCGCTCGGCGTACTCGCCCTTCTTGCCGATGTTGAACGAGCTCACCGGTCGGAAGTAGCCCATGACGCGCGTCCACACCTCGCACGCCACCTCCTCGGACCGCTCCTCGGCGCACTGCGGGCAGGTGAAGTGCTCCCCGGACAGGTAGCCGTGGTTGGGGCAGATGGAGAAGGTCGGGGTGATCGTCACGTAGGGCAGCCGGAAGTTCTCCAGCGCGCGCCGCACGAGCGTCTTGCAGGCCTCGGGGGAGGAGACCCGCTCGTTCATGTACAGGTGGAGCACCGTGCCGCCGGTGTACTTGGCCTGGAGCTCCTCCTGGCGCTCGAGTGCCTCGAACGGGTCGTCGGTGAAGCCGACGGGCAGCTGGGAGGAGTTCGTGTAGTACGGGTTGGTGTCGGTGCCCGCCTGGATGATGCCGGGGAACCGCTTGCGGTCCTCCTTGGCGAAGCGGTACGTCGTGCCCTCGGCGGGGGTGGCCTCGAGGTTGTACAGGTGGCCGGTGGCCTCCTGGTACTCCACCATCCGGTCGCGCACGTGGTCGAGGATGCGGGCGCACAGGGCGTGGCCGCGGGGGTCGGTGATGTCGTACTCCCCGAGGCTGAAGTTGCGCACCATCTCGTTCATCCCGTTGACGCCGATGGTCGAGAAGTGGTTGTCCAGCGTGCCGAGGTAGCGCTTGGTGAAGGGGAACAGCCCGCCGTCGATGTGCTCCTGGATGACGACCCGCTTGAGCTCAAGGGTGTCGCGGGAGATGTCCATGAGCTCGTCCAGGCGCCGCACGAGCCCGTCCTCGTCGAGCGCGTGGAGGTAGCCCAGGCGCGCCATGTTCACGGTGACGACGCCGAGCGAGCCGGTCTGCTCCGCGGACCCGAACAGGCCGTTGCCGCGCTTGAGGAGCTCGCGCAGGTCGAGCTGCAGGCGGCAGCACATCGAGCGGATCATGCCGGGGTCGAGGTCGGAGTTGAGGAAGTTCTGGAAGTAGGGGAGCCCGTACTTCGCCGTCATCGCGAAGAGGCGCTCGGTGTTCTCCGCCTCCCAGTCGAAGTCCTTGGTGATGTTGTACGTGGGGATGGGGAAGGTGAAGACGCGTCCGTTGGCGTCTCCCTCCGTCATCACCTCCATGTACGCGCGGTTGACCATGTCCATCTCCGCCTGGAGGTCGCCGTAGGCGAAGTCGCACGGCTCGCCGCCGACGAGCGGCACCTGCTCGCGCAGGTCCTCGGGGCAGGTCCAGTCGAAGGTGAGGTTGGTGAACGGGGTCTGCGTGCCCCAGCGGGAGGGGACGTTGAGGTTGTAGATGAGCTCCTGCATGCACTGCTTGACCTCGCGGTAGGACATCTCGTCCAGGCGCACGAAGGGGGCCATGTAGGTGTCGAAGGAGCTGAACGCCTGCGCACCGGCCCACTCGTTCTGCAGCGTGCCGAGGAAGTTGACGATCTGCCCGACGGCGGAGGAGAAGTGCTTGGCGGGGCCGGCGCTGATCGCTCCGGGCACCCCGTTGAAGCCCTCCTCGAGCAGCCGGCGAAGCGACCAGCCGGCGCAGTAGCCGGCGAACATGTCGAGGTCGTGGATGTGGATGTCGCCCTCGCGGTGGGCGGTGCCCGCCTCCGGCGCGTACACGGTGCTCAGCCAGTAGTTGGCCACGACCTTGCCGGTCGTGTTGAGCATCATGCCGCCGAGCGAGTAGCCCTGGTTCGCGTTGGCGTTGACCCGCCAGTCGCTGCGGTCGAGGTACTCCTCGATGGTGCTGACGGGGTCGACGGAAACTCGCGGTGTGCGGGCCTCTGACATGGGTCCTCCTGGTCCGGTGATGGTGCGCACCAGTGACGCTAGGACCGGCAAGGACTCCGAAACACAACCAGTGGGGGCGTGTCGCGCGGCGGACCACAACATCTAGTGGTCAAAAGGGACGCGCTGGGACCAACGTCCCGGGCCCGGGGAGGTGTCAGACGACGGTGAGCGTGACGGTCGTCCCGGGCACGGCGAGCTCACCGGCGGCGGGGGACATGCTCCGGACCGTGCCGAAGATGCCGCCGAGCACGCGCTCGACCTCGACGACGAACCCGGCGCGCTCGAGCTCCGCGGTCGCCGCACCGAGCTGGCGCCCGACGAGGTCGGGCAGCGCGACCGGCTGCGGGCCGAGGGAGACGGTGATGGTGACGTCGTCGCCGCGGTACAGCTGGACGCCGTCGCCCGGGGACGGGTTCTGCGCGATGACGCGGCCCGCCGGGACGCTCGCGTCGTAGGACTCCTCGACGACCGCGCCGAGGCCGGCGTTGTCGAGGTCGGCGACCGCGGTGTCCCGGTCGGCGCCGACGACGGAGACGAGCTCGACGGGCTCGCGCCCGGCCGACACGACGAGGTCGACCGGCTGGTTGTACGGGATGACCTCCTCCGGCGCCGGGCTGGCCGACATGACCTGGCCGGCCGGCACCTCGTCGTCCCAGGGCGTCTCGACCTGGCCGAGGGTGAGCTGGGCGTCGAGCAGCGCCTGCTCCGCCTGTGCCTGCTCGAGCCCGACGACGGCCGGCACCGGGACCATGAGGATGCCCTCGGAGACCCGCAGGACGACGGTGCCGTCCTTGCGGACCTGGTCCCCGGGAGCGGGCTCGGCCGCGAAGACCTCGGACGCCGGGGCGGTGTCGTGGTTCTCGCGCTCGACCTCCAGGTCGATGCCCGCCTCGGTGAGCACGCCGACCGCCTCGTCCTCGCTGAGGCCGACGACCTCGGGGACGGTGACGTAGGCGCCCGGCCCGGCGGTGAACCACCACCACGAGCCGCCGCCGGCGATGCCGAGGACGAGCAGGAGCATGAGGAAGGCGAAGCCGCGGCGGCGGCGGCGCCTGCGGGCCGGGCCGCCGGGGTGCTCCTCGGGCGCCCCGACCTCCGGGGGGATCGCACCGATGGGCAGCGCGACGGTCCCCGCGGCGAGCGCGGTGACGTCGGTGGAGGCGGAGTCGGTGGGCTCCTCGTCCTCCTCGGTGGCAGGGGCGACGTCGGCGCGCCGGGCGAGGGTCTCCTCGTCGAGCGCGTCGCGAGTACGGCGCAGGAGGGTGAGGGCGGCGTCGGCGTCCGCCGGGCGGTCGGCGGCGTCGCGGGCGGTGAGCGCGGCGACGAGCTCGTCGACCTCGGCGGGCAACCACGGCACGCGGGTCGAGGGCAGCGGGACGCCGTCGTTGACGTGCTGGAAGGCGACGCGGATGGGCTGGTCCGCGACGAACGGCTGGGAGCCGGTGATGAGCTCGAACAGGACGACGCCGAGGGCGTAGACGTCGGCCCGCGCGTCGGCCGTGCCGGACGTGACGATCTCCGGGGCGAGGTAGGCGACCGTCCCCAGGACGGTGCCGGTGGAGGCGGCCGTCACCTCGGTCACCGCGCGGGCGAGGCCGAAGTCGGTGACCTTGGGCCGCCCGTCCGCCTCGAGCAGGATGTTCTCCGGCTTGACGTCGCGGTGGACGACCCCGGCGCGGTGCGCGCAGGCGAGGGCGTCCAGGACGCCGTCGGCGAGCTCCAGGGCGCGCCCGAGCGGCAGGGACCCGCGGCGGCGGAGCTCGGCGCGCAGGTTGTGGCCCTCGACGAGCTCCATCGCGAGGTAGGTCGCGTCGTCGGCGTGGCCCTGGTCGTAGATCGCGACGATGCCGGGGTGGTTGAGGCGTGCCGCGGAGCGTGCCTCGCGGCGGAAGCGTGCGACGAAGTCCGCGCTGTCCGCGAGGTGCGGGTGCATGACCTTGAGCGCGACCGTCCGGTCGAGGCGTCGGTCCAGCGCCCGGTAGACGGTGGCCATGCCGCCGCGCGCGACGCGCGCGTGCACCTCGTAGCGGCCGTCGACGAGACGGCCGATCAGGGGGTCGCTCACGGTGCCTTGCACGGACGTGAGTCTATGGT
>Ga0233363_1000500_pt1 | contig 17563 bp, 15 predicted proteins | sample ElkDunMinimDraft_18_FD_191534 | JGI IMG/M metagenome (GOLD analysis project Ga0233363, IMG submission 191534) | Fecal eukaryotic communites from dung pellets of Tule Elk in California, USA - Elk Dung C16 | ecosystem: Host-associated > Mammals > Digestive system > Large intestine > Fecal | place... | reverse complement strand
AGCCGCAGACCGTCCGCGCCGCGGCTGCCGACCTCGACGAGGAAGGGACCCATCAGCACGAGCGTCGGGACGAGCACCCCGACGACCCGCACGCGCGAACGCGGGACGGCGAACGCGACGACGACGACCAGCAGGACCGCGGGCAGCAGCAGGACGGGCGCGGCGGCGACCGCGACGGCGAGGGCCAGGGCGGCACCGGCCGCGGCCGCGACGGAACCGGTCGGGTCGGCGGCACCCACGAGCGTCGGGACGTCGTCCGTCGCGTCCGCGGCCGCCTGCGTGCCGCTCGCCGGAGCGGGAAGGACACCGCCCGCCGCGGGCGCCCGCGGCGTCGGGACGGCGGGCACACCACGGACCGGTGTCACCACGTCGACCTCGGAGCAGGGGCCCACCGGCAGGTCCGCCGGCGCAGGTGCGGCCGCGTGCACCGCGCTCCGCCCGCGGGCCGCCGCCCGTGCGGAGCGGGCCTCCGCCGCGGCGTCGGCGTCCCGTTCGCCGTCGTCGTCGCGACGTGCCGTCGACACCCCCGACAGCACCTGGTCGACGCGCTGCACACCGACGGCACGTGCCAGGCCGAACGCCACCCACGGCAGCGCCACGTGCGCCACGACGGCACCCACGCGTCCGTCACCGACCGCGAGCAGCAGCGCGGGCGCGGACGCCCACGCCAGCGCTGCCCAGGCACGGACCACGACGGACCGTGTCGCGGCACCTGCGGCCACCCACGCGCCCACCCCGGCGAGCAGCACACCACCGAGCACGATCACGCCGACGGCCGCTCGGAGCTCACCGCCGAGCAGCGCGGCGAGAGCGGCGAGCACCGTCAGCACCGGGTCCGCCGGGCCGGGTGCGCCCAGGCCGCCGGCGACCCAGCCCGAGGTGGCGGCCGTCCACACGTCGCTCATGTCGGTCGTCGCCCGCGCCAGCGCCTCGCCCACGAGCGGTCCGCCGGCGGCGACGGGGCCGACGAGGCGGCCCACCGCGGTCACCGAGAGCAGCGCGAGCACGCCGACGACGACGGCGAGCGTGACGCGGCGCCGCGTCGCGGCGGCGGCCAGCTCCCGCAGCTCGAGCTCGCTGGGCGCCCGTCCCGCGCGCCGCGTCTCCAGACGTGCGAGCCGCCGGTCGCGCGCCTGACGCCACACGTCGCGCCAGGTCGCCTGCAGCGGACGCAGGGTCCGGCGCGACAGCACGCTCGTCGCGCGGGCGCGGCGCCGTGCCCGGACGACGTCCCCGGCACGCAGCAGCGCGAGCAGCGCCACCCGCAGCTCGGCGACGGCGAGCTGCGGGTGCTTCGCGGCGACCTGCCCGAGGCTGCGCACGACCGCCGCGGCCAGCGTGAGCAGGACCACGACCGGCACCAGCGGCAGCGGTGCACCCACGAGCCGCTGGTGCAGGAGCGACCGGCGGCGGGCGGCGAACGACCTGGTCGGGTCGGCCGTGTCGGGCTCGCCGTCGCCGTCGAGGTCCAGCTCCGTGCCCGGCAGGTCCTGGCCGCGGGACGACCCCCCGCGCGCGGGCCGCAGGCCGTGGTAGGCCGCCTGCGCGTGCCGCACGACCGCGTCGGGGACGACGACGACACGGTGGCCCGCGAGCCGTGCCCGGCGCGACAGGTCGAGCCCGTCGCCGTACGGCCCGAGCGCCGGGTCGGTGCCACCCAGCGCGTCCCACACGTCGCGACGCACGAGCGCACCGGCCAGCCCGACGCCGAGCACGTCCGTGCGCCCGTCGTGCTGCCCCTGGTCGAGCTCACCGGGTTCGACGTCGCTCATCCGCCGGCCCGACCGTGTCGTGCGGACGCCGACCTCGAGCAGGCGCTCGGGGTCGGTCCAGGTGCGCTGCTTGCAGCCGGCGACGACCACCGAGGGCGCGTTCGACACCGTGCGCACCAGGCGTGCGAGCGCGTCGGGGGCCGGCGCGCTGTCGTCGTGGAGCAGCCACAGCCACGTCGTCGGCCGCTCGTCGCCCGCCTGGGCGAGCACCTCGAGCCCGGTCCGCACGGCCTCGCCGAACGTCCGGGCGCGCGGTGCGTGGACCGTGGACAGCCGCGGCACCGTCATCGCGACCCCTGCGAACGCCTCGTCCAGCAGCGCGCCGACGTGGCCGTCCTGCGGGGCGACGTCGACGACGAGGACACGCAGCGGGCGCCTGGTCTGGAGCGCGAGAGCGCGCAGCGTCACCGCCAGGTAGTGCGTGGCCCCGCGGGTCACCACGACCGCGGTCACCGGCGTCGTCACCGGTACCGCGGCGGTCGTGATGTGGTCCACGGGGGACAGCGTGTCAGTCATGCTCGCGCCATCATGCCGCCGTGGCGGCGCGACGAGCGGCAGGCCGCCCGGGCGTGGCGCGACCCAGGCAGCACCGTCAGACCACGCGCCGCTTCAGCTTGCGCCGCTCGCGCTCGGACAGCCCGCCCCAGATGCCGAAGCGCTCGTCGTTGGCCAGGGCGTACTCGAGGCACTCGGAGCGCACGTCGCACTGGGTGCAGACCTTCTTCGCCTCACGCGTCGAGCCCCCCTTCTCCGGGAAGAACGCCTCGGGGTCGGTCTGGGCGCACAGGGCGCGCTCCTGCCACCCCATGGGGCCGTCGTCGTCGGGCGTGCCGAAGATCGGCAGGACGTTCGACGGCTCGACGGGTGCGGTGGTGGCGACGTCGTTCGGGAAGCTCTCGTCGTCGAGCAGGTGCCACATACGTGCCTCCGCAGATGTCGTGCTCGGTGGTGCTCGTGCTCGCCGGGTGCCGCCAGGTGCGCCGTGGTCCGGCTGATCGCTGTCGACCCGATCGGTGCGGCGCGGAGGCCGCGACGGTGGAGCGCGTCGATGAATCAGATGCAACGAATTACACGCGTGTCGTTCGCGCTCGTCAACCGGAGACGTGCTATCTGCCCGAGTTGTCCGGGTGAAACTTCGGTGACGTCGGCGTGGCGTGCCCGCGAGTCTAGCCTTGGGCCCCATGGCGACCCCGAGCCCCCGCCCACCCGCCGACGTCGAGTCCCTCCTGGCGCTCCTGCAGCGGGATCCCGGCCGCCCGCGGATCACCTGGTACGGCCGCGGCGGCGAGCGCGTCGAGCTGTCCGGCGCGGTCCTCGCCAACTGGGTGAGCAAGACGACCAACCTCCTCGTCGACGAGGCCGACGCCGCTCCCCTCGTCCGCGTGCGGCTCGACCTCCCGCCGCACTGGCGCACGCTCGTGTGGGCCCTCGCCGTGTGGCGCTGCGGCGCGTGCGTCGTCCTCGACGCGCAGGACGCGGACGTCGTGGTGACGGACCGCCCCGGGCAGGCGTCCGGCGGGGCCCTCGTCGTCGCCGTCGCGCTGCCCGCGCTCGCCCGCGGGTTCGGCCCCGACCTGCCGGACGACGCCGTCGACGGTGCCGCGGTCCTGTCGCAGCCCGACGTCGTCGTCTGGGCGTCGACGGCCGCGCCCGACGCACCCGCACTGGTCGTCGACGGGGCGACCGTGACGCACGACCGGCTGCTCGCCGGCCACCCGGTGGAGCCGGGCGTGCGACGCGTCGCCCTCGCGGGCGACGACCTGGGCGTGGTCGTCCGCACCGCGGTGACGACCTGGGCGTCCGACGGCTCGGTGGTGCTGGTGGAGGCGGCCGTCGCCGCAGAGCTGCGGTCCGACGCCGAGCGACGCGCACGCCTGCTGGGTCCGGAGAACGTCACGGACGACAGGATCTGAGCGGTCGTCACCCGAGGTCCGGACCGGGCACACGTGCGCCGCGGATGCGGCAGACTGGTGCGCCATGCGCGGAATCATCTTGGCCGGCGGCTCGGGCACCCGGCTGCACCCCATCACGCTCGGCGTCTCCAAGCAGCTCGTCCCGGTGTACGACAAGCCGATGATCTACTACCCGCTGTCGACGTTGATCCTCGCGGGGATCCGCGACGTCCTGGTGATCACGACGCCCCACGACGCCGAGCAGTTCCACCGGCTGCTGGGTGACGGGTCGCAGTTCGGCATCTCGATCAGCTACACGGTCCAGGAGCAGCCCAACGGCCTGGCACAGGCGTTCGTGCTCGGCGCGGACTTCGTCGGCAACGACAGCGCGGCGCTCGTCCTGGGCGACAACATCTTCTACGGCCCGGGGCTCGGCTCCCAGCTCCAGCGGTTCGGCGACATCGACGGCGGGGCGGTGTTCGCCTACCGGGTGGCCGACCCCACGGCCTACGGCGTCGTGGAGTTCGACGACCAGGGCCGGGCGCTCTCGCTCGAGGAGAAGCCTGCGCAGCCGAAGAGCAACTACGCGGTGCCCGGCCTGTACTTCTACGACAACGACGTCCTCGCGATCGCCAAGGACCTCGCACCGTCGGCACGCGGCGAGTACGAGATCACCGACGTCAACCGCGTCTACCTCGAGCAGGGACGTCTGCAGGTCGGCGTGCTGCCCCGTGGCACCGCGTGGCTCGACACGGGGACGTTCGACTCCCTGCTCGAGGCGTCCGACTACGTCCGGACGATCGAGCACCGCCAGGGCCTGAAGATCGGCTCCCCGGAAGAGGTCGCGTGGCGGCGCGGGTTCCTCTCGGACGACGGTCTGCGCGAACGCGCCCAGAAGCTCGTGAAGTCCGGCTACGGTTCGTACCTGCTCGGGCTGCTCGACGGAGAGCGCCCCTGACCTGCCGACGGCGCGCGACGCCCCGGCGAACGGACGGAACGTGCTCGACCTGTCGGCCACCAGGCCCGGAACAGCCCCCCGAGGGAACCTGCGCGTCCTGGCACCGGCGCCACCGCGACGCGTCGTCGTCGACCGCAGCGTCGCCCTGGGCGCCGGTGCGCTCGCCGCGACGACCGTCGTCGCGCTGCGCGGTGCCGACCTGCTGGAAGGGTGGGCGGCGCTCGCCGTCACGCTCGTCCTCGTCCTGGCTCTGCCGACGTCCCGCCTCGGTGTCCGTCGTCTCCTGCTGGCCGCGGGGCTGACCGCCGGCGTCGTACCCGCGCTGTGGTGGGTCGACCTGCCGCTGGGCACCGTCGGACGCGCGACCGCCCTGCTCGCCTGCGTGACGGGGGCGGTGGTCGCCACCGCAGCGTGGCAGGGCCCGACCCGCGTCGTCACCCGCACGCGCGACCTGCTGCTCCCCCGGTGGCGGTCGATCGACCTCCTGGTCGCGGCCGCCGCAGGGCTGGCGGTCGTCACGACGCGCGGCCTCCTCGCGGTGCGCACCGGGCCTGAGGCGCTGGCTCGCCTGCTGCCCGCCTGGGACTCCTCGGCGCACGCCGACATGGTGCTGATGCTGCGGAGGCACGGCGCCGTGCTGCCCGCCCTCGGTGCCGCCCCCTCCGGGGAGACCTGGAAGTTCGCGGACTACCCCCAGGGCTACCACGCACTCGTCGCGACGCTCGTGGAGCTGATGGCGCCCGCCGCCCGCCCGACGGGCGAGGAGCTCGTGCTCTTCGTGCACGCCCACGCCGTGGCGCTGGGCGCCGCCGCCGTCGTCCTGGTCGCGGGCCTGTGCGCGCTGCCGACGGCACCCCGGCGGCCCGTGGCCCTGACCCTGTCCGCCGCCGGGGTCGCCGGCGTGTTCCTGCTGGGCCCCGGCGCCTACGCGGCCGGGGCAGGGTTCCCCAACCTGGTGCTCGCTGCGGCCGCCACCGGTGCGGCGGTGCTGCTCGCGCTGACCACGCCGCGCGTGACCCTCCCGCTGCCGGTGGCAGCGGCCTGCGGCCTGCTCGTCGGCGTCGCCCAGAGCTGGGCCCTGCTGTGCGTCGTCGCGGTCCCTGCCGTCGCGCTCGTCGTGCTGGGACGCGGTCGCAGCGCGTGGCGCGGCACCCGCGCCCGATGGGCAGCAGTGGTCGCCGTCGGCGTCGCGACGTGCGCCGGGGCGCTGCAGACGGCTGCGACCCTCCGGTCGCTCGACGCCGCCGAGGTCCTCGTCATCCCCGGCGGGATCGGGATCCCCGACGCGGGTCTCGCCCTGGCGCTGGTCATGGGCGCCGTGGCGCTGTGCCTGGCGCCCGGTGGCAACCGGCGGCTGCCGGCCGTGGCGGGGGTCGTCATGGTCGGTGTCGTGAGCGCGGCCGCCGTCGGCGCGCTGCAGGTCCTGACGGCCGGCGGGCTGTCGTACTACTTCTGGAAGCTCGTGCTGGGGCTGGCGATGGTGTCCGCGGTCGCGTTCGCCGCAGGCGTCGTGCTGCGCGGTCCTGCCGCCGCGCCCGTCGTCCGGCCGCGCCGCGAGCGGCTGCGCCTGGTGGGGGCGGTCGCCGTCGGGTGCGTCGCCCTCCTGCAGGTCCACGAGGTCCTCGGGCGCTCGACCGGCACGTACCCCGCGGACCCGGCCCTGGTCGCCACCGCGGCCGACCTCATCGCCGGGAGCGACGCCGCGGCGACGGTGGCCGCCCCCGCCGTGTTCCTGCAGGCCGCACCCACCTTGCACCCGGTGAACGCGCAGCAGTGGTTCCTCGCGCTGACGGGCACCTGGACCACCGCGACCGAGGCGGACGCGTCCGCGCTGATGGCCCCCGCACCGGCGGCCGAGCTCGCGCGCATCGCGAGCGAGCGTGGCTGGCTCGTCGTCGTGGCCCCCCAGGACGTGCCGGCCGTCGTGGCCGACCTCGTCGACGACGTGGCCGTCGTGTCCTGGTAGCGGAGCCGACGTCAGCCGGCGGCGAGGACCCCGTCCAGGACCTGGTCCGCGGCGACCTGCCACCGCTCACGCCAGTCACCGATGGGGGCGACGCCGATCCGCTCCAGGGCGTCGTGCCCGAGGACGGAGTAGGCGGGACGCGGCGCCGCCTGCGCGTACTCGGCGCTGGTGACGGGCGTCACCGCGGCACGGTCGAGGCCCGCCGCGGCGACCGCCTCCTGCGCGAACCCGTGCCACGACGTCGACCCCGACGCCGTGCCGTGGTAGGTGCCGGACGGCGCTTCTGCCGCGACCAGCCGCAGGACGAGGTCCGCGAGGTCCTGCGTCCACGTGGGCTGCCCCACCTGGTCGGCCACCACCGTCAGCGCGCCGCGCTTCGCCATCGCCCGCACGATCGTGCGGGGGAAGCAGCCGCCCGCGGCACCGTAGAGCCACGCCGTGCGCACGACGAGGTGGTCGGGGGCCTCCGCCCGCACCGCCCACTCCCCCGCGAGCTTGGTCCGGCCGTACGCCGAGCGCGGCGCGGCCAGGTCGGTCTCGCCGTAGGGCGCCGCGGCGTCCCCGGGGAAGACGTAGTCCGTCGAGATCTGGACGATCCGCGCGCCGACCGCAGCCGCGCACCGAGCGAGCACCTGCGGGGCGGTCGCGTTGACCTGGAAGGCCTCGGACTCGCGCTCCTCGGCGAGGTCGACGGCGGTCCACGCCGCGCAGTTCACGACGACGTCGGCGCCCTCGAGGGCGCCGGCGACCGCCGCGGCGTCCAGGATGTCCACGGTCGCGCGGCCGTGCGCCACCACGTCGTGCCCTGCCGCGCGAGCCAGCGCGACGACGTCCGTGCCGAGCATCCCGCCACTCCCCATGACCACCCAGCGCACGCGCTCTCCTCTGTCCCACGTCGACGGCGGCTCACCTTACCCGTCGGCGCCCGCCGGTAGGGTGGGTGCGGCCCAGACGACCATCGAGAGGGAGCCGACGTGCACTACCGCGAGCTGAGCGTCCCCGGGGCGTGGGAGATCACCCCCCGGCAGCACGGCGACCCCCGAGGCGTCTTCCTCGAGTACTTCAAGTCCGCGCCGTTCGGCGAGGCCGTGGGGCACGCGTTCGACCTGCAGCAGGCCAACTGCTCCGTGTCGGCGGCCGGCGTCCTGCGGGGCGTGCACTTCGCCGACGTCCCTCCGGGGCAGGCGAAGTACGTCACGTGCGCGAAGGGCGCGGTGCTGGACGTCGTCGTGGACATCCGGGTCGGGTCGCCGACGTTCGGGCAGTGGGACTCGGTCCTCCTCGACGACACCGACCGCCGCGCGATCTACCTCGGCGAGGGCCTCGGGCACGCCTTCATCTCGCTCGAGGACGACTCGACGGTGCTCTACCTCTGCTCGACCGGGTACGCACCCGGCCGCGAGCACGGCATCCACCCCCTGGACCCGGCCCTGGGCATCACCTGGCCCACGACCGCGCGCGACGGCAGCCCGTTGACGCCGCAGCTCTCCGACAAGGACGCGGCGGCGCCGACGCTCGCCGAGGCGCAGGCCGCAGGCCTCCTGCCGGACGCGGCCGTCGTCGACGCGTACGTGCGCAGCCTGCAGGGCTGACCCCGGGCGGGCGGCGCCGCGCCGTCAGAGCAGCGGCCGGACCGCCCGCCAGTACGCCGCGAGGGCGCCCTGCAGCAGCCCGGCTCCCGGCGGCAGCGGCAGCACCGCGGGGTCGAACCGGGTGACCCAGAGGCGGGCCAGCTCGCGATCGGTCACCGCGCGCTCACCCTGGACCCACCGGCGACGGGCACGCACCCACCCGGCGTGCCGCAGCGCCCACCACCAGCCCCTCAGCTTCTGCCGCCCCCAGCCCTGCACGGTCGCGACGACGAGCATCGCGACCTCGAACGCGAGGAGCGGCAGCGCCAGCAGCGCGAGGGTGCGCGCGCCGTACGTGGTCAGCACGAACAGCAGCCGGTTGCGTTCCAGCAGGTACATCTTGGCGGGGTGGCGCCCGAAGGCGTAGTGGTGCACGACGACGGCGCCCGGCACGTACCGCACCGCCAGGCCGGCCTGCCAGGTCCGCCAGCTCAGCTCGAGGTCCTCCTGATACGCGAAGAACTCCTCGGGGAACCCGCGCAGCCGCTCCCACACCTCGCGCCGCAGGACGAGACCGGCGCCGCTCGCGGACGCGACGTCCCGCGCGTCGGCGTGCAGCGCCGCGGGCTCCCCCAGCCCACCAGCCCAGCTCAGGCCGAGGACGTGCAGCGGGTTGCCGGCCGAGTTCATGGTCGACGGGTCGTCGGCGAGGCGGATGTCGCCCGAGGCGATGCCGACGCCCGGGTCGGCCGCGACCGCGACGAGCCGCGCGAGCGCGTCCGACGCGACGATCGCGTCGCTGTTGACGAGCGCCACATACGGCGCCGTCCCCTGGGCGAGCCCCAGGTTCACGCCGCCGGTGAAGCCGAGGTTGCGTCCCGGGCGCAGGAGGGTCGCGCCGGTCCGGTCGCACAGGTCGACGAGGTCCTCGCGCGTGGTCCCGTTGTCGACCAGGACGGTGCGGGGTCGGACGCCGACGGACGCGGCCACGGCGGCGAGCGCGTCGTCCAGGTACGGCTCGTCGCCGTAGGCCAGGACGACGACGTCGACCTCCGGCACGGTGTTCTCAGTCAACCGACACCTCCTGCGGGGTCGTCAGCGAACGCAGGGCCACGACCAGGGCGGCCGTCAGCGCGACGAGCGCCACGCCGGAGCCGACGACGAGCGCGACGGCCGCGACGGACATCAGCGCCCCGGGGGCGAAGGCCACCACGAGCAGCGCCACCAGGCCGAGGGCCCACCCGGTGCCGACGGCGCGCTCGCCCGCCAGTGCGAGCAGTGCCTGCGCGGCGACCTGGGCGAGCATGAACAGCCCCCCGGACAGCGCGATGAGGGTGATGACGCCGCCGTCGATCTCGAACCCGTCCCCGAACAGCAGCGGGACGAGCGCGTCTCCCCACACCCCGACGGCGAGCGTGCCGACGGCGGCGAGCGCGGCGGTGACGCCGGCGACGAGGACGAGCCTGCGGCGGTAGCCCCGCACGTCCCCCGAACCCAGGAGCGAGGCCAGCCCTGGCAGCAGCACCGCCTGGACGGCAGCGAACATGAACACGGGGACACGCGCGATCATGAGCGCCGCGGTGAACTGCCCCGTGAGGACCTCCTCCTGCGGGGAGGCCCGCAGCTGCACGACGAGCGGGCCGACGTTGGCGAGCACCTGCGAGACCAGGGACGCCACGACCAGCGCGGCGACGGCACGGCGCAGCGCGCCGACGTCGGCCGGGTCGCCCGGCACGACGAGACCGGCCGGGCGTGTCGTCAGGAGCACCGCCAGCACGGGCGCGACGACCAGCACGAGCGCGTACGCGCCGACCTCGCGGACCCCGAGGCCCGCGAGCGCGGCCACGCTGCCGATCCGCAGCGCTCCGTCGACCGCGAGCTGCGCTCCGTAGGCGGGGTACCGGCCGTTGCCCGCGAGCAGGCCCCGCGCTCCGTAGGCGACGGCCATGCCGGCGAGCCCGCCGACCAGGAGCGGCACGAGGACCGCGTGCCCGTGGAACAGCCGGGCCGTGAGCAGCGGCCAGGTCACGAGGCAGAGCAGCGCCGCCCCGCCGAGGAGCACGGCCCCCGACCCCGCGACCGTCCGCACGGCGGGCCCGTTGCCGCGCCCGCGTGCGCGCAGGGACGCCGTCGTCCGGCCCAGCTCCTGCTCGAACGGCAGGAACAGGCCGATGCCGACCGCGTTGAGCAGCGTCCAGAGCACCGACAGCGGCGCGAAGGACACGGTGCCGAGCGCCCGCCCCGCGACGGCCAGGTAGGCGTAGCTCGCGAGCCCGTAGACGCCCAGGCCGACCGCCACCGCGAGGAAGCCGCGGCGCTCTCCGAGGCCCCGGGCGGACGCGTCGGCGTCCGCGGTCACAGGGTGGGGCCGTCGGCGTCGGCGGCCGCCTCGGGCACGTCGACGCCGCTGGCCCGCTCGAGGCGCTCGACGCGCAGGCGCAGCAGCGCGGACTCCTCGGCGAGGGTCTGGTTCTCGAGCTCCAGCTCGCTGACCTCCGCGCTGATCTGCACGCAGACCACGAGCAGCACCAGCAGACCGAGGAAGAACACGAGGTTGACCGGCGTCGTGATGCCGACGAGCGCGGACAACCACTCGGTGATCCCGGGGAACACGGCGCCCACGAGCACGAGCAGCGCCACGACGATCCACAGGCCCGCGTACTTCTCGCGCAGACGGCGCCGTCGCAGCAGCTCGAACATGAAGGCGAGCGTCACGAGCGCTCCGAGGAGCGCGAACAGGTGCCCGTTCACAGGACCACCTCCTGCTGGGGGCGGAGACGTTCGCGGCGTCGTCCCAGCGAGATCAGGAGCGCGAGGCACGCCCGCGCGAGGTAGACGGTGGCCTTGAGCGGGCTCTGCGACGGCCGGCCGCCCTGCCGCTCGCGCATGGACACACCGATCTGCTCGATCTGCAGCCCGTTGCGGGCCGCGATGACGAGGGACTCGACCGTGTCACCGAGGTACTCCGCGGGGTAGTGGCGCGCGAAGAGCTCGACCGCTCGGGGACCCGCACCACGGAAGCCGGACGTGGTGTCCGTGAGCCGGGTCGAGGCGACCCGGCTGAGGACGCCGGCGAGCACCCGCATCGCCCACCGCCGGGGACCGCGCGCCTCGTACTCACCCGTGCCGGCGAACCGCGCCCCGATGACGACGTCGGCGTGCTCGAGCCGCTCGACGATCCGCGGCACGTCGCGGGGGTCGTGCTGCCCGTCCGCGTCGACCTGCACGACCATCGGGTACCCCTGCTGCATCGCGTACCGGAAGCCCGCGCGCATGGCACCGCCGACACCCAGGTTGAACGGCAGCTCGAGCACCTCGACCCCGTGGCGCCGGGCCACGGCCGCCGTGCCGTCGGTGGACCCGTCGTCGACGACGAGGACCCCCGCCTCCGGCAGGTGCTCACGGATCTCGGCGAGGACGCCCGGGAGCGACTCGCTCTCGTTCCACGCGGGAAGGACCACCAGCACGCGCGCATCGCAGGGTACGGACACGGCCGACACCTTACCGCTCGGTGGTCGTGGCTCCTGCCGCGCCGCTCGGGCTACGGCCTGCGGCGCGACCGCGGTCCTACACTGTCCGGCGGCCACCCCGTCGGGCGGCCGGACCGCTCAGGAGGGCAGCGCTCGATGGCACGCACGCCAGACACCACGGCCGGCGAGGGCGACACGACCTCCGGGCGGCGGCTCGCACGGCTGCGGTGGCCCGCGGTCGGCGCGCTCCTCGTCGCGCTGGGCTGGTGCTGGTCGCTGGCGACTCCGATGATGTCGTCGCCCGACGAGCCGAGCCACGTGGTCCGTGCGGCCGGCGTCGTCCGCGGCCAGGTCTCGCTGCCCACGGCGGAGGGCCTCGTGGACACCGCCGAGCCGGGGGTCGCGGGCCTCGTCCGGCTCCCCGCCGACTACGCCGCGTCCGTCACCCTGCCCAACTGCTTCGCGTTCCAGCCGGACGTGCCGGCCTCGTGCCAGCCGGACCTGCCGGAGGGCGGCGACCCCGTCGACACCCGGACGTACGCCGGGCAGTACCCCCCGCTGTACTACGCGCTCGTGGGCTGGCCCTCGCTGCTGCTGCCCGCCGAGACGGGCCTGGTCGCGATGCGCATGGTGAGCGCGCTGCTCAGCGCGGTGCTCGTCACGTGGGGGCTCATGCGTCTGCACCGCGTCAGCGGCAACCGCGCCGGCGTGTGGGGGGCGGCCGTGGCGCTCACGCCGATGACCTTCTTCCTCGGCGCGACCGTCAATCCCGCGGGCTTCGAGATCAGCGCCGCGTTCGCCTTCTGGGCCGCCTGCCTCGCGCTCGTCCTGGGTCGCGGGCCCGTGGTCACCGGCGCCCTCGTGCAAGCCGTCGTCGCCGGCGCCCTGCTCATCAACACGCGGTCCACGGGACCGGTCTGGGCGCTCGCGATCGTCGTGGTCGCGCTCGTCGCGGCACGCCCCGGCCGGTGGCGGGAGATCGTCGCGCACCCCCGGCTCCGCTGGTTCGTCGTCGCGGCCGTCGCCGCGAGCGCCGCGGCCGTGGGCTGGCTGGTGACCCACCCCGCGGTCGTCACCACGAAGGACCTGTACCCGGCGTTCGCGGACCCTCGGACGGTCGTGCTGTCGGTCGTCGGCAAGGGCTCCGAGTACCTGCTCAACATGATCGGCGACTACGGCTGGCTCGACGCGCCCTCACCCCCGGTGACGTTCATCGCCTGGTACGCGATGGTCGGCGCCGTCCTCCTCCTCGCGTTCTCGGCGGCGCGCCCTGCACGTCGGCGTCTCGCGCTGCTGCTGCTCGTCCTGGGCGTCGCCGGCGCTCCCCTGGCGCTGCAGGTGCCCACGGCCGTCGACACCGGGCTGATCTGGCAGGGCCGCTACGCCCTGCCGCTCGCGGTCGGGGTCCCCGTCCTCGCCGCACTGGTCGTCGGCGTGGACCGCCGCCCCGAGGGTGAGCTGCTGCGCCGCGTCGCGCGCGGCGCCCTGCCGGTCGTGCTCGTCGGTCACGTCGCCGCCTTCTACTGGGCGTCCCGCCGGTACGCCGAAGGGCTCACCGGTGAGGTGGTGACCCTCCACCCGGACTGGTCGTCCCCGATCGGCTACCTGACGGGCACCGCCCTCTACGCCGCGCTCGCGACCGCGCTGGCCTGGTTCGCCTGGCGGTCGTACCGGCCCGAGTCGGCCGCCGCCGTGGACGACGTGGCCCTCGCCGCCGGGGACCGGCAGGCGACCGTGGCGACCACGTCCGACTAGCCGGCCGTACCGCCGTCGGGCGCGTCAGCGGTCGTGGTCGAGCGCCGCCTCGTACGCCGCGACGTGCGCCCGCGCCGACGCGTCCCAGTCGAAGCCCGCGGCGCGCTCGACCGCCGCCGCGGCCAGACGCTCCCGCCGGCCGGCGTCGGACAGCAGCGCGCGCAGCTCCTCGGCGATGGAGTCCTCACCCGTCCCGCAGTAGGCGACGGCGTCGCCGCCGACCTCGGGGAGCGACAGCTCGCGCGTGGTCAGGACCACGGCGCCGCAGGCCATGGCCTCGAGGACGGGCAGGCCGAAGCCCTCCCCCAGGCTCGGGTAGGCGAGCACGGTCGCGCCCGAGAGGAACCCCGGCAGGTCGGCCAGCGGCAGGTAGCCCGGTGCCAGGACTCTCAGACGCGGGTGCGCCGCACGCACCGCTGCGATGGTCGGCTCGACCTGGTCGTCCCAGCCACGTCCGCCGGCGAGCACGAGGGCTGGGGGTGCGGGCAGGTCCCCGACCGCTCGCGCCCACCCGCGGATCAGCGCCGGCACGTTCTTGCGAGGCTCCAGAGTCCCCAGGAAGCCCACGTACGCCTGGCCCTCGAGGCCCAGGGAGCGCGCGACCCGCGCCCTGTCGTCCTCGTCGACGCGGTGGAACAGCGACACGTCCACACCGTGGTAGGCCACGTGGTAGAGCGCCTCGTCACCCCCGACGAAGCGCCGGACCTCGCGTGCCGTGGCCTGCGAGGGCACCACGAGAGCAGCGGCGTGGCCCACGGCGTGCCGAGTCGCCGCACGGAAGAACCGGCCCTTGACGCCGGAGTGCAGCTCGGGGTGGGAGAAGAACGTGGCGTCGTGCAACGTCACGACGACGGGCACGCCCGGGCGCAGCGGCATCGTGTAGTGCGGGCTGTGCAGGACGTCCGCACCGACACGGCGGGCGATCCGCGGGAGCGCGAGCTGCTCCCACGCCAGCCGAGCCGGCCGCCGGCCGGTCCGGGCGGACGCCGTGACGACCTCGGCGCGGGGGACGAGCGACCCGACGTGCGCGGTGTCGCGCGGCTGGCAGGCCACCACGAGGTCCGCTCCCTGCCGGGCGAGCGCCGGGAGGAGTGCGTCGACGTACCGGCCGACACCTCCACGGTCCGCGGGGACTGCTGTCGCGTCGATGAGGATCCGCACCCGGCAACCCTAGTGCGCGTGCTCCCACCGGCGGCCTGGCCTGCGGTCAACGGCCGGCGGCGACCCTGGCGAGCAGCTCGCCGTACTGCAGACCGCGACGCGTGACGGAGTAGTCCTGCGCGCGCTGCCGCGCCGCCGCGCCGAGGCGCGCGACCTTGGCGGGGTCACCTGCGAGGTCCGCCAGCGCCGCCGCCAGTCCCGCGGTATCGCCCGGTGTCACCAGGACCCCGCTCGTACCGTCGACCACGGCCTCGCGCAGGCCCGCCAGGTCGGAGGCCACGATGGCGCATCCCGCAGCCATCGCCTCCAGCATGGCCACCGGCAGACCGTCCTGGTCACCCGACGCCGTCGGCACCGACGGCACGACGACCACGTCGTGGGAGGCGTACCTCGCCGCGAGCTCGGTGCGGCCGAGCTGACCGTCGAACGTCACCGGCAGGTCCCGCGCCGCCTCCTCGGCAGCCGAACGCAGCGGCCCGTCGCCGACGACCGTGAGCCGCCACGGGACCGGCAGCCCCCGGAGTGCCTCGAGAAGCACAGCGAGGCCCTTCTTCTCCACCATGCGGCCCACGAAGAGCAGGCGCAGGAGACCGTCGCTCGAGGGCACACGGGCGGCCGTGAAGGCGGAGGTGTCGACCCCCATGGGGAGGACTTCCACACGCCCCCGATCAGCGCCCAGCGCGACGACCATCTCGCGCATCTCCTCGTTCATCACGGTCACCGCGGCGGCCCTCCGGACGACCCTGCTCTTGAGCCACTGCAGAGGGCGGGCCCGAAGGGCGTACAGATCACCGCCCAGCGTGGTCACGACCAGCGGCGTACGCCCCGCGACCAGCAGCGCGACCATCGCCTGCGGCACGATCCAGTGCGCGTGGATGACGTCGGGCCGGTACCGTCGCACCGCCTGCCTCACGGCGAGCGCTTCGCACACGACCAGGGGGAGCACCTGGAGGTACCGCAGACGACTCTCCCGCAGGTTCTCGATGATCGCGCCGTGCGCGAGCGACTCCCAGCGCCGCGGGAAGTACGCGAAGCGCCGGACCCGCAGCGGTCCGTCGGTCTCGTGGCTCGCGCCGCCGGGGACGCGCGGGACGACCACTAGGGTGTCGAAGTGCTGCGACTCCGCGAGCGCGAGGTCTCGGACGAACGCCGGCGTCCCGTCACCGGGCGTCCCCGGGTACGTCGAGGCGAGCACCAGCAGGCGGGCACGACGCTCCGCACGACTTTCCGAGCCAAGGAGGACCATGAGCCAAGGATCCCATGCACGCGCCGTGGTGGTCGGCGGTCGCGGGTTCATCGGATCCCACCTGGTCGAGGCCCTGTCCGCGTCTGGAACGCCGGTCACGGTGCTCGGGCGGGACGATCCCCCCGTGATCGATGGGAGCGCGCACCCTAGCCTGATGTCCGCCCGTACCGTCTACTGGGCGGCGTCCAGCATCAACCCGCTCATCGCCAGCGAGCACCCCGAGCTCGTGGCTGCCGACCGACGGAGCTTCGAGCGCTTCCTGCACGCCCTCGAGACCGCCGGTGCCGCATGCCGCGTCGTGCTCCTGAGCTCCGGGGGCACGGTCTACGGGCGGGCACCGACGCCCCACCGCGAGACCACCCCGCCGGCACCGGACTCGGCGTACGGGTTCGCCAAGCTCGATCTCGAACAACTCCTCGCCGAGCGCCGGCCCGACTCGGTCTCCGCCCGCATCTCGAACGCCTACGGTCCTGGCCAGCGAGCAACGTCGGGCCAGGGTGTCGTGGCTCATTGGCTGCAGGCTGTCGTCGACCAGCACGAGGTGGCCGTCTACGGCCGGGCCACCACCACGCGGGACTACGTGTACGTGTCGGACGTGGCGGATGCGCTCAACGCGCTCCACTCTGCACCCACGGCACCCAGCGTCCTGAACATCGGGTCAGGGCGCCCGACCACTCTCGACGAGCTGGCCGCCGTGGTCGACGAGGCCGTCACGCCGCGGACGCTGCGGACGCGCATTCATCCCGCCCGTCCCTTTGACATCCCCGCATCCTGGCTCGACGTGAGCCTGGCCCACCGTACGCTCGGCTGGTCTGCGCGCACCACGCTGCGCGACGGCGTGCGGCGGACGTGGCAGCACGTCACCGGACTCCGCGACCGGGCTCAGTTGCGCACGACCATCACGTAGCCGAGGGGCAACGGCGTCGGACGTGCATCGGCACGACGCGGACGCGCCGCCAAGGCCGGAAGTCCGGCGAGCACCCGCAGAGGCCGGACGGTGTCGAGCGCCTTGGCCGCGTGGTCGAGCATCACGGCCGACGGGCCCCCGTAGGCGAACACCTGCTCGCAGGTGACCCCGGCGTCGGCACAGAAGAGGCGTAGCCGGTGCTCGGTGTACCTGAAGTAGTCGAACGGCTCCTCGTGCAGCGGGTAGGAGAACGGCACGCCGACAACGATCACACCGCCGGGACGCAGCAGCCGGACGATCTCGGCGAAGAGCCGCTCAGGGTAGGGCATGTGCTCGAGGACATCCGTCGCCACGACCGTGTCGAACGAAGCGTCGCCGAACGGCAGCGGCTCTCGCAGATCCACGTCGAGGTCGAGGTGAGGGCTCGGATGGGCGGTGTTCGCCCAGTCCACGCAGGTGACGCCGCTGACGTACGGGCGGTACATCCCGTACAAGGGCACTGATCCGGCGCCCAGGTCCAGCAGCTCACCGTGGGCTACCCCCGCCAACGCGGACGCGTAGGCACAGGCCTGCAGGTCGGCCATGACGCGCGAGCCCCTCGCCAGCTGCTCGATGTCACGGTTGCCCCGCCACACCCCTCCCCGCTGCTCGAACTTGGTCGGCTTCCACGCGCCCTCGTCTCGCACGCACGCACTCTAGGGCACACAGGTATCGCGGCCATCGCTGCTGGCACCTGTGCACGAGCGGGTAGGCTCAAGCCCCCATTCCATATCCCGGGCACGCCGCGCGTACGCCGCGTCGCCCGGCGAACAACGCGGCTGGAGCGTGATGTCGGGCGGTACCGACGACTCCGTCACTGACTCGA
>Ga0233363_1000497_pt1 | contig 17585 bp, 13 predicted proteins | sample ElkDunMinimDraft_18_FD_191534 | JGI IMG/M metagenome (GOLD analysis project Ga0233363, IMG submission 191534) | Fecal eukaryotic communites from dung pellets of Tule Elk in California, USA - Elk Dung C16 | ecosystem: Host-associated > Mammals > Digestive system > Large intestine > Fecal | place... | reverse complement strand
GAACGAGCCGCAGCCGTCCGGCAAGGAGTACCGGCTGGCGGGCTCCATCAAGGAGGGCCTGAGCACGGAGGTCGCCAAGAAGCTGGCCAAGATCGTGCGCGAGGAGGGCCCGAAGGGCGTCAAGACGCAGATCCAGGGCGACGAGCTGCGGGTGACCGCCAAGAGCCGTGACGACCTGCAGACCGTCATCGCGCTGCTCAAGGGGTCGGACGTCGACGCGGCCCTGCAGTTCGTCAACTACCGGTAGACGGCTCCCGGGGGCACGCTCGCGTGCCCCCGCGGTGCCGGGCGGCACCCGAGGCCGTCACCAGCGCGTCACCCCGCCACCCGCCATCGCCTCGAGCCGGGCGACCCGCTCGGGCATCGGCGGGTGCGTCGAGAACAGACGAGCGAGCCCGGCGCCCCGGAAGGGGTTCGCGATCATGAGGTGGGACACGTCGACCAGCTCACGGTCCTGCGGCAGCGGGCGCGCGCGGGTCCCCGCCTCGAGCTTGCGCAGCGCCGACGCGAGGGCGAGCGGGTCACCGGTGAGGCGGGCACCGTCCTCGTCCGCGTCGAACTCGCGCGTGCGCGAGATCGCGAGCTGGATCGTCGTCGCCGCCACGGGGGCGAGGAAGACCATCAGCAGGGCGGCGATCGGGTTGCCGCCCTCGCGGCGGTCACCGCCGCCGAAGAACAGCGCGAACTGCGCGAGGGACGTGATCACCCCCGCGACCGCGGCCGCGACCGACGACGTGAGGATGTCCCGGTTGTAGACGTGCATCAGCTCGTGGCCCAGCACGCCGCGCAGCTCGCGCTCGTCGAGGATCCCCAGGATGCCCTCCGTGCAGCACACCGCCGCGTTCTGCGGGTTGCGTCCCGTCGCGAAGGCGTTCGGCGCCATCGTGGGCGACACGTACAGCCGGGGCATGGGCTGGCGCGCGGCCGTCGAGAGCTCGCGCACGATGCGGTACATCGCGGGCTGCTCGATCTCGCTGACGGGCCGGGCACGCATCGCCCGGATCGCGATCTTGTCGGAGTTCCAGTAGCTGTAGGCGGTCATCACCAGGCCCAGCGCGGTGAACACCCACAGGTAGCGCGGGCCTCCGACGACCCAGCCGATCCCGAGCAGGACCGCCCACATCACGCCGAACAGCGCCGCCGTCTTCAGGCCGTTGTAGTGCCTGTGCTGCATCTTCGTCCTCGTCTCCCCCGTCCGGCGCCGCTCGCGGCGTCCGTACCACGTCAACGCCCGGCGCTGCGACGACGTTCCCGCACGCCGCCCAGGAGCAGGCACGAGGCCGTCACGGCGCAGCAGACGGGCCCCCGGACGGTGCGACCGTCCGGGGGCCCGCGTGCGACGCGTTCAGGCCTGCAGAGAGGCGTTCAGTCCTGCGGGACCTCACGTCCGAGGGCGACCGCGACCATGTGCTCGCGCGGCACGACCTTGACGCGCTCGCGCCCCTGGGGCTCGCCCAGGGAGCGCTCGTACGCGTCGAGCAGCTCCCAGCCGGACCACTCGATCGTGTCCGCACCGCGCTGCTCGAGGAAGTCGAGCACGGCCTGCGGGTCGCGCTCCGTCGCGGTGTAGAAGGCCTCGCCCGCAGCCGCGACGTCCTCACCGAGGTGCCGGATCGTCTCCGACGCGTCGGACTTGGTGTGCCCGATGAGCCCGACGGGCCCGCGCTTGATCCACCCCGTCGCGTACACGCCCGCCAGGTGGTCGCCGTCCACGTCCAGGACGCGACCCTCCCGGTTGGGGATGACACCCGCGACGTCGTCGAACGGGATGTCGACCAGGGGCGAGCCGAAGTAGCCGACCGCCCGGTAGACCGCCTGGACCGGCCAGTCGTGGAACTGCCCGGTGCCGGTGACGTTGCCGTCACCGTTGAGCGCCGTGCGCTCGGTCCGCAGGCCGACGACCTTGCCGTCCTCCCCGAGCACCTCGACCGGCTTGTGCAGGAAGTGCAGGTGGATGCGGCGCGAGGCGGTGAGGTCCTCGGGCTCCTTGAGGGTCCAGTCCGTCAGCGTCTTGACGACCTGCTTGGTCTGGTTGCTCGAGTGGATCGCGGCCATCGAGCCCTCGTCGAACTCGAAGTCCTCGGGGTAGACGATCGTGTCGACGTCCGGCACGTGGCCGAGCTCGCGCAGCTCGAGCGGCGAGAACTTGGCCTGGGCGGGCCCGCGGCGGGCGAAGACGTGCACGTCGGTGACCGGGTTCGCCTTGAGGATGTCGTAGACGTTCTGCGGCACCTCCGTCGGCAGCAGGTCGTCCGCGTGCTTGGCCAGGATGCGGGCCACGTCCAGCGCGACGTTGCCCGCGCCGAGCACCGCGACCTGCTGCGCCTCCAGGGGCCAGGTGCGCGGCACGTCCGGGTGCCCGTCGTACCAGGACACGAAGTCGGCGGCGCCGTAGGAGCCCTCGAGGTCGATGCCCGGGATCGGCAGGTCGGCATCGCGGATCGAGCCCGTCGAGAAGATGACCGCGTCGTAGAAGGTGCGCAGGTCGTCGAGCTTGAGGTCGGTGCCGTAGTCGACGTTCGCGAGCAGGCGGATGTCGCCCCGCTCGAGGACCTTGTGCAGCGCGACGATGATCTGCTTGATGCGCGGGTGGTCCGGGGCCACGCCGTAGCGCACGAGCCCGAACGGCGCCGGGAGCCGCTCGAACAGGTCGATGCTCACGTCGAGGTCGGTCTTCGACAGGATGTCGGCCGCGTAGATGCCGGCCGGACCGGCGCCGACGATCGCGACGCGCAGGGTCGGGGTGCTCACGGGACCTGGTTGCCTTCCGCTGTGGGGAGCCCTCGCACGACGGGGCGTCCTGACGGAGGTGACGTCGCACCTCGCGGCCGCGCCCCGCCATCGGTGCGAGAGCAGTGCGCGACAAGTCTAGGACGCGGGCGCGCACCCGCTCGACGTCCACTCCACGATACGGACAGTCCGCGATGTGGGACACGCCGTCGGCACGCCTACAGTCGGCGGGTGGACGCACCTGCACCCGGCCGTCGCGGCGGCCTCGCCGCGGGCGTCGCCGCCTACGCGCTGTGGGGCGCACTCCCCCTGTACTTCCCCCTCCTGACACCCTCCGACCCGGTCGAGATCATCGCCCACCGCGTCGTGTGGTCCCTGCTGTTCTGCCTCGTCCTGCTGCAGGTCACCGGCACCTGGAGCGCCTTCGTCACGATCCTGCGCGACCGCGGGCTGCTGCTGCGCCTCACGGTCGCCGCCACGTTCCTCGCCGTCAACTGGCTCGTGTTCGTCCACGGCGTCACCACCGGGCACGTCGTGGACGCGGCGCTCGGCTACTTCATCAACCCGCTCGTCACCATCGCGCTGGCGGTGCTCGTCCTCAAGGAGAGGCTGCGCGCCGTCCAGTGGGTCGCGGTGGGCGCCGGTGCCGCCGCCGTCGTCGTGCTCGCGGTCGGGTACGGGCGGCTGCCGTGGATCGCGCTGGTGCTGGCAGGCAGCTTCGGCGCCTACGGGCTGATCAAGAGCCGCGTCGGGCCGCGCGTCGCCGCACTGCCCGGGCTGGCGGCCGAGACGGCCGTCCTGACGCCCGTCGCGGTGCTCTACCTGGGATGGCTCCACGCGACCGGCAGCGGCACGTTCGCGCTCGACCTGCACGGGCTGGCCCTGGTCGGTACCGGCGTGCTCACGGCCGTCCCGCTGCTGCTCTTCAACTCCGCGGCACGCCGGCTGCCGTTGACCACGGTCGGGCTGCTGCAGTACCTCGCGCCCGTGCTCCAGCTCGCGATCGGCGTCCTGGTGGCCGGCGAGCAGATGCCCCCGGCCCGCTGGTGGGGCTTCGGGCTCGTGTGGCTCGCCCTCGTCGTGCTCACCGTCGACGGGCTGCGGCACTCCCGGCGCCCCTCGCCCGGCGGCGGCGCGCCCCGCCCCGCACCCTGACGGCGCACGGCGTCACGCCGCGCCGTCAGTCCGACTCGACGCGCGCCTCGCGGTCCCCCAGACGCACCGTCCACCCGGCAGCCACCAGGGCGCGGGTCCCCGCCGGCAGCACGCGCGCCGTCCCCGCGGGGTCGATGACGACCGTGCCGTTCGTGGACCCGCGGTCGGCGACCCAGATCGCCGAGTCCTCCTCCGCCGTGGCCGCCTGCGGCCCGAACTCGGCGTGCACCCGGGACAGGGAGCGCGCGGCGTCGTTCAGCACGATGACGTGCAGGATGTCCTCGCCGTCCTCGGCGCGTGGGCCGCGGCCCACCAGGCCCCGTCCGACGACGCGCACGCGCTCACCGGTGTCGAAGTGCAGCGCCAGCGTGCCCGTCCGGCGCCGCAGCGACTCGGGGTCGCGCACCCGCGTGTGCTCGAGCTCGGCGAGGTCGTCGTCGAGCGGGTGCGCCGGGGCCGGGGCAGGGCGCACGTCACCGCGCTGGCGACGTGCCTGCGGCGGCGGCGGAAGCAGGTCCGACACGGGCCCCTCCGCGGCGGGCGGCGGGGTGGCCCCCGCAGGCGCTGCGGGGAGCAGGTCGGGAGCAGGCGGCGGCGCGGACGCCGGCGGCAGCGCGACCGACGCCGTCGGCGGCGCGGGAGCGAGGAGGAAGTCGTCGACGACGGGCGCGACCGTCGGCGCCCCCGGCGCGGAGGTGTCCGCCGGCACCGACGGCGTCCACGGGCGCGCCGCGCCCTGGACCCCACCGGGCGCGGCAGCACGCGCCGGCCGACGGGCCTCGTGCGGCTGCGCCGGCGCCTGCGCCGTCGCCTGCACGACCGTCGTCCCCGAGGCCTTGTCGTGCCAGCCCCGACGCCGCGGGCCGGAGTCCCACGCGGCCGAGGCGGCCACCACCCAGTTGCCGACGAGGCACGCCAGCGTCCCCAGGCCCACCACGAGCTGCCGCACGAACGCACGCCCCACGCCGGGCGCCCCGCCCGTGCGCTCGTCGACGGTGCGCAGCCCCAGCAGACGCGCCCCGAGCGTCGCCCCGCCGACACCCTCGGCGACGATCTGCGCGACCGCCACGAGGAGGGCCAGCAGACCCGGCAGCACCGACGGGGCGCCGTCGGGCACCCCGACGACGAGGAGCCCCACTCCTGCCGCCGCGGCCGCCGCGACCACGTCGATCGCGTACGCGAGGACCCGCTTGCCGACCGACGGCGGGACGTCCGCCGCGCGGGACGGCCCCGACCGCGTCGCCCGCACCGACCCCCGCACGTCGCGCGCGGCAGCGGCCGCGTCGAAGGACGCCGCCGCCACGAGGGCCGGAGGCTCCGTGGATCCGACCGTCGGGCTCGGAGCCCGGTGGGACGCGGGCTGTCGCGACGGGCTCGCGGTCCCACTGGTGGCCTGCACCGTCGGCTCGACGACCTCCGTGCGCGGCAGCGCAGCGCCGGACGCCCACCGCTCCGCCGGGTCACCCGCAGCCGGTGCGTCGGCGACGGCGTCGGCGTCGTCCGCAGCCGGGCGTGCGATCAGCGGGACCCTGGCCCCGCAGACCGCGCAGGACTCGGCGTCGGGGGCGAGCGGCATGCCGCACGATGCGCAGCGCGGGGCCGAGGCGCGGGTGCTCACGGGCGGTCCTCCGGGGTCGGGTGCGCGGTCATCGTGCCATGTCGGCGCCACCTGACGCGCCCGGCTCCCGGGTGACGGTGACCGCGTCCACCACGACGACCGTGACGTTGTCCTGGGCGTCCGCGGCGAGCGCCTCGCGCACCAGGCGCTCCGCCGCGGCACGGGGGTGCCGCTCGGTGCGCAGCACGGCCTGGACGCGCGCGTCGGACAGCGCCTCGGTGAGGCCGTCGGAGCACACCACCATGCGGTCGCCGTGGCTCACGGGGAACATGCGCAGGTCGGGGTCGACGCGCGAGGCGCCGCCGCCCAGCACGCGCGTCACGACGTGCCGGCGGGGGTGCCGCGCGGCGTCCTCGACCGCGACGAGACCCTGCTCGACGAGCTCGGCCACCTCGGAGTGGTCCCGGGTGAGCTGCTCGAGCATGCCCCCGACCATGCGGTACGTGCGCGAGTCGCCGACGTTCAGCACGAGCCAGCAGGGGACGCCGGCGTGCTCGGTCACGACGACACCCGTGAGCGTCGTCCCGGGGCGCCTCTCCCCCTCGGCCGGGAGTGCCCGGACCTTGCGGTGGGCGTCGCGCACGACGCGCGTCACGTCGTCCATCGTCGGGATCGAGCCCGCGAGCCCCCGCACGACCTCCACCGCGAGACGGGAGGCGACCTCACCGGCCTCGTGACCGCCCATGCCGTCGGCGACGAGGAACAGCCCGTCCGCGGCCCACGCCGTGTCCTCGTTGGTCTCGCGCGCCGCCTGGTCGGTGGCGACGCCGGACCGCAGCCTCACGCCCCCGACCGTCATCGCGACCGCATCACGACGCCCGGTCGACCAGCGCGTCGGCGAACGCGATCATCGCGTCCTTCGCGGGCCCGGCGGGCAGCGGTGCCAGCTCCGTGACGGCCTGCCGCGCCAGCTCGACGGCCCGGCGACGCGTGACGGCGACGACCTCGTGCTCGCGCAGCGCCGCGACCGCCTCCGCGAGGTCGGCGTCGTCGCTCAGGTCCGCGTCGAGCAGCGCCAGGACGTCCCGGTCCGCCGAGCCGGCCGGCGCGACGGCGGCGCGCGCCCGCAGCAGCAGCGCCGGCATCGTGGGCACGCGCTCGCGCAGGTCGGTCCCGGGGGTCTTGCCCGTGACCGTGCCGTCCGACGTGAGGTCGATGACGTCGTCCGCGAGCTGGAACGCCACGCCGACGGTCTCGCCGAACTGCGTGACCGTGCGCACCACGTCGGGCCCGCAACCGGCGAACATGGCCCCGAACCGTGCCGACGTCGCGATGAGGGACGCCGTCTTGTCCGAGAGCACCTGCAGGTAGTGCGCGACGGGGTCCTCGTCGGGTCGCGGGCCGACGGTCTCGTGGAGCTGCCCGAGGCACAGCCGCTCGAACGTCTGCGCCTGGATCCGCACGGCCTCCGGGCCGAGTCCCGAGACGATCGACGACGCCCGGGCGAACAGCAGGTCGCCCGTGAGGATGGCGACGGAGTTGCCCCAGACCTCGTGCGCCGACGGCGCCCCGCGGCGCAGGGGTGCGGAGTCCATGACGTCGTCGTGGTAGAGCGTCGCGAGGTGGGTGAGCTCGACGACGGCAGCCGCGTCGACGACCTCCCGGCGCTCGCCGTCACCCAGCTCGGCCGTCAGCAGCGTCAGCAGCGGCCGCAGCCGCTTGCCCCCGGCGTCGACCAGGTGGCGCGACGCGTCGTGGGCGATCGGGTCGGCGTACGTCACGGCGTCACGCAGGAGCTCCTCGACGAGCCTGAGGCGCCCCGTGAGGCGCTCGGCGAGCGCGGCGTCGTGCAGGGGAAGGGCGAGAGCGGTCGTCACAGCATGAACCTATCCGCCCGGCACCCGCGCGGCGGAACCGAGAGCCCGTGATGTCCGATGGCTCCCGGTCCGGCGGCGGGACGCCGCCCGCGTCGGGTCACGGCAGCAGGACCGCCACCGACGCGATCGCGTCGAGCACCGGCGACGGCGCGACTCCGAGCACGACGGTGAGCAGGGCGCACACGGTGACGGCGACCACGGTCAGCCCTTCGCCGCCGACGACCGTCGCACGCGTCGTGCGCTCGGCCTCGACGGTTCCGACAGCGGCGCGTGCCCGGACCTCCTCGGCGGTCGCGCCCGGCGACGCCACGGAGTCGTCCGGCGTGAGCGAGGACACCTCGCCGCGGACAGTGCCGGGCACGTCGTCACTCTCCGTGAAGAACATGAGCACGATGATCCGGACGTAGAAGAAGGCCGCGGCGGCCGAGGCCAGCACGCCGATGAGGGCGAGCTGCCAGGCACCGCCCTCGACGGCGGCGGAGAAGACCGCGAACTTGCCGACGAAGCCCGCGGTGAGCGGGATGCCGGCGAACGACAGCAGGAACAGCGTGAAGGTCACCGCCACGACCGGGTGGGTGCGTCCCAGCCCTGCCCACTGCGACAGGCGCGTGGCCTCGCCGAGCACTGCCGGGGCGTCGTCGTCACCGGTCCCCTGCTCCCGGACGAGCGACACCAGGCCGAACGCGCCGACCGTGGCCGCACCGTAGGCGAGCAGGTAGAAGAGCACGGCCGTGATGCCGGAGTCCTCGAGCGAGACCACACCGGTCAGGACGAAGCCCGCGTGCGCGATCGACGAGTACGCGAGCAGGCGCTTCACGTCCGTCTGGACCAGCGCGGCGACCGTGCCGACCACCATGGTGAGGATCGCGACGCTCCACAGGACGACGTCGAGGTCCCACGCCATGCCCGGGAGCATGCCGTAGACGACGCGCAGCAGGGCACCGAACGCGGCGACCTTGGTGCACGCTGCCATGAAGCCGGTGACGGGCGTCGGCGCGCCCTGGTAGACGTCGGGGGTCCACATGTGGAACGGCACCGCACCGACCTTGAAGAAGAGCCCCGCGAGCAGGAGCAGCGCCCCGACCACGAGGAGGCCCTCCAGCCCGTTGGGCGTGGCCGTCGCCGCCGCGATGTCGGCGTACCGCAGGGACCCGGAGTACCCGTACAGCAGACCGATGCCGAAGAGCATGACGGCCGAGACGAAGGCACCCAGCAGGAAGTACTTCATCGACGCCTCCTGCGAGAGCAGGCGGCGCCGGCGTGCCATGCCGGACAGCAGGTACAGCGGGAGCGACAGCACCTCGAGCGCGACGAACAGCATCAGCAGGTCGGTGGTCGCGGGGAAGATCATCATGCCGCCGGTGGCGAACAGCAGCAGCGGGTACACCTCGGTCTGGCGCAGGCCCTTGCTGCGTGCGATCTCCTCGTAGTCCGAGCCCGGGACGGCGGCGGCGGACGGCGCGAACGCGTCCTCCCCCCCGGCCACGCGGTCGGCGAAGAGCAGCGTCGACAGCAGCGCGAGCAGCGCGATCGTGGCCTGCAGGACGAGGGTCGGGCCGTCGACGACGAGCGAGCCGCCCAGCACGTCGGTGCCGCCGGTGCGCTCGACGTCGCTCCAGAGCGCGGCGACGGCCAGCAGTGCGCCGGCGAGCGACGCGAGCGTCAGCGTGAGCTGCACGGCACGACGCCGCGCGGCCGGCACGAACGCCTCGACGAGCACGCCGACGACGGCGGCCAGCAGCACGACCAGCACGGGCAGCATCGGCCCCCATGCGATCTCGGGCGCGGTGAAGTCGCTCACTGGTCACTCCCTTCGGTACCGGCGGTGGTCGTCGTGGGCGCGACGTCGTCGAGGCCGAGCTGCGAGACGCTCTCCTGGGCGGGCGGCCGGACCAGGTCCAGCGCCGGCCCGGGCACGAAGCCGAGGACGAGCATCAGGGCGACGAGCGGCCCGATCACCCACCGCTCGCGCGCCCCGACGTCGGACATGCCCGCCAGCTCGGGCCGCACGGGTCCGGTGAAGACCCGCTGGTAGAGCCACAGGACGTAGACGGCGGCGAGCACGACCCCGAGCGTCGCGACGATCGCCGCCGCCGGGTGACGTGCGAAGGTGCCGACGATGACGAGGAACTCGCTGACGAAGGTCGACAGGCCGGGCAGCGACAGGGCCGACAGGCCGACGACGAGGAACAGGCCGGCCAGCACGGGCACGACCTTCTGCAGGCCGCCGAAGTCGACGATCTGCTGCGACCCGCGTCGCGCGGCGAGGAACCCGACCAGCAGGAACAGCGCGCCCGTCGAGAGCCCGTGGTTGACCATGTAGAACGACGAGCCGGCGATCGACGTCGACGTGAACGCGAAGATGCCCAGCACGATGAAGCCGAAGTGCGACACCGAGGTGTACGCGACCAGGCGCATCATGTCCTTCTGCCCGATGGCCAGCAGCGCGCCGTACAGGATCGAGACGACCGCGAGCACGATGATCACGGGCGCCGCCCAGCGCGAGGCCTCGGGGAACAGCGGCAGGCACAGCGTGAGCATGCCGAACGTGCCGACCTTGTCGAGCACGCCGACCAGCAGGGTCGAGGTCCCCGCGGGCGCCTGCTGCGCCGCGTCCGGCAGCCACGTGTGGACCGGGAACATCGGCGCCTTGATGGCGAACGCGAGGAAGAACGACAGGAAGATCCACTTCTCCGTCGTCGGGTCGAGGTCCACGCCCACGAGGTTCTCGATGAGGAAGCCCTCCGGGCCGCCCGGTCCCTGCAGGTAGAGCGCGATGACGCCCACGAGCATGACGAGCCCGCCGGCGAGCGAGTAGAGCAGGAACTTCACGGCCGCGTACCGCCGCTGGGCGCCGCCGAACGCACCGATCATGAAGTAGACGGGGATGAGCATCGCCTCGAAGACGACGTAGAACAGGAAGACGTCGCGTGCCGCGAACACGAGCACGATGAGCGCCTCGAGCAGCAGCACGAGCGCCAGGTAGTGCCGCAGCCGGTCGGTGGGCCCGTCCGTGGAGCTCTGCTCGCGCCAGGCCGCCAGCACGACGAGCGGCACGAGGACCACCGACATGGCGATCAGCGCCAGCCCGACGCCGTCGACGCCCAGCGCCCACGACACCCCGAGGGCGGGGATCCACGGTGCCGTCTCGACGAGCTGGTGGACCGCCGCGTCGGCCGTGTCGAAGGCCGTGAAGGCCGCGACCACGAGCAGGACCTCCGCGAGGGCGAACCCGAGCGCGACGGTCCGCGCGCGGACGCGGGCACCGGCGGGGAGCAGCCACAGCGCGGCTGCCCCGACCAGCGGCAGCACCACCAGCGCGGTGAGCCAGGGGAAGTTCGACATCAGTTCTCAGATCTCCTGTCGACTCTTCGGTCAGCCGCGCACGGCGAGGACGACGATCGCGAGCACGACCACACCGACGACCATGACTGCCGCGTACGAGCGGGCGAAGCCGTTCTGGGCGCGGCGCACGAGGTCGCCGACGGCGACGGTCGCCCGACCGATGCCGGTCACCGCCCCGTCGACCACGGCCTTGTCGCCGTACACCAGCGACCGGGTCAGGTACTGGCCGGGGGCGACCAGGAGCGCGTCGTTGACGGTGTCCTGGTACAGGTCGACGCGGGCGGCCCGCGTGAGCGCGGTCCCCAGCGGCGGGGTCACGGGGACGGTCGAGACCGCGTAGCGGCGCCACGCCAGGACCAGCCCGAGCGCGACGGCGATCAGCGTGAGCGCGATGAGGATCGGCACGGCGAGCACGGGCTCGTGGTGCTCGGTGTGCCCCACCGACGGCTCGAGCCACTCGACGAAGCCGACGCGCGACAGGATCAGACCCAGCCCCACGGAGCCCGCGGCGAGCACGATCATCGGCCACGTCATCAGCGCCGGCGACTCGTGCGGGTGCTGCTCGCCACCGTCCTTGGTCTTGCTCCAGCGCTTCTGACCCTCGAAGGTCATGAAGAACAGGCGCGACATGTAGAAGGCGGTGATGCCGGCGCCGATCAGCGCCACGCCACCGAAGACCCACGCACGCCAGGGCTGCCCGTCGACGGGCACGAAGGCCGCCTCGATGATCTTGTCCTTGCTGAAGAACCCGGCGAACGGCGGGATGCCGAGGATCGCGAGCCAGCCGGCCATGAACGTGAAGTACGTGATCTTCATGTAGCGGCCCAGGCCGCCGAAGCGCCGCATGTCGACCTGGTCGTCCATGCCGTGCATGACCGAGCCTGCGCCGAGGAACATGCCGGCCTTGAAGAACCCGTGCGTCACCAGGTGGAAGATCGCGAACGCGTAGCCGATGGGCCCGAGGCCCGCGGCCAGCACCATGTACCCGATCTGCGACATCGTCGAGGCGGCCAGCGCCTTCTTGATGTCGTCCTTCGCGCACCCGACGATCGCTCCGAACAGCAGCGTGATCGCGCCGACGATGGCGACGACGAGCTGGGCGGTCGGCGCCGCCGTGAAGACCGCACCCGAGCGGATGATGAGGTACACGCCGGCCGTGACCATGGTCGCGGCGTGGATGAGCGCGGAGACCGGGGTCGGGCCCGCCATGGCGTCGCCGAGCCAGGACTGCAGGGGGAACTGCGCCGACTTGCCGCACGCGGCGAGCAGCAGCATCAGGCCGATGGCCGTGAGGGTGCCCTGCGACACGTCACCCGACGCCGCACCGGCCTCGACCGTCGCGAAGTCCAGGCTGCCGAACGTCGCGAACAGCAGCCCCATGGCGACGAGGAGACCGACGTCGCCGACGCGGTTGGCCACGAACGCCTTCTTGGCGGCGACCGCGTACGGCGTGTGGTGGTTCCAGAAGCCGATGAGCAGGTACGAGGCGAGGCCCACGCCCTCCCAGCCGACGAACAGCAGCACGTACGAGTCCGCGAGGACCAGCAGCAGCATCGCCGCCACGAACAGGTTGAGGTAGGCGAAGAACCGGCGCCGTGCCGCGTCGTGCTCCATGTACGCCACGGAGTACACGTGGATCAGGGTGCCGACGAACGTCACGAGCAGCACGAACGTCAGCGACAGCGGGTCCACGCGCAGGCCCGCGTCGATGCTCAGCGCACCCGCGTCGAGCCACGTCGCCAGGTGCACGTCGTGCACGCGCTGGCCGGCGGGCTGGCCGAGCACGCCCAGGAGCAGCACGACGCCGACGACGAACGCGCCGGCGGAGGCGAGGACGCCGAGCCAGTGGCCCCACCGGTCGGCACGACGGCCGAGCAGCAGCAGGACCGCGGCCGACAGCAGCGGCAGCGCGACGAGCCAGACGGCCGCCTGCGCGCCCGCCCACTCGGGGGCCGCGACGACCGGGTCCACCGCCGGCATCACGGCAGGCGCGGTCAGGGAGATCAGGGTGTGCACGTGCTGCCCCTCAGCTCTTCAGCAGGTTGACGTCGTCGACCGACGCCGAGCGCCTGGTCCGGAAGATGGTGACGATGATCGCCAGGCCGACGACCACCTCGGCGGCCGCGACCACCATGACGAAGAACGCGAGCACCTGGCCCGAGAGGTTGCCGTGCATCCGCGAGAACGTCACGAGCAGCAGGTTCGTGGAGTTGAGCATGAGCTCGACGCCCATGAACACGATGATCGCGTTGCGGCGCAGCAGCACCGTGGTCGCGCCGATCGCGAACAGGATCGCGGCCAGCACCAGGTAGTGGGTGAGGCTCACCGGCCGTCCTCCTCGTCGTGCGTCGGGGCGTCGGTCGCAGGGTCCTGCGGCGCGGCGTCAGGACGAGGCACGACCACCCCGTCGGTGACGGCTCCGTCCGGTCCCCCCAGGTACTCGTCGTCGGACGTGAACGTGCCCGCCCCGACGGCCCAGCCGCCGGCCAGCACCCGGTCGATGCGCGCGGCGTACTCGCGCGCGTCGGCCTCCTGCCCCCGGACGCGCAGCACGCGGGGCACCGAGCTCTCGAGCGGCGTGCCGTCCGGGAGCAGCGCGGGGACGTCCATGGCGTTGTGACGGGCGTAGACGCCGGGCGCCGGCAGCGACACCGGGTGTCCGCCGTCGCGCAGCCGGCGCTCGGCACGCTCCCGCTGGCCGACCTTGGGCGCGAGGCGTCCCCGGTGGGTCATCACCAGCGCACCGAGCGCGGCGACCACGAGCAGCGCGCCGACGACCTCCACGGCCAGCACGTGCTGCCCGAAGATCACGCGGGCGACGGCCTCGGGGTTGGACGGCGCGTTCGCCGTGCCCAGCCCGGTGGGCGGCCCGTAGGTCGCACGACCGACGACACCGGCGAGCACGACACCCAGTCCGAGCCCGGCCATGACGCCGATCCAGCGCTGCCCGCGGATGGTCTCGACGAGCGAGTCCGACCGGTCGACGCCGACGAGCATGAGGACGAACAGGAAGAGCATCATCACGGCGCCCGTGTACACGACCACCTGCACGACACCGAGGAACTCGGCACCCTGGGCGACGTACATGAACGCCAGCGAGATCATGATGAAGATGACGGCCAGCGCCGCGTGGACCGCCTTGCGAGCCAGGAGCAGGCCCAGCGCGGCGAGCACCATGAGCGGGCCGAGGGTCCAGAACAGCACGGCCTCGGCCGTGCTCGTCTGGCCGCTCTCGGTCAGCGCGCCGGCAGCCGCCGGCAGCGCGGTGGACAGCAGGTTCACCTGGCACCCCCCTGGCGGTGCGCGCCCGCCGTGATCGCGCGCTGCGCGAGGCGCGTCTCGCCGAGGTCGGGGACCTTCGCGCCCTTCGCGGCGTTCTCCGGCAGCGTCGGGTCGTCCGGGCGGTGCTCGGCGACCCAGGCGACCTGGTCGTCGGTGACGCCCGTGACCTGACCCCGGTAGTAGTCGGTGTCGGACGTGCCCTCGACCATCGGGTGCGGCGCGGCGAGCTGACCCGAGCGCAGCGGCGCGAGCAGGTCCTGCTTCTCCCAGATCATCCCCGGACGCGTCGGGCCCGCGAGCTCGTACTCGTTGGTCATCGTCAGCGCGCGCGTGGGGCACGCCTCGATGCACAGGCCGCAGAAGATGCAGCGCAGGTAGTTGATCTGGTAGACGCGGCCGTACCGCTCCCCCGGCGAGAACTGCGCGTCGGGCGTGTTGTCGCCGCCCTCGACGTAGATCGCGTCGGCGGGGCACGCCCAGGCGCACAGCTCGCAGCCGATGCACTTCTCGAGCCCGTCGGCGTAGCGGTTGAGCTGGTGGCGGCCGTGGTACCGCGGCTTGGTCGGCACCTGCTCGCGCGGGTACTGCTCCGTCACCGTCGGCTTGAACATGTTCGCGAACGTCACGCCGAAGCCGGCGACGGGCGCGAGCAGCTCGCTCAGGCCCGAGCGCTTCTCGATGAGCGACTCGTAGGCGGCGGGACGGTCGACCTCACCCTGGCTCGGTGCCGTGCGCCGCACGTCACGACCGGGGGTGCCGGACGCGGGCGCGCCCGACGCGGGCCTCTTCTTGCGCTGCTCAGCCACCGCGCACCTCCAACGGGGTCTCGGGTCCGGACGGGTCGGTCTGCTGCGTCGCCGCGAGGCGGCGCTGCGCGCGCGGGGACGGCGGCAGGACCTGCCCCGGCAGGGGTGGCACCGGGTAGCCGTTCTCGAACGGGTCGAACTCCTGCGGGCCGGTCGGCTCGGGCGTCGGCTCCGGCTTCTTCTCCGGCACGAGGAACGAGGCGACGAGCCCGACCACGACGAGACCGGCGAGGAAGAAGAGCAGCGTGCGCAGGTCCACGTCCCACAGCTGACGCGCAGCCTGGACGAAGGTCACGCACACGACCCACCCGAGCGCGGCCGGGATGAGGACCTTCCAGCCGATCTTCATGAACTGGTCGTAGCGGAAGCGCAGCACCGAGCCGCGGATCCACACGAACACGAACATGAAGAGCCAGACCTTGGCGACGAACCACAGCACCGGCCACCAGCCGGTGTTGAACATGCCGTCGTTGATCGCCGAGATCGGCCACGGGGCGCGCCAGCCGCCGAAGAACAGCGTGGTCGCGACCGCCGAGACGTTCAGCATGTTGATGTACTCGGCGAGGAAGAACCACGCGAACTTCATCGACGAGTACTCGGTGGTGTAGCCGCCGACGAGCTCGCCCTCGGCCTCCGGCAGGTCGAACGGCAGACGGTTCGTCTCGCCGACCATCGAGATGAGGTAGATGACGAACGCGGGCAGCAGCGGCAGGAACCACCAGACCTGCGTCTGGGAGTCGACGATCTGCGAGGTCGACATCGACCCGGCCATGATGAACACGCTGACCAGGGACAGGCCCATCGCGAGCTCGTACGAGATGACCTGGGCGGTGGAGCGCACCCCACCGAGCAGCGGGTAGGTCGAGTTGGACGACCAGCCGCCGAGCACGATGCCGTACACGCCGACCGCGGCGCACGCCAGGATGTACAGCACCGCGACGGAGAAGTCGGTGAGCTGCAGCGGCGTGACGACCCCGAAGATGCTGACCTCGGGCCCGAACGGGATCACGGCGAAGACCAGCAGCGAGCACAGCACCGCGATCATCGGGGCCAGGATGTAGACGAGCTTGTCGGCCGCCTTGACGGTGACGTCCTCCTTGACGAGGAGCTTCATCGCGTCGGCGAGCGACTGCAGCAGACCGAGGGGCCCGTGCACGTTCGGTCCGGGCCGCAGCTGCATGCGTCCCACGACGCGGCGCTCGAACCAGATCGCGATGAGGACGCTCGTCAGCAGGAAGACGATGATCGCGACGGCCTTGAGCAGCCAGACCCAGAAGACGTCCTGGCTGAAGTCCGCGACGACCGGGGCGACCGCCCCGTCGCCGACCGCGGTCGGCAGCGCGCCCAGCGCCGTGCCCAGCACGCTCATGCCCGCTCCTCCTCGTCCACGCGGACGCCGGCGACGGCCTCCGCAGCGTCCCCGGTGAGCCCGGAGTCCGCGTGTGCCGTGATGCCGGGAGCGTCGCTGCGACCCGCGGGAGCCAGCGCGACGACCGTGCCGCCGACCGCTCCCAGGACGTCGCGCACCGCGGCGCCACGCGGGTTCGTCGCGAGCCACACGACGTGGTCCGCCATCTGGGTGACCTGCACCGGGGCCGTGATCGTGCCGCGGTCGGTGCTGACCGCGACCTCGTCGCCGTCGGCGACACCCGCGGCCTGCGCCGTCACCGGCGAGACGCGGGCGACCGGCTGCTTCGCGGTGCCGGCCAGGTACGGCTCACCGTCCTGGAGGCGTCCGGCGTCCAGGAGCTGGTGCCACGTCGCGAGCACCGCGTGGCCCGGGGGCACCGCGGGCGGCTCGTCGGAGACCGTCGCGGGCCGCTCGACACGGGCGCCGTCCCAGCCACCGAGCTGGTCGAGCTCGGCGTGCACGTCCGCCAGCGTCAGCAGGCCCAGGTCGGCCCCGAGCGCGTCGGCGAGCCGGTCGAGCACGCGGAAGTCCGACAGCTGCGTCGTGGTCAGCACCTGCGCGAACGGACGCGGGCGCCCCTCCCACGTCACGAACGTCCCGGCCTTCTCGACCGGCGGCGCCACGGGCAGCACGACGTCCGCGAGGTCGGTGACCTCGCTGCGCCGCACCTCCAGCGAGACCAGGAACGGCACCGCGGCGAGCGCGGCACGTGCGAGCACGGGGTCGCCGTGGTCGGCAGGGTCCACACCACCGACGAGGAGCGCACCGAGCTGCCCGGCCGCCGCGGCGGCGAGGATCTCGTCCGCGCTGCGTCCCGGTGCGGCGGGCAGGTCGTCGACGCCCCACACGGCGGCGACGTCCACGCGCGCCGACGCGTCGCTCACCGGGCGACCGCCCGGCAGCAGCGTCGGCAGCGTGCCCGCCTCGACCGCGCCGCGCTCACCGGCGCGCCGCGGGATCCACGCGACGCGGGCGCCCGTGCGCTCCGCGAGCCGCAGCACGGCGGTCAGGGCGCCGGGCACCGTCGCGGCACGCTCACCCACGAGGATGACCGCGCCGTCGGCGGCCAACGCCTCGGCGGTGGTGCCGAGCACGTCGTCCGCGCCCGTCGTGATCGCGTCGAGCACCTCGGGCTCCGTGCCCGGGGCGGCCGGCAGCAGCGTGCCGTCGAGCCGCTCGAGGCCGCGGCTCGCGAGAGCGGCGAGCGAGAACACCCGCGTGCGACCGGCGACGACGGAGGCGCGCAGGCGCAGGAAGAGGATGCCGCCCTCCTCCTCGGGCTCGTACCCGACGCACAGCACGGCCGGTGCGGCGACCAGGTCGCCGAACGTCACCTGCAGCGTGCGACCGGCGACGTGGTGCCCGAGGAACGTCTCCTCCTCCGCGGAGTGGGGACGTGCGCGGTGGTCGATGTCGTTGGT
>Ga0233363_1000496_pt1 | contig 17589 bp, 19 predicted proteins | sample ElkDunMinimDraft_18_FD_191534 | JGI IMG/M metagenome (GOLD analysis project Ga0233363, IMG submission 191534) | Fecal eukaryotic communites from dung pellets of Tule Elk in California, USA - Elk Dung C16 | ecosystem: Host-associated > Mammals > Digestive system > Large intestine > Fecal | place... | reverse complement strand
AAGACGTCCCTCGCCCCCCGAGCGGCCGACCCGAGAGCCCGCGATTTGACCATCGACGCCGACACGGCTGTTCCTGCGCCCACGCGCCGGTCCAGCCGCACCGTCGCCACGCCCCCGAGCGAGACGACGAGCGCGCTCACTCGCGCGGAGCTTCGCCGTCGTGCCGCACGGCAGGCCGCTCAGCAGAGCGAAGCGGTGGAACTGGCCGCCCTCGTCGTCGCAGCGGCCGCGATAGAGCTTCCCGCATCCCTCACCCCCGATGCCCACCCCTTGACGTCGGCGACGGATGCCGCTGCCGCAGCGGCCCCCGAGCGCGTCGAGGCGCCCGTCGTCGAGACTCCCACTGTCGAGACTCCCGCTGTCGAGACTCCCGCTGTCGTCGAGGTCGCGGCGCTGCCGCTGTCGCGCCGCGCCCGCCGTGCGACATCCGCCGCGCCGCTGGTCGTCGAAGCCGCGCAGCAGGCCGAGACGCAACCCGGGGCGGATGCCGCCCCGACCACCGCCGCGGTGTTCGTCGCGACCGCTCCTGCGCTTGAGGCAGCGGCCGCCGCATCGGTCCAGAGCCGGCACGACGATTTCGAACAGGCTGCCCGCTTGTTCGCCTTCAGCCCCGCAGTCGCCGCCCCGACCGCTCGCACCGAGCCCGAGCAGCAGACCGAGTGCGCGCTGGTCCGCGCGCAGCCGCGGCCGCCGCGCTGGGCTTCCGCCCGCAAGCGGCTGGCCGCCGCGTCCGTCTCGATCGGCGCCATGGGCCTCGTGGGGCTGCTCGCGGTCGGAATGACCACCCCCGCCGGTGCCGTCGGCGCGAGTGCAGCCAAGGGCAGCGCCGCGACGACCTCGCTCGCCGCGGCGGCGCCGTCGGGCGACGAAGAGATCCAGGCGTTCGTCGCCTCCTCGACGGTGGGCGATGTCACGCTCAACCGCGACGAGAGCTACTCGACCGCGACGATGTCGGACCTTGCCGCAGCATCGGGCGTGCGCAACTTCGACAACTCGTTCATCAACAACCCGAACTCGCCCGTGCAGTGGCCCTTCCCCGTCGGGGTGCCCTACACGTGGGGCTTCGAGATGCGCGACGGCAGCCTGCACCACGGCATCGACTTCGTGCCCGGTCAGGGTGCCGAGATCCACGCGATCGCCGACGGCACGGTGCGGATCGCGACAGAGTCGGGCGGCCTCTACGGCGTGCACGTGGTCATCGACCACGAGATCGACGGTGAGCTCGTCTCGAGCCACTACGCGCACATGGAGTACGGCTCGCTGCGGGTCAAGACCGGCGACCCCGTGAAGGTGGGCGAGGTGCTCGGAACCGTCGGCGACACCGGCTACTCCTTCGGCGCGCACCTGCATTTCGAGGTGTGGCAGAACGGTACGACCAAGATCGACCCGCTTCCGTGGATGAAGGAGCACACGGCGGGGTGACCCGCGTTTCAGAGGAGGCGTTTGCTCTGATATCCTCTTCTAGTTGCCTGCTTGCAGGCAGCACGCCCCGATAGCTCAGTGGCAGAGCACTTCCATGGTAAGGAAGGGGTCGTCAGTTCAATCCTGACTCGGGGCTCGCAGTATCCATCGGATGCATCGCGGCAGGGTAGCTCAGTTGGTGAGAGCGCACGACTCATAATCGTGAGGTCGCGGGTTCGAACCCCGCTCCTGCTACAGACGAAGAACCCCCGGCTCACGCCGGGGGTTCTGTCGTTCCGGTGCCGCGGGCCTACGCCGTGATGAGCACCTTCAGAGCCTTGGTCTCGGCGGCGCGCCCGAACACGTCATAGGCCTTCTCGATCTCGGCCAGCGTGAATTCGTGGGTCACGAACCGTGAGGCATCCAGCTTGTGCTGCTCGACCAGCTTCAGCAGCGTGTCGGTCGTGTTGGTGTTCACGAGCCCCATCGTGATGGCGATGTTGGCGATCCACAGGCGGTCGATCGGCAGCTCGACGGGCTTGCCGTGCACCCCCACATTGGCGACGACCCCACCGGGACGCACGATGTCGATCGCCGCGGCGAAGGTCGCCGGGATGCCGACCGCTTCGATCGCGACGTCGACCCCCAGTCCGTCGGTCATCGCCATCACCTGGTTGCGCCAGTCGGCCTCCGACGACAGCACGCCGTCGGTCGCGCCGAACCGGCGGGCCTGCTCGATGCGGTTGGCGTCCAGGTCCATCGCGATGATGCGCGACGGTCCGTACAGCCCCGCCGTCGCGATCGTCGCCAGGCCCACGGGCCCCGCCCCGATGACCGCCACGACGTCCCCCGCCTTGACCTTGCCGGCGAGCACGCCGATCTCGTGGCCGGTGGGGAGGATGTCCGACAGCAGGATTCCCTCGGCGTCGGTGACGGAGGCGGGAACCTTATAGAGCGAGTTCTCGGCATACGGCACCCGCACGTACTCGGCCTGCGTTCCGTCTATGAGGTGGCCGAGGATCCACCCGATGCCCGAGGCGCCCTCGGGCGCCAGACAGTGGGAGTACACCTGCTTGCGGCAGTAGGCGCAGTGACCGCACGCGCTGATGCACGAGATGATGACGCGGTCGCCGATGGCGAGGCCCTCCACCGCGGCGCCCACCTGGGTGACGGTGCCCACTCCCTCGTGGCCGAGGATACGCCCGTCGACGACAGCGGGCACATCGCCCTTGAGGATGTGGAGATCAGTGCCGCAGATCGTCGTGGAATCGATCTTCACGATGGCATCCGTCGGGTTGGTGATGACGGGATCGGGCACGTCCTCCCACGCCTTGTTTCCCGGTCCGTGGTAAACGAGCGCCTTCATGGCGGCCTCCTGTCGTCGGTGTGCCCATGATCACCCCGCACCGGGTGGCGCGGAAGGCCCCTTGTCGCGCCACGAGGGTGCGATTAGCGTCGGCCGGACGACAGTGTGCAGCAGCGGACGCTCAAGGGCGCCCGGTGGTGCATCCCGAACGCTGCCCGCTGTGGAGCGTCGCTGTGGGTGGCTCGACCAAAGGTAGGAACCCATGGCTGATCTGATCGTCATCGCCTTCGACTCGGAGTCCGACGCCGAGGCGGCGTACAACACCGTGCAGCAATTGCAGGACGACCTGGTGGTGCAACTGGCCGGCCTCGCGCTGGTGAAGGTGAACAGCGAGGGGAAGACGAGCGTCGAGTACCCGGGCGGTGTGGCGAACATCGGGTTCGGCGCCGTCGGTGGAGCCCTGTTCGGCACGCTCATCGGGATCCTCTTCTTCGTCCCCGTCGCCGGTCTCGTCGTCGGCGGACTCGTCGGTGCCCTGTTCGCGGGGCTCGACAAGGCGGGGATGGACTCCGAGTTCCGCGGCCGCGTGCAATCGGCGGTCTCCGCCGGCAAGTCGGCGGTCGTGATCTATGCGACCAAGCTCACCGCCGACAAGTTCGCCGCGGCGTTGGCGCCCTTCCACGGCACGATCATGCAGACCTCCCTCTCACAGGAGGCGGAGCAGGAGCTCGCGCACGACCTCGCCGCCGGGGCAGAGACCCCGGCCCCGACGCCCGCGCCCGCGCCGACGCCCGGCCCGCCTCCGACGAACACCGCCGGCTAGGACCTGTGGGGCGCTCGCTTGCAACGAATGCGGGCGAGCGCAACCCCGGGTCTTTCCGGCCGGCGGGTTCTAGGGTGGGCGGATGCCGGTGAAGACTCTGTGGCTCGTACGACACGGCGAGAGCGTGGGAAACGTGGCGGCCACGCGCGCCGAACGCGAAGGCCTCGAGCGCATCCCGCTCGACATCCGCGACAGCGACGTTCCCCTGTCGCCCAGCGGCCGGGACCAGGCCGCTGCCCTCGGCGAGTGGCTGGCCGAGCAGCGGGCGGGCATCGGCACCTACTGGGTGTCGCCCTACCTCCGCGCCCGCGAGACCCTCGCCATCGCGCTGGGCGACGACCCGGCCGTCGTCCTGGTGGACGAACGGCTGCGCGACCGCGAGCTCGGCATCCTCGATCTGCTGACCACCCGCGGCGTGGCGCGGCTGCACCCGGAGGAGGCGGAGCGCCGCCGGCACCTCGGCAAGTTCTACCACCGGCCGCCGGGTGGGGAGTCGTGGGCCGACGTCGCCCTGCGGCTGCGCTCGTTCCTGGGCGACCTGTTCGCCGGCCCCGGGGAATCGGCGCTGATCGTCGCCCACGACGCGGTCGTGACGCTCATCGCATCACTGCTGCGCAGCCTGCAGGAGCAGGAGCTGCTGGAGTTCGCCGCGGCCAATCCGGTGCTCAACGCCTCGGTCACGCACCTCGAGTTCACCGGTGAAAGCTGGGAGATGCCCGCCTTCTCCGACGTGCGGCACCTGCGCGAAGAGGGAGCCGCGGTCACCGTTCACCCCGGCACCCCCGAGGTGGGGGATCCACAGGCCGCCGACGCCGAGCAGGACCCGGCGCGATGAGCCGCCGACAGGAGCCGGTCGACCCCGAGCCGGTCACCGGCGAGGTGCTCGCCCGGTGGGGGTTGCCCGACCCCGGTGCCGACAAGAAGGCGCGCGGCGATGTCATCGTGGTGGGGGGATCCCGCCGCACGCCCGGGGGAGTGATGCTCGCGGGGGAGGCGGCGCTGCGCGTCGGCGCGGGGCGGCTGGGGGTCTTCGTCCCGGGGTCGATCGACGCCCAGGTCGGCATCGTGCTGCCGGAGGCCGCCATCTACGCCCTGCCTGACCGTGCCACCGACCCGTTCGAGGAGCCTGATCGGCGGAAGATCGCCGCAGCCGACGCCGTGCTCGTGGGTCCGGGCTTCGACGACGCCGACGAGACCCGCGACACCCTGCTCGCCATCGCCGACGCGGGACCGGCGTGCCTCGTGCTCGACGCCTATGCCCTCGGCATCCTGCCCGGCGTCGATCGGGACCGGCTGCCGGACGGGCTCGTCCTCACTCCCAATCGTGAGGAGCTCGCCCTTCTGCAGGGTCAGGCGCTCGGCGACGACATCGAGGGCGACCTGACGGATGCCGTGCGTGACGTCGCCCGCCGCCACAGAGCCGTCGTCAGCTGCTACGACCTGGTCGCCGACCCCGAGGGCGCCGTCTGGCGCATCGACGGCGGTGGCCCGGGGCTCGCGACCTCGGGGAGCGGCGACGTGCTCGCCGGCGCCGTCACCGGCTTCGTCGCGCGCGGCACCGGGCTGGCGCGCGCCGCCGTGTGGGGCGCGTGGGTGCACGCCCGCTCCGGCGACCGCCTCACTGAGCGGATGGGACTCGGCTTCCTCGCGCGCGAGCTCGTGGCGGAGCTGCCGCTCGCCGTTCTCGACGCCGACTGACGCCTGTTACGCCGCCGACTCGCGCGCCGCGGCGTCGGCCTCCAGAGCGGCCGCCATACGCTCCACGGCCTCACGCAGCAGCGGGCGCGGCAGTGCGAACACGAAGCGGGTGTGACCGCGGCCGGCTTCGCCGCACGCGATGCCGTCGGTCATCGCGACACGCGCGTGCTCGCGGAACCACTCGCTCAGGTCGCCGTCGAGGCCGTAGGCCCGCAGGTCGATGAGGGCGATGTAGGTCCCCTCCGGCACGGTCATGCGCGCCTGCGGCAGCAGCTGCGCCACCAGCTCGGCCAGCAGACGCCGATTGCCGTCGAGGTACGCCACGACCTCCTCGAGCCAGGGCGCGCCCCCGGTGTAGGCGGCGGTGTTCGCCAGCACGCCCAGGGTGGCGGTGCCGTGGCCGGCCCAGAACCCGAACTCCTCCCACGCCGTGGCATCCGCGTCGCTCGAGAGGATGACCTGCGCGCACTTCAGTCCGGCGAGGTTCCACGCCTTCGAGGCGGATGCCGCGGTGAGCGTGTGTGCTGCGGCGACGTCCGAGATCGACGCGTAGGGGATGTGCTGGGCCGGGCGGTAGACGATCGGTGCGTGAATCTCGTCGGAGAACACCCGGCCACCGGCGGCGTCGACCACCGCAGCGACGGCCTCGAGCTCCTCCCGCGTGAACACGGTGCCGAGCGGGTTGTGCGGGTTGCAGAGCACGAGCAGGCCGCCGCCGTCCTCGAACGCGCGGGCGATGCCGTCGAGATCCATGACCATGCGGCCGTCGACCTCGATGCTCGGCACCTCGATGACACGGCGGTCGTGCATGGGCGGCACCGACAGGAAGGGCATGTACGCGGGGGTGGGGACGATGACGGCGGATCCCGGCGCGGAGAACCGCTCGAGGGCGAGTTCGAACGCGGCGATGACGTCGGGCACGTGGTGCACGCGCTCCGGCGGCACCGCCCAGCCGTAGCGGTCGGCATACCAGGCGGCGGTCGCGGCCGACAGGTCGGCCGCGGCCTGCGCCGGCAGGTAGCCCGTGGCGCCGCGGTCGAGGGCACCGGTGATCGCGTCGCGGATCGCGGGCGCGACGCCGAAGTCCATCTCGGCGACGAACGCGCCGATGGCGTCGGGGAACATGGTCCACTTCAGGCTGCCGTTCTCACGCAGCTGCGCTTCGGTGAGGGCGTCGAAGTCGATCGATGGCACGGCGGTTCCTTTCGCATGCGAACGCCCCCGCCGACGGATCGGATGTCCGGCGGATCGATGCGGGGCATCCGCAGTGAGTCGCTTCCAGCGTCGCACACTCCGGGGACGCCAGATCGGTTCGGCGCAGCGCAGACCCTCGACCGCTTGCCCGATGCACAGCGCCGATGCCATCGTGACCTATGAGCACCGCGCCCCTCCCCGCAGACGTCGCGACCCATGCCCGCAACGCGATCGCCTGGGCGATGCGCCGGGTCGGGTCGACCGCGTACGCCACCCGCTGCCTGGCGTTCGTCGAGGATGCCATCGAACGCGCGAACGCGCTGGAGCTGTTCGGCGGCGACGATGCCCACGAATCGGCCGAGCTCTACGACGCCGCCGCGAACACCGGGGTGCCGCCGGCGGGTGCCTTGGTGTTCTACGACGCGTTCGGCGAGCTGTTGGGCACCCACCGCAACTGGGGTCATGTGGGACTCGCGCTGGGCGACGGCGACGTCATCCACGCGTGGGACCGCGTGCGCGTCGACGGCTATCGCGGCCTGGCGGCACTGACGCCCGCCCCGGGTTGGGAGTCGCCGCGCTTCGTGGGCTGGGCGCCGCTGGCTCGCGTGCTCGAGGGCAGCATCCGTCGGGAATGGCCGGCCGACGACGACCCCGCCGAGACGGCGAGCAGGATGCAGACCGACCGGTTCGCCCCGCGTTCTGGCTAACGCACCTCGATCGCCACGTCGTTGCCGCCCTCTTGCGTGAGGCGCGCGCCCACCTGCACGATCTGCGCCTGCTCGGCGAAGCCGCCGGCGAACAGCGCCTGACCCTGACGGAACGACGGCGCCTGGGTGAGCAGCTCGTCGGGCGCGTAGCCGAGCTGGCGGCCGAGGTCGGCGACGTCGGACAGCGAGCTCATCTTCATGAGGGCGAGGTTGTCGCACTGCGACAGCGCGTTGGGGTGCACCTTCGACGGGCGTTGCGTGGACAGCAGCAGCCAGATCCCGTACTTGCGGCCCTCTGCCGCGATCTGCACGATGCGCTCGGTGAGCAGGCGGTCGACCTCTGTCACCGGATCGGGGGAGCACAGGTTGTGTGCCTCGTCGATGACGATCAGGCGACCGACCCGCTCGTTGCGGTTGTTCCACAGGTGATCCAGCAGCGCGAGCGCCGCGGCCTTCGGCTCGAGGGGGGTGGAGAAGCCGCCGAGGTCGATGACGGTGGCATCCGCCCGCTCGTCGACGACGTCGATCAGGTCGCGCCCGCCCCAGGCCCACACGTCGAGGTCCGCGATGCCGAGGTTCTCCAGGCGCATCGCGAGGCGATGCCATGCCGGGTCGTTCTGCTCGCGCAGCCACTGCACGAGGTGCCCGCGCAGATCGGTGTGCACGAACGACTCCAGCCGCAGCATGGCGTTGTAGTCCTCGGGATCGATGATGGGGTCGATCTTGAGCACGGCGGCGCGCGCCTGCAGGGTCATCCCCAGAAACCTCACCCGCAGGCGGTCCTCTTCGGGTCCGTCGAGCCGGAGCACGCGGATGTCGCGTTCGCGCCACAGCGCGGCCGATTCCGGGGGTGCGGTGTCGCGCAGCTCGCGCAGCCGCACGAAATCGGAGTTCGGGTCGAGCACGACCACCGGCAGCCGCGTGTCGAGGATCAGCTGCTCCAGCAGCACCCCGAGCGCATAGGTCTTGCCCGATCCGCTCTGGCCGCACCAGAAAGTGTGCCGGTTCAGTTTCTTCGCGAGAACGTGGGCGGGGACGCTCGAACCGAATCGAGTACCGATGGTGAGATCGTTCGACATGACCGCAACCTAGCGGCCGTCGGCCCCCGGCACCATGGTGGATGCCGGGGGATCGAGGGTCAGGCCAGTGCCGAGGACGAGCCCTGGCGGGCGTCGTCGGCGACGTCCATCGACTCGGTGTCGAAGTGCTCAGCGATGAGCATGATGCCGCCGGACGAGCTCGCGCTGCTGGCGAGCTCCTCGACCCAGCTGCGGCTCAGCTGCGCGGGCTCGGGGTCGTCGAAGACGAACCGCAGCGGAATGGACGGGTGGATCCAGACCGTGCTGCGACCGCGCGGCTGGTCGTCGGGGTGGCGCCAGGAAACGGTGAAGCTCTCACCTCGGCGCAGCTTGGTCGCGATCACGACCTTGAGGTGGGCCAGTGCCCGGTCCTCGATGTGGACGGCTGTAGATTCACCGCCGTAATACAGGGTTCCCATGAGGCTTACGCTTCCTTCTGGCTGAGGTTGTTCACCACGTTGAGAAGGTGGCGTGCAGCATTTCGCAGTCTACCTCTTATGCCTCTCTGCGGGTCGGCGCAACCTCTCCCGCACATTCCGCGGCGCGGCATACATTGCGTGCATGGTGTTTCTGTTGGTTGGCGGACCGAGGGCAAGACAGCTCGTGGACGACCTTCCCCGGGGCTACCGCCGGGTGGATCCGAAGTCGGGGTCGGGGGTGGTGACGCTGCTGGAGGACCTCGTCGTGGAGGAGGCCGTGTGGACGGGCAGCTCCGCGTACTCGCTGGCTTGACGCGCACCCCCCACCGAGCGTCGCCGGGTGCTGCGCCCATGCCAGGCTGGGTGCATGACAGTTCCCACCCTCACGCTCAATGACGGCCACACCATTCCGCAGCTCGGGTTCGGTGTCTTCAAGGTCGACCCCGCCGAGACCGAGCGCATCGTCACCGACGCGCTCGAGGTCGGCTACCGCCACATCGACACGGCAGCGGTCTACGGCAACGAAGAAGGCGTCGGCCGCGCGATCGCGGCATCCGGTATCTCCCGCGATGAACTGTTCGTCACCACGAAGCTGTGGAACGCCGACCAGGGCACGCAGTCGGCCTACGACGCGCTCGCGACGAGCCTGGACAAGCTCGGCCTCGACCGGGTCGACCTGTACCTCATCCACTGGCCGCGCCCCGACCTCGACCGCTACGCCGAGTCGTGGCGTGCGCTCGAGCAGCTGCGCGACCGGGGACTGACCCGCTCCATCGGCGTCTCCAACTTCCACCGCTCGCACCTCGAGCGCATCCTCGCCGAGTCCGACACGGTGCCCGCGGTCGATCAGATCGAGCTGCACCCCGCCTTCGCGCAGCGCGAACTGCGGGCGTTCACCGAGCCGCTCGGTATCCGGACCGAGGCATGGGGGCCGCTCGGTCAGGGCAAGTACGACCTGTTCGGTGAGCAGGCGATCGCCGGCGCCGCTGCCGCCCACGGCGTCACGCCCGCCCAGGTCGTCATCCGCTGGCACCTGCAGCAGGACATCATCGTGTTCCCGAAGTCCAACTCCCGCGCGCGCATGGCCGAGAACTTCGACGTGTTCGGGTTCGAGCTTTCGGCGGCCGAGATGGCGGCGATCGACGGCCTCGACCGCGGTCAGCGGGTGGGGGCGGACCCCGACCTCGCGACGCACTGAGCGAGCGGACCGAAAACACGGCCCGGGCGGTGAGCCCGGGCCGTCTTCCTGGCGGGGTGACCCGAACACCGCACAACCAGGGTGGAGCACCTCAACGGTAACGCCGGGATGCCGGAGAGCGCTCGAAGGGTGAGAACACTCTCACCGGAGAAGTGTGGATGCCGTGCCCGAACGACCCCGGTGGGAGGGCCAGGGCGAGGGCTAGGCTGATCCGGCGGCGGCATCCGTCGTCCGGGAACGGTCATCGCACACGCGAAGGAACGCCATGAGCACAACACCTCCGGGCTGGTACGACGACGGCAGCGGGACCCAGCGTTGGTGGGACGGTGAGGCGTGGACCGATCAGGTGCAGGCCGGCTCCGCCGACGACTCCCCTCCCGCGGCAGAAGCCGGCTCCGCCGCGCCCGCCGAGCCGGGCAGTCCTACGGCTGCCGAGGCGCTCGCAGGTCTCGACCCCGCCGCGGCCGCAGCCGCCGGCATCGCCCCGACCGGCGCCACCCCCGACACCCCCGGCTACCCGGCACACGCGGCCTCCGGTGCCCCGGTCGGCGCCTACCCCGGTGGTTTTCCGGGCGAACCGGCAGCCGGCGCCGCCGATGGGCGCGCCACCTATCAGGAAGGGTCCCCGCAGCCGGCGGCGAAGTCGAAGCTCTGGATCGTGTTCGCCGTGCTCGGCGTGCTCGTGGTCGCGCTCATCGTGCTGGCGGCGGTGTTCATCCCGCGTCTCATCGGCCAGATCACCGGCGGCGGCTCCCCGGCGGGCAGCGACGCGGAGCGCGCGGCGGTGGAGGTCGTCGAGCGGTACGACGACGCGTGGGACGACGCGGACTGCGACCTGTACTTCGAGACCACCACCGAGGGGTATCGCCAGGCGCTGGGGATGACCGACTGTGCCGCGTTCGAGTCGACCGCGGAGGTCTTCGACGAGTCGACGGACGAGTACGAGATCGAGGTCGACACGGTCGAGCAGACCGGTGAGAACATCACCGTGTTGACGACCGAGCGCTACCTGAGCCTCGTCGATGAGAACGGGGACCCGCTTCCGACGCCCGACCCGATCGCCGAGCCCCTCCAGTACACCCTCGTCCCCGCGGCGGGCGGCTGGGCGATCGACAACGTCCAGTAGCCGATGACCACTCCTGCTCCCCGCGCCGAGCGCAACGCGCGGTTCATCCTGTCGTGTCTCGGCGTCGGCCTCGCGGCCGGCCTGCTGTCGGGCTTGTTCGGCGTCGGCGGCGGCACCGTCATCGTGCCCTTGCTGGTGCTGCTGCTGCATTTCGATCAGCGGCTTGCGGCGGGCACCTCGCTCGCGGCGATCGTGCCGACGGCGACGGTCGGTGTCATCTCCTACGCCGTCAACGGCTCGGTCGCGTGGATCCCGGCGCTCATCCTCGCCGCCGCGGCCGTCGTCGGCGCACAGGTGGGGGCGCGGCTGCTGGCGCGGCTGCCGCAGAACGTCCTGCGCTGGGGGTTCGTCGGGTTCCTCGTCGTGGTCATCGTGTCGCTGTTCCTCGTCGTGCCGTCGCGTGACGCCGAGCTGACGCTCACCTGGCTCACCGGCACGGGGCTCGTGGTGCTCGGCTTCATCACCGGCATCCTCGCGGGCCTCTTGGGCGTCGGCGGCGGAGTCGTCGTCGTGCCCGCTCTCATGCTGCTCTTCGGCACCAGTGACCTCATCGCCAAGGGCACGTCGCTGCTCATGATGATCCCGACGGCGTTGTCCGGGACCATCGCCAACGTCCGCCGGGGCAACGTCGATCTGCTCGCGGCGGCGCTCGTGGGGGTCACCGCGTGCACCACCACGGCTCTCGGGGCGTGGATCGCGACGCTCCTGGACCCGTTCACCGCCAACGTGCTGTTCGCGGTTTTCCTCACCTTCATCGCCGTGCAGATGGCGTTGCGGGCGCTGCGGCCGCGCCGGTCGTGAGACCGCGAACGCCCGGGGCGGCTGTGCGAGGATGGAACGCGTGTCCGTGAATCCCGAGCTCGTCGGCCGTGTCTTCCCGCCGACGCCGCCGTACCTCGTGGGGCGTGAGAAGGTGCGCGAGTTCGCGCGTGCCGTCTTCGCCACCGACCCGCAGCACACCGACCCGGCCGCCGCGCAGGCGCTGGGCTACCCCGACGTGGTCGCGCCGCCGACGTTCGCGATGGTGGTGCAGGACCTGACGCTGCAGCAGCTGCTGGCCGAGCCGGATTCCGGCATCGCGCTGGAGCGCACCATCCACGCCGAGCAGCGGTTCCGCTACACGCGGCCGATCGTCGCCGGCGACGAGCTGACCGCGACCCTCACCGTCGCCACGGTGCGCCCCTTCGGCAAGGGCGCCATGGTCACCAGCGAGGCGGAGATGACCGATGCCACCGGCGCCCACGTCGTCACGGCGATCTCGGTGCTGCTGATCGGGGGAGAGGACGCATGAGCGAGCTCACCGTCGGAGACGTCGTCGCCCAGCGCACCGTGCACCTCACGCGCGAGTCGCTCGTGCGCTACGCCGGAGCGTCCGGGGACTTCAATCCCATCCACTACCGCGACGATGTCGCCGCCCGCGTCGGGCTGCCCGGGGTGCTCGCCCACGGCATGCTGACGATGGGCCTGGCCGTCGAGACGATCGTGCCGTGGCTCGGAGATGCCGGGCGCATCGTGGAGTACGGCGTGCGGTTCACCCGGCCGGTCGTCGTCGACGCCGAGGACGGCGCCGACGTGGAGGTCACTGCGACGGTGGGAGCGGTGGACGCGGACGCCGCGCGCATCGATCTCACCGTGACGAGCGCCGGGACGACGGTGCTCGGCAAAGCCCAGGTGCGCGTGCGTCTCTGACATGCCCGACATCACACCCCGGCCGATCGCCGACCTCACCACGCTGCGTGCCGGCGGCATCCCCCGCCGTCTCGTCGACGCGCGGACCCGCGACGAGCTGATCCAGACCATGCGGAGCCTGTGGGCCGACCGCGAGCCGTGGCTCGTCGTCGGCGGCGGCTCCAACCTGCTCGTGGCGGACGAGCCCTTCGAGGGCACGGTCGTGCTCGTGCGCACGCAGGGCATCCAGCGTCTGGCATCCCCCCGCGAAGGCTTCGTGCGACTGCGCGTCGAGGCAGGGCACGACTGGGACGAGCTGGTGTCGTACGCGGTGGCGGAGGGGCTCGCCGGCATCTCGGCGATGTCCGGAATCCCCGGCACCGCCGGCGCGGCGCCGATCCAGAACATCGGGGCGTACGGCCAGGAGATCGTGCAGACCCTCGTCGAGGTGGAGCTGCTCGACGAGGCCACCGGTGAGCTCGTCACGGTTCCCGCCTCCGAGCTCGGGCTGGGATTTCGCACCTCGGTGCTCAAGGACCACTACGGCATCGGCGCCGAGCGCCACGGCGTCATCGTGTCGATCACGTTGGAGCTGGCCGACGTCGGCCACGGCGATCTGCCGGTGCGCGGCGCCCAGCTGCGGCAGGCGCTGCGCCTGGCCCCGGATGCCGAGGTCTCGCTGGCCTGGACACGCGAGACAGTGCTGGCCACCCGACGCTCGAAGGGCATGGTGCTCGACGACGCCGACCCCGACACCTACAGCGCGGGATCGTTCTTCCAGAACGCGATCGTCTCGGCCGAGTTCGCCCGCACCCTCCCCGCGGAGTGCCCGCGGTGGCCGGTCACCCCTGATGTCCCTGCCGTCACCGTGATTCCGCTGGACACCTTCGACGGCATCGTGCCTCCGCCGGTCGTGGCGGAGTCCGACGTCAAGGTCAGCGCGGCCTGGCTCATCGAGCATGCCGGCCTGGGCAAGGGCTTCCGTCTTCCCCGCTCACGCGCGGGGCTCTCGACCAAGCACGCGCTGGCGATCACGAATCGCGGTTCGGCGACGGCCGCGGAGATCGCCGAGCTCGCCCGGTTCATCCAGCAGCGGGTGCAGGCCGAGTTCGGTCTCATCCTGCAGCCCGAACCGGTGCTGGTCGGCATCCAGCTCTAGCCGCCGCCCGCGGCATCCACCCTCACCCCGTGAGACACCACTTTCCGGCTGAGACACCACGCGGGGCGGTGGGTGTCAGCCGGGAAGTGGTTTCTCGCCGCGATGACGGCGCGCGGACAGCACCGCGGCGCGCGCGGCGCGCGGACGTGACCGCGGCGCGGGGACGGTGGGCGCGGGTCAGGCGAACAGCGACTGCAGGCGCTGGATGCCTTCGAGCAGCTGCTCGTCGCCGAGCGCGTACGACAGGCGCAGGTATCCGGACGGCCCGAACGCCTCGCCGGGGACGACGGCCACCTCGGCGCGCTCGAGGATGAAGTCGGCCAGCTCCAGCGACGTCGTCGGGGTCACGCCCGCCCAGGTGCGGCCCAGCAGGCCCGTGACGTCGGGGTAGACGTAGAACGCACCGAGCGGGTTGGGAACCGTGACGCCGTCGATCTTCGACAGCTCTTCGACGATGAGGCGCCGGCGACGGTCGAATGCCTGTCGCATCTGCTCGACCTCGTCCTGCGGCCCGGTCAGCGCGGCCAGCGCTGCGCGCTGCGCGATGTTGTTGACGTTCGAGCTCAGGTGGGACTGCAGGTTGCCGGCGAGCTTGATGGCGTCGGCGGGGCCGACCATCCAGCCCACGCGCCAGCCGGTCATGGCGTAGGTCTTCGCGACGCCGTTGACCAGCAGCGTCTGGCCGGCCAGTTCCGGCACGGCCTCGACGATCGAGACGGCGCGGACACCCTCGTAGACGAGGTTCTGGTAGATCTCGTCGGTGATCACCCAGATGCCGTGCTCGAGGGCCCACTCGCCGATCGCCGCGGTCTCCTCGGGCGTGTAGACGGCACCGGTCGGGTTCGAGGGCGAGACGAACACGAGCACCGTCGTCTTGTCGGTGCGGGCGGCCTCGAGCTGCTCGACGGTCACCTTGTACCCCTGGTCGGCGCCGGCGAACACCTCGACGGGGACGCCGTCTGCCAGCGCGATCGCCTCGGGGTACGTCGTCCAGTACGGCGCCGGGAGCAGCACCTCGTCGCCGGGGTTCACCACGGTCTGGAACGCCTGGTACACCGCCTGCTTGCCGCCGTTGGTGACGATGACCTGGGCGGGAGAGATCTCCAGCCCGGAGTCGCGCAGCGTCTTCGCCACGATCGCCTCGCGCAGCACGGGCAGCCCCGCCGCGGGGGTGTAGCGGAAGTTCGCGGGGTCGTGCAGTGCCTCGGCGGCGGCATCCACGATGAACTGCGGCGTCGCGAAATCGGGCTCGCCGGCGGCGTAGGAGATGACGGGGCGGCCGGCAGCCTGCAGCGACTTCGCCTTGGCATCCACCTTCAGCGTCGCGGATTCGGCGATGGCGGACAGCTTGCGGGACAGGGGAGCGCGTTCGGTCACGAGAGAAATCGTAGCCCGCGCCGCCGCCTCGCGCGGCTCGGGGCCGGCCCCGGCGAAAAGGCTTAGGGAAAGGCGCGCCGAACGCGCATGCTGTATCAATGGACACCGATGCCGTGCGCGTGGCGAACCTGCGCAAGACCTACGGCGACACCCCCGTGGTCGACGACGTGAGCTTCACCATCGCGCGCGGCGAGACCTTCGCTCTCCTCGGCCCCAATGGGGCCGGAAAGTCCACGACGGTGGAGATCCTCGAGGGCTACCGGCGCCGCAGCGGCGGGTCGGTGAGCGTGCTCGGTGCCGACCCCGGCACGGCGGGGCTCGCCTGGAAGGCGCGCATCGGCATCGTGCTGCAGTCCGCCGGCCAAGGCGGCCTCTACACGGTGCGCGAGCAGCTGCGGCAGTTCGCGGCGTACTACCCGCGGCCCCGCGACGTCGAAGAGGTCATCGCCGCGGTGGGCCTTCAGGCTCAGGCGAACACCCGCATCGCCAAGCTCTCCGGCGGTCAGCAGCGGCGCGTCGACGTGGCCCTCGGCATCATCGGCCGACCCGAGCTGCTGTTCCTCGACGAGCCCACCACCGGGTTCGACCCGCAGGCGCGTCGGGAGTTCTGGCAGTTGATCCGCGGATTGCAGGAGGAGGGCACGACGATCCTGCTGACCACCCACTACCTCGACGAGGCTGCTCAGCTGGCCGACCGCGTGGCCGTCATCACCCGAGGCAGGCTGCGCGCGATCGGGCCCGTCGCCGGCTTCGGCGGCGAGCAGGCCCGCACGCCGCGGGTCACCTGGCGCGAGGGCGGGGTGCTGCGCGAGGCGCGCACCGCCCGGCCGTGGGAGTTCACCGCGGCCCTGGCCGAACGACTCGGCGGGGAGCCGGAGGCGCTGGAGATCCGCCGCCCGGCACTGGAGGAGATCTACCTCGAGATGGTCGATGAGCACGATGGGGCTGCCGCGCAGGATGCCGCGGACGACGATGCCCCGCAGGCGCCCGCGACCGAGGGGGCCGGCCGATGAGCGTGCTCGCCCTCGGCGCGCACCGCGCCGCCTACGAAGTGCGCGGCTACTTCCGCGCCGGGGACACCCTCTTCTTCACGTTCCTGTTCCCGGTGTTCATGCTCGCGCTGTTCAGCACGATCTTCCAGGAGGAAGGCGGTATCGCCGGCGGCCCCGGCGTGCCCGAGCTCTCGGCGGCCGAGCTGTACCTGCCGGCCATGCTCGCCGCCGGGTTGCTGCTGTCGGGGTTCCAGAACCTCGCCGTCGACATCGCGATGGAACGCTCCGACGGCACCCTCAAGCGCCTCGGCGGTACCCCGCTGTCTCCGGTGAGCTACTTCGCCGGCAAGATCGCGCAGGTGCTCACGACCGGCATCCTGCAGGCGTTCATCCTCATCGTCGTGGCCGCCCTGGTGTTCGATGTGGCCCTGCCGTCGGATGCCGACTCGTGGATCACCTTCACATGGGTGTTCTTCCTGGGGATCATCGCATCGGCGCTCATGGGCATCGCCGTGTCGGCGCTGCCCCGCTCGGGACGCAGCGCCACGGCGGTGGTCGTGCCCATCGCGCTCGTGCTGCAGTTCGTCTCGGGCGTCTACATCTTCTTCTGGCAGCTGCCCGACTGGCTGCAGTACGTCGCCAGCGCGTTCCCGCTCGTGTGGATGGCGCGCGGGATGCGCGCGGCGTTCCTCCCCGCCGAATACGCCACCCTCGAACCCGGGGACGGCTGGGAGCTCGGCTGGGTGGCGATGGCCCTCGGCATCTGGCTGCTCGTGGGGCTCATCCTCAGCCGTGCCACGTTCCGCTGGATCCGCCGCGACGCCTGAGCGCAGGCGCGGACGGGCGGGGCCGGGTGTCGGCCCTGCCCGCCCGGCTGCCTACAGGTCCAGCGGCCAGGCCGGATGCAGCTGGATGACCCCGGCGGTGGCCATCGGATGCCGCGAGGCGAGCTCGACGGCCTCCTCGAGGGTGTCGCACTCGAGCACGTCGAACCCGCCGATCAGTTCGTACGCCTCGGCGAAGGGACCGTCGCTGACGATCACCTCGCGCCGCCGCCGCCGCACCGTGGTCGCCTCCGACGCCGGGCGCAGCCGGTCGCCGGTCACCGCCCGTCCGGTGTCGTAGGCCTCCTGCACCCATTGCTCGATCGGGACCGGCACCTCCTCGGGTGTGTCCAAGTCGGGATCCGTGAGCACCAGCATGAGATATCGCATCGCACTGCCTTTCGTCTGTGAGTGACGCTACGACAGGGCGTCGTACCAGCGGCAGTGCCGATCGACATTCCGATCGGGATTCGGCGGATGACACGGCGGATGCCCCGAACCGGGTGGTCCGAGGCATCCGCCGTGCAGGTCGAGCCGAGCGCTCAGCCGAACTGGTTCATCGTGTTGTGCTGACCGCCGGCTTTGAGGGCTGCGGCGCCGGCGAAGTACTCCTTGTGG